>Ga0224722_1001134_pt1 | contig 15083 bp, 14 predicted proteins | sample Balambano_FR1_Me_FD_161646 | JGI IMG/M metagenome (GOLD analysis project Ga0224722, IMG submission 161646) | Freshwater sediment microbial communities from Lake Towuti, South Sulawesi, Indonesia - Balambano_FR1_MetaG | ecosystem: Environmental > Aquatic > Freshwater > Lake > Sediment | place... | reverse complement strand
TTATCGCACATTTTCATTCGATCAGGACAAAGTGTGCTTCAAACCAGGAACACCCTTTGCGCCAGGTCATGCTGACCTTTGACATGCTGCGGGGCTGCCTGCCAGATCTGTCGCCGCTCGAACTCAACGGGTTTGCCACCCTGCCGCGTGCGCAGGTCATCGAGGCGGTGACGGAGATGCGTGCTTATGGCAGACCTCCCGCGAACTGCACCAGACGGGCGGCATCCTCACCGGCAACAGCGGCGATGCTCGAACCGGAAGCACCGACCAAAACGCGGCAGCCTGCCGATTTGTAAGGAAGAACTGCTGGCCTATTTCAGCACGCTTTGAGCAGATATACCGTCGAGGTTGCCCGATGCTCTGAGTGACGCGAGGATGCTGGCAGCCCACGCGCGCACACTTGCATAAAACGGATCCGGTCCGGCGCGCACACAATCCCCTATCCGCATCGTCCACACCACCGGCTTTTCGTATATGCCGTAACGGTCAGGTCGTGCTGTGAGGCTGTCGGTGCGTGCGCCCGAATCGACCTGCCTGCCTATGCGCTTTCGCATTGTCTCTGGCGTGACGCCATCTTCGACGAAGGCGATCAGCAGCGCACGTCCGACGGTCAGGCCTTCAGGTGAATAGAGGCTGGGATGCTGGAGGTGGTAACTCAGCACCAGCAGATGATGCACCGCCTGCATCTGATGTTCCCATTCCCAGCCAAGCAGCAGATGAAACGCATCCGCGCATGTCTGACCTTGCAGCCATCGATCGCCGCATTCCGGACACGCCGCCTGTACGTCGTTCATGAGTGGCAATTCTGCTGTTGCACGGAGTCACAGTGTAAACGAAGTGAAAATCAGGATCCAGCCTATCGTCGAGTCTCACGACGGGATCGGGTTCCGGGCGTTTCGGGTCGAGAAAGACGGACAGCCCATTCAGCGCCACCCGACAGCCATGCGTCAGCTCTGGCCCAGGACAGGCCTAACCGTTCCACGAATAACCTGACCTGCCATACAGCACACTACAGGCCCTGAGACCGGGCGAGGTCGGCAAGCAGTTGAGCCTCTCGTTCACGGCTGAGACTGCCCCCCTGCAAGTCACTGCCTGAACGCTCCTTCTGCCACCAGTCCCAGATTCCTGCAAGGGTGTCACCGATGGGACGTGGGGCCAGCCCCGCCTGCAACGCTTTCTGGATATTTTTCTGGTGAACACCGCTGTCGGCGTCTGGCAACCAGATGGGAAAGTCCTGCCAGGGCCGAATGTCGTGCTCCAGCAGAAACGCATCGTCTCCCCATACGAAACGGGTGTCTGCCTTTGTGATGCGTCGCGCAGCGTCCAGAATTTCGCCTAGTGGTGTGCTGAAGCCGGTCACATGGTAGATGCCGGATGCCCGCTTTTCCGTCATGGTGACGGTAAATGCAGCCAGATCGCGCGCATCAATGACCTGCATCGGGCGGTCTGGCGATCCGGGTGCCAGCATGTCACCGCCCTGAGCCGTGCGAACCACCCAGTATGTCCAGCGGTCAGTGTGATCATGCGGACCCACCACCAGCCCCGGACGAATAATCAGTGCCCCGTCCGGCAGCCGCGTCTGCACCAGTTGTTCACAGGCCACTTTCAGCGGACCATAGGTCTCACCCGTCACCTGGGTCTCGTCGGCACCATCCGGCATGGACGCAAGCGGCGCCTGCTCATCATCGCCTGCGTGGTGGTCGGCATAGACCGAAATGGTGGAGATGAAGGTGTAATGTGCTGTCGTCAGCACATCCAGCACGCGTGCCACTTCGCCCGGCAGATAGGCATTGACATCAATCACGGCATCCCACGACGTGCCGTTCAGAGCGCTCACGTCGGATTTGCGGTCGCCAATGAGCGTTCTGACGCTGGGAAACAGGTCGGCATGGGTTCTGCCGCGATTGAACAGGGTCACATCGTGGCCATGCGCCAGCGCTGCCTCGGTGATGTGGCGTCCGACAAACTGTGTGCCGCCCAGAATCAGCAGGTTAATTCGATTTCCTTTCAGAGCGCCGCTGGAAGCGACGCTTGCCTCCATACTCTACCGTATATGACGCGCCAGTCACCACTTGAAGTACTATGCCTGGGCACACGGATTCGTCAGACGTTGTCGAAAGGCTCGTCAACGACCGGGTGGCCTGCGCCGTCGGTCAGTATGTCGCCGCGCTGCTGGGTCGCCAGCCCATCCGCGCCTTCGCCAGCTTCATCAGCCTGGATGGGATGAGCGTGCGCAGACTGCTGATCTGCCATGAGGAACGGCTGGCTAATCTGCCGGAGGAAACCTGATGCTCCACTGCAAACGCCAGAACATCCATCGCTCCAAACTGCCGCCGCCCGGCGCAGTCGGGCACATCGCCGGACTGAGTACCGTCAATCCGCGCCGTAAGTGCATTGTTGTGACGTGCTGAACGGGAACAGCCTGCGTCTGTTACATTCCAGGCGGCGGCCCAAGCGTATCTGTGCCATAGCGCCTAAGACTGGCGACGATCATCTCAACATCCGGCGGAGCATCGGGTTGTGGTGGCAGGGTGAGGGCACCTGCCGGTTCACCCGTTTCAAAAAACCATTGATCGAGGCCTGCTGCAATGCCAAATCCGAACCAACGCGCTGTATCTGATACGACCTGGAAGGTGTGCGGTACATGGGGCGGGATATAGGCGAACGTCCCTGGACCACCAACGCTGGACTCATCGCCGATGATGAAGCGAATCTGGCCTTCGAGAACATACCAGATTTCTGCTTCATGGCTGTGCGAATGCAGTGGCACGGCCATCTGGCGATCTGCCAGTCCTTCCAATGCCCAGAACTGCCCATCCGTTTCCTCTCCAAGCGCTTTGAAACTGAGCAAAGCCCCCAGGTGCCATAAGGCACGGCCCTGCTCATTCTGCAGAAGATAGGGTTTTGTTTTGGCCTGATCCGTCACCTTATGTACTCCTGCCTGGCAAGCGATCGGTAAACTGATGATGGGCCAAGCGAGGATTCAGGACATCGGGAATGTCCCCTATCTGCTCCCCCTATTTTCATTCACTCAAATCAGTGAGTTTTTCCGCCGACAATGAAGGCAGCAATTTCGGTACGACTGCGAAGTCCCAGTTTACTCAGAATTCGGCTGACGTGATGCTCGACGGTTTTGCTGCTGATAACCAGTCGCTCGGCAATCTCCCGGTTGGCGAGTCCCTGAGCAATGAGCCGTGCGATTTCATGCTCGCGCAGGGTTAAGCGTTCCCGTTGCATCATACCAAATCCGCCTGAGACCCCCAATTGCCGCAGAAGATGCTTTGCCTGCTCGACATAATGGGCCGCTCCGATCCGATCAAAGGTAGCAAATGCCGCTTTCGCCCACACAATTGCACCTGGAGGATCGCTTTCCTGAAGGGTGTACGCCATATTCAGCCGTGCCAGGCCTCCCAGTAACGACTGCTGAAATGCTTTGACCTGATCCAGAGCGATGACGAAACACTCCCGAGCGATGCTCATGCTGCCCCCATACAGATATATGCGCCCTCGCAGGATTTCTGCCTGGGCTCGTAGCTGGTCACTCTGCGTGCGTTCTGCCAGCCCGATAAGCTCACTGACAAGCTGGCGTGCGGTCGTTTCATCATTCAGAGAAAGCACGGTTTCGATCAGAGCGACCAGGTTAGGTACATGATTCAGCGTATAGGGTGGACAGGATTGCAGGGATTGTTCAAGGATGGCTTTAGCGAGGTTGATTTCGCCCTTTGCCAGATGCAGGCGTGCCAGCGGAACCATGGCAGCTCCCATATCCTGTAATCCCTGCAACAGAACACGAGCCTCCTCCAGGCGGCTTTGACTCACGCGCAAATCAGCCAGGCGGATGACCGCATGAACCCGTAACCCCTGATGTCCTGCTTCAAAGGCACGAATCGCCTCCATGAATGTGGCTTCAGCGTCGTGCCACCGTCCCATTGCCGCCAGGATACTGCCATAGGTCGTACGGCAGTATGCAGACAGAAATGGACATTGATGTTGTTCAGCAAACTCCCAGGCTTTCTGGCACCACTGCTCACTGCGAACCAGATCAGCGGCTGTTTCGCAAGTGGAAAGCATCACACAGAATACTTCACTGATGACCATAAAATCACGAACCTCTTTGCTGATCGCCATGGTCATCGCTTCGTCGAGGTGGCGCATCCCTTCCTGAACATGACCCTGTACCACCTTTGCCAGTCCCAAAAAAGCCAGTGCAAAGGCCTCCAAGTTGTTGTCCCCAAACGCACGTGCTGTTTCGATTGCCTGGCTGGTGATATGTTCCAGACTCTGCGGCGGTGCCTCCATCGATGCACGCAGGACACGGCACCAGGCATGTTCCGGGCTGTGAGAACGTGAGCTGAGCAGACTGTCAGCGCGGGCGAACCAGCCTTGCATGGCAAAAGTGTTGGAATACAGGAAAACCTGCTCACGTCCTAACCAGCAGGCCAGAACCGCTGCCTTGTTCGTTTGACCCATCGCTTTGAAAGCATTGTACGCTGCTGTGCGATACTGGTGCGCCTCGCGGATTTCGTTCAACCACCAGCAGGCGATCCCCATACCATCATAGGATTCTGGGTCATCGCTTTCCGTCAATGCACGTTCGAAATACTGTTTGGCACCCAACCAATCAGCTTTTTCCAGAGCGGCATATCCGTGGTTAATCAGTTCCAGAGTCATCATGGTCACCCTGAAAAACCGGTAATCAATTCATCCTGCGGAATATCATAGCTTAAGAGCGTACCCACGTTGGCAACTCATGGCTCAAGGAGGTGTCATGCAAATGCTCAAGCATCTCGACTGGCATGGCATCGCGCGAAGATTGTCCCGTACGGCACGTGGGTGCTGCCTTACAATGACGGTTTGTTCACACTGTACAGCCGTGCGAACATCGCACTCACTCATCTCGTGAAGCGCATCGATCAGCACCCGACCGACCCGCGCACCATCTCGATCCTCATCTGTCTCAGCCAGCTTCCCTAACCGACAAAGGACAATCTCATGACGCATGATCCGAATGCCGCGCATTTTCTCTCCTGACACGCGGATGCGCGCCAGCGGACACCTGCTGTGCCGGACACCATGCCTCTTCCATTCGGCGCGGCGCTTTGTCCACCGACCCAGGCGCGTCGATTTGTTTCTGACCATGCTGGCAGGTGCGGCGACCCTCAAAATCCGGCGGATTTCGATTGACCCGATTGCGCCTGCTTGTGCCGCTGCGCTCATTGCAATCGGGAAGCGCCCGTTGGGTGATGGCTCGCCTGATTCGCCTGCTTTGCATCCGGTCAGAAATCGACACAGGGTCGATGGATAGCAAAAGCGCAGGCGCGCGAAGTAGAAACATCATGGGTACGAGACAGTGATGCTCGGTGCGCTTCGTGCGCCTTCGGGCAGGGCGCGGAATTCGTCGGTCTGTTCCCAGCGGGTGCGCGCGCCATACTTCGCCTTGCGCCCCCTGAACGCTGCCCGCCACGCCTCGATACCGAAGTGGTAGACGAACAGTTCGCGCAGCGTGCGCCAGCTCGCGTGTGGGAAGGCGCGCAGCAGCTCGACCTGATCCGCGCCGCTTTCGACCATTCCGCGCAGCCGCAGGTATTCCGAGTCCGACCAAGCGGTGCGGTAGCGGCTTTCGCGCTGGAGCGTGCGCGTCGTCTCTGTGCCGTCGCGCCAGACCACTGTCACTGTGCGCTGGATCATGTCGGGACGGTTGACGATCACCCGTTCCGCGAATGCCTCAAACAGTTCGCGTCGATCTTCCCGCGCGACTTCACTCCACCGGGCGATCACTATCTCCAGCACCGGACGCGCGTCGAGCAGCATCCGTCTCTGTCCGTTGTCCGCCTGGGCGTGAACCAGTTCGGCGCGCAGGCGGGTCAGGTCGTGTTCGTTGGTGACGTAGTTCTCTTGAAGCTGGCGCACGATGTCGGGGTGGGTGATCAGCTTCAGGTTTTCGACGATGCCGCGCTGCGCGTCCTCGACCCGACGGGTGGCGTTCTGCACCCGGCGTACATCGCCCTGGTTGTGCTTCTGCGCGCCTTCAACCGCTGCCCGCCAGGAAGCTTCATCGATGGTCGTCGCCCGCAGCCGTTCCAGCAGCAGTCCGTCGATCGCGTTCTCGATGAACGGCGCGGACATGAACCACAGGCGCGTCTGTTCCTCACCATACAGCGCGTAAACGTAGCGCTCGCTCTTCGGCTGCCAGTTGGTGGACAGGCGGCGCAGCGGGAACCCCGGCGCGTCGGTTGAGAACACCATGCCCGCATACGTCGGCGGCGGAGCGGGACGCGCTGCCTTGTCGTGGCGCACCCAGGGGCGATGCGGCGCGTAGTCGGGGTTTGGTTCGCCATCGAGCGTGGCAGTGGACAGGCGGTTGAAGGCGAACATGAACAAATCCAGCGGGATGATCGCCTCGTGATTGTGCTTCTGCACGATCACGCCATTGTGCGCCCAATGCCCGATGTAAACGGCATTCGTGAGAATCTGGCGCAGCCCGAACACCGACAGCATCAATTTTCCGGTGACGCGCGAACGCTTGCGGATTTTGGTGTGAAAGAAAAAGCCGGGCGGGACAGGATGTGACTCGAATTCCGGGATGAATGGTCCGTGCTGTTCGATATGCCGCCACGTCTGCTGGAGATTGCCGTTGAACTGTTTGTAGAGCCGGAAGTACGCCAGCACCACGTCGCAGTAGGGTTCGTAGCGCACATACTTGCGCCAGTGCGGGTTGGGCAGGTCATCGACCCTGCGGCGGTTGTCGATCATGTAACCGAGGACGATCGGCGTCCCCGTCCACTTGCCCTGCATGTTCAGCACGCTGCGCGCCCCGCCCAAACGCCCCTTGATCATGTGTTCTAGGTAGTCGGCGGCGCGCTGCACCTGTTCGCGGAAAATCTGGATGTGGTAGCGCCCGCTGGTCGGATGGGCAAAGTCGTAGACGAATGTCGGGGTCAATACCTGCACGTTGTGTTCGCGGCAGGTGTCGATGAAGATGTTCGTTTCAATCTGCGCCATATCCCGGAAGAAGCGATCCACGTCCTGCGAGGCGACCACGCCGATCTGATCGCCCTCGATCAGCGCCATCACCTCGGACAGTCCCTCGCGCTCGCGGATTTTCTTCGTCCCGCTCACGCCCGCGTCGCTGTCAATCATGATGATCTGCTCGCGCTTCCAGCCTTGGCGCATCAGATGTTCGACCATATCGACCGTCTGCATGGTGGTCGAGATGTTCCCAATCTGTCCCTCACTCGACTGGCGGTAGTAGACGGCGATCGGGCGACCCAGCGGGAGCGGCTGGGACTTGTACGGGTCGATCGGGTTGGACTGCGGCTTGCGATACTTCGGCATGGCGTTCGCCTCTCGTTTACTGGGCAATAAAAAACGCCCCGTTCCGGCGAATGGATTGGAATCCATGCAGGAACGAGGCGCGGTGAAGTACAATGCGTCTCAGCCCTGCGATGTGCGACAATCACTCGCCGGGTCAGCCGGATCGTCGGACTGCAATCCGACGATCTGGCGATCTGTAGCAGCAGTATACGACGTGCTTTCCAAACGCGCAACAATCCTGAGCAGGGCGCGGTAAATCGGTTCGAGATCGCCGCGCCGCTCGCTATTCGGTTGTATGTTTTCCTCGTGTGCATCAGGTCTCAAATTGGGCTGCCTCGCTCCATTTCGTGAAAAATAGTGGATGATCCATTCGCCGCGCTCCCGTGTTCTGGTTCTGAAAACAGCGTAACAAAGTCGCCCGATCGAAGGACTGGAGGATTCCGGTTTGGGGGTAGAAGGATTCCGGACGTTCGATGGAGGATTCCGGCGTTTCTGTTCCCCTCAAAATTCTGACTGCGCATGATGTGCCGCCTCGACTGGTACGGACATTGTTGCCAGCGTACCAAAGTGACCGCTGCGAAGGACTGAAATTTTTCCATGCGGACATGTCGAAATTTCAGTGAACCCAATTCCGCGCCAAAGTTCGGGACATTGCGCGGTGAAGTGCTGATGATCCATCGTGTGACCTCATGTCGTTGATTGATGTGACCAGCGTATCAAAGTCGGATCGCCTGTCCCCTGTACGATTCCGGTTTTCGTGTAGCAATGTCAACAAATGAGCTGCCAGTTTTTCTGCCTGACGTGAAAGTGGGTGTAAACTGTAGGGAGCGATAAAGATCGGATGTCTGAAATTGGATGTGGTCGCTGAGAGTTTCGCCGTCGGACAGCGCGTGCTGGCACTGCGCAGCATCGCCGCGCGGCGGATGCACGGACAATACCTAACGCCGCCCTCAGTCGCCCGCTATATGGCGGAGCAGCTCGGCGCGCTGCCTGACGATTTCACGCTGCTTGATCCGGCGGTCGGATCGGGGGTACTGGTGTGCGCGGTCATCGAGCGGCTAATCAACGAGGGCAGCCGGGGGCATTTCCGCATCGAAGGGTACGAGATCGATCCGGCGTTGTACGAAGTGGCAATCTTGACGCTGGAGCGTGCGCGCATCGGCGCAGCGAAACGTGGGCTGAACCTCGACGTGCGCCTGCACTGCGGCGATTACATCCTGAAGAATGCGACGCAAAGGCAGCCGACTCTCTTTTCGATGATGGACGAACCGCCTCCCCGTTTCGACCGCATCATCGCCAATCCGCCGTACTTCAAGCTGAACGCGGATGACGTGCGTGTGCGAGCGAGTCGCGGCGCGGTCGGCGCGCACACCAACATTTACACCCTGTTCATGGCGCTGGCGGCGGGCGGGCTTGCCGATAGCGGGCGAGGCGTGTTCATCGTGCCGCGCAGCTTTTGCTCTGGCGCATATTTCGCCCGCTTCCGTGAGGAGTTCGCCGATCAGGTGACGATCGAGCGGTTGCACCTATTCGATTCGCGCGGCGATAATTTCGACGAGGTGCTGCAAGAGAATGTGATCGTGACATTCTCCAAGCGGGCCGATCAGCCGGCTTCAGTTGAAACGATCGCCGTTTCCGCCTCGCACAATGGCACAGACATCGCTGACGCTGAACCGCGCGCCGTACCAGCTTCACTCGTCATCCACCGCCACCAGCGCGCACTGGTTTATCGGCTGCCTGCCACATCGGAAGATGAACTGATCCTTCGGGCGTTCGATGCGTGGGTGGGTTCGCTGCATCGTTATGGTATGGAGGTCTCGACCGGGCGCGTCGTCGCCTTTCGCGCTGAAGATCATCTTGTCCATGATGCGAATGACGATAGCGTGCCGCTGCTCTGGATGCAGCATGTGAAGGCAGGGCAGGTCGTGCATCCGCTGAACAGTTTCCGTAAGCCGCAGTGGATCAGCCATGATGCCGCGCCGCTGCTGGTGCCGCGCGCCAACTATGTGCTGCTGCGCCGCTTCAGCGCGAAGGAAGAAGCGCGCCGCCTGGTCGCCGGGGCGTTTTTGGGAAGCGAGTACACATATCCGCAGATCGGCTTTGAAAATCATCTCAACCTCGTGTATCGCAGACACGGCGAACTCACGGAAGCCGAAACCGTCGGGCTGGCGGCGCTGTACAACAGCGCCTTGTTCGACCGCTACTTTCGCGTCATCAATGGCAGTACACAGGTCAACGCGGCGGAAGTGCGCGCGCTGCCGCTGCCCCCTCTGGACATCATCCAGCAGCTCGGCGCGGCGCTCATGGCTGACCCGCGTGCAATGGTCGATTCGCTGGTCGTCGATACCCTCGGCGCGGCAAATCTGCTCCCAGCGGAACTGCTGATTCCGGTAAAGCTGTAAACATGGACAAACTCAACGAAGCCCGCTCGGTTCTCTCCGCAATAGGAATGCCCGCCGCCCAGCAGACCGACATGGCGGCGCTCACGCTGCTCGTCTTGGCGGGATTGTCTGAAGGCGATGCATGGTCGATTGCCGCGCGGCGCAGTCTGCGCGTGCATGACATCCTGGTCGAGATCAAATCGCGTTATGGGCGCGCCTATGCCGAAAACACCCGTGAGACGGTGCGTCGGCAAGTGCTGCATCAGTTCGAGCAAGCGGGGATTGTGCTGCGCAACCCCGACGATCCGGCGCTTGCGACCAACAGCCCGCGCACGCATTATGCCCTGTCCGAAGCTTTACTGAAGGTGCTGCACGCTTTCGGTTCGCCTGAATGGGATGAGCAGCTTGCGGCGTTTCGCTCGGTCAGCGGGGCGCTTCATGAATTGTACGGGCGCGACCGCGAACAGAACCGCGTGCCGCTGACCTATCTGGGGCAGGTATACCAGCTTTCGCCGGGCGAACACAACCGACTGCAAGCAGCGGTAATCGCGGAATTTGCCCCGCGTTTCGCGCCGGGCGCAAAGCTGCTGTATCTGGGCGACTCGGAGAACAAGCGGCTGATCCTCGACGCCGAAGAACTGACGCGGCTGAACATCCCGTTCACGCAGCACGACAAGCTGCCGGACATCGTGCTGTACGACGAGGCGGCGAACGCGGTTTACCTGATAGAGGCGGTCACGTCACACGGCCCGGTTTCGCACAAGCGCCGCGTCGAACTGGAGCGGTTGCTTGTGCGCTGCGAAGCAGGTCGCATATATGTCAGTGCGTTCCCGGACTTTGCGACGTTTCGCGGTTTCATTACCGAGATCGCCTGGGAGACGGAAGTCTGGTTGAGCGAGATTCCGGGTCACCTGATCCACTTCGATGGTGATCATTATTTACCGCCTCGCCGATAAATCCAGAAGAAAAGGTCAACTTTGGCAGATATACAGGCGACGCTCCTCAACATACATATCACTGCTAGAGATGATTGGGACGAGGAACTATACACCCTGGATTGGAACATCGCAGAGCATCTCATGGAACTTGTTCTGGGCTTCGGTAACGGCGTGTGGGCGGAAATCCGCATCGTCGCCGAAACGCAGGAGGGTCTCGACGCGATGCGCGACCTGCTTAGGAGTGGGGGTTATCGTCCCGGTGCCACGCCAGAATCGCGCACGATACTGCACCAGCCGGGCGACGAGTGCTGGACAGGATTTGCGTTTCTGGAGGTCGTTTGACCAGCTTCAACCTGCTCACTGCTTACCACTCCGTCAGTTTCCAGATTTCCGGCTTCATCTCGGTCCCGTCAATGCCAATCTGCGCGAACAGCGTCACCGCGCGTTTCAGGTGATCCCGCGCCTGTGCGCGCTGATCCAGCACATGAAACAGGTCCGACAGATGATTGTGCAGGGCGGCGGCATGGTGCTGATCGCCGCGACGCAGACTGAGAGCGAGCGCGCCTTCCCACAACGACTGCGCGCGGACGTGATCGCCGACATCCATGCAGGTCAGTGCGAGATTGTTCTGCGCCGCCACCTGCACCGAAGCGTCGTCAAGGGTCGCAGCGAGCCGCGCGCTCTGCTCCAGCAGTTGCAGCGCCCGCTCGGTATCCCCCTGATGACGTGCGAGGATGCCAAGCACATTGTAAGCCTGCGCCTGAGACAGAGCTTGATCCGAAGCCTGCGCCTCGCTGAGCGCTCTGTCTGCCAGCCGCACAGCGTGCGCGATGTCTCCCATCCTGAAGCGGACGAGGCTCCACTCCGTGAGCAGCATGACCCGCTGCTGCGGCAGATCGGGCAGCACCAGGTCGAGCGCCGTCTGAAAGCAGCGCTCGGCGCTCGTCCAATCGCCTAATCGGGCGAACACACGTCCCAGCCCGGCTTCAAGCGTGACACTGCGTTCGGGCATCGCATGGGCAATGCCGGCATCGTAAGCGGCGATCGCGGTGTGATAGCTTCCGAGCATGGCGTGCGCATCGCCGATCCGCTGATACAGCGCGACCCTGTCGGGGTAACCCAGCGCCAGGCTGTGTTCAAAATGATGCAGCGCTTCCAGATGGGCGAAGAGCGTGCGCGCGTGACAGCCCGCCAGATAATAAAATTCGGCGGCGCGCTCTTCCTGACCGCCCAGATGAAAATGACGGGCGATGAATGCAGCCGAGGCGGCGCGTTTGTCGGTGTGACCGACGCGGTTCAGCGCCGCCTGCGCGAGCCGTCGATGCAGCAGACGTTTGCGTCCTAAGCTCAGCTCATCATAAATCCAGGCGCGTATCTTTTCGTGAGAGAAAGAATAATCGTTTTCGCTGTGCCGTTGATGCCACAAGCCGCGCCGCTCCAGTTCCTCCGCACTGTCTACCGTTTCGGCATCACTGCGTCCGCTGCATTCCTGCACCAGATCGAGGTCGAACGTCCGGCCGATGACAGCGGCGGCCTGCAAAAGCTGGACGGCGACCGGGCTGACCTGAGCTATATGCGATTGAAACAATTCCTGAATGCTGGTAGGGATGTGCCAGTCAGTCTGATTCGAGAGCTGCGGGTCGGCGTGCAGCAGTTTGACGTATTCATGAATGAACAACGGCAGCCCCTCGGACTCTTCATGTAACCTGCGCAAGGTCTTCTCATCGACCGCAAGCGCACTGTCTGTCACGACTCGTTCAACATCCCCCTGCGTCAGGCGCGGCAGGGTGATCCATGACACGCTGTCGTCCTGTCGCCCCACATCGACAAGCAGCCGATGGAGCCGATGAGAACGGTCTATTTCTTCACTTCGCCACACGATGATCATCTGTATATCGAACTCAGCCTGAGCATCGACCGGGCGGCGCAACCAGTACATGAGCCATTCCAGCGTGGCGCTGTCTGCCCAGTGTGCATCCTCCACGACGAGGATACCCCTCCTGTCACCCGCCAGCGTCGCCAGCACCGCATGGCTGATCGCCTCGTAAAGCCGCGTTTGTACCCCTGCCTCAACGGGAGAACGACGCGTTCCGGTGTTGGCGGGCTGTAATTCGGGCAGCAGCCGCCCCAGTTCGTCACGCCAGTGCGGAGCAAGCATCGTCAAACGGTCTGCGCCATGTCTGAAATGTTCGCGCAGTGACCGGATGACCGGGGCATAGGCAAACTGGATTTCACTCTCGAAACCATGCAGGCGCATGACCTGAGCACCAGCCGCGTGATGCTGTTCTGTGAACTGTGCCACGAGGCGCGATTTGCCAATCCCTGCCTCGCCTTCGACCACCACAATCCTCGTCCCCACCCCACGCTGCCTGTAAAGCCTGTTCAGCGTTTTCAGGGCTTCATCGCGTCCGACAAACGGCAGCGCGAAGGGCGCGGCGGATGGTTGATCCCGGTATGCAGGACGCACATCGCTCCCCCTGTCAGGGACGATCGTCTCGTTCAGCACGCGCTGATACATCTCGGTCGTTTCTGCAAGCGGCGGCACGCCGAGTTCACGTTCGAGAATACGCACACACTCGTGATACTGGCGCAGCGCCAGGGATCGCTGACCCGATAATGCATACAGGCGAATCAACTGAATGTGTGCCGATTCGTGCAGCGGGTCGAGCGCCAGCCAGCGCTGCGCCAGGGCGATCGCCTGTTTCGGGTGATGGTTCTGCTCATGCAGACAGATCAGCTTCTCCAGTCCAGCAGCGTACAATCCGCGAAAATATTCTGCCTGCTGAACCTGCCACAGGTCGAATTCGCTGCTGTCGCGCAGGCTGAAGCCTTGCAGAAAATCGCCTTTGTAAACGCTGATCGCCTCGTTGAGCGGCAGCAGGCATTGGGTGCAGACAGCGTTGATGTCGTGACCATGCGACCCACAAGCGGTCAATGCCTGCATGAACGCCGTCACATCACACCACAGCTCGGCCGCATTGAAGGCGATCGCCTCGCGCTCGATCAGCAGTCCGCGCCCGCCAAGCGCGGCATTCAGCGCCGACAGCGTGCGCCGCAGTGCGCCGCGCACGTGCGCCTCGTCGTTGTCCTGCCACAATAGCGCCCCAAGCGTATCCCGGCTCTGATAGCCCCCCTGTGCTACCAGATACGCGATTAAGGCGAACGCTTTACGTGTATCGACATGCACCGTCTGTCCATCGCGCTCGATGCGCGGCGTTCCAAACAGACTTAGCTTCATGATGGTCATCGTCAGCCTCCGACACAGGATCATGCAGATGATAGCGCACTGCCGTTACGACATCGGTACGGCATCATTTATTGTAACGAATTATCCCCGTGACGATCCGGTGACGACGTGACTGTAACGTCATGTGAATACTGGTGTCAGGAAATGAGGTTGTCATGCCCCATTCGCGTATCGTTCGCTATGTCGTGATCGGCGCGCTGCTGGTCGCTGCGCTGATCGTCCCGTCCGCGTTTGCGCAGGACACAGAACCCGTCGTGATCGCTGCGACTGCTGACGGGATCACGCTACCTGAAGGACTGACGGCGGGCTACACCGTCATCACCTTCAACAATGAGACCGAAGCGCCGTTCGCGCCCGTCCTCGCTCGACTGAACGACGGTGCGACGGTCGAGCAGTTCATGGGTGCGCTGGCACAGGGACCTCAGGCGGCGCTGGCGCTGGTCGGCGTGCTGGGCAACCCGGACGTGCATCCTGGTGAGTCGCGGCAGGTCGGCTACGATCTGTTGGCGGGGGATTATCTGTTCATTCAGATCGGGCCAGGCGGCCCGCCGAACATCCTGCCGTTCAGCGTCGCTGAAGCGGAAGGCGAACCCACCCCGGTGCCAGAAGCCGATGTAACGATGCAGATGGTCGATTTCGCATTCGCCATCCCTGGTGAGATCGCAGCAGGCGAGCAGGTCTGGCAGATCAGTAACCTGGGCGAGCAGGTACATCACATGTTCGTCTATAAGGTAGAAGACGACGCGGAACTGCCCGCCACGCTGGAAGCGTTTATCGCAGCCTATCGCGCCATCGTGCCGGGACAGCCGTTCGAGTTCCCCTATGAGAACGTCTATACCTGGGAAGTGATGAGTCCGGGCGAAACCGCGTACCCGGTCATCGACCTCCGGGCGGGAAGGTATGCCATCGTCTGTTTCATCGGGGACAGCGCCAGCCCGTCGGATGCGATGATCTCGCATCTGGAACACGGGATGCTGCGTCTGGTATCGGTCACGGAAGCCTCGTAATTCTTTTGGTCAATCGGAGGGAAAGGTATCACAATGAAACATACAAAATCGTTCGCCGCACTCCTGATCGCGCTACTGATGCTGGTGTTCAGCCTGCCGCTGGCGGCGCAGGATGCCGAGCCGAACCCCGATGCCGTTGAAGGCGCGGCACTGTATGACGCAGGTGATTACGAAGCGGCATTCGAGCCACTGCTGC
>Ga0224722_1001133_pt1 | contig 15110 bp, 13 predicted proteins | sample Balambano_FR1_Me_FD_161646 | JGI IMG/M metagenome (GOLD analysis project Ga0224722, IMG submission 161646) | Freshwater sediment microbial communities from Lake Towuti, South Sulawesi, Indonesia - Balambano_FR1_MetaG | ecosystem: Environmental > Aquatic > Freshwater > Lake > Sediment | place... | reverse complement strand
TGGTTAGACGACTTCGAGTCGTTTAACCATTTTCTGTTAGTCTATTTTTTTAATAATAACTCCGGCAACTGCCGCAGTGCTGCCAACTCCCGATACACCTCCCGCGCCTCGCCCGCCGGATAGCCGAAGTACACTTTCCCGTCTTCCAAGTCTTTTGACACGCCGGATTTTGCCAGAATAACCACATCGTTACCGATTTTCAAGTTTTGAGCAATGCCTACCTGTCCGTACAGCACCACATGGTCGCCTACCGTCGTATTTCCACCAATCCCCACTTGCGCTGCAAACAGGCAATTTTTACCCACCACGACATCGTGACCGATATGCACCTGCGCGTCCAGTTTCGTACCTGCGCCGATGATGGTATCGCCCGAAACGCCTTTGTTGATGGTGCAGCCCGCGCCGATTTCCACCTGGTCTTCCAGAATCACCCGACCGCCCGACCGCCAGCGTTGATAGCTTTTATCCGTTTTTTTAAAATAAAAAGCATCGCTGCCGATGAGTGCGCCGGCGAAAATCGTGACCTCGTCGCCAATAATCGTGTGTTCGCTGATAACGACGTTGGACTGAATGTAGCAATTTTTACCAATCGTGACGTTGGAAGCAATAATTGCGCCGGGTTCGATGATGGTAGAAGGGTCAATTCGGGCGGTTTGGCTGATGGTTTCCTGCAAAGGTTGAAACGGGCGAAATTCGCGGACTAAATTATCGTAAGCCGCAAACGGATCGGCGCACAGCAACAGGGCTTTACCGGGGGGGCAATCAGCGGGTTCATTTAAAATAAGAATAGTGGCTTCCGATTTTAAGGCTTTTTCAAAATATTTTTTTACATCGGAAAAGGTAATATCGCCGGGGCGCACCTGGTGGATTTCGTTGATGCCGGTGGCAACGAGCGTGGTATCGCCGAGGAGCGTAGCACCGATTTTTTCGGCAAGGACGGTGACGGGGATGGGTTGCGGGAAATTCATATTGAGATGCCATCCGCCTTCGCTAGCTACGGCGGACGAGGATGCCAGACGTATTAGAGCGCATACTCGACCACATCTGAGGTGATACAAATTTTGGTAAAAATAAAAAGGAAAGGAATCAGTTTGTCAATTGATTCCTTTTCTGCGGGCAACGTTTGAAAAGCCAGTTTTCCGACTTCTCTGTTCACTCTTCTCTGCTCTCTCCGCTTACTTATTTCTTCCGCCGGTTGTTCAAATTATTATTGTTGCGCGTATCGCCGCCGTTGCGAAAGCGGTTGTCGCCGCCGCGGTCCATGCGGTCGTTGCGTCCGCGATCCCGGTTATCCCGATCCATGCGGTCGTTGCGTTCGCGTCCCCGGTCCCGATCCATGCGGTCATTGCGATCGCCACGGTCGCGGTAGCGGTTATCGCCCTGTTGATATTGGGCTTGCTGCTGTTGCTGCTTCCGACGGCGGGCGGCAGCCAGGCTATCGAAGGAAGTGTTTTCTTCCAACACCAGTTGCCCGCCTGATAGGGTATCGAGGTCGGCTTTGATAATGTCATCGCTCACGTAGTGTTCTTTGTTCCAGGTTTTGTACGCCAGTTTCATGTACGAACCAATTACCGCCACGAAGCCGTCGCGCTTAAGTCCGGGTTCCATGCTCAAGGCTTTTTTGATGAGGTTTTGCACATTGTGACCGTAGTGGCGAAACTGGGCTTCGGAAAGCGGATAACCCACCCGATCGGGTTTTTTAGTCGCGTCTTCCGGGCGAGGGAGCATTCCACTGGGCGGCATGGCTTGCAGGTCATAGTTGGCAATGCGATAGACGTGTTTCCAGAGTTTCTCGCGGTAGTCTTCTATGCTGCGGCTCTGCGGATGAATTTGCATCATCAGGTCCACTACTTCGTCAATGAACGCGCGTTGCATTTCGACATTTTGAATGGTCTTGGCGTGTTCGATGAGTTTTTGCACGTGCCTGCCGTATTCGGGAATGATGAGTTCTTCGCGCTGGCTGTTGTATTCTAATTGCAGTTCTTTGTTATTCATTATTGATTTTGATTCAAATATTGATAGGCTAAAGCCCTTTTCATTGTTTCAGATTCATCAACAGGCTGAAGCCTGTGGGACGAGTTCAGCGTAAACGCTGAGCTACTCTACCGTCACCGATTTTGCCAGATTCCTGGGCTGATCTACATTGCAACCGCGCATAACAGCGATGTGATACGAAAGCAGTTGCAATGGAATCACAGATAAGAGCGGTGTCAGGGGTTCGGCGGTATCTGGAATTTCGATGGTATGATCGGCAATCTGACTGATCACTTCGTCGCCTTCCGTAACAATGGCAATGACGATGCCGTCGCGGGCTTTCACTTCCTGGATGTTGCTTACAATTTTGTCGTAGGCACTGCGATTCGTAGCAATTACAATCACCGGCATCTGCTCGTCAATGAGGGCGATCGGTCCGTGTTTCATTTCCGCTGCCGGGTAGCCTTCAGCGTGGATGTAGGAAATTTCTTTTAATTTCAAAGCACCTTCAAGTGCCACCGGAAAGTTGTAACCGCGACCCAGGTAAAGCGCGTTGGGTTTGTCTTTGATTTCACCGGCAATATACTGGATTTGCGCGTCTTTTTCCAGTACCTTTTTCACCTTATCGGGAATGTTGCACAATGCTACTAATAATTGCTGAAATTGTTCCCCGGCGAGTTCGCCACGCTTATGCGCCAGGTGCAGTGCCATGAGCGTCAACAAAGTCACCTGCCCGGTAAATGCTTTAGTAGAAGCCACCCCGATTTCGGGTCCGGCGTGGATGTACGAACCGGCATGCGTAGCGCGCGCGATGGACGAACCCACCACATTGACAATGCCATACACCAGAGCGCCTTTCTCTTTTGCCAGTTCTACTGCGGCGAGCGTATCCGCTGTTTCGCCCGATTGGGAAATGGCGATAACTACGTCCTTATCCGTAATGATCGGGTTGCGGTAGCGCAATTCAGAGGCGTATTCTACTTCCACCGGAATGCGAGCGAGGTCTTCGATCAAATATTCGCCGATCAAACCGGAGTGCCAGGAGGTACCACAGGCTGCAATAATGAAACGCTGCGCGTTGGAAATTCGTTCAAAATGATCCTCCATGCCGCCCAGTTTTGCCCACATTTCTTCGGGGTTGATGCGCCCGCGCATGGCATCGGCGATGGTATTGGGTTGCTCGTGAATTTCTTTGAGCATGAAATAATCATAACCGCCTTTTTCGAGGGCTTCGATCTCCATATCCAATTCCTGAATGAAGGGGGTCTGAATTTCGTTATTATCAATTTTTTTAATTTGTAATCCGCCGCCGCGTTCTACCACCGCGATTTCCTGATCATTGAGATAGACCACTTTTTTGGTATGTTCGATGAGCGGAGTGGCATCTGAAGCCAGGAAATACTCCGTTTCTCCGATGCCGATTACCAGCGGGCTGGCTTTGCGGGCACCCACGAGTTTGCCGGGTTCCTGCTTGTCCATCACCACGATGGCGTATGCGCCTACCACACGGGTGAGTGCCACGCGCACGGCTTCTTCCAGTTCTAAATTATCGCGGGTTTGAATTTCCTCGATCAGATGCACCAGCACTTCCGTATCGGTCTGACTTTCAAAACGGTGTCCTTCTTTTTCGAGGGCTTTTTTAATCACATCGTAGTTTTCAATAATACCATTGTGGACGAGCACGAGCCTGCCGTTGCCCGAAAAATGCGGGTGCGCGTTGATGTCGTCGGGTATGCCGTGTGTAGCCCAGCGGGTATGCCCAATGCCCATGTTGCCGTTTTTGTCTCGAGCTGCTACATAATCCACGAGTTCCTGCACCTTGCCTTTCTTTTTGTACACGTGGATGCCGCCGTTCAGGATGGCAACGCCCGCGCTGTCGTAACCCCGGTATTCGAGGCGCTGCAAGCCTTTGATAAGAATAGGATAGGCGTCTTTGGTTCCGATATACGCTACAATTCCACACATAGTTAATTGGTTTTGAAGGTAATATGATTTGTTAATTAGTGACTGGTGATAAGTGATCGGTGATCGGGTACTTATTATGTTGACATTGTTATTGATTGTTTGGCACGTCTCACTTCGTCTCTCGGTCACTTGTCCTCCCAGTTACTTCGTCTCTCCGGCTCCTACCCCGGCGGGCGGGTGAAGGCCACTTTGAGTTTAATACCGTATTGCGGGTGCCTGGTGCCGTAGAGGGCAACGCGGTAAGGCTCCTGCTGCGGCGTAAAAGTTTTAATTCGCAATTTGTTACTGGTTTTACCGTTGATCACATTTTGCAAATGCGTGGACAAATTGATTTTATACACCTGCGGTTCTCCTGCTGTAACGGTAGTGGGTGTTCCACCATAGATATTGCCCAATTGTGATTGCAGAATGTACAGTTTTAGGTCATCCACATCCTCGTATGCTCCCGAACTGCCCGGCGTACTCACCCGTAAGAACGGCACCGGTTTGAAAACATCTTCATTGTTGCCCGGCGGATTGGCTAAGCGCAGTTCCAACTCCGCTTTATTGACCACCAAACCCTGAAGCTTCTCCGCAAAGGGAATTTCCAGTTCGGTGATCACACCCGCCATGCCCTGTACAAAAACCAGGCTGTCGCCCAGGGTAGTATTATCAATATATTTTTCTACAACACTGCCTTTATAGTTGTGCTCAAAAGCCGTAGCCCGCATGAAAGTGGACAAAAAGTAGAACTGTTTTTGCCGCAAGGTATCGTTCTCTTTAAAATAAACGAAGATGCCGGCATTTGCAACTGCCTGACCTGAACTGGCTCCAAGTATGTTGAAACTCACCATTCCCTTATTGGTAGTGGTGGGTTTAAGGTGTAATCCATTAAAAAATCGCACAAACCCATCGTTTCCTTTGTAAAGGGCAGTATCTATGCTGAGCAGTTTTTCGCCCAGGCTGGTACTGAGCGGAATGCGCAATTGCGCCTGTAGTTTAATTGTGTCTGCCTTGCCTGTTGCATCCGGATACTTGATAATGGTCACACTATCGCGATTGGGTATGAACTGTTTGGTACCCAGGGGCGTGGCTCCTGATTTAAATACAATATCGGAGTAATAATTTGGCTCGGGATCAACATACTGCGTCATTTCATACACCGAGATACCATATGTTTCTGTTGTATCGCCATAAAAACTACCGTAGGGCAGCACCAGCACAACGGAGTCAAAACGGGTGTTGGCACTCAGTTTAGAATATACATTCGCCGGTGTAAGCTGGGCGTAAAGTTCTGCCTTGCTGGTACCAAATACCGGGTCTTGCATATTTCCGATGAGGTAGCTCGCGAAAGGTTGTTTAAACGCATTATCTGGTGCAACGGCAAGGTACGTCAACACTGTGTCTATCCGCAGTGTCCTTGCCCGTACTGTCAACGTATCTGTGAAACCCACCTCCGCCTCGTCGCCTTCGAGCAAATCCGCGCCCAGGTCGGTCGGATCGGTACAAGCACCCAGAAGCAACAAAATAAAGCAAAAAACATTAAAATAACAAGCAATGCGTATCATGCCGTTTTTTTTAAAATTTAAGATATGTTTTGATAACCGTGTTAATTTGTCAATTGGGTTGAAGGGAGAAGGTATGTGGTTGACGGGTTACCCGGCAACAGTATGCAGTGTACCAACAATTTTCAGGAGGTTTGGCGGGCTTTGAAGGTGTGCCAAACCTATTGGTAACAATATTTTTGCCTCAAAAAAAACCTTGCCGGGTATCCTATCGGTTCCGGTCATTTTGCACATTTTAGTCTGACACCTTTGCCGCGAGCAATGAATGATAAAAATCCATATACGCCGCAGTATAGTCCTCCTGCATAGCTGCCAGTACCGGCTTATTAGACTCGTATGCCATTTTCTGAACGGCATCCTCTACGTTTTCGCTGCCCAGAATAATAGCATCGGAAAAAGCGATGGCACCTTTTTGAATGGTCACGCCTGCGCCGTTTTGGTAGGCACCCAGGTCGCCCGCCGTCAGGTTATTGATGGTAGCCTTTGCCAGAAAGTTATCCGATACTTTGTTTTCAAAGCTTTCAGCGTAGATAGAATAGACTACTTTGGCATCCTGAAAAATCGGGTCTAATTTGTATGCCGTTTTTAGATACAGCGGGATGAGGCTCGTCATCCAGCCATGGCAATGCACAATATCCGGCGACCACCCGAATTTTTTCACCGTTTCAATGGCTCCTTTACAAAAAAACACAACGCGGTCGGCATTGTCTTCGTAGGGTTGCCCGTTTTCGTCTTCAAACGTACCTTTGCGCCGGAAGAAGTCTTCATTGTCTAAAAAATAAACCTGCATTCGGGCTTCCGGTAGCGAAGCAACTTTAATAATGAGGGGAAAATCATCGTCGTCCACGATGATGTTCATACCTGAAAGGCGTACCACCTCGTGCAGGCGGTGCCGCCGCTCGTTGATCGAACCAAAACGCGGCATCAGCACCCGAATCTCCATGCCGTTATCCTGAATGTACTGCGACAGCCTGCGCGTAATCTCCGCCATTTCCGAGGCTGCTGAGTAAGGATCCATTTCCTGCGTAACGATCAGCACTTTCTTTTTGCTCATGCGGGGTAGAAATTTATAAATCCAATCCGACTGTTGCCAGCGGCTCCCTGAATAGAACTGCAAAGCTACAAAAAAAAGCAGGAATTTCTCCCTTATCTATCAATAACTTATACGAACAGACGATAGATGATAGACCTTAGCTGTTAGACCCTGCACTTTAGAACCCGTCTGGCGGCTTAATGGATGATCTAATTCTATAACCTACCACTTAATTCCTTCCCCAAAATCCAGCATCCAATATCCAACATCTACCGTCTATCATCCAAAATACTATCTTTGCCCTTCGGTTTCATTCAACCTTTGCCTGCAACTATGTTTGTATTTAAAAAAATCAAGCCCTTCCAATCTTTTCTAAGTGCCGTACGTCGGCAACATCGCTCACTTGGCTTTATTCCTACGATGGGTGCACTCCACCGGGGGCACCAGGTACTTGTTGAGCAGGCTGCCCGGGCAGGTGATTTTACCGTTTGCAGTGTTTTTGTAAATCCTACACAATTCAACGATCCGCGCGATTTGGAAAAATATCCGCGTACCCCGGAGAAAGACATCGAAATGCTGACAGTGGTTGGTTGCAATGTACTTTTTATACCTTCGGCGGAAGAAATTTACCCGCCGGATCTGGTGCAGCGGCATTTTGACTTTGGCAGGCTGGAAACCGTGATGGAGGGCGCGTTTCGACCCGGGCATTTTGCGGGCGTGGCGCAGGTGGTAAGCCGCTTGTTGGAAATTATACAACCTGCGCGATTGTACATGGGGCAGAAAGATTTTCAACAGGTGGCGATTGTACAAAAAATGTTGCAACAACTCCACTCGCCGGTAGAACTGGTGCGCTGCCCCACCGTGCGCGAGCCGGACGGGCTGGCGATGAGTTCGCGCAATATGCGCCTCACTGCCGGGTTTCGCGAAAAAGCTCCGGCGATTTATCAAACCCTGTTGCAAACGAAACAACTATCGGGCAACGGGCATTCACCACAGGAAATCCAACAACTGGCACTGACAAAACTCCGGGAAAACGGCTTAAAACCGGAATATTTTGAAATAGTGGACAGCGAAACTTTGCTGCCCATCGAGCGTTTTAATGATGCTAAAAACGCAGTTGCCTGCACGGCGGTCTGGGCAGGCGAGGTGCGTTTGATTGATAATATTCAGGTGAAAGGGCAATGGGTTGATAGGTTGATGGGAGAATAGGGAAATAGACTGATAAAATAGTCTTCTCAAGCTCATTTCTCCTCCTCCTATCAACTTATTCTCCTATCACCCCATCAACCCAATTATATGTTGCTGCATATTTTTAAATCGAAAATACACCGCGCCACCGTCACGGAAGCGAATCTGAATTATGTGGGCAGCGTCACTATTGACGAGGCACTGATGGAAGCCGCCAACCTGCTGGAGGGTGAGAAAGTACAGATTGTAAACAACAACAATGGCGAGCGATTTGAAACCTACGTCATTCGCGGTGAACGCAATACGGGCATGATCTGCCTCAACGGCGCGGCGGCGCGTAAAGTGCAAGTGGGCGACACGGTCATCATCATGGCGTACGCGCTGATGACTGCCGAGGAAGCCCGCACATTCCAGCCCAGCGTGGTATTTCCGGATGAACACAATCGGATTCCGATTTAAACGTTGAAGCGTTCAAAGCTCAAAAGTTCATAGTTTAAACAGGCACAACTGTTTCAAAACCTTGAATATTGAACTTTAAACGGTTGAATTTTTGAACCTTTTTTCCCATGATGACCCGCAAGCGCGTACTCGAAATTTTAAAATTTACCCTGTTTTTTGGAATTGGCGTAGTGATTTTGTACCTGTTGTATCGCAGTCAAAACGCCGCTTACCAGGCAGATTGCGCCCTGAAAGGCATTCCGGCGGAGGACTGTAGCCTGCTGCAAAAACTGTGGGACGATTTTAAAAGCGTAAATTATTTTTGGATCCTGATACTTTTTCTCCTCAACATCATCAGCAATATCAGCCGCGCCATCCGCTGGACGATGCTGATGCGCTCGCTGGGCTACCAACCCAAAACCCTTAATGCCTTTCTCACCACGTTTGTAGGCTATTTTACCAACCTGGGGCTGCCGCGCATGGGCGAGGTCATCCGGGCGGGCATGATGGCACGCTACGAGCGGATGCCGATAGAGAAAGTATTTGGCACGGTTGCCGTGGATCGCATTGTGGATGTGCTGAGTATTCTGGTGGTAACCGGGCTGGCGTTTTTGCTGGATTTTGACCACATCTGGCGTTTCGTGGATGAACACGTCAACGTGAGCCATAAAGTGGGTGGACGCGGTAATCTATTGATTCTCTCATTGTTGTTTGCGGCAATTATCGGCATTAATCTTTATATTTTTAGAAAAAGACTGATGCAGATTGCCCTTTTTCAACGCATGGTAAAAGTAGCGCAGGGCTTCGCGCAGGGTTTGAAAACCATCGGCAAAGTAGAACACCCCTGGCTGTTTATTTTGCACAGCATCAACATCTGGCTCATGTACTATCTTATGTGCTATTTTTGTTTCTGGGCGTTTGCACCCACGGCACACCTCACGCCCATTGCTGCCCTTACGGTGTATGTGTTTGGGGCATGGGGCATGGTGGTACCTTCGCCCGGAGGCATGGGTACGTATCATTTTTTATCGCAACTGGCATTGGGTTTTTACGGCATCAATGGGGGTGACGCGTTCTCCTGGGCAAATATTTCGTTTTTTCTGGGGGCACTGGCGGTGAACATCGCAGGTGGAATCGTGTCGTTGATTCTGCTGCCCATGGTGAACCGAGGGTATCACCCAACTCAAGTAGCTGACCCGAAATACGCGTTTGAAAACGAACCGTTGCAAAAGGCTTAACCGGATTATGCACACTTTTCAACACCTGCACTCCAAAATCCAAGACTGGTCGCAAATTGCCCGCACCGTTGCCGACTGGAAAAGCCAGGGTCAGAAAATCGTTTTTACCAACGGCTGCTTCGATCTTTTGCACTATGGGCATCTTCACTACCTGGCGGAAGCCCGCGATTTAGGCAATAAGCTGATTGTCGGTTTGAATGCTGCCGAATCCGTGCGCCGCCTCAAAGGTCCGCACCGCCCGATCAACGACGAACTCACCCGCCAACACCTACTGGCTGCCCTCGAATTTGTAGATGCAGTGGTGGTGTTTGAACAAGACACCCCCTATGAACTCATCCAAATCATCCTGCCGGATGTGTTAGTGAAAGGCGGCGACTGGCAAGCGCAAGCTATCGTGGGTTCGGATATTGTACTGGCAAATGGCGGCATGGTGAAAAGTTTGCCTTATATTCCCGGTTATTCTACCACCAATATTGAACAAAAAATCAGAAGTTGGTGAAAACAGTTGATGGGTATGAGTTATCAAGACCCGCCACTCTCTGACAACCGACAACCGATAATCATTAAGACCATGACTATCAAGGAATTGACCGCTTACCTCGAAACCATCGCCCCCGCCGTGTATCAGGAAGAGTATGACAATGCCGGGTTGATCACGGGGGATGCGGATGCCGAAATCCGGGGTGTGTTGTTGTGTCTGGATTCGACGGAAGTCGTTGTAGAAGAAGCAATTGCAAAAAATTGTAACCTTGTTATTGCCCACCACCCGATTGTGTTTCGGGGTTTGAAAAAAATTACAGGTAAAAATTATGTAGAACGCACCATTCTGAAAGCCATTAAAAACGACATTGCGATTTATGCCATTCATACCAACCTGGATAATGTGCATCACCGAGGTGTGAATGCGAAAATTTGCGAAAAGCTGGGATTAGAACATCCTCAGATACTCGCGCCGAAAAAAGCCCTGCGCCGGTACGCCGTCACGGTGCCGGTAGAACAGGCAAAAATAGTACGCAATCTGCTGCTCCGTGCCGGATTGCCCGAGGTGAACGCCACGCGTGCCATTGACTACACCGCCGAAGGCAGCGAGGAACAGGTGCAGCTGACTGCCGTTGCACCGCTGGGTGGGGAATACGCCATTCAGAAAGCCTTATCCAAAACAGATGTTTTACTGGAAATCAGCCCATTAGAAACCCCCGGTAAAGAATTAGGCGCAGGGATGATTGGTTATCTGCCGCAGCCGATGCCGGAGTTGAATTTTTTACAACATTTGAAACAAACCATGCGGGCAGGCGTGGTGCGGCACACCGCCCTGCTTGGGCGCGCCGTGCGCACGGTGGCGGTATGCGGCGGTTCGGGCAGTTTTTTGTTGGGCAACGCCATTGCGCAGGGAGCCGATGTGTTCGTCACCGCCGATTTCAAGTACCACGAATTTTTTGATGCGAATGGGAACATCGTCATCGCCGACATCGGACATTTTGAAAGTGAGCAGTTTACCATAGAATTATTGTACGAAATTATTTCCAAAAAATTTACTAATTTTGCGCTCCATTGCACGGAACGGTCAACCAACCCCGTGTTTTATTTGTAACAAATTGTTATTTGTTAATCGTTATTTGGAATACTTTGTGTTGACTTGCTTTCCAACTAACATCTAACAAATAACAATTTTCTAAAGTCTAATCAATAAATGGCAGTTGAATTAACCGTAGAAGAAAAATTGCGGCAGATGTACGAACTCCAGCGGCTGGATTCGCAAATTGATGAAATTCAGATTCTGAAGGGCGAACTACCGGCGGAAGTGCAGGATTTGGAAGATGAACTGACCGGCTTGGAAACCCGCCTGAGCCGCCTGCAAACCGAGTTGAAAGAATCGCAAAATGACATTGTGCGCTTCCAGGGCAACGTGAAAGATTCGGAGGCAAATATCCTGCGCTACCAGTCGCAAATGGATAATGTGAAGAACAACCGCGAGTACGAAGCCCTGACGAAAGAACTGGAGATGCAAAAGCTCGAAATTGAACTGAACGAGAAAAAAGTACGCAGTGCCCGAGCCGAAACCGAAAAACGCGACGACCTGCTGAAAGCCACCGAAGAGCGCATCCAGCGCAAACACAGGGAACTGGACACCAAGCGCACGGAATTGCAGCAAATCATTGAAAAAACCGAAGCCGAAGAGCAGGAACTGCGCCGCCGCTCGGCTACTGCCCGCGAAAAAATTGAGGAACGCCTGCTCCGGGCTTATGATAAAATTCGCACTTCCTACCGCAATGGCTTGGCAGTGGTGACGGTAGAACGCAACTCCTGCGGGGGCTGCTTCAACAAAATTCCGCCGCAATTGCAACTGGAAATCAGCGTAAGCAAAAACATCGTGGCGTGCGAACACTGCGGGCGCATCCTGGTGGACCATGGCGTACTGGGACTGGAGCGCGAGAAACAGTATTTTTCGAGTGCTGTAGAGGAATTGGAAGACTGAGTAACCGAGAGACTGAGTGAGTCGGCAAAACGTTTTCTGTCTCACCAAATCGCTCAATCACTAGCTCATCAGATAAATTTTATTCAACATCAAACAAAAGTCTTGAGGAACCCGGCACCGCCCGAGCCTTGAGGCTTTTGTTGTAATACAGGTAGAGGGTAGAAAGCAGAGGGTAGAGGGACGTTATACATGTCCTTCTACCCTCTACCCTCTACCCTCTACCCTTGACGATGTGCAAATGGCTCTATACTTTACTTACTTTTTGGCTGGCACTCGGCACGGCGCAGGCGCGCTTTGAGTTTACGCCTACGGCACGGGAAGCCTATGAACAGGCTTTGAGTATGCGGCTGGACGAAGCGCGACTTACCATCGCACAACTCAAACGCCAGGATGCCGACAATCTCATCGCGTATCATATTGAAAATTATATTGATTTTTTAAATTTGTATTTTAATCAAAATGAGGCAACTTATAAAAATCTTAAAAAAAACGAGGCACTCCGGCTAGAAAAAATTCAGCAGGGCAGTCCGGATTCGCCGTATTACTTGTACACCCAAGCCGATGTGCGCTTGCAGTGGGCATTGGTAAAACTGCAGTTTGGCGAATACCTCTCTGCATTCAACGACATCAGCAAGGCGCATAAATTGTTACAAAAAAATCAGGAAAAATTCCCGGATTTTCTGCCCAATTTGAAAAATCTGGGGGTGCTGCACGCGCTGGCGGGTACCATTCCTGACCATTATCGCTGGGGCGTGCGGCTGCTCGGTGGCTTGACCGGCTCGGTGGCACAGGGACGGCGCGAGTTGAACTCGGTATTGCAAAAAGCACAGCAACAAGATTTTGTGTTCAAAACGGAAACGGCGGTCATCCTCGCCAATATTTTACTCTACCTGGAAAGCGACGGCGAGGGTGCCTGGCAGGTATTGAAAAAAGTCCATTTAGAACCGGCTAAAAATCCGCTGCACTGTTTTGTACTGGCGAACGTAGCCATGCGCAGCGGTCGGAATGACACGGCAATCGAACTGTTACAAAATCGCCCACAAGGCGGGTATTTTACAAAAGTGGTACAACTGGATTTTATGTTGGGTTTAGCAAAATTGCGGCGTTTGGAGACGGATGCAAGTGTGTATTTCCAGCGTTTTTTGCAACAGCGTTCTGGTCAGAACGGCATCAAAGAAGCCTACCAGAAACTGGCGTGGTGCGAACTGTTAAAATCCAATCAGAACGGCTATCGAGCTTATCTGAAAACGGCTATAACCCAGGGCAAAGCCGCCACCGGAGCGGATAAAAATGCCTTGCAGGAAGCTCAGTCCGGTAAAACGCCGGAAGTGACACTCCTCAAAGCCCGCCTGCTTTTTGACGGCGGCTATTTGCAAAAAGCGCATCAACAATTGCAAACAAAATCAAGTGCAGATTTTAAAGATCAAGCCGGGCGTTTGGAATATTTTTACCGGATGGGGCGCATTCTGCATGGCTTGGAACAGTGGGATGAAGCCCTGGGATTCTATCAACGCACCATCAGGCAAGGGCAAAACGAACCCTATTTTTATGCCTGCAACGCTGCGCTGCAAGCAGGTTTGATTTGCGAAAAGCAGAAAAATTTCCCACGCGCGCAAGATTTTTATAAAACCTGCCTCCGCCTTTCTCCTTCGGAATACAAAACGGAATTGCACCAAAAAGCCAAATCGGGGCTGGGGAGACTGGGAGACTGAGTGACTTAGCCCTGAAGTGAGACGTGCCAAATAACCAACAACCAAATTCCAAACGCTCGAACTTCAAATAAAAAAATATTCTAATGTCCCAATATCTCAACATCCCCGTCGAAAAAAATTGCACCTAAATGAATTCCCCACCTATTTTTGTGCCGAACAAATAATACGAAAACCACCGCATGATTGATTTCAGTGCGCCTAACTGGTTTGATGCTTACCTAGCCTACCGCAAAGCACACCCGCTGCGCTTTCGCAAGGTGAGCGAGGTAGCGCCACAAGCGGGCGGGTACGAAGGGGCGGGTGCGCCCAGCCCGTTCTACGCGGCGTTGCAGCAAAGTGGGCTGGTGTATGGCTTTCCGGTACATTATCCGTTCGAATCGGAAGATGGATTGTTAGAACAACTCACCGAAACCGAACGCGCCAAACTCGTGCTGCTGGATGTGATGATGCACGCCCGCCTGCTCGACCACCCGCTGCCGGAGGGCGAGCCTTACGCCCGGGAGATCGAACGCAACGGCGCACTCATGCGCACGTACTACGCGGGTTTGCACCGATACGCCCACGAGGAGGAGACCGAACTGCTGGAGCAAATTTTGTTTAAACGGGTACGGTTCAAAAAAAACTATTTCGATTTTCGGAAGACGGGGGTGAGTAGCCTGCTGTTTTGGGATTTATACTTTTTTTTGGATTACAGTCGGGCAGCGTTGCAACCCGATTTTGAGGAAGCCGACTTTTTCTTTGTGATTTTGAATTTAAAACGGGCATTGAAAAAAATTACCCTGCAATTGCTCGCTGCTGCTGCCCATGCCGACCAGAAACTGAGTCGTTTGGAAAAAAAATTACACCGTCATTTTGCGAAATCATTTCAACTGATCGTCGAAGAAGAACGCGAAGAATTGCAAACGATGTTTCAACAAGGTATTACGCTGGATGACATCGAATTGCCGCCACTCGACCGGCTCGCCCGGCGCTTTCTGCTCGATATTTGCCTCCTCTCCGTTCATGCCGATGCAGAACTAGGTGAATTGGAAGAAGCATTTTTACAACTGTTGGTACAAAAACTCGAACTCTCTGCCGATGATTTGTTGAGTGGTAAAGCTGATCTGGGTATTTTTTTGTATTTGTACGGCGAGGAGTTACACATTTTCAAGGGCAGAAAAACCGGTATTTTGTTGCTGGGGCAAGCCGCCATTCAAAACTTTGTCAAACTCGGCAACGCCGCCCGCCTGGAAGCCCTGGAAACCCGCGACATGGCGACCACCTTCGGCAAATTGCTGGCTACCCGCCTGAAAATCAGCAAAAACGGCGAACTCCCCGACGAGCAGGAAATTAAAGAAGCCCTCCATCAATTGAAAGATATTCCGAAGTTTTTGCCGTTTTTTACCATGGTGTTTCTACCCGTTCCTGGCATCACGGAGGCGTATATTTTTCTGGCGGTCACGCTGGAAAAGTTGTCGAAAGGCAGTATTAGTCTGCTGCCGAGTCAGATTAGCAAAGTGGTGCAGGGCAAGAAGAAAGGGAATAGGGGAATAGGGGAATAGG
>Ga0224722_1001131_pt1 | contig 15144 bp, 11 predicted proteins | sample Balambano_FR1_Me_FD_161646 | JGI IMG/M metagenome (GOLD analysis project Ga0224722, IMG submission 161646) | Freshwater sediment microbial communities from Lake Towuti, South Sulawesi, Indonesia - Balambano_FR1_MetaG | ecosystem: Environmental > Aquatic > Freshwater > Lake > Sediment | place... | reverse complement strand
TGGTCACAGAGCCTCGTCGCATTCGCCGCGCTCAGGGAGGCACTGCCTGCCGGCATCGCTCCGGTGCTGGTTGCCTATGCGGTGCTGCCGCTGGTGCAGCGATTCTTTCCCGCCGCTGCCCCCAAGCCCGCGCTGCATCTGCAAGGCACGACCGGCACCGGAAAATCCGAGATCGCCTCCCTCTTATGCAGTTTCTACGGGCAGTTCGCCCGTGACATGCCGCCCGGTCAGTGGGGCGACACGGTGAATACGGTCGAGGCGCTGGGTTATTCATTGGCGGATGCGCTCTACTGGGTGGATGACTACAAGACCATCTACGCCGATGAGCGCACCTTCACCCGCTTTCTGCAAAGTTACTCACGCGGCATGGGACGCGGAAGGTTGACCCGCGAGGCGAAACTGAGACAGGAACGCCCGTGTCGCGGGCACATCCTCAGCACCGGCGAGACCACGCTCGATGGTGAAGCGTCCATCCTGGCGCGCATGATCGTGCTCAAGGTCGCGCCCTGGGGCGAACGCGATCCCGGTGGGCAGGCGCTCGTCAAAGCGGATCAGTTACGCAAGCATCTCCCTGGATTCACGGCACAGTTTGCTCAGTGGATCGCAGGTCAGGCGGAAACCAATAATCTGACAGCGACGCTTTCTCAGGGCTTTGCCAGCAGTACGCAGGGTTATCAGAACAAGCTGGCGAGCAAAGGTGTACAGGCGTCCACCGTCGGGCGGTTGGTACAGAACTGGGCGGTACTGGTCACGACCTATCGCCTGCTCCATGCATTTCTGATGGAACGGGATGCTGATCATGTGCTGCCCACTTGGTGCGATACGATCATGGATGGTGCTCAGGCGATGCGTGAGGAACGCGCCGGACTGCTGTTCCTGGATGGACTTCAGCAGCTCCTCGCCAGCGGCGAACTGATGCTGGCAAATGACATGCGCCAGCCGGAAGAAGCTCGACCCGGAACGACCATCGTCGGTTACAAGGACGGTCAGCACGCGCTGATCCTGCCGGATGTGGCGTATCGGGCAGTGGTGAGAATCCATCCGTTGAAGTTCAATACTGCTGCAATTGGCGCGCAGCTTCAGGAGGACGACTGGCTGATCCCCGGCACGAACAGCCTGACGGTTCAGCGGCGTGTGCGTGGTATCCCGACGCGCTTCTGGCAGCTCAAAGCCGACTTCATCCAGATGTGACGGCTGTGACGCTGTTTCATCCACGCGATTTGATTCATCGCATAAAGAAGAAAGCACTTGTTTCACTTGTGACAGTGTTTCACAAAACAGGTGCTTTTTTAATTGCGAGTGTCACAGGTGAAACAGCCGTACCTGTCACAGCAGCGATTTTGCATGTGTAGAAGTTGAAAAACGCGCGTGTTTTCGATGATGCGCTGAATGGCAAAAATCTCCTTGTTTCAGTTGTGACGGCGTGACGTTCGTAATCGCTATCTCCTCGCACTACCGCCGACGCGGCGAGTGTGCAGCGCGGGTTTCCTCCCAGTCAAACACCGGCGGCGGTACGCCAGCACCACCGTCCCGGCGGGACTGCCGAACCACCGCCTCTCGCTGCGCTCACGTTTGACTGGTGCCCTCCTCTGCGCTGCCCCGGCTTAGCTGAGCGGTAGCGCTCAGCGTGCTGGCGCATCCAGCGGTTCAAAGGGGAGTATCCTCATGCACGATTTAACTGTTTGTGACAACAATCGTTTTGGTATCCGTCCATTCCCACGTGTTGCACTCTATCCCACCAGTTGGAACGGTGAAATGACTTTCGAGCAAATCTCGGAGGACATTCGTCCCCGCGCCGCGAAGATGCTACTGCGGCAGTATCGCGTCTGGGCGCAGGATTTGGACGACTGCCTGCAAAACGGGCTGATGTACGTCTGGGAGCAGCTCACCGCTGACCGTGATTTCCTTGCCAGGAAGAGCCGGTTTGAAGCGGCGATCATCGTCTGCTACCGCTCGAAATCAACCAGCATTCGCAAACAGAATCTCTGCTACGAGTACATGGAAGACTTCTGGGCGAAGCACAACTTCAAGCATCCCGAAGAAATGCGGATTGGTGGTTTGGAACGCTTCAAAATCGCCAGTGAACGCTGGGCAACGTGGGCAACGCTGACAGACATCCGCATCGACATCGAACGCGCCGTATTGACCGTTTACGAACAGGTGAAAGACGATCCTGCTGGATTACTGGCACTCTATGCAGCTACGACATCAGCCACCAGCAAAGACCTGGCGTATGTCATACCGGGCAAAGGTGAGGATGCTATCCGCTGGCGGGCGGCGGCCATTCGCAATCAGCTTCGCGGGATGCTGGGCACGCTCCAACGCGAACAACCGACTTGGCGCGAGAAGTTCGATGCAGGTGAGGTCGAACCAGCCATGAAGCTGCTGGAACGGCATCCAGAGCATGACATCAAACACGCCGCCATTCGCGGCCTGATCGAAGGTAAGAGTTCACGGCAGGCGGCGCAGGCGTTTGGGCACAACGTTAACACGCTACAATTCCATCGCCGACGGGCGAACAAGGAACTCGCACAGGTTTACGGCTGCACCGCATGAGGTCAGCCGTTTTTGTTACATGGCTGGTGAGCAATCGCCAGCCATATATTTTTTGCGAGAATAATTTGGGGGACGTTTACTCAAATTAAGTTAGTGATGTGATAACAATACCTGTGCCAATTATGCGGCAGTGGACAAGGTGTGACGAGTGCGAATGCCGCCCAAACGAGTAAAACGGCGCCAGAGGTCGGAAAATAAATGCGTATCGGGCGAAACCGGAAGCGATTTAATGGTTTCGTCGAGGTAGCGCCGGGCGCGGTGGTGGGCTTTGAGGTCGAGGACGCTGAAGTCGGGCTGGTGGCGGCGATGCGGCTGTAGCAGCACTGCCGCCCCATTGACCATGAAGAAGGCGAGGTTGGCCGCGTTGGTGACAGCCTGCTCGGACACGTTCATGAAATCTTCCAGTCCCCAGAACTGCTTGGCGTCGCGAAAGTTGAACTCAATCTGGAAACGCAGCGTGTAATAATCCACCAGCTTCTGCGGGGAAAGAGTCAGGTCGGTGGTGAAAAGCAAGGCATGGGCGCGTTTGCCGGTGCGGGTCTGCGTTTTGACCAGCACGACGAGATTGAGCGGGTCGAAAAAGTCCTTGTGCCACACGGTCAGGTGGTAGGTCTGCGTCACCAGCGTCCTTTCAGTGACGCTGTGAACCAGGGCAGCCGCGGGCAGGGCATGGTAGTCGAGCTTGTCTCCGTAACGCGGGGTTGGGCCGCGTCGGGGTTTAGGTCCCACGTAAGGCAAATACAGCGCAGCGTTGTGGCGCAGCTTCGACACGATATGCAATCCCGTTTGCCGCACCATCCAGGTGGCTGGAGACGTGCCGAAGAACCCGTCCAGGGCCAGATGGCTTACCTGCAAAGGGGCGATACGCCGCAGGGTGGCCCGCAGCATCCCGCTCAATTGCGTCAATTCCACTGACAACACCGGCACCGCTTTGGCATGACTCTTGCTGCCTTTGGGACGTCCCCGTCCCCGTTTTTCTGCGGGTTGGCTCGCGGTTTCCCGCTTGACTGGACGACGCTGCTCCACCAGCAGCGGGTACGACCGCCGCTTTTCCACATCCACCAGCGACACAGCCAGAAACGCCACGCTCGGAATAGGACGTTGCGCCAGGCTGGAATAGAACCGCCCCAGGCCATGCGTTTTCTTGTCGGCTTTACTCACCACCACCTCGTCGCCCGCCAGGATGTACTCTCGACCCCCGTCCAACAGATGCGTGCAGACCACCGCCCACAGCACCGCGCCCCAGTCGATGGGCGTGTGCATCCAGCGTTGCAGCGTCCGCACGCTTCCGCCGCGTTCGGTCCAGCGTGATAATCCCAGCGTGGTCACCCGGCCCGTCATACACAGCATGGCCGCCACCAGATGCCGCAGTTGACGCTGGGTCGTTGTTGAAAGGTATGGGGTCAGGCAGTGGGTCAGTGCTATAATGTCGCGCATGGGTTTTCTCGTGAAGTGGTGTTGTGGAAGATACAACTCTACTTGAAAACCCTGCGCTTTTATCCCCCTTTTTTGGCACAGGTATTGTGATAAGATAGATTATGACATTTTTAAGGGTAACCACACCCACAGCCTGATACGTGAATCTTACACCTGCCGAGTTTTGAGTGTTCCGGTATTGAGGTGATGGGTTCCGTGCGTGTACCATCTGTTCTCATCATGAGACAGAAAACCTGAAGGGTCTTAAAGTGAAAGATAACACCATCTATCCTGTTATAGATTTGTTTGCTGGTCCTGGCGGTCTGGGCGAAGGATTTGCATCTTTGCGCCACCCTGGAAATTCAGATTATTATGCTTTCAGGACTGCTATTTCCATCGAAAAAGACCCTTTTGCTCATTGCACACTTCAGCTACGCCATTTTTACAGACAATTCACACCTGATACCGTTCCAGATGACTATTATCAGTATTTGGAAGGTGCGATTAGCCTTGAAGAGTTGTACAGCCGTCACCCTGAAGAGGCATCCCACTCACAATATACAGCATGGCTGTGCGAGTTGGGCCAGGAACCTCACGAAAACGTAAGGCGCAGAATCACTGAAGCGCTTGATGGGCATCAAAAATGGGTGCTGGTTGGGGGGCCGCCCTGCCAGGCATACTCAAAGGCTGGCAGATCCCGAATGAAGGGCAATCCTGATTTTGAAGATGATCCACGACATTTTCTGTATAAAGAGTATCTGAAAATTCTGGTGGATCATGCGCCGCCCGTATTTGTTATGGAAAATGTGAGAGGGCTGATCTCATCGAAAATAGGTGTGCGCTATGTTATCAAAGACATTTTGCGAGACCTGAGCAAACCGACCTCAACCTTTGGGAATGAAAACTCAGACCTTGAATACAGGCTCTATTCCCTGTCCCAGTATGGTGTCATGAGTCTTGATGCTGATCCCAGTGCCTTTGTTGTGAAGGCTGAGGAATATGGTATACCTCAGGCTCGTCACCGCATCTTTATCGTGGGTATAAGAAGTGACATCGACATCAAGCCTCGAATACTGGAAAAATCGAGCGCACGAACTACTGTAAAAGAGGTGATCGGCGATCTGCCCAGGATACGCAGCACCCTGTCGAGATCGGCTGATTCTGTTGATCTGTGGATTGAAACAGTAACAGAAGTTATGAGCCAGTCATGGTTTACATATGGCAGGGAAAATGGTCTGGCGAAACTGACAACACTCACTGAGCAGGTTCTCGCTTCACTGAAAGACGAGGAACTGCAAAAATCCTCAACTTACTATGTTACGTCCACTGCTCTGCAAAACTGGTTCAGAGATGATCGACTAACAGTTCTGCTCTCACACGATGCACGCTCTCACATGCAGAGCGATCTTCACCGCTATTTCTTTGCGGCTATATATGCGGCTACTAACGGAACAACTCCAAAGTTACGGAATTTCCCTGAAGAACTTCTCCCTGATCACAAAAATGTGCAACCAGGTGGAACGAAATACGATTTTGCAGATCGTTTTCGTGTTCAGCTTGCAGATGCACCTGCAACAACGATCACATCACATATTTCAAAAGATGGCCATTACTATATCCATTATGATCCGACACAGTGCCGCAGCCTTACCGTCAGGGAGGCGGCTCGTCTTCAGACATTTCCTGATAACTACAAATTTGAAGGCAATCGGACGGAACAATATCACCAGGTCGGAAATGCAGTGCCACCGCTGTTAGCTAACCAGATCGCTGACATCGTATTCGAGGTTCTGGAAGGAATGGACTAGATGACGAAGGATGTTCACGATCCTGAAACCAGAAGCTACAACATGTCTCGTATTCGTGGCAAGGATACGAAACCAGAAGTAAAACTGCGTTCTTTACTCCACAAGGCAGGTTTTCGCTTCCGAATTCACGATAGCAGATTACCCGGAAAGCCCGACATCGTTCTGCCCAGATACAAATCAGTAATTTTTGTAAATGGATGTTTCTGGCATCGACATGAAGGATGCAGATATTGCACTACTCCTGCGACACGAAAAGATTTCTGGGATAAGAAATTCTCTGGTACGGTGGAGCGGGATCGAGTGAAAAAGCAACAACTAGAGGAAACGGGATGGGATGTCTTTATCGTATGGGAATGTGAACTCAAACACGATGCAAAGACTACTGTTGCTCGGCTGATTGAACAGATTAAGAAGAAATTATAGTTATGCACGAAGTTATTCTATCACCAAATGCCGCATCGCTCAGTCAATCGATGCGGGATATCGGTTACTCTCTCGAAACAGCGATTGCCGACCTGATTGATAACAGTATCAGTGCAGGTGCGAAAACGATTCATGTCTGTTTCGATGGGTTCGAGACACCTTATCCATCTCTCGCCGTCATTGATGATGGCTCTGGCATGACGGAGCTAGAAGCACTGGAGGCAATGCGGCTTGGTTCGCGCGATCCTCGCCTCAAACGTGATGCCAATGATCTGGGACGCTTTGGTCTTGGGCTTAAAACAGCTTCCTTCTCTCAGTGTCGCTCCCTCACAGTCGTCAGTCGAAAGGATAACTCGACCTTTGCAGCGTGCTGGGATCTCGATCTGATTTCGCATCGGAATGAGTGGGTGGCGCAGGTTTTATCCGCTGACGAAATTCAGGCTTTGCCACTTGTGGATCAACTCGGTGAACGAGGTACATGTGTTATCTGGCAGAAACTGGATCGACTGCTTGAGAGCCAGCAGTACATATCCAGCCGAAATGATGTGTATATGAGACTCAATCAGGTTGAACAGCATCTTGCTCTGATTTACCACCGTTATCTGAGCGGAGAGTACAGAAAGCGTAAAATCACCATTGTGGTCAATGGTCACTCAGTCGAACCCTTTGATCCTTTTTGTACTTCGCACAAAGCCACTCAGATGCTTCCAGAGGAAATTGTGCGAATTGAAGGTGAGGAGATTCGTATTCAGCCTTTTATCCTGCCTCATCACAGTAAGCTTCCCAAAGCGGACTATGAGTATTATCGAAGTCGCAGCGACTTCTTCAGCAACCAGGGAGCGTATATTTACAGAAACGGTCGGCTGATGGTATGGGGCGACTGGTTCAGGCTGGTACCAAAGACAGAAGCGACAAAGCTGGCACGAGTGCGAATAGATTTTTCAAATGCTTTGGACGAACACTGGACGATTGATATCAAGAAGTCACGCGCACACCCGCCACCTCAGGTCCGTGAAAAAATGCGACATATTATTGATCGGGTGACAGAACGGAGCCGTCGTGTACACACGGGACGCGGTGACAGATTGTTCACTCAGCAGCATCTGGTATGGGACAGACACATGGATCGAGCAGGGGTGCGATACGCCATCAATCGCGACCACCCACTACTCAATGCGCTGAAGGAAAATACTCAACCAGAACTGTGGACAGTTCTCTCAAATATTCTGGATGTCATCGAAAACAGTATACCCGTCGAAGCGATCTATGCGGATTACTCGAGCACACCACAGGCATTTGAGGAAAAGCCTTCTGTATCCGAGGAATATTTGCTGAGCGTGCTTACTGCGTTTTCGAGCCTTTTCCGCATAGATGGGATACTCGACAGAAAAAGGATGATGGCTGCTCTGCTGCCTGTGCAGCCATTTAGTCAGGATCGGGAACTGACCCAGAAACTCATTGAGGAGATGACTTAATGGCTACATCGGAACAGCTCAGGCAGGCTGAGAACCTGATGACACAGGCGCTGGCTGGTACAGGAAAACTGCCTGCAATCACGACCATTCCAGATACTGTGCGACAGTACTGGCCCATGCTGTCCGGAATCTACGGGCTTCAGGAGTCGGACTTTGACGTGCTGATTCAATCCCTTGAAACCCGTTTTGTAACAACAATGGGTGAAGGTGTCGTATTGACAGACGCGGACATACCACACAATGAGGAATGGTTCCGCGAGAGGGAAATTATCTGGAAATACTGGAACGATTATACTGCCTTACTTGTGCACCAGCAGTGGGCACCGCGCGTCGTTCAGTCCCTTGACACTGTGACCAATACAGTTCTCGGACTGCTTCACGATCCCATGCAGGATGGGGACTGGGAACGACGCGGTCTTGTAATTGGGCATGTACAATCAGGTAAAACAGCAAATTATCTCGGACTCGTCAGTAAAGCAGCCGACGCCGGGTACAAATTCATTATAGTCATCGCCGGGATTCACAACGAGTTGCGCAGACAGACTCAGGAGCGAGTAGAGGAAGGATTTATCGGGCGGGACAGCGAAACACGCACGCACATCGGTGTGGGTGTGATACATCCATCGCGCCCGATGCCGGTGACAGTAACGACAAGGACAAGCGACTTCAACCGCTCCCTCGCCAGACAGGTCGGTATGCAGCTTAACTCGCTGAACAATACCTTTATTCTCGTCATCAAAAAGAACGCCAGCACACTCAGCAGTCTGTATGACTGGCTGAGACAACTCAATACGCCGGATGGTTCGGAGAAAATTACCGACATACCGATGCTGATGATCGACGACGAAGCCGACAACGCTTCGGTCAATACTCGTAAGGAAGACCTCGATCCGACGCGCATCAATCGTGAAATCCGCAGAATTCTCAACCTGTTTCGCAAACGCTGCTATGTCGGATATACCGCGACTCCTTTTGCCAATATCTTCATCAGCCCAGATGTAGATGATCCACGACTCGGCAGTGATTTGTTCCCAGAACATTTCATCTATAGTCTTGATGCTCCATCGAATTATTTCGGCTATGAACGGTTGTTCCTTGATGAAACTGGAAAGGAACGCTTTATCCGGCCACTTGCAGATGCTGCCGAATGGATTCCGCCTGATCACAAAAAGGATACACCAGTGTATGAACTTCCGAAGTCGCTCATGCAGGCGATACGGCTGTTTTTGCTAAGTCGGGCGATACGGAATGTACGTGGGCAGGACAAGCAGCACTGTTCAATGCTTGTAAATGTTTCCCGATTCGTTGATGTGCAGAAGCAGGTCAGGCATCTGATCGATCTTTATCTCGGCAGATTGAAAATGGCAATTCGATACAACTATGCGCGAGCATGGCATGATGCGAGAAAAGATCCTGAAATTGCCCGCCTTTACGAAGATTTTCTACAGGAATACGCCAGTAATGGCGATGACTGGCATTCCGTGCTTGAGCAGCTCAGCATTGCAGCAGATGCCGTGAGAGTTGTGATGGTCAATAGCAGGTCGGATGAGAAGCTGATGTACTCGGAATACAATCGCGATGGTAATGCTCTCACATTAATTGCAATTGGAGGACTGAGCCTGTCCCGTGGTCTGACTCTGGAAGGGCTGACTGTCAGTTACATATATCGCAACACAAAAATGTATGACACGCTGTTGCAGATGGGACGCTGGTTCGGCTATCGGGATGGATATGATGATTTATGCCGCATTTTTATGTCTGACGAGTCGTTTGACTGGTATGCACATATTGCTGAGGCTACAGAAGAGCTTCGTCAGCAGGTGAAACGTATGCGGCGTGAACGCAAAAAGCCCGGCGACTTCGGTCTGTATGTAAAGGCACACCCCGACACACTCACTGTGACGGCACTGAATAAAATGTATCGAACGGAAATCCGAAGCTTTCGCACCAGTTACGATGGCAGACTGGTCGAAACTTACATTCTTCCTGAGAGTCAGTTAAAGACTCAGACAAATGCTACGCTGATGAACGCCCTGTTCGACCAGTTACAAACGAAGTCTGGTGTTCGTACTGTAGATCGCTCGTACCTGTTTACGAGCGTAATCTGGGAAAAGGTACATTCCTTTATCAGCGATTTTCGATTTCATGCCGATCTCCAGGAAGAAATGGAAAAAACCTTACGGTACATCAGAGCAATCGCAGTTAACGGCAATAATCCATTGTGGGATATCTGCTTTTTTTCGCTTAAGCAAAGCGAACCCGCACCTGGATTCACGATTGGAACCCAGGAACGTGCAGTAGGGCGAAGCGATGGTGTGATAAAGAGACCGACTGGAGAACCTGGGTGGTACACGGGAAATAAGAACCGGTTTTCTGGAAACTCCATGTTTGCTGTCGGACTGGACTCCGATCAGCTCGTTCAGGCACGGGAAAATGCCAGTGCAGAAGAACGGAAAGAGCCGATCTTCAGAGATTACACCAATGCGCGTGCTAGGCCATTGCTGCTGATCCATCTGCTGAACCTGGTTGATAAATCAGATGCAGGTACAAGAGAATTGCATAGCTGTGTACCTGCGATCAGCCTCAGCTTTCCAAATTCTCAGGTATTCACCACTATTGATTATGTTGTCAATCCGGTCTGGGTGCAGCAGATGCGGGAGACTCTCGACGCATTTGAAAACGAGGATGACTTCGATGCAGACGACCCCATGGTCTGATATCAGTAACCCATCTCATGGACAGTTTTCCGTCACACGTGTTAAGACTGCAACAACCCGGCAGATGTTCTGGTTTCGCGATACAGATGGGTCTGTCGGACTACTGATTGAAATACATCCTGCTACATCAGCGGCGATGCTGCGCGAGGCAAATATCAGCATCCGTGATGTACTGATTGAGATTCGACACATACCGGATCGCAACATACTCGCATTGGCAGTGCGACTGCGAGATGGGAACAAATCGGATATCTTTTTGAGACTTTGCCTTGACCTGATCGACCGGGTGAACAACGCGCCTGACAACGAGCGTATCTTTTATACAGTGTGTCAGCGTCTGAAGAAGTGGCAGTCTCTTTTCGCTGGTAGTACAAGAGGTCTACTGACAGCAAATGAGATTCAGGGACTGTTCGCTGAACTTTGCTTTCTTGCCGAACTGCTCGACCGGGGAGTAATCAGCCAGGAAGAAGCGGTATCTGGCTGGAAAGGGCCGGATCAAGCACAGCAGGATTTTATCCTCAGTGATATAGCAGTGGAAATTAAATCACTAACGGGACAGAACCGGGGCAAAGTGCGTATATCCTCGGAAAATCAGTTGTATTCCCATCTTAGCCGCTTATTTCTCCGTGTTTACCTGCTTGCCGAGGTATACGAAACATCGAGTGGTGAAGACCTGAATTCATTAGTTGGTTGCATCTCGGCTAAAATTATTGAAGCTGATATAGAGGACGTTTTTGAGGCTAAGCTTCATATGGCTGGATATATTGATTTACCAGAGTACGACCAACCGCGATTTATAGTAAAGAACCGCTATACATACCTCGTCTCAGACGGATTTCCTCGCATTACCCAGGAGACGCTGCCTGCTGGAATTCAGTCCGTGGCCTATGATCTGCTTCTGACGGTTATTGAACAGTTTCGCGTCAGTGACACAGTAATTCCGGAGAATTAGCTATGCGTGTATCGCTGGAAGAATTTCTGCACGACTTCCGCCAGGAAATTCTGGCCGATGCAGAAGCCAACATGGATTTTCTGGAAGCCGAATTCACCCAGAACATTGCGGATGAACTCATTGACTCAGGCGTTATTGATGGATTTGAGCTATGTCACTATCGCCCGGCAACCGGCGGTATACGTGTGGATGGCTATTGGTTTAATGACGCATCGCTTGACCTGTTCATCACTGACTTTGCTAATAGGGAAACAGTACAGTCGCTGACCCAGACTGAGGTTACACAGATATTCAAGCGGCTTGAGAACTTCTTTACCGCAAGTGCTGAGAAAAATCTGTTCGCTGGTCTTGAAGAGACTTCTCAGGGATACGGTCTCTCCCGAAATATTGCCGACAGGTGTCATTTTTTCTCTAAAGTGAACTTCTTCCTGCTCTCAGAGCGTGTGCTGAGTGAGCGCCTTAAGGCACTTGATGACAAACAGCATAAAGCGTGGACTTTTTCGTACAATATCTGGGATTTGTCTCGCCTGCACCGCCTGCGGACATCACGCGGTGCCCGTGAAGAACTGGAGATCAACTTTGCTGAGATGATCGGAAATGGATTGCCCTGCCTTCCTGCCCATCTGACTTCAGCAACCTACAGATCATACCTGGTGGTGATGCCTGCTAAAGTTCTGGCGGAACTCTACGGAAAGTATGGTTCCAGGCTGCTTGAACAGAATGTTCGCAGCTTTCTCCAGGTGAGAGGTAATGTCAATAAGGGCATTCGCGCAACTATCATGAACGACCCTGAGATGTTCTTTGCCTACAATAATGGCATTACTGCCACCGCCAGAGATGTTGAAACCACAGAAACGGCAAATGGTGTTGTCATTGTTTCGCTCAAGGACCTTCAGATTGTCAACGGTGGTCAGACCACAGCCTCCCTGTTCCACACGAATCGCAAGGACAAGGCATCACTTGAAAACATCTTCGTGCAGATGAAGCTTTCAGTGATTGATGAGGAAAAAAGCGAGGAAGTTGTTCCCAGAATTTCGGAGTACGCCAATACACAGAACAAGGTGAATGCAGCAGATTTCTTCTCAAATCATCCTTTTCATGTACGTATGGAAGGATTTTCACGCCGACTGTGGGCACCAGCACAGCAGGGCGCACAGCGTGAGACCAAATGGTTTTATGAAAGAGCGCGAGGACAGTATGCTGATGCTCAGAGCAAGCTGACACCCAGTGAGCAAAAACGGTTTCAGGCAGAGTACCCCAAGCCCCAGATGTTCACGAAAACGGATCTCGCCAAATTTGAGAACGTCTGGGATGGTTATTCTGTTTCGGTGAATCAAGGTGCTCAGAAGAATTTTGCAAATTATGCTGGGCGTATCGGTCAGGAATGGGACAGGAAACCCGATCAATTCAACGAATTCTACTTCAGGAGAGCGATAGCACGGGCCATTATTTTCCGCAGAACGGAAAAGCTGGTGTCAGCTCAACCCTGGTACAATGGCGGCTACAGAGCAAACATCGTGGCTTACACGATTGCTCTGCTGGCGGAGGTGTGTTCAAAGCGTGGGCAGGCTTTTGACTTCATCAGAGTATGGAATCACCAGGACATAACTCCTGCCACCGTACAGGCTATCGAAATCACGGCAAAGCTGGTTCATGACGACATCATGAATCCAATGGGCAGCATCTCTAACATCAGCGAATGGTGTAAAAGAGAAGCCTGCTGGCAACGTTTGCAGGGGCAAACAGATGTGCTAATGGATTTGCTCCCCGCCCGTTTCTTTGCGGAACTGATTTCAGCCCACGAAGTTGAAGATGAAGCCAGGTCAGCGGTCAAAACACAAAAAATGCAGAACGGGATTGAAGCCCAAAAAGCAGTATTCGAAATCCCTTCCGAGACGTGGGCGCACATCCTGCAACAGGGACAGGAAAGAGGGCTTTACTCACCGAAAGAGGTCGGGGTACTCCAGGTTGCCACCCGTATACCGGAGAAAATCCCGACCGAAAAACAGTCATTTGTCCTGCTGGAAATCCTCGAAAAAGCTAAACTGGAGGCAATCTATCAGGAGTGAAATTTTTCCTGTAAAGGACGAGTGTAACCATGCGAAAACTCAAAATCAACCGCATGGATTTTGAAACCGCATTCGAGCTGAGCAGCTATGAAACAACAGCTTATCTTGACACAGAAACCGGCGCGGTGATTTTTGTCGAGGATTATGTCGTTGATCAACTGGAAGAACTGCTCGCCGATGAGGGTGGTGAAGATGTCGAAACTGTGTTGCAGGCACAGACTGACCTATCCGACATCGAGCGTGAGCAGCTACTGGATGCAGCACGGGTCGAGGACAACACTGATAATCGCTATCACCTGATCCCAAAGCAGGATTCACGCGATGGCTACCAGGATATGCAGGAATATATCTGGGCGCTGGAGGATGAACATCTGCGGGAACTGCTGGAAGTCGCTATTAAGGGTGCAGGTGTGTTTCGACGTTTCAAAGATGTGCTGTCTCGTTATCCTGAAGCTCAGGAGAACTGGTTCAAATTCCGTGACGAGCGTGAACAGCGGCGCATGTTGGATTGGCTAGCATCGCAAGGGATTGAACCGGAGTTTGAATAGAGGAATAGACTTATGGCAAAGAAACCCCCTAAACGCTGGGTTTATAGTCCAAAATCCGCACCGAAGCCTAAAGTGCCGGACGACGTTAAGCAGCATGTCCAGGAGCGGTGTGATACCTTTGTTGAAACCACACTAAAGCCGCATCGTATTCAGGCACCGCCTGATGACGCACGGTTCAATTACATCGTTGACCTATATAACCTGTGGTATCGGAATTTTTTCTATTTCTGTGCCAGGTATCGATGCCCCGCTCCGAACTGCATTTCAGAGTTTTTTGAGGTGCGCTATAACCGGCTTGAATATACCGGACAAAATATCTACACGCTGTCATATATGCGGCATACGGGGAAATGGCAGGTGGTCTTTACAGGCTTGTCACTAGATGAATGCATCTCAACCATCAAGAGCACAGAAATATTCTGGCCGTAGGATCATCTACGGTCTTGCTGCTGTTCCTGATGGGACGCAGGCGGGTTCGCAGGGCGCGAGCTTCCGGGGTCAGGTTCGCTTCCATATCGCGGATAACCTGTTCTACCTGCTGGTCGCGCTGGCGTACATAGGTATCAATCTCTTCACGGTTCGCCAGGTAGTAGCCGATCACGGCATACACATCCGCAGTGGTCAGGCTGGGATAGCTATCGACAATGCCTTCAGGGGTCTCACCCATATAGTAGGCATGAATGACCAGTTCGAGCAGGACGCGCGTTTTGCCGATGCGAATCGCGCCATGCTCATCGGTTCGCAGAGGGACAGTCATTATTGGTGCATTAGGGATCATCCGGTAACCCTCATCCATCTCAAGGAAACAGTATTCAGTACAATCATTTTAGCACGGAAAGCCCTGAACCTATTCGGAGCTTTTCACAATCTGCTGCACCCGTGTCCAATGCAAACCAACTTCACGTGCAACTTGACGATAGCTCATGCCATCAGCGCGCATAGCGAGGATGTTGGTACGGAGCTGATGTTTATCAGGATTACGCAGATCACTTTCAGTTGAAGCTGGCAGGGGAATATCGAAGCGGAGTATATGCCTAGTTAACGTACCTGAGACCCTCAGGTCCACTTCCCCATTGGCGCATTACCGGCATCCGTCAACCTGCCTCCTCTCCCAATTGTGCTGGCGAGCTGCTACCCGCCAGTTCCGGATCATTCCAGGTGTTTCGCCGGGAACCACTCC
>Ga0224722_1001129_pt1 | contig 15152 bp, 12 predicted proteins | sample Balambano_FR1_Me_FD_161646 | JGI IMG/M metagenome (GOLD analysis project Ga0224722, IMG submission 161646) | Freshwater sediment microbial communities from Lake Towuti, South Sulawesi, Indonesia - Balambano_FR1_MetaG | ecosystem: Environmental > Aquatic > Freshwater > Lake > Sediment | place... | reverse complement strand
GGGTATAGGAATGCAGATCGGGCCGTAGATCGACCATCTGTTGCAGGGTTTCGACAGCTTCCGGGTAGCGCCCTAGCTCCACCAGCGCGTCGACCTTGATGCCCAAAATCTGTGCCCGGAAGGGATTGATCGCCCACGCCCGATCTGCCCAGTTCAGCGCATCAGTAAACTCGTGCAGGGCCAGAGCGAGCACGCCTTGACCGATCAGCGCATCCAAAGCGTGTGGATCGCGCTGGAGCGCCGCGGCGAAGGCGTCGCCCGCTCGGCCATACAGGCTTACGTCACCGCTTTCGCGCACCTGTTGGAGCAGATTCAGCCCCAATTCGGCATAGGTCTGTGGGTCCTCTGGGTTGCGCTGCAACTGGGCTTGCACTTGATTCACAGCTTGCTGTGACCCCGCCTCGATAGCGGCGGGGCGCGGCGCTGGCTGCGCCGACTGCTGAGTCGTCCACCCAACACGCACCAGCAAAGTGATCAAAAAGATGCCCGTGGCAATAAGCAACATGACGACTGGACGGCGTTTGGGCCAGGTAGTTGGGAGGCGGTGTGTTTGGGTGGACATGGGCCGAGTCCTTTTTTGACGATAGCATTCTGAACCACCACACGCTCCGCGTTTGGCGCGGAGCGTGTGGTGGTTGGTAGCCACGCTGGAGCGTGGCTACCAGGGGTGGTTAGTTTTCGATCTTCGGCAGGAAGAGCTTGCTATTGGCAGCCTCCTCTTCCTCTACGTTCTGCTCCTCTTCCACGGCTTCGGCGGCGTCTTGCGCATCGGCGGCGACATTGGCGGCCTGCACAGCAGCCCCGTCTGTGGCGTTCTGGTGGAAGTGCTCCTGACCAGAGTGAGCCAGACCGAAGTAGGGGAAGACCCGGCGGAAAGGCACGTCGTTGAAGTCCACGTTGTCATCCAACAGATCGATCAGCGCTGGGTTGAAGCTAAAGCTCGTATCCCGGCCATCCAGCACGGCATAGGCAGCACCGGCCACCGCCAGCAATTCGATCTCCACGGTGTCATCGGCCAAACGGCGCCCGTTCGGGAAACCACAGGCATCGCCACCCAACACACCCAGGCGGCTCGGCGTCGGTGAGCAGAGGTCGCCCTTGATGTCGGTGTTGATGCGGATCATCTCGGCCGGCACGACATTGGCGGGCTGATTGACATTGAAGCCGGCGGGTAACGTCACGGGGCCATTCTTGGTCTGGATGGTGAAGGGCGCAGCCAGCTTCATCCCGGTCAAGAAGATATCGAAGATGTCGCCACGGCCAGAGCGGGGCGTGCCCACTGTCACTTCGGTGCTGCAATCATCGTTGTGATCGCCAGGCAGCGGGACGCCATACAGTCCACAGAGCAGACGGCCAATTTCGGGGTCTTCGACGCTCTTTTGCAGCAGTTCCGCTGGGCCAGCACCCAACGCACCAGTGTAGATCGGCAGATCGAGGCTGGGGTCGATGCTGTTGAAGGCATCCTTGAGGGCCAGCGGGATGACTACTTCATTGACCAGCGGCATGCCCAGGCGCGAGACCTGGACGGCATCACCACTGTTGGTCAGCGTCCCCAACCCAGCGGGGCCATTGAGCACGCGTGTAGCCGGGCGTTGCGCCGTTGCCCAGACACCCAAGACCGGCTCATTGCCCTGCTTGAGGCGGCGGATCGGCACTTCGATCACCAGGCTGTGGACGTTGAAGCCCGACACCGAATCGACCGGAGTGTTGTTGCCCGTGGAATAGCCGATCGGGGCCGGTTGACCGCGCAGGGTCAACAGATCAAAGACCTGGAGATCGACCCAGAAGGCATCATCGGTCTGGCCAGCAAAGAGTTGGATCGTATCGCGGCCATCACGCACCGTAAAGCGAGCGCGCTTGGAGAGGTCAGCGTAATCCGGTGTAGATTTGCTGCCGATGTTGACCGGGGCCGTCGGCTGGTTGTTGACCAGCACGCGCTCACTGCCGTCTTCACGAATTTCCTTGATCGTCACAAATTGGCGGCGATTCCAGTCCTGATCCATCAACGAGGTGATTGGGCCGGTGTTGTAGAGGAAGGTCAGCGGGTTGCGCACTTCCACACGGCTGGTCAGTTGATAGGTGTAGTCGGCCTTGGCATCGCCATCGTTATCGACGTGGATATTGTAGATAACACCATTGCCCCACTCGAAGTAGTTCGGCCCGCCTTCAGGGCCTTCAAAGGGAATCCAACTGGCCGCCAGAACGATGTTCCTCTCGTTGCGGGGCGATATGAAGACGTAGGTGTCGGTGTTGTCCGCAAAGGCGTCCTGCGAAATCAACGGGGCCTCGCGGTGGCTGGAGGCTTGCACATCCGACTGAGCTGGAATGAGCGTACTGGCGGCGAGCGTCGCCAGGGTCAGCGCCGTGCAGAGCAGATTGCCTGCGCGACGCATTAGGGTGGAAGAAAACTTGCCGTTCATCAGATCTCCTTTTAGAATGAGGAGCAACCCGGTTGCGACGGGCGAGAAGGGGTCAGAGCTGGGGCCAATCAGACTCTGATCTCTTTTCATTTTGACGGGTTGCCTATGGTTGATAACTCGCCCGCAGACAACGAGCCTACGGGCGAGGCCATCACAAAAACAGACTCACTGACTTATTGACTCACTGATTCCTCACTGCCCCTGCCGCTGAATCCACGGTAGCAACAGGTTGAAGAAGGGGTTGATGTGCCAGTGTTGCTGACCAGACTGTGCCTGCGCCAGGTATGGGAAGGTGTTGCGGAAGGGCACGTCGTTGAAGTCCACATTGTCATCCAACACATCGATCAGCGCCGGGTTGAAGGTAAACGTCGTATCCCGGCCATCCAACACGGCGTACGCCGCACCAGCCACTGCCAGCAATTCGATCTCCACAACATCATCGGCCAGACGGCGCCCGTTCGGGAAGCCACAGGCATCGCCACCCAACACACCCAGGCGGCTCGGCGTCGGCGAGCAGAGATCACCTTTAACTGCGGTGTTGATGCGGATCATCTCGGCCGGCACCACGCCGGTGACTACGCCAGTGATGTCGATCGCCGGATTCTGGGGGCGATTCACCACAAAGCCAGCGGGTAATGTCGCCGGGCCATTCTTAGTCTGGATGGTGAAGGGCGCAGCCAACTTCATGCCGGTCAGGAAGATGTCGAAGATGTCGCGGCGGCCAGAGCGGGGCGTGCCCACCGTCACTTCGGTGCTGCAGTCGTCGTTATTATCACCAGGCAGCGGGACGTTGTAGAGCGCACAGAGCAGGCGACCGATTTCGGGGTCTTCGACGCTCTTTTGCAGCAGTTCCGCCGGGCCAGCACCCAACGCACCAGTGTAGATCTGCACATCCAAGCTGGGCGGAATACTGTTGAAGGCATCCTTGAGGGCCAGCGGGATCACCACTTCGTTGACCAACGGCATACCCAGGCGCGAGACCTGGATCGGTGTGCCGCTGTTGGTCTGGTCGCCAAGACCGCCAGCGCCCAGCAAGACCCGCTGCGCAAGACGCCGTGTCCCCGCCCACATGCCGATGACCGGGTCGCCGCCCGCGGTAACGCGGCTGATCGGCACTTCGATCACCAGGCTATGCACGTTGAAACCCGACACCGAATCGACCGGGATGTTGGTGCCAGCGGTATAGCCAACCGGAGCCGCCTGGCCGCGCAAGGTCAACAGGTCAAAGACTTGCAGATCAACCCAGAAGGGATCATCGGTCTGACCGGCATAGATCTTGCCCGTGTTGCCCAGGATCGGGTAGATGGCCTGGGATTCAAGCTGGCTGTAATTGGCCGTCGATTTGCTGCCGATGTTGGCCGGTGCAGTCAGCCGGTTGCCGATGAGCACGGTGGAGGTGCCGTTCTCCAACTGTTCGGTGACCGTAATGTACTGCTTGCGATTCCACGCAGCATCGGTCAGATTGGCGATGGGGGCGGTGTTGTACAAGAAGGTCAGCGGGTTGGGCACATTCACGCGGCTGGAGAGCGTGTAGGTGATGTCAGCCTTGGCATCGCCATCGTTGTCAATATAGATGTCGTAGAGGGCGTTCGGGTCCCACTCGAAGTAGTTCGGGCCACCTTCGGGGCCTTCAAAAGGGATCCAACTGCCGACAAAGACGATGTTGTTCTGGTTCTCTGGCGAGATAAAGACGTAGGTGTCGGTGTTATCCGCATAGGGATCTTTCGAGATCAGCGGTGCTTCCCGGTGGCTGGAGGCCTGGGCGCTGCTCTGATAGATCAGCAAGATCGCCGTGATCAAGAGCAGCGGGCTGGCCACAATCGCGGCCATCAACCCGGCTCGGCGTAAGAACGAACTGTGCGAGAAACGCATGGGTGTTTCCTCCAATTTCAGATGGTTGGTTCGGTCAGCGGTCAAGGGATGGGTCGGTCAGTTCATGGCATGAACACCTCCTTTCGTACACGAGCGGAGCCGCTCTTGATCGCTGATGGGACTTTGGCATCCTGCTTACTTTGACGCAAGCCCGTACCTTTTGGATCTACCGAATTTTCAGCGATTTACGTATTGTCAGGTACGCCCCTATTGTCAGCTTTGGCACACGGAATCGCGGCCATTTTGGCTCCACTCAGCTCTACTTCTGTCAGGCAAGCAGGTCGGGGCTTACGCTATACCAAGCAAGCGGGCTTTTGGCAAAAGTCCGCTTGCTGCGGTCGCTTACCTATCTTCAGGATACACACAACAACTGACCGAATGGCAGGCCAAAAAGTGCTCATTTTTTGTTCGGCATGGGGGCCATCATCAAAAAGCCAGGCTTTTATCCAAAGCCTGGCTTCTGCATCGTAGATACGCCCGCTTGTTCATCGCTTAGGCGCTGGGTGCGGTCAATTGACCAACGAGAACAATGGTGGTAGGGGTCAAACTGCCACCGGCAGGTTCGATACTGATGCCCACACCGGCATAGTCGCGATATTCCTCACCAAGCGTTAATTCGATAGTTGCCGTATCTGTGTTGGCGACCTGGAGCAGGTTGGCCGGCACAGACGGTGCATCGGGCTGGAGAATCCACAGTTGATAGGTCTGATCGGCCGGCAATGTCGGCAGGCCGCGCAAGATCAACAGCCCTTTGTCGTCCCGCCGGACAAATTCACCGCTAGCGAGCGGGGCTGCTTCGGTGCCGGTCAGAACAATGCTCTGATCAGGATCGGTCAACAGCGCGACCTGGGCGTTTTGTGCTTGCAGTTGTTGCTGCAAGGTTGTATTGATCTGCGCCAGGTTTGTCATCTCCTGACGCACCTGGGCCAGTTCGCCTTGCGCCGCCGCCAGTTGCGCCGAGAGCGCGTTTACACTGGTATGCAACTGCCAACTGACGCCAGCCAAGATGATGATCGCCGCCGCCGCCCCGGCGACAGCCAAAGATTGCCCAAAGATCGCCAGCCAACTCCGCCCAGTTGGCTCCATAGTCGGGCGCGGACGGGGGATCGAGCGCAGACCGCGCAGGCCAGCACCTACCGGGCGTGCTGGTCGCTCTGGTGGTGGCGTAAAAAACGGGGTCCGGCGCGTAGCGGGTGATGGAGCTTCGGCACCCATACGCCGCAGCAGACGCGCTTTGGCCTGGGCGGGCAAGCGTGTGCGCGGGGCGGCGTGCGCCAGGCTCGCCATTGTCTCTTCCAGACGCGCTACACGCGCTTGCCAACGCGGCTGTTGCTGCAAAAAGTCGGCGACGGCCAGCATTTCGTCAGCATCGAGCGCACCAAGCACAAAACTCGGTAGCAATTCTTCAATTTCACTGTCCGTAAAGGAGCGGCCCGACGCTCCAGGGTGGTTGTTACCTTGCCCCGGTGGCCGTTCGTCCATCATCGCTACACATCTCCCTCAAGATAGCCGACAGCTCGCAAACTGCGTTCTAACTTCTCTAATGCGATCCGCATGCGGGTTTTAATGGTGCCCAGCGGGATGCGTGTCTGCTCGGCGATCTCCCGTTGGCTCATTCCCTCAAAATAGGCCAGTTCCAAACAGAGGCGCTGCTCACCCGGAATGCCCTCCAACGCCTGCATGACCTGTTGTCGCCGCCAGGATTGCTCGACTTCGCTTTCCGCGCTGCTGACAAAGAGCCGCGGCACGCGTTCAAGCGCTTCTGTCTCGTGTGCTGCGGCGCGCGGGCGAGTACGTTGCTGGCGCAGGTGATCCAGCGCACGGTTGCGGGCAATGCGATAGAGCCAGGCGGCTACAGCCCCCGCCCCTTCATATTGCTCGGCCTTTTGCCAAACCAGCCAGAAAACTTCTTGCAACAACTCTTCCGCTGTGTGCCCATCACGCACGATGCGCATCAGCAAGTTATAGACCACTTGGGCGTGGCGATCATACAGCGCTTCATAAGCCCGAGCGTCCTTACGATGCACCAGTTGCAGTAAGATGTCGTCCGGCTGATGGGCGTAAACTTCAGACCCTTTGGTCGGCATCAGCGCCACCTATGAGAGTTGACGTAATCAGTTGGAAAATGGATGTCACCATTCTGACGGAAACCGCTTTTCCATGTAGAGCAAGCGGACAAATTGATCGTTCACGCGGTAACGATCAGTCTGACCCGTGAGTTGAAACCCCAAGTGCTGAAAAAAGCGCAGCGCGGCTGGGTTGAACTGTTCGACACCCAAGCGCGCTTTGTGCATCCCAGCCTGAGCACGGAGCCACGGTTCCAACAAGAACCAGGCCTGCGTGCCGATGCCCTGCCGCTGCAACGGCCCAGCAACCAGGATCATACCAAGATAGACCATCTCCTGTCCAGGCCAGTGTAGACGAAAATCGACCAACCCGATCAATTCCCCACCAGCAGCCGGGTCATCCGTCCGTACTCGCTGGACAATGCCCAGTAGCGTGCGCCCCGGCGTCTCCTGGGCTGCGGTCAGATCGTGCTCTGCCTGACCGGCTGGCACATGGGGCCAGTTGAACAGTTGCCAATAAGCTGGCGTTGCCGCATAGACCGCTTGCAGCGCCGCACAATGCTGTGCAGCGGTCAAGGGCACTAAGGTGATCAGACGCGGGTTTGCAGTCACAGGAGCCGTTGAATCTCACCTTGTAAGAGACGAACCTGACGTTGGGCAGCTTGCAATTCGCCGTTGAGCTTTTCCATCTTCTCGCGCTCCACACGCACAAAGCGCGTGTAGGGCGCAATGGCATCACGCAATCGTTGCAGGCTGTTCTGCAATTCGCTCTCAAACTGCCGTGTCATGACTTCATCTAGTTGGGCGCGCAACCGACCGACTTGCTGCCGGAGATCGCTTTTGATCTTGGCGCGCCGCGCCGGTAGCACGTACAGACCCAACACCGCTACGATCCCCGCACCGAGAATCCCGGTGATGTCGAGCAGGGTGGTGTGCAGCAGGGTCACTAGCAATGCCCCCAATCCCACAGCCCCCACCTCCACCGCCGCCGTTTGGATGATGGCCGTCTGCACCTCTTGGGCCAGTTTGAGCGATTCAGCCTCGCGATCATAGCTTTCTACCACGCGCTGCGCTTCCCGCCCCACACTGGCAATCAAATTTTGGCGATTGAACTCAAAGCTGTTCGTCATCTGCCCGACGATGCGATCCGCATGTTGGACAGCGCGCCGGTTGAGATAGTCCATCACCGCCCCCCACTGGCGGTAATCTTTGTCCACCAGCCAGTCGATTAGGTCGTTCACCTGCCGCTCGATGGTGCGCCCTGTATCGCCCACCACAGTGCGTTCAAACTCGCCGCGCAACTTATCACCGTTCATCAGGTCAAAAATTCGCCCAAAACGCATGGCGTCGTCAAAAAATTTGTCGCCGCGCTCGGCCATCTCATAGAGCACATTATCCACATGGCTGATCTGGTAACGGAAATCGCGCCGCATGTCGCTCTCGTAAGCCGCCACCTGCTCTTCGATGGTATCAAGGGTCTGAAAATCACCGCGCAGCAGATCCTGCCGGGCGCTGATCACTTGGCTGTATTTATCGGTCAGATTGGCGGCAATGCCGAGTGGATTTTCCAGTTTGAGCCGCAGCCGCTCACGCGCATCCAACTGCTCGATCACATAGCGTTCCAGCGGTGCAAAGAGACTGGCCTCCCAAGCGGAGCCATGGGGTGTGCGGCCATGCGCCTCTTGCTTGGCCTGCAACGCCAACCGTGCGCTGACCGGGAAGATCTGCGGCGCATGACCCAACAAGCGCTGTGCGTTTTCGCGCACAAAGTCCAAGATCCGCTGCCGATCTTGCGGGTCGGCGATGAGGTCAATTTTATTAACCACGATCACGATCTTCTTGCCCCACTGGCGGATGCGCTCCAGAAAGGTGCGTTCACTCTCGCTAAAGGGCCGATCAGCACTGGTGACGAAGAGCACCAGATCGCTGCGCGGGACAAAATGTTCGGTGATCTGCTGGTGACGTTGGATCACAGCGTTGGTACCGGGCGTATCGACCAGATTGATCTCGCGCAACCATTCTACCGGCACTTGGATGGTCAGAAAATCAGCGTGCGCTGGTTCCTGGTGCAACTTGTCTCCATAGCGCAACAGGTGGATGTGGCTGGTAGTCGGCGTTACCCCTTCCTGGAGCAGGCGATTGCCCAGCAAGGCGTTGAGAAAGGCGGTTTTGCCAGCGTTAAACTCCCCAACCACTACCAACAGGAACAACTCTTCCAGCTGGCGCAGGCTACCCTTCAGCAACTCCAGATCAGCTTCAGGAGCTTCAATGCGCGCCAACAATACGCGCAATTCTTCCAACAAGCTGCGCTCAGCACGGAGCAGTTGGTCTTGTTCGGGTGTCAGTAAGCGTTGCAACGGGCAATCCTTCAGTTGATCGGTTGGGCAAACTTTGATCTATACGTGGTAGTAGCACGCAAGTTGCAACCAGCTGACTCTATTGTACCACAGCCTGGTCAGGGCCAAGCAATCGTGGCATGAATTTGGCAATATGCAGCCAGTACCAAATTGGACAAACCGGCAGAAATGCGTGATAATGCTTTTGAAACGAAGTTAGTGTCAATTTGACGTTAACATCAGTCAATTTGTGGGCTGGTCGCTAACCCAGCCCGCTGTTTAGGAGATCCGCTGATGGCCCTGACATTTAACCCTGGCGAGCGCGTCGAACTGCCCGCCATTCCGCTCAAGGATCGTGTCGAGCTGCCCGCTGCGCGCACGGCGGTGGTGGTGGTCGATATGCAAAATGATTTTGTCACCCCCGGTGGCAAATTGGTTGTGCCCGATGCCGCCAACACTGTCCCCGCAATCGCCCGGCTACTGGCTGCTGCCCGTCAACAGGGGGTGCGCATCGCCTACACGCAAGACACCCACCACGAGGGTGATCCAGAGTGGCAGATCTGGCCGGAACATTGCCGGGCCGCGACGTGGGGTTGGCAGATCATCGACGCGCTGGCCCCGCAGCCCGACGATCTCGTCTGCCCCAAAAGCCGCTATGATGGCTTCTACGATTCAGCGCTTGATCACTATTTGAGTCGCGTCTGGAAGGTGGAACATCTGGTCATCGTCGGCACGATCTCAAGCATTTGTGTGCTGCATACCGCCGCCTCGGCCGGGCTGCGCTGGTTTCACGTCGTCACACCGGTAGATGGTCTCTCGGCGCTCAACGATTTTGACCAAGCCCTAGCCCTGCGCCAGATCTCTTGGCTCTATGTCGGGGAGGTAGCGCGCGGGGTGGAGAATATTGTGTTTGTGTAAGCGAGGGTGGGGGCGAGCAGCAGGTTATGTTGTTCCTCGCCCCCGCCCCTCTACGCCGTCATCGGCTGGAGCAGGCCGTAGTTGCCATCTTTGCGGCGATAGATCACGTTGAGGGCTTTAGCATCCGGGTTGAAGAAGAGATAGAAGTCATGGCCCAGCAGTTCCATCTGCTCCACGGCTTCTTCTTCGCTCATCGGCTCCACCATGAACTGTTTGCGGCGCAAGATCTGCCCACCGCTCTGCTCTTCGGCGGGAGCTTCGACCGGTTCTGCGGTCAGCATTAACTCAGCTTCCATGCTGGCGGCCTGAGCAGCGCGGCGGCGGCCCTCAAACCGGCGCCCCTTAAAGCGTGTCACCTGACGGTACATTTTATCCACCGTGGCGTCGATGGAGGCAAAAATGTCGCTGGTGGACTCTTCGGCGCGCAAGATCTGCCCGCTGGCCCACACCGTGATCTGGGCTGTGTAGCGATCAGTGGCGGCGCGTGTTGGGCTGTGGGTCAGCTCAGCTCGCGCCTCTTTGGCTTGGGGCAGATAGCGTTCCAGCTTGCTGACCTTCTTTTCCACATACTCCCGCACCCACTCGGTGACATCCACATTGCGGCCATGAACGATGAGTTGCATAGAAACGCTCCTTTCGCAACAACGGATAGGTACGTAAGGTCAGGGAATCGGCTCCGCTCCACAATTTCGGGTTGGTGGAGAGGAAGGCGATTGGGAGATTACTGTTCATCAGGCGTCGACTGGTAGCTCCGCACCCAGTCGATCCGGCGCGGCCAGGGCCAGGGCATCGACGCTCAGCGCGCCGGCGGCAAGGGCGGCGCTGGCGCAGGCGGTGAGTGTGGCCCCAGTGGTGTAGACATCGTCGATCAACAAGAGCATTTTGCCTTGTACCTCCGGGCTGGCTAGAAAGGCATCGGTTACATTGTCCTGTCGCTCGTGTGTACCCAAACCGACTTGTGAGCGCGTCAGCCGTTGGCGATGCAGCCAGTGACTGCGCAAGGGCAAGGCCAACCGCTGACAGAAGACGCGCGCCAGCAACTCCGCCTGATTGTAGCCCCGTTCGCGCTGACGTTCGGCGTGCAGCGGCACTGGAACAACCCCATCGATGGACAACCGGATCTGCGACCAGGGCGGCTGGCGAAACGCCGCCACCAGATAGCGTGCTAGCACTGGCGCAAGATCGCTGTGATTGTTGTACTTCAGGGCGTGGATGCCTTCGCGCAGGGGGCCGCCATGCAGCGCCGCTGCACGCACAAAGCGCAACGGACGCCGGGATTTTTGCTGACAGAGGGGACAGAGCGCCATTCGCTGGCTCTGCCGCCGCCCACAGCGCTCGCAAATTTCTTCGCCCATCGGCTCGACGGCCTGCGCACAGGCGGGGCACAGATGATACCCAGGCCGACGGCAGGCAACACAACTGGGTGGAAAGAGCAGGTCCACGCCAGCACTGCGGAGCAGAAGGAGTTGATCGACGAGCGGCTGGAGAGCCAAAAGACGCATAACCCTTGCTAGACGAACTGTTTATACTGTGTAAAGCGTAAAGCGTAATGCGTGATGCATAATGCGGTGCTGTGTGGGCAAGCCGCTACGAGTTACGGATTACGTAGTACGCTACGACTGCGCAGGAAACCACATTTGCAGCAGGTCATTGATAAAGGTGCGCAGATCGTCGCCCAAGATCAACAAAATCGACAGCAACACGATGGCAAATAAGATGATCATCAGTGCATATTCAACAAAGCTCTGACCACCACGGTTAGAAGGTAAGCGCGACATGGGCATCCTTTATTGCGTAATTCGTATTCCGTGATCCGCATTGCGTGTTTGCGACCACCTTAACCAGCATCAGGGTTCATTCTCAGCCAGCCCAGGGACGCCTACGCCAGTTTGTCGATTGGTGTCTTCCAGCCGCACCCAGCCGCGGCGCAGGGCTAACACAGCGGCCTGTGTCCGGTCTTCTACCCCTAGCTTGCGCAAAACCGCGCTGATATGGTTTTTTACCGTCTGCTGGCTGATACGCAAGCCGAGCGCGATCTCTTTGTTGCTCGCCCCTTGCGTCACGTAGGTGAGAATCTGCATCTCGCGCGGGCTGAGGGGGGTAAACATCTCCAACGTCGGTTCACGCGCCACCGACATGGTTTCTAATTGCTTGAGCAACCAACGAAACGCATCCACTTTGTTCATGACCAAGTCTTTGATCACGTACTTACCGGTGGCTACGGCCCGGATGGCGGGGATCAGCGCAGAGGGTTGGACATCTTTGGGGTAATAGGCGGCGGCACCGGCGCATAACGCATGGAAAAGCTGCTCATCATCATGATAAGCCGTCAGCACGATGATATTAGTGTCATCTAACCCGTATGCGGTCTTGATTTCGCGCGTCGCCTGCAAGCCATTCTTCTTGGGCAGATTGATGTCCATCAAGATCACATCAGGTTCCAATGCCAGTGCCCGCTGAACAGCCAACGCCCCATCGCTTACTTCTGCCACCACAGCGATATCTGCTTCAGCCTCGATCACGCGGCGTAACCCTTGAATCAACAGCGGGTGATCTTCGACAATCATAACACGGATCGCTGTTGCTGACGACATTCGCTCATCTCACTGGGGAACGGTGCAATTTGTTCAGCTCTGGTGTAAGTATATCACGGATGGAGGAGAGTTCCAAGTATGCCGCCACCCCATATTTGCGCCCGCCGCGTCCTAGTCAGCGGTACACCGATTCCACCACCGTTTATAGGCCCACCGTGGATCTTATGCTATAATCCTACTCCATTTACGGAGCGTGGTCGGGTTCAACGAATTGGGGAGGCGCACATGGCGGATATTGCCAAGCTATATGAATTGCAAAAGACGGACACCACCTGGGAAAAAGTACGTCGCCGCTTGGTGCAGATCCGCTCGTTACTCGTCGAAAGTGACCAACTCAAGCACACACGGGCCACTCTTGCCGCCGCAGAAGCCGAGCAGCAAAGCTGGCAGGCCAAACAGCGCGCTGCCGAACTCGAAGCCCAATCGCTTGCCGGGCGCATCACCGACACCGAACACCGCCTGATGAGCGGCCAGGTGCGCAACCCCAAAGAACTGGAATCACTCCAGGCCAGCGTCGAAGCCCTCCGGCGACAACGGGCCACGGTTGAAAATACCGGTGTAGAAGCGCTGCTCCAGGCGGAAGAACTCAACACGACGATTGCCGCGGCCCGCAAAGCCTTTGCCAGCGCCGAACAACGGTGGAAAACCAGCCAGGCCGACCTGCTCAACGAAGAGACCAAGCTCAAAAAACTTTTTCTCCAGTGCAAAAAGCAACGTGAGACCCTCGCTGCCGTGCTGGCTGGGGAACAGTTGCAACGCTATGAAGATCTGCGCCAACGCAAAGCTGGGATCGCCGTCGCCGCTGTCGAGCGCAACCTCTGCACGGCCTGCCACATCCAAGTGCCCACCGGGGTCATCAGCGCTGCGCGCAGCCAGAGCGGGAATTTTGTGCTCTGCCCCAGTTGCGGACGCATCCTCTACGCCCCGTAGATTCATGCCCCTCGCTCCCTATTCCCGCGCCACCAACGGGAGATGGAGCAGGTGCGGCCACCCATAGCGCACCGGCAGCACCTCGACGCGTGCGCGTCGCTCGTTGTGATGATGCACCAGTAGCAACCCTTGCGAACCCTTCAACACATAGGCGAGCCGCTGGAACGTCACCGTCAGGCTGGCTCCTGGCTGGCCGTGAAAGGTAAGCGTATTGCCGACGCCATGCACCGTCAGCCCAGGAGCTACCACATCAAAGGTGGCCGTCGGCGTCTGATCGACCAACTGGCGTGCGCCGTCGGGCAGCCGGGGCACCTCAACGCCATAGCTCTCCACGCGATAGCGGATCGTCGTCCGATTCGTGGTCAACCCTAAGGCGCTGGCCCGCACGGGCAGGATCATGGCCTGACTGTTGTAGAGCGCTGTGTCATACGCCGCGGGCGAGATGCCGTTGAGGGGGGCTTGCTTGGTGACTGCCCCGGTGCGCAGATCACGCAGGGCGCTGATAAACACATCCGTTGTGCCCTGATCGCTGAGATAGCGCGTCTGGTCGCTGTTGAAGAGCACATAATCATCCACCCCGTCTTGATCCACATCGATCACGATCTCGATGCTGACTTCGTTTGGCGTGGACCACGGCTCGTAGGTCGTAACGGCGAAAGCAAGGGTCGTCATCGCCAAATTGTTCACCCCTTGTGATGTGCCCGGTGCGGCGACAAAATCGCTGGTCACCCCGGCATACTGGAGATCAGCAAAGCCATAGCGCGCCAGATGGCGCACGTCCGTTGAAAGGCGTGGGCTGGCGATTTGCCACTCCACCGCGCTGACCAGGCTAATCACGCCGGTGGGTGGTTGCCCGCTGGTCAGGGCGACACCGGTCAAGGTCAACGGCTGTGTGGCCTGGGCCACAGACCCAAAATCGAGCGAACCAGGGCTGGTGCGTAGGGTGGCAGCTGGCCGGGGCGCGGCATAGAGTGGCGTCTTGAGCACCGGCACGGGGAGGGCCAGCACCCCGCGCAGCGCGCCCGTTGGTTGCGCCATCGTTTTGACAACCATCGTCAACCAGCCCTCGCTCAACAGATGCGCATCGCCGGGGGTCAGTTGCACGGTGCCGGTCAGCGACAGGCTCCCCGTCAACGGCGTCATGGGCAGCGGCAACTCATAGGCGCTGGCCGCGCCGCGCGCCAGGGTGATGCCACTCACCGGTGCTGAGAGGGCCGGGCTGGTGAGATGATAACTGAGCTGGCCCGTCTGTGGGGCATACGACCAGATGATCGCGCCGGCGGCAGGCGGTGCGCCGGTGCTCGTCAAACTCACAGTAAAGGGGCCAGTCGGCCAGAGCAGCACATAGCCACTCTCTTCGTTGAGCCAGTGGCGGGGCTGACCCGCTTGCGTATTGTTGAGCGCCGGATCACGCTGGCGGGTCATCGCCGAGGCGTCGGCAGTCAACATCACAGTGACAGTGGTTTCGCTGTTGGCGGCTACCTGCACCGTCGTCACCGGCAGGGTGATGGTAACGCCCGGCGCGTCTGTGATCGGCATGTAGGTCAGCGTCCAAGTTGCTGGGCGCGGCTGAAGATTGACGACCCGCAGATTTTTGCTCTGCTGGCTTTGTACAACGACTTCCGGTGAGCCAAAGGAGAGGCTGACCACTCCCGGATCGTCAGCGTTGAAGACTAACGCCGTAGCCGAGATGGCCCGCGTCAGATCCAGCCGGCCGGCACCGATCCGCATCGGGGCATAGAGCGTTGCGGTGAGCGGTATATTGGTCCGCAGTTGAGTCGCCGCGCTGTTCATCACCAACGCCTTTAGCATCAACGGACTCCAGTCCGGGTACTGTGTTCGCAACAAGGCCAGCGCACCGGCTACATGCGGCGCAGCTAGCGAGGTGCCCAACGTCGTGCGGCTGCCACTGCCAGACCCCTGCCCGGCGGTGACAATCGAGTAGCCCGGTGCGGCCAGGTCGGGCTTGAGCACCGCATCCCCCCGCCGCGGGCCACGCGACGAAAAGCTCGGCAC
>Ga0224722_1001128_pt1 | contig 15155 bp, 16 predicted proteins | sample Balambano_FR1_Me_FD_161646 | JGI IMG/M metagenome (GOLD analysis project Ga0224722, IMG submission 161646) | Freshwater sediment microbial communities from Lake Towuti, South Sulawesi, Indonesia - Balambano_FR1_MetaG | ecosystem: Environmental > Aquatic > Freshwater > Lake > Sediment | place... | reverse complement strand
ATAAGTTTCGCTATTTGCAATTAGAATTGAGTCGCCGCTGCTCCATCGTTCACTGGAGCTATGATTTGCTCCCAGCCACGCTTGTCTGAGCAAATATGAAGTTTTATGACTTGATTCAACACTTCTGGTATTAAATGAATAAGAAGCTGTTGTTGCGAGCAGGAGCAAACGTTATTAAGAAGGATTCATCTCATTTGAATGAAACCCATTTGAGGTATAAACAATTTCAGGCTTTGACTCAATCAAACAATCACGCAGTGAGTAGTAGACTGGATGAGTTCTTTTCAAAGTAACTTTGAGGGCTGGAACCATCATTGGATGCAGTGCGATCGCCAGGACAAAATCACCAGCATAGATAGCAGGATTTTCCTTGATCGAGATAATGAGACCGTCTCTGAGTAGCCCAAGCAAAGCGCATTGCTCAGGCATGGCGATCGCAGTCAAGTGAATACCACAAAGGCTACTATTTGGTTGAATTTTGACTGTGAATACAGCAGGTTCAGCTTGTCTTTCTTCGTACATAGAGATTTTTATCCTTTAAACATTTAGAGCATTTTTGTGAAATTAAAGTTTTTCTCAAAGCAAAGCTTTAAACTGCTTGTTTCAATAACAGATGGTTTTGCTTTGACCAACACAAATATCCTTCTTGTTGTAACTGTTTGATCAATCGAGTGACACTGACTCTAGTAGTACCGATCGCTTCTGCAATTTCTTGATGGGTCAGATGCAAGTTGAGTTGTTTGCCATTCTGGGTATCCTGCCCGAAGCGATTAAAAAGCCAGTTCAAAAAACAAATTAGGCGCTTTCTGATTGAGCGCTGCTGAATAAGTTGAAGGAACTCTTGCAGTTGTTGGACGTGTGCGAGTAAGGCAGAAGCAGGACAGGAGGCAAAAGACTGTAGTGCGATCGCCTCAACATCTGTCAAGCATCCAATCTGGTAGGGGATAGTATTAGAAAGAAACCGACCAACAATATCTCCAGCGCCCCAATAACCCAATGAAATAAAGTTTCCATCTTCATCAAGCGTTGAAACTCGAACAATACCTTTGCTAATTCGCCACAATGAATCGCTATCAGAAGGCATTGATTCTCGACGCTGAAAGATGTGTTGATGCGTCTGGAATGAATGAAGGGCAGAATTAGAAAAATTCACTATGGGCGTTGATCTACCATAGATTTTTTCTGAAGTTAGAACCATCACTTTCCCCCCTACCTTTTTAGTGTTCAAAGCAAATCAATTCAATACCTTAGAACCGTTTCTAGATTTGAGTTTTTGATTTTTGACTCTAGCCTGCGGTAAATCCTGCTTATCTTTCTGGAAGTAACAGATTTCAACCAACGTGGGCCAAATCTCTAACGCGGCATGAAACTGGCTCACGACATCATCCACAATTCGAGAAACATTCTGCTGAAAAAAGTCGGGTTCAAATCCATAAAATACACGGGACAAGCTTTCAGCAAATAGTTGAAGTGACTGCTTACGCTCTTCATCCTGCGTTGTTTTTGCTGCCTTAACGATATCAGCGTGAATGGCTGTAATCTTCTGCAAGATTTCCTCTGAATCCTGCAATGTGACTTCACCTGTGTAGCCAAACTTGATGCTCAAATCGTCAAGTTCGTAGAGACTATCCTTGATTTTGCGCTTTAGTAGATTCGAGAGCTCTTCATTAAAAATATCGCTGACTAATGGGTTCCGCATATAGTTATTGCGGACATGGTTCTGTACGGCATCCACATGGGCAGCAACAATGTCATCTTGCTGAATCCAAAGTCTATAAATGTAGTCTTCAAATCTCAATCGGGTAGGAAAGAAGGGAGGTAAACCCAGGCGATTATCATAGCCAGCGACACCGCAATCCATTCGCCAATTTTTATTGGTTACTACAGGTCTAAAATTGACCAGAACATAGACCTCATTCAAATCATCTGGATGAATCTGATGATCATTATTGAGATACATATGAACGAAGTCTAATGTATCAATGTCATTAGTCCCCGTGCGGAAAGTCTGAGCCATCTTCACCACGGCATCTTCTGAAATTTCTCCAGGTTTCAGTAAAAGAGAGTTTTCTCGAAAGTAGCCTTTGGTGGTGTTCGTTTCCAGATCCATTGTGGTGTCAACGACAAATTCTCCAATCTCAAAGTTGTCTGGAACTTGGCTGACTTTCTGACCTAGAACATCCTCAAATGCCGTGAGTAAATCAAACGATCGATGCACAAATCCATTTTCACCCGCTCGAAATAACTTCCCTCGACAAATCTCCTCATTTGTGAGGGATTCAGGACTGGTTTCGATCAGGGCATCCGGTCGCATATCGTCGTCGGAACTCACCATCAGATGTCCGAGGGTATACATCAATGTGAAGTTACGATTGCCACCATAGCTAGGGCGAAACAAGTTTCTGACCAACGATTCAAGCTTTCGATCCCGCAGTCGCTCGTTCAGAAACGTAATAAACTGTTCCTTCTCCTGAGGACCGACATAGAACACGTCGTTAACGGTCTCAGTTTGCTCCAGAAGCGGGTAATACTTCTCGTAATTAACCAGGCTCGAATCATCGAAAATAATGATTTTGGGTGCATGTCCGTTTGCCCAAAAGTTATCATCATATTTTTCAATGGTTTCCGCTACGTCTCTCAGTCGGTAGGTGGGGATGACAAAAAAGGTTTCCTTAGTTTTCATTTCTGCACAATGTCTTCAAAAGATTCAATGATTTCAGAGCTATCTACGGTAAGTGACGCGGGTCGCATTGATTCCTAACTGGCGTAGGTGAATGAGGGCTTTTTGTTTGTGGGCTGAGGTCAAACTCTCCCCAGGTGAAATAATGCTTAAGTCGTGAACCAGCTTCTTTAACAAGTCCTGGTATTCTGCCTCTGTGCGGGCATGGCGCATTTCTCGTGCCCGGTTTCTCAGGTAAGTAATGCTCATACAAATCTTTATTCAATGCTAAAGAGAAGGAAAACTAAGAGCAGAAACTGAAGCTGCCAGGGTGCCAATGCTACGCTTAAAAGCCAGCTAATCACTGATGCCAGACCCCAAAACACTGTCAAATCAGTGTCTGCTAATTGCTGTGAGATATAGCCAGCTATTAGAGCAATCATCAGCGGAATCAGAAATGACAGAGACATTGTTGAACCCACATTCTGCACTTCTCGCGCCCAGTTTCTCAAATCAGTAATGCTCGTACTAAACTATTAGAAATTTTGTACTTGCTTTACTAGATAGAGTGTTTGTGAGTGTAGTTAAACATCAAACCTGGTGAATACAGCCTTTAATCCTCCAGCTCATGGAAAGTTGCAGAAGCGGTGCCTGGAATCTTTAGCTGGCGACAAGCAAACTCAAATTGTACCCAAAGGATTCTGATGTGCTCATATGACTCTTCTGTAGACAACTTGCCACCGGTTTGCAAATTGGCAATGTAGCCAACGCGCTGAGCAAACTCTTGCAGGTTCGCATTGAATACTAAATGGGATGGACTTATGTTTCCGTGATAACGCGATCGCGGATATAAAAACTCAGTTTTCGTGATCATTCCTTATCGTTCCTATCATTCATTAACCAAAGTAGGTGTCTTCTTCTGGAGTCATCTCTTGCAAGTTACGGGTTGTCCTCAACGCGGTTTGGCGTTTGTGTTGCAAAATTGCGAACCCAATACACCCAACTCCGCCTGCGACTCCAGCGACAATCCACCATCCAGATTTACTAGCATTCTGTAGCCTTGGTTCTTGTAGAGGAGTAGATTGGGTGGGGTGTGAAATACTTGGCTGAACCGAGTTCGTTTGAGCCAGGAGCAAAACCGCGATCGTGAGAAAGATAAGATCGAGGGTCAAGCAATTAAACCGAATCGTGTTGAGGAAGCGTTTCATGGGATGGTGGATTTCTTGTTTGAGGTGCTAAGCTGCAACGGGTATCAGCTTGTAACCCACTGTTGGTGTTGGTTGAGATAGCAATGTGTTGTACAACTGTCCAAGTTTGGCAGCGACACTATCCCAGCTAAAGCCAATTTCAATGAGTACCCGTCCTGCTTGACCCATCTGATCTCGCCAATCTGGATTACCTAAGACCTGATCGATCGCCATCGCAAACGCCAACTCATCCTTGGGAGGAACCAGCAGCCCTGTCGTATTCGGAATCACTGTGAACTGTAAGCCACCAATTTGACTCGCAATGACTGGGGTACGACTCGCCATCGCCTCGATCGCCACCAAACCAAACGGTTCGTAGTGACTCGGAACGACACAGACATCGGCTGCCGCATAGTAGAGGGGTAAAGCTTCGTCTAGCCGTCCTGGAAATTTGGTGCAGTCCTCTAAACCCATTTCTGCAACCAGGTTTTCAATGCGTTCCCGTTCAATTCCATCACTCTGTCCAGGGCGGCTACCACCTGCAATGATCAATCTGAGCTTATGACGACGAAATTGGGAGTAGGCAGCGGCACGCACTAACGTTTCAATCCCCTTGCGTGGATCAAAGCGACCAACATATAGAACAGCCGGATCATCAGCAGCAATCCCAAGTTGGTATCGCGCTTTAAGCCGTGAAACCTTTCCAAATCTTTCTGGATCGGTGCCACAAGGAATCATATAAACTTGCCCTTTAGGAGACACTAAGGTTCGCAGTTGTTTCTCTTCTTGAGGACTGGTGGCAATCACGCAGTCAACCGTCTCTAAACAACGCTGCTCAACGGCTAAACGAGTTGCCGCAATTTCAGGCAGAGCAGGCACGGTCAGATACTTTGCGGCTCCCAGACAATGGTAAGTATGCACTTGAACCAGCGGTTGATACCGCTTTAGCTCCATTCCCACCCAGGAGGACAACCAGTAGTGGGTATGGACTAACGGGTATTGGATTCCCTGCTGCTTCTGAAAGGACAGAAATGCCCGAACAAACTCAGGCAGATGGGTAAATAAACAGTCCCGACTGATGAACGCTTGGGGTCCAGCCGTCAGACGAATTGTGCGGCAATTGTTGCTGTGCTGCACAATTTCAGGCTGCATCGGGCTAGTGCGTCGAGTGAACATATCCACCTGCCAACCTTGCTGAGCAAGAGTTTTTTCGATTTGACGGACATAAACATTTTGTCCACCCGCTTCTTCCTGCCCAATTTCGGCATCTGGATCACCATCGACAGAAATCAATGCGATACGACCAAACTGAGTTGAAAACATAACAAATGCAAATTCCTTGCGGTTAATGAATACCCTTGAAATCGCACTGGATAACAGAGTGGATTGCACTCTTGATACAGCACAACATCAGGACACCGTGAAGAAACAAAGTACCAACAAAGGACACTGATGAAATCAGAACATTTTAATAGAATGCTGCTGCTTCAATCTCCTCTCAATGCCGACGGAGTTAGCTGACGGGCTAGAGCTGAGAGATACTCTCCAGAAGGTTCGCCCCAAGTAACGGTTCCTCCGCTCCGACTACTTTCATTAAGAACATAAGAAAGTAACAACTGGATTAGGCTGACTTACTCAATTGATGCTTAAACTGTAGCATCGTAAACTTCTGTAAATCAATATATCTGAGATATAAACTGAGATATAAACAAAATATAAACACTGTTTAGGATTGCACCTTTTACTAACGATGTGGGCTGAACAGAATCACAATTGTTCCAATTAGAGAGATTGTAACGCCCAGCAAATTCCATCTGTCCGGTCTGACACCTTCAACTAACCATAACCAGACAAGAGATGACAAGATGTAAATGCCACCATAGGCAGCATAGGCTCTTCCTGCATTGGAAGCATCTATCTTCGTGAGAGCAACGGCAAAGATAACCAAAGCAAATAGCCCTGGAATCACCCAATATATACTCTTTCCAAGTTTCAACCATGCCCAAAAGGTATAGCAGCCGGAAATCTCACCCAAAGCAGCAATTAGGAAGAAGACAAATGTCTGCATTGTGTAAATGGATTAAAGTCAACCTCCTATAGCAATACATTAAATTCGTCTTTACATCCACCCCAATAGACTGAAAAAAGCAGTTACGGGGGGAGCATGTCAGTTTGGTAAGTTTCTGCATTCGCCCTCATCCCCCAACCCCTTCTCCCAAATTTGGGAGAAGGGGGGTCAAGGCTCAAAGTCCCTCTCCCAAGCTTGGGAGAGGGATTTAGGGTGAGGGTGCAAAGGTGACATGCTCCTGTTACGGGCTAAGCATTAAATACTGATTTGTCAAACTCTGCTTTGTATGGAGTTTATCCCTGCCACTAAAATATGAAACATCATGTGAGCTATGATTGCTGACTCAAGCCCCCAACGCCAATAAAGATAACCAGCAATCAATCCAAAAAGTGAATTACCAAGAATGATATACGTTACTAGTGAGGGCGTTATTTGTGGACTTAGTACGAATGCTAGTGGCAAATGCAATGCTCCAAACACCAGAGCCGAAACTCCAATTGCAACAACAAAATAGACTGCGTGAGGAGTTCCTTGCCCTTTCTGAAACACCCGCCATGCGACCCACACCAGAGAAGTCATTAGCCCCCACCTTGTCATAATCTCCTCAGTTATCCCTCCATAGAGGATGCGGGTTAGTAAAGGGGTTCCTTTAAGTAGCTCCTCTCCTTTGAGGACGAACTCGGTAGGAAGTGAAGATTGCCACATGGAGGATAGTGTAGAAATAACGATGCATCCAGCAACCCCACCGATAATGCCAGGAATTATTTGTGGCTTGAGAGCTAAAAATGGCTGTTCATTATTGCTGGCTAACGCTTCAGCGAACGAGGCTGACAAACCAACTCCATGAGTTAAGTTGACTCCAGCAAACACTGCAACCAATAGCAAAAAAGTTGGCTGGATAAGACCGATGAGTCTAACACCTAGCAAAGGTATGGGAATTTCCTCTGCCGGAACGGGAAGGGCAACCCAAGCAGCGGAAATGACTCCTATCATGCCCATTACCCAAAGAATCACGAATAGCATTTGTTTAAAAGACATACTGCGTCGTTGAACGAACGATATGCTCTACAAGTATCTCTAGCGCAAACGTTTACGATAAGGGATTTGCCACAGTCGTTCTAAAGTTTTGATTTGCTGTCGATGGCGATACTGCTGATATTTCTTAAATCCAAGGATGGAGACTACGGTAAAAGCGATCGCACCTACAATAATCAGCGCAATTAAACCTGACTGAGTAGAGGAATTCTCCTGAGCAGGTGCAACTCGTGAAGGGAGATGGGGAGATGGCTGTTGAGACGCAATCCAAAACAAAGGCGGCATCATTGAGTCTTTAACAATAGATGGAACATCAGGAACCTGTAAAAATGATATGCAAGTCAGTTTGTTCTGGAAGTAGATTAATTAATTGATCAACGATGGATTGTTGAAGTAAACCATGCCAGAGCGATCGCCGAGTTTTACCGAGTATCACTTGAGTAATATGTTGAGCTTTGACAACGTCAGCGATCGTTTCGGGGATGTTGAAGTGATTGATTTGTAGAAACTCTCCCCGAAAGTCCTGACATAGTTGTTCACAAGTGTTGACATAAAGTGCTTCTGATTGAGTCAGCGAACGATCAGGATTATGGACGAACAATCCATATAGTGAAGCATTCATGATATTTGCTAGATGTCCACCGCGCTTAATTAACTGAATTGAATGAGGCTGAGTAGATACACAGACGAGAATCTGCTCATGCACACAGCAAGGCGATCCAGTACCGTCTGCTCTATTGCTATCCAGGCGATCGCCTTCTCTCATTCTTACGCGTTCAACATTATTGGCAACCTGTCGTAATGCAAGTTCTCGTAACGTTGCTAAATTCTGCCACTGAAATGTTGTATTCAATATTTGCTCAATGTTTGCAGAAGGAAAAATTTTTCCATTCCGCAGCCGTTCCTGTAAGGTTTCGGGAGTGACATCAACCACAACGACTTCCTTCGCTTCCTCTAGAAGGCGATCGGGAATTGGGTTTTTAACCACAATGCCAGGAATGCTTGTGACAACATTCCTCAAACTTGCCAGATGTTGAATATTGACAGTGGAATAGACATCAATTCCTGCGGCTAATAAAACTTCGACATCTTGATAGCGACTTTCACAACAGGAGCCTGGGAAGTTAGGATGCGCCAGGTCATCAATGAGAACTAGTTGAGGCTGTCGCTCCAAAATAGCTTCCGTATCCATTTCATGAAAGATCAGCCCTCGGCGATTGACCACTTGACGTGGTACGACTTCTAATCCTTCAGCTTTTGCAGTGGTTTCTCGACGATCGTGGGTTTCTAACAGTCCAATGACCACATCCTTTCCTAACCGCTTAAGGCGCTGGGCTTCCTCTAGCATTCTGTAGGTTTTACCAACACCAGTCGCCATGCCTACAAAAATTTTGTGCTTGCCTTGACGAGTCATGCAAATAGAAGAGGAATCCGGTGAAGAGGGGTTCGGGCACATCATTCAATACTCCGGGGAAACTTTTTCTTTAAGAGACGTGGTGAGAAAACATTTAGCACGGGTAATTTCGTCCTTGCTGCCATTCATAACAAGCAGGTAATCACCCTGAGTCAGCCGATCGTGCCACTCTCTCGCTTGTTTTTGACTCATCTGCCAGGCAATTAAGATTCCAATGATTCCACCGGAGACAGAACAAAAGAAGCCACTCGCGAGAGCGAAAATAATCTTAGACAGAAGCAGGATTCCATCAACACCAGGCAGAGATGCAAGGCTGTGTCCCAACAAAATCCCGATCGTGCCACCTGAGATACTGCCAATTCTCCAGCCTATGTTCAATGCATTACCACTACTCACGAAAACCTGTGTAGAAGCTTGCGTTGCAGGTCGATCAGTTTGGACAGCTTCTCCAGGACGTAGAACAATCAATGCTATCTAGATGAAGAATAATGCTCATTGACTCTGTGCGGACACGCCCGGTGCAGACAATGCAAACGGCGATTGAACCTCTGTTTGAGGTAATGATTGCTGATCCATTGCTCTCTTCTCCATTTCAAAGAAAAAACAAATCATTAGCATTGAGCCAATACAAGTCAGCATGAAGATCAGCATGATGGTAAACACAAGCTCAACTGCATCTTTGTCGAACAGATTTGAGCAGCGGACTTGCAACTTCTTCATTAGTCCATTGAAGGGCTTGGACATTTCCAAGGAAGGATCTGTGCTGGAAGATAGCTGGGAAGTTGCACTATCTGTCCGTTGTCTAGTCGTTAACACCACTGAAGAATTTAGGTCAGCCAACACCTCCGTTACTGACTGGTAGCGTCGCCTGATAGCTGGTTGCAGCAGCTTACACAAAATCGCTTTAAGGTCTGAACTAATGGGATAAGGCAAATAGGCTTGCCACTTCCAATCGTCTTCAGCAATGTCATACAAATCGAAAGGTCGCATCTGCGTTAGCAGACACAGACAAGTTACACCCAGGCTATACAGGTCACTGGCAAAAATGGCTTGACCTTTAATTTGTTCAGGGGCAGCATATTCTACGCTACCAATCATCGTTCCGGTATGCAGTGAGTTGGAGTAAGTAATTTGTTTTGCTGCTCCAAAGTCAACTAGAACTAGATCTGAAATGACCCCCTCTTTCCCCCCTTATCAAGGGGGGAAGCCGTAGGCAGGGGGGATCTACGGCGAATGATATTCGCAGGTTTGATATCGCGATGAATAATTTGGTGATCGTGCAGATATTGCAGAACGGGCAGCACTTCTTGCAAGACGTTCCAAATTTCTGCTTCGTCAAACGCAGTATCTTCTGATTCCTGTTCTAACGTCCAACCATCAATCCACTCTTGCACAATGAAGGCACAGCCATCCTGTTCAAATGTGTCGAACAGTTCAGGAATTTGAGAATGTTTACCTAATTCAGCCAACTGCTTTACTTCCTGTTTACTTCCTGATCAAAGCGGTCTAGGGTCGTTTGATAATGGGTTTTATCACCTTGTAGAAACACCTGTTTAATCACGCAGGGAAGCGAATTTTGTTCATCCACTGCGAGGAATGTTTGACCAAAGCCACCTTGGGCTAAGTGTTTGAGGATCTGATAGCGATGATTAAGCCGTTGATTGCACAGGTGTTGGAAAGACAAAGTTCCGTTCCCTGAGGATGTAGAGGGAGTACGGATCGAAGAATAGCCGTACATAAAGTCTTGGTTTTTGAAGAGGATTGAGAAGAGGAAAGGCATGAAGAGTAAACGCGCTTCCCCTTCAAGAACTGCACCTATGCGGGTCTCAATGCATCAAGTGCCAGGTTCAGTTTCAATACATTGACACCCGGTTCGCCAAAAATGCCCAAAAAGCGACCGTCTGTATTTTGACTAATCAGCTCTTCAAGCTGATCGGGTTGTAGTCCTCGTGCGGTTGCTATTCGATCGATCTGCGCTCTTGCCCCTTCCGGCGTGATGTGGGGGTCAAGGCTAGAGCCGGAGGTATAAACCAGATCGGCAGTTGGGGTGATACCTGCGGCTTGTAGTCTGGGGATTTCGCCTTCGATCGCCACTTCAGGGTCAGGATCGGGATTTCCAGCAATGCGATCGATCAAGGCTGGATTGCTAGGAGCCAGGTTACTCGCTCCAGACACCCCCGTTCGGAGGATCTCCCCTGCATCATCATTCGGATCAGCAGTGCTGTAGCCGCTGGTGCTGGGGCGACTATTGAAGTAGCGATCGCTAGTAAACGGTTGCCCAATCAACGCTGACCCAACGGGCTGACCTTGAGGGTTGGTAATAATGCTGCCATTAGCTTGAAAGGGAAAAACAAGTTGCCCAATCCCAATCATGACAAAGGGGTAAATGATTGCCGTCAGTACCCAGAGTACCAGGGTAGACCGAACAGCTCTACTTGCTTCACGTGCAAAACTCATTAAAATCTCTCCGGTACAAACATGACGAAAAAGAGATAAATCGCAAGCGCAAAGGTCAAAATCACCAATGCACCTAGCCAGTAAGCCTGAGTGCGTGATAGCTCTCCACCTGTCGTGGCAAAGACCGCTGGAGCCAGGATTAAGTTAAAGCATAATCCCAGAAACAGATAGAGTGGCAGCTTTTGTCTGCGCCATTCCGAGCCAATTTCGGCGATCGTTTCAAGCATCTGAGCAGATCCTTGAGGCAAGTTTCGTTGTAGACGAGTCAGTTTCATGATTTGGGATTAGAAGTGAGGAATTGGAAGAGACGAAGCATTCGGAATATAGATGTTGATACATCGCAAAAATCTTTGCCCAAATGCTTCGCCCTCACGAGAATGGCAGAATCACATCAATCAATTTGATGGCAATAAATGGGGCAATTACTCCACCAACGCCATAGATTAAGATATTGCGCCGCAACAGTTGATCCGCAGTGAGGGGTCTAAACTGCACTCCCTTCAACGCCAGCGGAATCAGCACCAAAATGATCAGCGCATTGTAGATCAGGGCTGAAATGATCGCAGAGTTAGCACTCTTCAATCCCATAATGTTGAGCGCGCCAATGCCTGCTGCGGCAAAGATGGTGGGAATGATCGCGAAGTATTTGGCGATGTCGTTGGCAACGGAGAAGGTAGTGAGCGCACCACGGGTAATCAGCAATTGTTTGCCGATCGTCACTAAATCAATTAACTTCGTGGGGTCAGAATCTAGATCCACCATGTTGGCGGCTTCTTTTGCTGCTTGTGTTCCAGAATTCATTGCCAGTCCCACATTAGCCTGTGCCAGTGCCGGAGCATCATTGGTGCCGTCTCCCGTCATGGCAACTAGCTTGCCCTGTGCCTGTTCATTGCGAATCACCTCAATCTTGTCTTCGGGAGTGGCTTCAGCAATGAAGTCATCGACTCCCGCTTCTTGAGCAATCACCGAAGCAGTAATGCGGTTGTCACCCGTCAGCATGATGGTGCGAACGCCCATCCGTCGCAGTTGATCAAACCGTTCTTTAATCCCAGGTTTGACCGTGTCCTTGAGGTAGATCACGCCATAGATATCACCATTTTGACAAACGGCAAGGGGTGTACCACCCAGTCTGGAGACTCGCTCGTAGGCTTCATCTAGGGTACTGGGAACATTGCCACCGCGCGATCGCACAAATCCCCGAATCGCTTCGACTGCTCCTTTACGAATTTCTTTGCTATCCAGATCTGTACCGCTCATACGAGTTCTGGCAGTAAATTCTACCCCTTCAGCCAGCTTTGGATCAAAGCCAACCTTTGCCCCCGATCGCTCTGCCAATGCCACAATCGATCGACCTTCTGGTGTTTCATCAAACACGCTGGCATTCAGTGCCATCTGAGCCACGTCTTCTACACTATGTCCATTGACAGGGATGAATTCGGCGGCGAGACGATTTCCTAACGTAATTGTGCCTGTTTTATCCAGCACCAGAGTATTGATGTCGCCACAGGCTTCTACAGCTCGTCCAGACGTAGCAATCACATTAAATTGGGCAACCCGATCCATTCCAGCAATCCCGATCGCGCTCAACAATCCCCCGATCGTGGTGGGAATCAGTGCCACCAGCAGCGAGATCATAATGGCAACGCTCGCACCATTTCTAAGTTCCGCACCTGCCTGCTCTCCAACGGTTTCAGTTAGAAAGCCTGCAATGTAATTCGCAAGCGGTGGAATGTTTGCCACCACAATCAGAAACACCAGTGTCAAAACTGCCAGGAGTACCGTTAAGGCAATTTCGTTGGGAGTTTTGGTACGCTCTGCACCTTCTACCAGGGCGATCATGCGATCGATAAACCCCTGACCGGGATCGGCGGTAATTCGCAGTGTCAATTCATCGGAGAGCAGGCGTGTTCCACCTGTAACCGAACTCATGATATCTGTGCCAGGCTGCTTGAGTACGGGAGCTGACTCTCCGGTGATGGCAGATTCATCCACTGAGCCAAGCCCAGCAATCACTTCACCATCTGCCGGAATCATGTCTCCTGCAATCACCTGCACCTGATCGCCACGACGCAGCTCAGTTGAGTTGACTTCCTGAATCTTGCCATTTGGCAGGATCTTTTTAGCAATCGTGTCACTTCGAGTTGACCGGAGTGCATCAGCTTGCGCTTTACCCCGTCCTTCGGCAACCGCTTCGGCAAAGTTTGCAAAGACGATCGTAAACAACAGAATGAAGGTGATTAATCCATTCAATAGCCGTTGCTGGTTCACGTCCGCTTGCAGCGTACCAAACAGATTGGGAGCGATCGTCAATAGCAAGGTGATAATTGTTCCCACCCAGACCACAAACATGACCGGGTTCCTCACCTGAATGCGCGGATCGAGTTTAACAAAGGCTTCCTTCACTGCCCGCTGATACAACCCCTGCATATTGACTTTGGGCGTATGGCGGCGACTATCACGCGCTCCCGTTGGCACCCGATATGGCTTGGGAGAATCATTCATCGATGTCATAGTTACCCAATTCCTCTAGCAATTTGAAAGGCTTCTGCAATGGGACCCAGTGCCAACGCTGGAAAGAATTCCAACGCGCCCAGGATCAAAATTACGCCAGCCGTAACCCAGGTAAACAGTCCAGTGTCCGTTCTTAGGGTTCCTGTTGTGGCTGGAACGGGCTGTTTGCGAGACATACTGTCGGCGAGTAATAGCAACGCGACGATCGGCACATACCGCCCTGCCAGCAGACTGAAACAGGTACTCAGGTTCCACCACAAACCCGCTAAAGTTGTCTCCGCTCCTCCGGCAATGGCGATGGGCGAAGGCTGCGAGTCGCCTAATCCTTCAAACCCAGACCCATTATTGGCAGCGGCTGAAGCATATTCGTAAATCACCTGAGATAACCCGTGAAACCCAGGATTGCTAACGCCTGAAACATCAGGAATCACAAGTGCCAGGGCACTAGGAATTAAAATTGCAATGGGATGTACCAGCAGAATCAAGAAACTGGCTAATACAACTTCCCGTTTTTCGATCTTGCGTCCCAAAAACTCTGGAGTACGCCCTACCATTAATCCGGTGACAAACACCGCCAGAATCAGGTAAGCAAACAAGTAAGCAGTTCCCGTTCCCTGTCCCCCAAACACAATTTGCAGAAACATGTTTGATAGGGTAGCAAAACCACCAGGCGGCATAAAAGAATCATGCAAACTGTTGACCGCACCACACATACTGGCAGTGGTAATGACGGCATACATCGCCGATTGCACCCAGCCAAACCGGACTTCTTTTCCTTCTAAATTGGGAGCCTGATCCACACCCAGCAAGGTATTAACCGCAGGGTTGCCGTTGTATTCACCGATTGCTGTGATGATGATAAATCCCAGCAAAATCGCAAACGGAATGCAGTAGATTAACCAGGCTTGCTTCAGGTTATTGGCAAAGATCCCATACGTGATGATCAACGAGGTTGGAATGCAAAGAATCGCAACTAGCTGAATTAAATTGGTGAACCCGTTGGGGTTTTCAAAGGGATGCGCTGCGTTGATGGCAAAGAAACCACCCCCGTTTTCGCCCAGTTCTTTGATGATCTCGAAGTGAGCTACGGGACCACGGGCGATCGCCTGACTAATCGCTGGGTCTTCCAACGTGGGCACAACCACTGGTCCCGCGAGGGTTTCTGGCATCCCAGCCGCAATAAACACAATCGCACCCACAATACTGATGGGAAGCAAAATTCGTGTAATCGCTCGGATCAAATCCACATAAAAATTACCCAGTGGTCGTCCTGTCAGCCCACGAATAAAGGCAATAGCCACTGCGATTCCAGTCGCAGCCGACGTGAACATATGGTAGCCCAAGCCCAACATCTGACTGGCATAACTGAGGTAGGTTTCACCCGAATAGTGCTGCTGGTTGGTATTAGTAATAAATGAAATAGTAGTGTGCAGTGCCGTATCCCAGGTTGGAGCAGGAACTCCGGTTGGGTTCAACGGCAAGAACTGTTGCAGCATGATGATGAAGAAAATGAGCAATCCCATCACCACATTGCTGTAGAGAATCGCACGAGCATATTGCCAGCCCGTCATATCTTCCCTGGCTCGCACGCCAACCAACGAATAGAGAAGCCGCTCAACCGGGTTCAAAACTGGATCGAGGATGGTTCTCTGCTCCTGAAACACACGAGCCATGTATCGACCAAAGAAGGGCGTAATTGCTACCACAATCAGTAGCGTCAGTGCAATTTGAATCCATCCTTGCAACATGGGTTCACTTAACTCCATTAAGGTAAGACTGAAGCTTAATTGAAGTGAAGACTTATCCAACTTAAGCAAAAATCAG
>Ga0224722_1001127_pt1 | contig 15160 bp, 11 predicted proteins | sample Balambano_FR1_Me_FD_161646 | JGI IMG/M metagenome (GOLD analysis project Ga0224722, IMG submission 161646) | Freshwater sediment microbial communities from Lake Towuti, South Sulawesi, Indonesia - Balambano_FR1_MetaG | ecosystem: Environmental > Aquatic > Freshwater > Lake > Sediment | place... | reverse complement strand
TGCCGTTGATATGGCGGTGCAGGCCGGCGGCGCGCTCGTTTCCTTCATCGGCGATTCAATCGGTGCAGCCGGCGACTTCGAAGCTGGTATGAACTCGTTTGCCGCAGCGGCTGGCAGCATGGGCCAGGCCGAGGTGGCCGAGTTCAAAGATCTGTTCCTCACCCTCGGCAAAGAACTCCCGGTTTCCACCGCTGAAGTGCAGGATGCCGCCATTGCGCTTGTGCGCGGCGGCATCGATCCCGCCGTGGTGGAAGCCGGGGCGCTGCGCGATAGCCTGCTGTTTGCGGCGGCGGCCGGGATGGATCTCGAGAAAGCTGCCGAACTCACCATCAAGCAACTTGGCACGTTCGTGCCGGTCGGGGCGTCGGTCGAAGAGCAGACGCGCTTTATGGCCGAGAGCCAGGAGCTGCTGGTCAAGGCAGCGAATGCCTCAACCCTCAACGTCGACTCGCTCGGCGATGCAATGTTGCAGGCCGGCGGTCAGGCACGCACGGCGGGGCTGGATTATGAAGACTTTGTGACGACGATGGGCCTTATCTCGCCGGCGTTCGGCAGTGCGAGTGAGGCCGGCACCTCGTTCAAAAACTTCCTGGCCCGGCTGCAGCCCACCACGAACCCAGCCAAAGATGCAATGTATGAGCTGGGCCTGTGGACTGAGGAGGCTGGCTCGGCCTTCTACGATGCGCAGGGCAACTTCATCGGGATGGAGCAAGCCTCGGAATTGCTCCAACAGGCCACCGCTGGGCTGACGGATCAGCAAAAGAGCCTCTACCTCCAGACCATCTTCGGCAACGACGCGATGGGCGCGGCGGCGGCACTGGCCGATGGCGGCGCCGAAGCCTATCAGGCGTTTGCCGGCAAGATGGCCGAAGCAAACGGCGTGAATGAGCAGGCCGCCGCCACGCAGCAGGGCTTCAACTTCCAGATGGAGAACCTCATGGGTTCGCTGGAAGCGCTGCAAATTACGCTTGGCACGGCGGTGCTGCCGCTGCTCAGCAGCTTCATCAGCGACTACGTGACGCCGGGGGTGAATGCAATTACGGCGTTTGCCGAAAGCATTTTCGCCACCGACGCTCCGCTCACTGCGTTCACCGATGCACTTGGGCTAAACACGCTGGCGCAAAGCGAACTTGGTCAACAAGCTGCTGAGATTGCAGACGAAACGCTCCAGCGACTGACCGACGCCTGGAATGATGACATCATGCCAGCGGTGCAGATCGCACAGGAGTTCTTTGCCGACAAAGTTATTCCGATCCTCGAAAACCTTGGTGCGGTGGCGCTGCCCCTGGTTGACGCCGCACTCGATATTGCGGCGGGCTTTTGGGAAGACGTGCTGGTGCCGGCGATCGAGGTGGCATGGAAATTCATCGACGGCACGCTGATTCCAATCCTGACTGACCTGACTGAGTGGATGGCGGAAAACCTGCCACCAGCGATCGAAAAAGCCAGCGACTTCTTCACGAATACTCTGTTCCCGGCTATCCACGACATCTATGATTTTATCGATGCGAACGTCATTCCGATCCTTGATGCGCTCGCGGATGTGCTGGTGACCGTGGTTGGCGTGGCGCTCGAAACTGCTGCTCAGGCATGGGAGAAGTATCTATCACCGGCACTTGATGCCCTCGTGGGGTTTGTCGGCGAGCACGTCAATCCGGTTCTTGAAGACCTTGGCGGGTGGCTTGATACCGTGACAGGTGGATTTGATGGTATCCGCGACGCCGCCGGGTGGGTGATTGGGAGACTTGGCGAGCTGGCCGACGCGATCCGCAACCTGCCTGACCTGCCTGATGTGTTCACGCCCGGCTCACCGACGCCGTTTGAAATTGGTCTGCGCGGGATTGCTGATGCACTCGTGACTGTGACACCGAAAGTTGATGACTTCGGCGGTTCGATTGGCGATCTTGGCAGCTACACGCCCGATCTGCAATCGCTTGGCATGAGCAGTATGAGTGTGGATATCGGCGTGCGTGGCACCGTAGGTCTTGCGATGAAAAATGACCTGGGGCGCTTTATCGATGGACGCGTCGATGCCAGAGTGGATGCCCGTGTCGCGGCCAGCGAGCGCAGACGACGCGGGGGAGGCTAGGCCATGTGGGAGTATCTTGCACTCGGCGATCAAAGCAATGCGCTTGCAAGCGGCGGGCTGCTCGCAGAGTTTACGGCATCAAACAGCCCGTATGCGCTACAAGAACAGGGATACGTGCCGATTTTGCCGCCACGGCGTGCATCGGAAGGACTTGGCGGCCTTGGGCCATATCAAACGGCCACCGAGTCATTGCTTGTGCTCGCGCGCGGGGCAACTCCGCATGAAGCGCTTTTTTGGGCGGATCGCCTGCTGCAACTTATTGAGCGTGCAGCGCTGACACGCAATGGCAATTTGCCGCTTGGCAGCGTCGCACCGCTGCGTCTCTACGCGCAGGCACAGGGGAGCGCACAGCGCTATGACGCACTTATTGTGCATGTCGCAGCTGAACCGCTGCTCCTCATGCCCACACCGCAGCAGATTGGTGGATGGGCCGTTCCCCTCACATTCACAATTACGCGGCGTGCGGAATGGCGCGTTGTCGAGGAAACACAGACCACGAGCGCGGCAAATCAACCTACGATCCAAACAGTGACATTCACTGGTGCAGACCAAACCGAAAGCCCGGCGTTTGTGCGCTGGTCATGGACAACGGCACTCAACCCGTTTTCATCATGGCCCGGGCTCAATACCGCCATGCTGTGGGCACAATCAGGAAACATTGCGCTGCAAGTAGCACCCGGCAACGCATCGGTGTCAGGGTTTCAGCTCACAGGCGATTGGAGCGCTCACACCGATGGGGTACCGGCAAATCAACCTGGCACGATACTGCGCTTTGCTCCGACAGCGGGGAATTACGAAGTCGAAGAGATCAACATCGATCCGTGTTCGCTTGGTGGTCATCCGCTGGCAGGTATTCGCACGATGCGGCGCCCACTGTTTGTGGTTGTGTGTCGGCCATCAGCAAACGTCTTTTCGCTCGGAATAGGCGGTCTCCCTACTGGCGGCACCACAAGTACCACGCTTGTTCGTACACGGCTCACGCCACTCCGCGTTGTTGGCAGCATCTATCCACAGATCGTTGCGGTGGGCATTGTGCCCGTGGTTGACTTGCAAAACGGCATTGCGCTCATTGTACAAACAACCCAGGTGGACGGCCCCGTGCTGGACATTTCGCAAATTGCTGTTATCGACATGGCCGATCCACTGGCGCGCGCATTGTATGTGACGGCACCAGAGCTACCGAGTACGGCAACGCTGGGCATACGCGCGTATGAAACGGATCTGAGTACATTCGGAGTCGATCCGTTCGTTGGTGGTGACACTGCGGACACGGGCGCACTCACACGTCCGGTGGTGCGCTACGGCGGAGATGCATTTTTCACTGTCGGCACAACGCAGCCGAATCCAACCAGCGCTGCCATGAGTGGGCTCTTGCTTGCCACCTATCGCCAATACTGGCGGCTGACCAATATCAGCGTCAATCCGATCGCCGTCACATTGCGTGCCAGCAGGCGGCGCGCCCAAAGAGTGCCGCAATGATCAGTATCCATCTGGTTGAGCAACCCGGCGGCGTGCAGATCCTGGATCTTACACCCTACGTCGAAAGCGCACCAATCGCGCATGCGGCACACGGCGATGGCGATTTAGCCATTTCGCTCCAGCTGCCGAGCCTCGGTCGGCAACTTGCGCTGCTTGAGCGGCCGGGCACACCGTGGGTGGAGGTCTATGACACAGGCGAACTCGTCTATTGTGGGCGTGTGGAGGATCCACAAGCATCGAGCCAGGGCGTGCTCACGCTGACCACGTATGGGCCATGGCGAGCACTGACGGATGCCAGAGACACAGCGCTGTGGAGCGATACGAGTGTGGCGGGATGGTTTCAGCCGACCGCGCAACAAATCGCCACATCATACCCCGGGCGCTTTCGATTCGACACCAATAACCGGCTCAATGTAGAGCCGGAAAACAACAGCGTCCAGGGCAACACACCGATTGTTGGCTATGCAGCCTACGCAGCGCCAAGTCTCGGATCGCGCCTCATTCAGAACATTGCCTTTGACTATTACTACGGCGGCAGTACCGCAGGCTGGATTGCGAACTGTCAAAGCTGGACGGCCCCCAGTCCTATCAACACCGCCTGGACAGTGAGCGCCAATTTGTGGATAGGCACGGTCACTGCTGCCCCCGGGGCGGCATTTACCGGATCGATTTGCGCCCCCCTGACAACGTTAGTCAATGCGCTCACGTACGGGCTGTCCAGCAACAACGCAGCGGCGACTTTTGCTGGGCAAACCGGCGATGTGGCGATGCGAATCACCAATCTTCGAATTACCACGAATCCGCTCGCTGTTGATACCACGCTCAGCGCCGGCGCAATCCTCGGAGCCACAAGCATCACAGTTGTGAGCGCCACCAATATCGTCGTCGGTCAATCACTCTACCTCGGTGGCACCAACCCCGAGCGTGTGACGGTAACGAGCGTTGCCGGTGCCACGATTGGCATCACGGCACTCGTGGCTGCCAAGAGCGCCGGCAACAGTGTACGCGCCCAGCGTGTGCTGGCCTCCGATATTGCGGCGCACCTCGCCAGCATTGTGAGCACGCTCAATCCTGGACAACTTCGCAGTGCGACCACACTTATCCAACAGAGCACGCTCGATCGGCGCGATGTGGCGTACGGCGATGCCAGTCCGGCCAGCGTCCTCGAAACGCTCGCCACCGGTGAACAACTGGCCTGTGGTGTGTCACGCAATCAATTGTTGTACTTGCGCCCACGCGATCAAGCAGCTTGGACGCAGACGTATGCGGTGGATGTGTCCGACATTACGATTGGCCGCTCGATTGAGAGCCTGCGAAATCACCTTACGGCCACCTATGAGGACGCCAGTGGCCGGCCCGTGCGAACGGCGGCAGCAACGGCAGGCCAAAGCGTAGCGCGCTGGGGACTGACACGGCAAGCTGCACTCAACACCACCACGACAAACGCCGCTGAAGCTGAGGGCTTGCGTGATCTGGCGCTCGCGGATACCGACGATCCGCCGCCACAATTGGCGATTGCTATCCGCCGACTGACCACGCCCGCAGGTGCGCCCGTGCCGCTGCGTATGATCGAGTCGGGCGACACGTTTCTGATCCGCAACCTCGTGCTGGGCAACGCCGATACCATCGATCAGCTTGGCACGGTGCGGGTGGCGCGGCGGGTATTTGATCCGGCGACGCCGGATGAAGTGGTGATCGAGCTCGAAAACCCGCCGGCCACCCTCGAAGTGGCACTCGCACGCTCGGCGCTTGCATTTACGCCGACTGAAACAATTGGCCAACGACAGGCGGACTTCATCCGCTACACCAACAACGGATTACCAACATCCGACGCCTAGGAGGCGCTATGCAGTTACTCGTCATTGTACTTGCGCTCGTGGCGCAACTCACTCCGCCCGAGCGCATCATCACCGTGTACCAGGTCGGCGATCTCCCCGGCTACTATGCCGCCATTGGCGCAACGGCAGACGAGGAGTTTATCGTCACCACCGAGCCGCAGGCAGCAATCGACTATCAAACACTTGGCCTGTACTGCGCGCCTGAGCCACAGCGCTATCAGTGCGGGGTCGCAAAGCCGCCAGGCGTCGCCTGGGAACCGGACATGACACCCATGCTGCTCCTGCGGTTCGCTGTGCCACCCGAGCGGATTGTGCTGACACAAGGCGTGCATCGCGTGGTGTACGAGCGCACACCTGAGCCGCCGACGTGGCGGGTGTGGCTGCCGGTCATCAACCCCTAGACACACCACAGCCCCGCCTTAGCGCGGGGCCGTGTGCCTGCATCAGTCCGGCTGAAGCATGCCGGAGTGCGAGTATAGCACGGGTGAGCTAGGGCTGCACCTTGCTCGGATGTTTCAGGCACGTCCGGTAGTGGCTGTAGACACTCTCCTGGTTCTTGCGCCACTCGCCGCAGTAGGGACACTGCCGGCGCTCAGCCAGAACTTTGGCATCGTGATCGGCCCTCGTCTGTGCATCCTGAAGATGCACATGAATGAGAAGCATATAGGACACACCCACAAGCGTGAGTGGTAGTGCGTGCGCGAGCGCGAACAGAAACTGTGCGAGCGGATCGCCGTCGAACTGCCGTAGCCAACCGTTCTGTGTTGCGGCATGCAGGAACATGTATAGGGCGCTGGTGAAGGCACCAAAACCCACAGTGGTGTAGAACCATAAGCCGCGTCGCTGGCCGGCTAGGGCCAGCGCCCCGAGATACACCCACTCAAATGCCACGGCCTGCATGACGTTGAAGGGGAACGGGAAGATCGCGTGCTGTGCCGCAAATTGGGCCGATGCATAAGCTGCTGAACTGGCGATGAGCAATACTGGTGGGTAGACCTTGATAGCATGCCAGGGCAGAGCAATAAGCCGCCAGTACAATGCGGCCAAGCGGCCGGTGCCCTGCTGCGGCAGTGTAAGCGTTGTCACGAGCGCGCCTTTCGGTAATCAATAGTGCGTGTGCCCTTGGCCGAATTGCATGGCTGGCACAAGCCCTGAATGTTGCTAATATCGTCGCTGCCACCATGGTAGACCGGCACAATATGATCTTTCGTAAGTGGGCGCCTTTGTCCACAAGATAGGCATCGGCCGTGCTGTATGCGCTTCAATGCATTCCACTCGGTCTCAGTATGCCGCCCACCGTTCTTTTGGAGAGCCACACGGCGATTAAAGCCGGGTGATGGCAATGCGGGAAGGAAACTCGGCATCGAGCGGTACAGGGGACTGCCGAACCACCAGAGGCATAACACCGAGCCGAGCGCAATCACAAACTGCACAACATCATCAGTGGTAGCAATGAGTAGGAGGCACATAATCCCGCCAATGCTGGCACAGCAGTAAATTCCGATACGAGACCAGCGTGATGGCACCAGAAAGAACACGCTCTGTACCACTACCGAAACGAGGAGCAGCGCCCAAATAATGATTGTGTTCATCGGCTTCTATCCTGTTCTGATGCGGCAATGCGCCGCATGCAAGTGCCAAACCTGAAATCCTGTCGGTATGGTGTAGGTTGCCTGTCGGTGGCCGCTTCGTCTGCTGGTCTGTCTGAGAACGACGCCTACTCCACCGCTCCCCACAGGTTATTGTCAAAACTCAGACCGAACTCTGAGCGCGCACGCTCTCGCGTGACGCCGCTCGCCTTCAGATCGCTGATGAACTGCCGTAGCCGCTGCTCCGCATCGTCATCCACTGGCAGCACGATCGGCGGCTGCCAGGCAGCGCGCAGCGCGTTCGCTGGTGTCGCTACGCGCTGGATGCCTGTACGATCAAGCAGCAGCACCCGGCCACGATGCTCGGCCACCGCTGGAAAGTGCATGCCATCAAGCGCCGCAAGCAACTGCGCCTTGCGCTCTGCATTGGGTTCATCGGCTTGCACCAGCTTGCGTGCGGCGGTGCTATCGAGCGCGATCCGCATGAAGTTCTCACGCATTGGCCCTGAGAGGCCAAGGTCATCCACGTTCGCCGACTGGCACAGCAGGATGATCGAGATCCGCACCTTGCGCGCGCCACTGCCGAGCACCTGGGCAAACTCCTCCCACGGGGTGAGCCGACCACGGGGCCCCGTGTGCAGCCGCAGCTTCGTGATGTTTGCTTCGTCCAAGAGCACCGTGAGCCGCGTCCAATGCTCCACTGGTAATGCTTCCCCGGTCTCGCGCCTGTGTGCTTCCCGTGCGTCGATACGCCGGCCATACTCAGCAGCGACATGCCGAAGCGCCTCTCTAACTTCTGCCCAGTTCTCACCGCCGCCCATAATCGGCAGCTCGAACCACGAGTCGGAGTGCGGATCGATGATGTAGGCATGCTCACCGGCGGCGATGCGCGGGGCCAGCACGGCCTTGGCCAGCGTGCTCTTGCCGCCGCCTGTCTCGGCAGCCAGGAGCAAGTGCGGTTGCTCATCAATGAGCGGCAGCCACGCATCCGGCGGCATTGGGGTGAGCGGCGCAGTTTCCGGTGCCGGAAGCGCCGCAGCCGGCTGATTGCTCGGCGAGTATGTATTGATGCTGTGTGCCCACTCGTAAGGTGCGGTGGCACGCTTCAGCTCGGTGGCCAGGTTGTAGCGCCGCGCCTCTTCGATGAGTGGCAGCAGCACATCAATCCGCTGTGGGTCGCCGAAGCGGTTAAACGTCGTTGCCACTCTGGCGGCTCTGGCTTGCGCCAGCCGCCACTCAGCAGCCGCCCACAGCAGCACGCGGCTGGTTGGCACTCCCACCACCAAAAGCACTGCCACAAGTGCCCCGGCTGGCTCCCACCACAGCAGCGTCTCACACGCGCCGTAGTTGCGACCGCCCCAACAGTAGCTCGTCTTCCACAGGCCGAAAAACAGCCAGGCTACGGCCAGCGACGCGAGGAGCACGAACGCGCGCACCAGCTCTACCCGCCAATCCGGGCGCTCCCAGCTCGGCTTGAACTCCCGCGCACCGTCGTGATAATCCATCAATCCAGCGCCAGGGAAATTGTCCAGTGCGTCGACCACGCCGCCCGTGCGGTTGACGTTCAGGGTTTGGTTGCTCATGGCGCATCCTTAAAAAGCGAGCGCGGGATCAGCACACGAATATCGACGCTGCTTAAGCTCCCCTCATCCACGCCCAGGCGAATGGTTTTCAAAAGTATTCGCAGATCGGTTGCCTCGGCAGCAAGCCGCTCAATCAGATCGGCGGCTTCTCTCAGTACAATATCGGCGTGGTCTTCTTGCCAAGTGGCGCATTTGTCGGCGTGGTTCCAGGCGTTCGTGTCTGGTTCGTAGCTTGGTTCGCAGTCGCATTCAAAGATGCTTGGCTTCTCAGCGAGAAACGTACGCAAGCCACGAAGCCACGCGGCATACTCTGCTGGCTTAAACCACTTAAGACGCAACGCCTGATCGTCTGTCATCTCGCCACCGCCACTTCCTCAATTACAAAGTCCACCAGCCCCTTGAAGAACTGGCCCACGAACAACACGCCGATCGGTCGCATAATGCCGTTTGCCTCTGGCGCGCGTCGCCATAACACCAGCAGATAGCCGCCGAACGCGAGTGCGAGCAACGCGAGCAGCAGCACGGCCGGCGGCGAACTGGAGCGCTTCACTCCCTCACCTCAGCCACATCCCCGCGCACTGCCCACGGCAGCCGCACCGGCTCGCACTCGGGAATGCTGTCCAGATCGATCGTCTCACCAGTGGCCGGCTGATACCGCTTATCCCAAGCGCGCTCAAACCAGAGGCGCTCCATATCCCGCTCGATAGCAGGCCGATCGAGATAATCATCCGACCGATCTTGATGTTCTACGGCGTAGTAGCCGCGCGCCTCGAGCGACCGCGTGATGGCGTGATTGAACAACAGGAGGAGCACGAACAGCACAGCCGCTAGCGCATAGCCGCGCCAGTCGGTTGAGACTTCGACACTCAGCACGCCAGGGATGAGTACGCCGTCATGCTGCCGCGCCTGGTACCCGAACGCCAGCAGCGCCAGCCACACGAAGCCGAGCACTGCCGCGCCGTAGGTGAGGTTGCTTACACGACGGCCAAGGAGATTCTGGCCGGGGATGCTGCGCCAAAAGGCGCTGAGAGCGGATGTCCATTTCATAGCTGGTAGCTCCTGGTAGAATAGCGCGCCGGGTATGGCGCTTGGTAGCTCCGGTGCCTGCGGTGTGTGTCTCTACCACACGCCGCGCCCGGCATCACCTATTTGCTCCTGAACAGACCGATCAACAGACCGATCCAACAACGAACGCCGCTTCCCAAAAAGGGAAGCGGCGTTCTGATGCGGTATTCTGTGGAGCCGGTGGTCGGGGTCGAACCGACGACCTGCTGTTTACGAAACAGCTGCTCTGCCACTGAGCTACACCGGCATACGCCTCTCATTCTAGCACATGCACGACTCCTATGCAACACGATTGCGCGCGGCTGCTCGCACTGCTATACTTCCTTGTATTGCTGGTGGCACGCCGCCGCTGGAGCGAACCCTCCAGAGGAACTTCCCGACTCCCAGCCCGCGCAAGCGGAAGGTTGCCCTGCGAAACAGCAAGCAGGGGCACGGCACGAGCAATCGCGCCGCGACGCAAGACGGCAACAGAGAGCAGACCCGCCGATGGCCCACGGGCACAGGTGAGGGGTGAAAGGGTGCGAAAAGAGCGTACCAGCGTCGGCAGCGATGCCGGCGGCTAGGCGACTGCGCCGGCCGATGGGGAGCAAGGTGCGTGGGGCAGGCTGAGCGCGTGGGAGCCTTCGGGCGTTAGCACCACCGCGTTTGCTCGCATCGCAGCCGCACGGGCGAGGACGGGTAACACCCGTCAGACCACACGCGGCCCGCGCCTCGCGCGGAGATAGATGGCGGCACACGACAGAATCGGGGGTACCGCCACCAGCAAACCAAGCAACAGCAAAGAACCAACGGCCGCAGCGACACACGCCGGGCGTTGGTTCTTTGTTGTTGGCAGCCAGACCACTTAGGGACTGCCGTTTCTGCCAACCGCCGACGCTGCATCGACACGGCGGCGCACCGAACCTTCGAGCGCGCCGCCAGTCGTGGTGACCCGCGCAACCACTTGCGCCGGCGTCAGCGCCGGCCGGGCCGACCATACCAGCGCCGTGACTCCGGCAGCCAGCGGCGTTGCCATCGATGTGCCACTCCAACTGGCGTAACCACCACCCGGCACTGTGCTGATCACGTGCGCGCCGGGTGCAGCGATTTTGACCCACGTGCCGTAGCCCGAAAAGTCTGCCAGACGCCCATCCACTGTGCTCGCCGCAACCGCCATGACCCCAGGTATGTCCACAGCAGCCGGGTACTCGGGCACGTTGCTGCCACTATTGCCGGCCGCCGCCGCCACAACCACACCAGGCCGCGTCGCCGAGCGACAGTCGGTTGTGACCATGCCGATACATGTAATCTCGGCCAGCACTTCTTCGAGCACCCGCGAACGCGTGCGAAAACTGTAGCTGAGATTGATAACGTCGGCACCATTCGCTACAGCATAGCGCAACCCCTGAACCTGAGCCCAGATCGTTCCCACACCAGCGCCGTTCAGCGTTCGAATCGGCAGGAGGGATGCGCCCGGAGCAACCAGCGCCAGCAGCCCGGCCACATGTGTGCCATGGCCATACGACCAGCTATCCGGCACTGCAACCTCGCTTGGATCATGGTCGCCATCGACGAAGTCGTAGCCTGGCACGACACGGCTGCTCAAGGCCGGGTGCTGCACATCGACGCCCGTATCCAGCAGTGCAATCGTAATGCCCTCGCCCCGTGTGAGCGAATGCGCCGCTGCCAGCCTCAACTGCTGCGGTGCCCATTGGGCCGCATACGCATTCGGTCCATCGTCGCCACCGACAGTCCACGAGGAGCGCTGCCGTGCTTCGGGCAACTCGGCAAGGTAGTTCGGTTCGGCGTAGGCAACACGCGCATCAGCAACGAGACCCGCCGCAGCAGCCGGTGGTGTTACCCCTTCGGCCAGCGAGAAGCGGTACAGGGGCATCCCTGCCAGCCGTTCGTAATGCCCACCGGGTGGACGCAGGCGATGCTGCCGCACGACAGCAGGAAGGTCGGCATCGCTGTGGAGCCGCACCAGCACTTCGGCAGGAACATAGTCTGGCGGTGTTGCCGTCTGTGCTTGCGCGCTGCGAGCGCCGATCAGGTTCGCGCCCAGCAGCACCAGCAGAACAATGATCGAGTGTGGGCGTATCCGCCTCATGGCGCACTCCTCGAGCCATGACTTGGCCCGCAAACAACAGCCAAAAGAGAAACCGGGACGTTATCGTCACGGCCCGATCGCCCAACGATAACCGATACGGACTCTGATTGAGCGGCGTATTGTACTGTGGAATAAACGCAGGCACAAGCCCAGCGTTACGGCCTCCCCAACAGGAAAAACGGTGCCCAAAAAAATGGGTGCGGGGTGCGTTCCATGGCGGCCTGTTGCGCGCATCGCAGTGCCTCTGCGGCACCCATGCCACTGCACATCCGCCGATGAAAACGCTCCATCAACTCAGCCGCCGTGCTATCGTCAACAGTCCACATGCTGACAACCAGTGCCGGCGCGCCGGCCGCAAGAAAACCGCGCGCCAATCCCAGAACTTCGTCACCAGGCGCAACACTGCTCACGCCGGTCTCGCAGGCGCTCAGCACCGCAAGTTCGCAGCGCAAGTGTAATGCAGCGGCATCGCGCACCGTCAGACGACCATCCGCCAGCTGGAGCGCCGAAAACAGCGGGCTGTCCGGGCGGAACTGACCATGACAGGCGAGGTGCAGCAGATCCACGTGCGGGGCGCGCGCGCGTAGTGCCGCAAGCGTGGCATCGCCATCCACCAGCACCTCGGGCGTGTCGAACAGGCCGGCCAGCGCGGTGACTTCGTCACGCAACCGCGGTGTACGCGCATCAGAAACGCCAACCAGCAACGCGCGCTTGATCGGCCGTGGCTCGCGGCCGGCACAATGCTCCAGGACCCGCGCACTTGGAGTGTACGAAACCGCACGCCGCTCGATAACAGCCCGTTGGCCGTCGAACAATGCGTGAAATGGGACGTAATACAGCTCGCGGTGCGGCGCGATCACCAGCCGCCGGTTGCCAAGCATCTCCTCGAATGGGCGCACAAGCATGTCGTACAATGCACCAAGATGCCGCCGCACACGCTGGGTGAGCTGGTTGCTATGAGCCCGCAGGCGCGCCGGATCGTGCTGCAAAGCGCCGAGCTGAAATTGCAATTGGTCGAGCGCCGTGCCAATGGCACGCATGGAAGCCAGGCCCCGTACCACGCGCACGTCGCCCTCCACGATCACAAACGCCAGCAGTTCGTCGTCGATGGCGTAATACTCGACCAGTGCAGCGTCTACGCCAAGTACGCGCGTGAGTGCCGCGAGGTCAAAACCGGTCGCGCTGGTGTCGGCGCGCGCCAGGCCGGAGCTTCGTAATTCGAGGGTATGCAAGCGCGCTTCGCGTTCGAGGATGGCCCGGTACAGGCGTGCCACCGCCGCCGCATCGGGCTGCGGTTCGGCGTCGGCCAGCCGGTTTATCTGGCTGTAGAGCCAGTTCAGTTCCTGATGAATGCTGGTTCGTTCGGCAAGCAACGCAGCGTCTTCAGCTGGCCCAGCCACCGTGTGCGCCAGTGGCTCCGGTAGCACATCGAGTAGTGCGCGAGCACGGGCACGCTCGACGTAATCGAGTGCATCGAGGCTGCGGGCGTCGCCGGCTTGGAGGCACAACCGCACCAGTTCACCGTATGGGGCAAGCTTGTCCGCCACGAATGCGACGCGCACGGCTTCTGCGCGCAGTGGGCTACGCATCGTTTCGGTAATCTGCACGGCTCGTTGCAGTGCGGCTTCGGCCTGGGCCAGTTGTTCGCATGCAGCCAGAAGCTGCCCCAGCGAGGTGTGGCAGCGGCGGGCGATCTGCGGCACGCCATGGGTCTCGGCTTGGTGCAGCGTGGCTTCGAGCAGGTTACGCGCCGCATGCCAGTGCTGCTGACGGCGCGCGGCTTCGCCACGCAACCAACGCGCAAGCAGCAGATTGCCCCAGGCACCGAGTTCGTTCAGGGTGCGTTCGGCCGCAAGCGCCAGGGCCGCCGCTTTGTCGTTCTCGCCGGCTGCCAGCGCCAGTTGGGCGTTGGTAAGCGCAGTCAATGCCACACCAACCTCGTTGCCCTCGGCGGTGTACAGCGCGTTGGCGTCGGCCATCAGCGCGCGGCCTTCGTCCAGCCGCCCAGCCGCAACCGCTGCACGACCGTGATTGCTGGTGGCTCGGGCCTGTTCGGCACGCATTCCAAGCGCGGCCAGCCGTGGGGTGATGCGAGCGTAGATCGCGGTCGCCTCGTCCAGCAGGTTGACTTCGAGGTAGGCGTCGGCCAGTTCGAGTTCGGCCAGCAACACCTGGTGGGGCATGTCGAGCGCGGCATAGCGATGGCGCGAACGCTCCAGGTAGTCGAGTGCCTGGTCGTAACGGCCTTGGAACAGTGCCAGGCAACCGAGGTTACACTCGATCTCGGCACGTGTCAGTTCGGCATTGGTGGCTACCGCGCGTTCGAGTGCCTGCTCATACAGCTGTGCTGCTTCGCCGAAGCGATGCTGCAGAGCCAGAATGTTTGCCAGGCCGTTTTCGGCGTATGCCAGTAGCCGCTCGTCGCCCGCTGCCGTGAAATGGGTACGCGCAGCCTCGTAATGCGCCGCCGCCGCCTCGTAGTGATCACGCCGGTGGTGGATGTTGCCAAGGTTCTGCTCGACCCTGCCGGCCGCCAGCCGGTCGCCGTGCGCCAAGAGCATGTCGCGCGCACGCTCGCCCGTTGTGATAGCCTGGTCATAGCGTCCGAGCATTGCAAGCGCGTAGACCTTGCTCACCTGAGTTTCGGCAACGCTGTGCTCGTCGGCAAGCACTGCGAACCGCGCTGCGGCGGCGTCGATCAGCGTGATCGCCTGCTCGATCTGGCCTTCGAGCTGCAACGCTGCCAGCCCACAGGTCCATTCCGCAAGCGCTTGTGCCTGCTGGTTGTGCGTGAGGCCGGCCAGCGCACCAAGGGCAGCGGCGGCATTGGCGGCCCGCCCTGGATTCGCACCCACCTGCTCGAGGTAGAAGGCGCGCAGTGCCACCGCCAGAGCAACATCCACCTGCTGGTCGCGCTCAGCGAGGTGTGTGGCGTGGTTGCTGCGATCGACCGCAAGCTGCTCGGCGAGCAGTGCTACATCCATAGGTGTTCCCCTGCGGGGAGGCTTGGAGGGGTTGTATCCCTCAAATATCGTCAGAAAGCGGATTGGCCTCGGGGCCTGCGGCCCCAAAGCTCCGCTTTGGGCAGCGATAGGAGGCTCTACAAATGTAGGAGGAGAAAATAGTGGTGCGTGGCCCTATCGCCGACCTTTGCGACACACGGAGTGAAACTACGCCGGCAGCACCAGATCGACGGCACTCACTTCGAGGTCGCCAAGGCGCAACGTGAGCGTGTATGCGCCATCGGGGAGCGGCGGCAGCACGAACTCACATAGTTCGCTCAGCACCACACGTTCAGCAACCAGCGCGCCGTCTACCACCACGAAACCGGCGGTATCCGGCCCAAGCACCTGGCCGGCAACCTGCCAGCCGCCATCGAGCGGCGTGATTCGCAGATCCAGATCGAAGCCATCGGCATTGTAGATCAC
>Ga0224722_1001126_pt1 | contig 15163 bp, 9 predicted proteins | sample Balambano_FR1_Me_FD_161646 | JGI IMG/M metagenome (GOLD analysis project Ga0224722, IMG submission 161646) | Freshwater sediment microbial communities from Lake Towuti, South Sulawesi, Indonesia - Balambano_FR1_MetaG | ecosystem: Environmental > Aquatic > Freshwater > Lake > Sediment | place... | reverse complement strand
GCACCGGCGTGTCCGTTGGCGTCGGCACTGTTGGCGACGGTGTCGGCGACGGCGTGGGTGATGGTGTCGGCGACGGCGTGGGTGATGGCGTCGGCGACGGTGTGGGTGATGGTGTTGGCGTCGGCGTATTCGTCGGCGTCGGCGCGGTTACCACCACGTTAAAGCTGCCCAATGCCGTGTTGCCCGCGCGGTCACTGACCGAGCAGTTCACAGCCGTCGTGCCGGGTGCAAACAGCGAACCCGACACTGGCGTGCACGTGGGCGTCAGCGCGCCATCCACGCCGTCGCTGGCTGTCGCAGAGAAGCTCACATTTGCGCCCGCCGGGCTGTTCGCCTGCACAGAGATCGTGCCTGGCAGCGTCAAGGTTGGCTTTTCGGTGTCCAGCACCGTCACGGTAAAGCTACCCGTGCCGGTTCTACCGGCCTTGTCAGTTGCAGTGCATGTCACAGTGGTGGCGCGTACCGGGAAGACCGATCCGGACGCCGGCGTGCACGACACACCGACGTTGCCATCCACGATGTCCGCAGCCGAGACCGAGAAGCTGACGGCTGCGCCATTCGCGCTGCCCGCTTGCACGGTGATGTTCGACGGCACGCTGACGACCGGCGGCGTGGTATCCACAACTGAGATATTGAACGTGCGCGAGGTCGCGTTCCCCGCGCCGTCGGTCACGCTGCAGGTCACGCTGGCGGTGCCCAGGCCAAAGGCTGTGCCGGAGCGCGGTGTGCATGTGGGTGTGAGCGGGCCATCCACGGCATCCGTCGCCGACGCGGTGAAGGCCACGGCTGCACCCGAAGCGCCAGTCGCCTCCGCGTTGAACGACGACGGCACATTCAAAACCGGCGCAGTCGTGTCTCGCACCAAGACGCTGAACGTGCCGGTCGCGGGATTGCCGGCCTTGTCGGTCGCCCGGCACGATACAGTTGTCGTGCCAAGCGGGAACGTCGTCCCCGCTCGTGGCGTGCAGGCCACATCCACTTTGTTGTCCACTTTGTCGGTGGCGGTGGCGCTGAAGTTGACTACTGCGCCAGACTTGCTGGCGGCTTCGATTGTCTGATTGCCAGGCACACTGAGGGCAGGTGCGGCGGTGTCCGTCACAACGATTCGGAACGTATCGGAGGCCGAGTTGCCCGCATCGTCAATGGCGCGGCAAGCGACTGTGGTTGTGCCAAGCGGGAAGGTCGCGCCAGAGGCCGGGGCGCACACGGGCGTGAGCACGCCATCCACCGCATCGTTTGCGGTGACGCTGAAGCTGACTGCCGCGCCATTGGGGCCGGTTGCTTCTGTCGTCTGGTTGGATGGCACGCTCAAGACAGGCGGCGTGGTGTCCAGCACATTGACCTTAAAGCTGCCGCTGGCGGAATTACCCGCCCTGTCGGTCGCGCGGCAGGTCACAGTCGTATCGCCAAAGCTGAACAATGTCCCCGAACGCGGCGTGCATACTGCCGTCACTGCGCCATCCACCACGTCGGTGGCGGCCGCATTGAACGACACGGTCGCGCCGCTCTTCGCGGTGGCCTTGGATGCGATGTTATCCGGCAGCTTGAGCACCGGCGGTTTGGTGTCGTTCACGGTGATGTCGAACGACCCAGTGGCCGTGTTGCCAGCCTTATCGGTGGCGGTGCAACGCACCGTCGTCCGGCCCAGATCGAACGTCATGCCGGTCGAGGCAGAACAGCTTGGCGTGATCGGGCCATCCACAACATCGCGGGCGGCAACTGAGAAGCTGGCCGCTGCGCCGGTTGGTCCAGTTGCCTCATTGTTGAGGGCAGCGGGCAGGCTCAATACCGGCGCGGTCGTATCACGCACGACCACGTTGAACGAGCCACTGGCCTGATTACCACGCGTGTCTGTCGCGCGGCATGTCACGGGGGTGCTGCCCAGAGGGAACGTCGCGCCGGAGCGTGGCGAGCATACGGGTGTGATCGCGCCATCAACCGAATCGCTCGCCGACACGCTGAACGACACAGCCGCGCCATTAGGCCCGCTGGCCGAGGCATTCACCGTGCCGGGCAGATTGAGCGCCGGCCCTGTCGAATCGTTCACCGTCACAACAAAGCTGCGCGTGGCAGCGTTGCCCTGCCCATCGGCTGCCCGGCACGTCACGGTCGTCTGACCAAAGGAGAACAACGCGCCCGAGCGGGGCGTGCATGTGACGGCAAGTGGGCCTTCCACTGCATCGTTCGCGCCTGCATTGAATGTGGCGACCGCGCCGGAAGGGCTGCTCGCCTGCACTGTAAGCGATTCGGGCACATCTATGACTGGCGGCGTTTGATCGCGCACGATGACGTTGAACGCGCCAGTCATGGCATTGCCAGCCTTGTCGGTGGCCACGCAGGTCACAGTATTGGAGCCGACGCCAAAGCTCGATCCAGCTCTCGGGGTGCAAACTGGAATGATCGCGCCGTCCACACCGTCATTGGCCGTCGCGCTGAAGTTGACGTCAGCGCCGCTGCGGCCCGTTGCCAAGGCAGTGATTGTGTCGGGCACTTGCAACGCCGGCGGCGTCACGTCTTTGACATTGATCTCGAACTTGCCCTGCACTGTGTTGCCAGAGCTATCGGCTACGGCACATTCCACAGTGGTCACGCCAAGCGGGAAGAGCACGCCCGAACGTATGCTGCATGTCGGTGTGAGGAGGCCATCCACCACGTCGGTGGCACTGGCGGTGTATGTCACGACTGTGCCGCTGGCGCCAAGCGCCGACACCATGCGATCACCAGGAATGCGCAGCACCGGCGGCATGCGATCCACGACTTGAATCTTGAAGTCACCAGTCGCGGTGCGCCCTTGAGAGTTCGTGGCCGAGCACGTCACAGTCGTGCTGCCCAGGCCGAATATCCTGCCGGATGGGTGGCTGCAACTGATGGCCAATTCGCCATCTTGCGCATCCACTGCGCCTACTTCAAAAGTGACTACTGCGCCGTTGCTGCCGGTGGCTTGCACAGGCATGAGGGCGGGCAACGTCAGCGTTGGCACTGTGTATCCCACTGGCGCTTGAATTGGGGCAGGTTGCAGGGCCGAATCCGACGGAGCCGATGCAATCACTCGGCCATCGCTGACGGCGGGCGTCTGCTGGCTTTGGCGGCCATCCGGCGAGTCGGCGCGAAATTCGATGCTGGCTGCGGTGGTGCCAGGCGGCGGCACGAGCTCGCCGCTGACCAAGCCATTTTCATCCGCCTTAAAGCGTGCGAGTTCGATGCCGGTCTGCGAATCGAGCACGACCACGGTCGAGCTCATCAGCGTGCGAGCCGTAAAGGCCAGCGCGCCATCGTCCGTCTTCTCGCCCTCGACCACAGGAGGCTGCAAATCTTTCGTCGCCACACCCGCTGGGTTGACGCTGGTCTGCTCGCCCGCCAGCACCTGCACCGGGCCGGCGCTGGTCTGAGCCACCACAGTGCCCGCATCGGTGAACTGGCTGACGGCTCCGGCCTCATCCACTTTGACCCGGAACGTGGCATCGGTGACGACGAATGTCGCGCCGACGCTTTCAACCTTGAATTGATCGGTGTTGTCCGACGTGCTGGCGACAATTTCACCTTTGACCAACGCCAAGCCCTGATCGGGCAACACTTTCAATTGCGCGCCCGGCGCAGCGATGGTCTGCACACCATTGGAGAAAGTGAGGGTGACAGGTGTGACGGCAACCAACTCGTCGCCCGCGTGCACATTCACACCGCCACTATCGTAGGAGCGAGGCAATGTCCAAGTGAGCCCAAGTGGGCCTTGGCGTTGCTCAGCGACGGAGAAGGCGCCATCGGCGTTGGCGATGGCACCTGTGCGCGCGCCGCCAAACATGGCGTAGGCAAAACCGGCAAAGATGATGGCCACAGTTGCGGCCATGGCCCCCAGAACGCGGGGGTTGAGCAAATGGCCGAACACATCCCAGATGCTGCTTTTGGGCTTGGGTTGTGCTGCTTGAACCAGCGTCGTCTGAATCGCCAGGCGCGCATTTTCGGCCAACAATGCCTGTAGCATTTCGGCTCGACGCGCTTCACTCAGTGGCGAGACACGCTGGCCGGATGTGGACAAGGCGCGTTCGATCCGCGCGTCATCCCACCCGCCACTGCCTTCGCTAATCATTTGCTCGTTCATTTCGTAATGTCGTCACTGTGCCGACGAGCGCAAACTAGCTGTCTTCTTTTCCCCTCTTAACTCGAAATTATATATCACGTCAAAATCGGACTGCCGTTCGTTAGTCTCATCAAGTCTACGTCGCTCTGTAAGCTGTCTTAGCGCAATCTATGTAGCCTGTTCTCCTGAAAAGTGCATGTTTATGCCACTATGTCACTCGTACTAAGAGCATTGCACCATCCGTCACTTACGAGCCACGCAGAACAGATACGCTCCTTTTACAGGCAAAGACTCCCTATATATAGGTCGCAAAGACGCGTCGAGTCCGCGCAGCATCGGATTGTTATGACCGGGAAATAGCACCCACTTGCCGAACGCCTTCTTTGATATCAGGCTCGGCACGCCGAAATAATGCCCCAGTTCAAGAGTTTGCAGCGCACGGGGCGAAAAGTAATACCAAATCCGTTCGACGGCAAATCCGGCCCGTGTCAGCCGCTCCCGCCATACAGCCGGGCTGTCGCAGTGGACGTGTCTCGAAATTCGGTCAAAAAAGCGGCGATAGCTGTCACCAGCCACCTTTGCGCCTACGAGCCACTTCGTAAAGTAATCGGAGGGTGAACAAAACAGGAAATAGCCTCCAGGACGCAATACCCGGTAACTCTCAGCGATGACTGGATCGAGGTCAGGGATGTGCTCAAGCACAGAGTTGCTGACAATCGTCTGAAACGCGTTGTCCTTGAATGGCATGTGCGACCCGGCCGCGAGGGTGAGCAGCTTATGCGCCTTCTGCGCGCGCGAATCCCACAGCGGCCCTCGCCACGGATCGAGGCCGACGTCGAGCGGTTTGCTAAACGTCTGCGCGGCGAAGCTGCCATCACCCGACCCCAAATCCAGCACCGGCGCCTCAATCGGCAAGTCCTGATAAAAGCGCGACTCGACTGCGCGCAACAACGCCCGGAAGTAAGGCAATTCGGTCAATTGATTCCAGAGAAAGTCGTGCTCCGGCGGCATCGCATACGCGTTTCTGGTCATGATGGCAATGTAGCGGGGAGCGATTCTAGCATCGGCCCAACCTCGCTAGAACGCTTATCAGCCCCGTATAATCCGCGCAATGTCGGCAGAGTTAGCGACAGACGCTTCGCTCGATCCCTCCCCCGCTCACATTCGCGCTCGTGAGAAACGCATTCCACTCCGGCGCATCTTGCATCCTGTCGCTGTCGTCGCGATCCTGATCATTGCGGCGCTGCTGCGCCTGTATGACCTGAACTGGGATCAAAGCCAATACAACCACCCCGACGAACGGCACGTCACCAACGTCATCTCGGCATTAAGCCTGCCGGCCAACGCAGGCGAATACTTCGACTCCGGCCGGTCACCTTTGAATCCCTATAACCTGCGTGCCAGTTGGGTGTATGGCACGCTGCCGCTGTTCAGCGGCCGGTTGATGGCCGAATTTTTGAACCAGGGCTGTGCGCCGACAAACGCGCTCGTACCACAGTTGGTAGGGCAAGCCATCTTCGGGGCCGATGTGGCCAATTGCCGCGAGGGCTTCTTCACCGGTTACGAATACATTCGGCTGGTCGGCCGATTCCTGTCTGCATTGGCCGACATCATCACCGTGTTGCTGGTCTATCTGACGGGCCGGCGGCTGTTCGGCTGGCGGGTCGGCCTGCTGGCCATGGCCTTCAGCGCGTTAGCCGTGCTGCAAATCCAGCACAGCAAGTTCTTCGTCGTCGAGGCGCTGCTGACCATGTGCGTGGCGGCATGCCTGTATTTTTGCGCTCGCGTGGCCACGACGCAGGTGGCTTCGCGTCGAGGCATGTTCGGCCTGTGGGTCAACGCCGCCCTGGCCGGCCTGTTTTCGGGCCTGGCTGTGGCGTGCAAGATTAGCGCCTGGCCGACGGCGGTGCTGGTCGTTGTGGCGGTGGCGATTGCGCTGTTGCGCGACCGGCGCGTGGCCGGCCCAGCCATCGTCAGCGCCGTGATCGCCACCTTCATCGCCGGCGCGATGGCCTTCGCAGGCTTCCGGGTGGCGCAGCCGTATGGCTTCGTCGGCGGCAGCGACATCGAATGGCGCTACACAACCCAGCAATGCGCCGATGGCCTTGATGCCGAGCAAGCCGAGATTTGCGCCAGGACGCCGCCCATGCCCGAACGCGTTCAAGAGATCGTGACGCGGCTACCGGCCTTCATTCGCCCCATCCTCGCGCCGTCGTCGCGCTGGGTGGCCGAACTGCAAAACGCTGCCGCGTCCGCCAGCGGAGACTATGACCCGCCCTTTGGCTGGCAATGGGCCAACCGCATGCCCATCGTCTTTCCGCTGGTCAACCTTGTGTTCTACGGCTTGGGCGTGCCGCTGGGCATTGCCGCGGTGGCCGGCGCGTTTTACATGCTCTCGCGTTTGTTGCGCGGGCGGCGCTGGTGGGCCTACTTGATCCCGACGCTGTGGGTGTTTGGCTTCTTCCTTTACCAAAGCACGCAATTCGTCAAATCCATCCGTTATCTGCTGCCCATCTACCCGATGTTGTGCGTGTGCGCGGCAGTCGTGCTGGTTGCACTTTGGCGACGCGCCAATGCCGAGAAACCGCTGCTGCGCTTTGGCGCACCGGCGCTCATTTCTGTCGTGCTCGCCGGCACGCTCGTCTGGGCATTGGCCTTCACGCGCATCTATGACGGCGAGATGACGCGCACCGAGGCCTCGCGCTGGATATACACCAACGTGCCGACGGCGTTGACATTGACCGGCGACGCCAGTGGCAAGCGCACACAAGTGCAACTGCCCGTGCCCGAGGTCGCCTTGCAACCCAACGAGCCGTTCGCTGTTCCATTGCGTCTGAGCGAGGATGTGGACGCAGCGATGACCGATCCGCAACTGACCCTCAACCACATCGAAGGCGAGGGCCAGGTATTCGCACGCCTGCTTGATCTGAACACGCAGGTCGAACTGGCCAACACCCGCCAACGCATCGGCCCGAGCGCGCCAGCGCTGGCCTTCGATGGCATCAGGATCGAGCCGAACGTGGATTACATGGTCGAGTTGACGCTCGACAGCGCAGCCAGCCAATCCATTCGGGCGCGCACCAGCGTCATCGCCAACCAGCACTGGGACGAGGGTGTGCCATTTCGCATTGACGGCAAGGACGGTTTCGGCTCGTATTACCGTGGGTTGCGCAGCACGTCCGATGGCCAGATGCAGGTCTACAACGAGGAAGACCCGTTCATTGACGCAGCCAATCCAGGCAAACTGGGCATGCTGCTCAACGGACTAGATGAGGCTGACTATCTCGTCCTCAACAGCAATCGGCACTATGGGTCGGTGGCGCGGCTGCCGTGGCGCTTCCCCATGACCAACGAATATTTCCGCGCGCTCATGGGCGGCGAGTTGGGCTTCGAGTTGGTCGCCGATTTCTATCGCTTCCCGCAGATCGGGCCGTTCATCTTCAACGACCAGGAGATGCCACAGAAGCTGGCCCGGCCGGCGAATGTGCAGGGCACACCGCTAGCCATCGAGGTGCCCTATCCCACCGCCGAGGAGGCGTTCTCGGTTTATGACCACCCGCGCGTGCTGATTTTCAAGAAGACCAACGCCTATTCGCGCGAGCGAGCGCAGCGCATCCTCAGCCCGTTTGACGCCGGCCGCACCATCCGGCAGACGGCGTTCCAGGCCTCGAACACGCCGCACGGTCTGCTGCTCGACGACAAGACCCTGGCCGCACAGCAAGCGGGCGGCACGTGGGCCGAGTTGTTCCCGCGCACTTCACCGCTCAACCAATCGCAGCCGCTGGCCGTGTTCGCCTGGGTCGCGTTGCTGGAGGCGCTTGGCGTCGCCGGCTTTTTGTTGCTCGCGAGCGCCACTGTGCGCATCAAGCGCGATGCACACGCCACCCTCGTGGATGGCGGCTTTGCCTTCGCCAAGATTCTGAGCATGCTGCTGGTGGCGTTCGCCGCGTGGTGGCTGGCCAGCATGCAGGTCGCGCAATTCACGCCGCTGTTGATCTGGACCTTGATCGGCGCGCTGGCAGCCGCGGCGGCGGTGATTGGCCACCTCAACCGCGAACACATCATCGCGCTGGTGAAAGACCGCTGGCCTGCCCTGTTGGCCGGTGAGATCGTATTTCTGATCGCGTTCGTCATCTTCCTGCTGGTGCGCGCCGGCAACCCCGACCTGTGGCATCCCTACATGGGCGGCGAGAAGCCGATGGACTTCGCCTACTTCAACTCGGTGTTGAAGGCGACGTACTTCCCGCCGCAGGATCCGTGGTTCGCCGGCGGCTACATCAATTACTACTACTTCGGCTTCGTGCTGGTGGGCACGCTGGTGAAGGCGCTGGGGATTGATCCGGCCGTCGCCTACAACATCGTCATCCCCACCCTGTTCGCGCTCACTGCCTGCGGCGCATTCGGATTGGCAGCTACGTTTTACGCAAGCCGAGTGCGCGGAGGAGCAGAGGAGCAGAGGAGCAGAGGAGCAGAGGAGCAAGGGCATGGGCATGGGCTAGATGACGCCTCAGCTCTTCAGCCCCCCTGCCCCCCTGCCCCCACGCTCAACCTAAAGCGCGCCATCATCGCCGGCGTCATCGCGGCCATATTCGCTGTCGGCATCGGCAATGGCGACCAGATCAGCGTCGTCGGCCCGGCCTGGCAGCAACTGGGCGGCATTGATCAGGGCACGCCTGCGCCGCTCGCGCTCGTCAACGGCTTCATGAAATGGCTGGGCGGCGCGCAGTTGCCCATCGCCCCAAACTGGCCGTATTGGAACCCGACGCGCCTGGCCAGCCAGGCCGAGGAAGCGCAGATTGCCGAGTTCCCGCAGTTCACGTTTTTATATGCCGACCTGCACGCCCACATGATGGCCATGCCGCTGGCCTTCCTGGCATTGGCATTCGCGCTGGCCTACGCTGGCGGCGCGCGCAAGTGGTGGGCATTGGTGATGGGCGCCGTCGCGGTTGGCATGCTGTGGCCGACTAACACCTGGGACTACCCGCCGTATCTATTGCTGGCGCTGTGCGGGCTGGCGTTGGGCGCAATGGCCAATCGCATCGGTGACGGGCCGCTCACACCGCGAGCAGCGTTGAGTGCGGTTGCCAGTGCGCTGCCGGCCATCATCGCCTTCGCCGTGCTCTCGCGCGCGGTCATGATTCCGTATTTGGCCCACTACGGCTCGGCCTACAACAGCATCGAGCGCTGGAACGGCGGGCGCATCCAGCTCGACACGTTCATCAGCGTGTATGGCCTGTTCCTCATCCCCTTGGCGGTGGCGCTGGTGTGGAACGCGTTCACCGGGCTGAAGGACGATGTGCGGTTGACGCGCATCGCGCTCGGCATTGGCGCGGTCGCCGGCATTGCCCTTTTGCTGCTCGGCGTGCCGGTGGCGATCATCGCTGCGCCGATGGTGCTGCTGTCACTCGCGGCCGCGTTCCTGATGGGCGAGTCAACCCAATCGCGGCTGCTGTGGCTGATGACGGCCGGCGCGTGGGTGCTCACGCTGTTCGTCGAAGTGTTCACATTGCAAGGCGACATCGGCCGCATGAACACCGTGTTCAAGTTCTATATTCAGGCGTGGCTGCTGCTCAGCGTGTCGTCGGCCGTGGCGCTGGTGTGGGTCGTTGAACAGTTGTTCGCCCACAGCCCCCGAACGGCTGATGCGCGTCAACCAACAACCAACAACCAACTGGGCCGGGTGTTGCGCGGCGGCTTCACCTTCGCGCTCACCGTCGCCTTCTTTCTGGCCGCGTTGTATCCGGTCTTCGCCATCCCGGCCAAGATCGAGGACCGCTACGTCAAGACGGTGCCGCGCGGGCTGGACGGCATGGCCTTCATGCAGAGTGCAAATCATCAGGGCTTCTGCGCCAATGAGGAAAGCCAGTTCTCGCTGTCATACGACTACGACGCGATCAAGTGGGTGCAGGACAACGTTGAGGGTTCGCCGACGATCATGGAAGGCACGACCGGCGGCAACCTGTATTGCTGGGGCAACCGTTATTCGATCTACACTGGCCTGCCCGCCGTGATCGGCTGGCAATGGCACCAGCGTCAGCAGCGCGCCGCGCTCCAGGATGACCGGATCGTATATGACCGCGACGCCGATGTCGCCGCTTTCTACAGCGCGCCCGACGTTGACTATGCGCGCACGGTCTTGCAACGCTACAAACTGGGTTACATTGTTGTTGGCCCGCTGGAGCGGTCGCAATATGGCGAAGACGGCTTGGGCAAATTCGATGACATGGTCGAGAGCGGCGATCTGCGCGTCGCGTATCAGAACCCCGGCGTGACAATCTATGAAGTCCTGCGCCCCACCCCAGCCCTCCCCTAAAAGGGAGGGAGCACGAACGCCATGAGCCCAGACGACCAGACCGGCATCAAGATCGTCGCCACCAACCGCCGCGCGACGTTTGACTATGCGCTCGAAGACCGCTTCGAGGCCGGCATCGCCCTGACCGGCGGCGAGATCAAGAGCATCCGCGACGGCAAAATGGATCTGCGCGACGCGTTCGTGCAGATGCGTCAGGGCGAAGCATGGCTGGTCAATGCCTACGTGCCCACGTATGTGCTGAGCACCGGCTTCGCGCGCACGGCGGCGCTGGATGGCGAACGGCGTGACCGCAAGTTGCTGCTCAACAAGAAAGAACTCAACGAGCTTTCGCGCGGCACCGAGCAGCGCGGCTACACCGTCATTGCGACCAAGGCCTACCTCAAGCGCGGCCGGGCCAAGGTCGAGATCGCGCTGGCGAAAGGCAAGAAGCAGTTCGACAAGCGGCGCGACATCGCCAAGCGCGACGCCGACCGAGACATCCAGCGCGCGCTGCGCGAGCGTTAGGGGTGCGCGCCCAGCCCCGCCGTTACACCAGCTTCTGCTTCACCGCCATCGCCACCGCTTCGGTGCGATTGGTCACGCCCAGCTTGGACAGGATGCTGCTGACATGGAACTTGACTGTGGATTGGCTGACGTAGATCTTTTTGGCGATGTCGTGATTGCTCAGCCCTTCTACCATCAGCCCCAACACCTCGCGTTCGCGCTCGGTCAGGTCGTCGCCGGGCACGAGGGGACGCGTGGCCGAGTTGATCAGCGCCTGGGTCGCCTCGGGCGCGAGCGTGGGCTTGCCGGCCGCTGCCGCGCGAATGGCGCGCGCCAGATCGTCGGCCGAGACGTTTTTGAGCAGGTAGCCGATCGCCCCGGCCTTAAGCGCGCCCTGCACCAGGTCGTCTTCCTTGAAGCTGGTGAGCACGATCACCTGCACATTCGGGTCGTGCTGGCGGATGGCGCGCGTGGCGGCCGCACCGTCCATCTCCGGCATGACCAGGTCCATCAGCACCACATCTGGCTTGGCCAGCGCACATGCCCGCACGGCCTCCGCGCCGTTCGATGCCTCACCCGCCAATTCAAGATCGTCGTAGGCCGATAGCAGCGCGGTCAAGCCGCTGCGCACCATTGGGTGGTCGTCCACAAGTAAAACGCGAATCATGTCACTCATCAGTTGTTATCACCAGCAGCCGGCAGGGCGACCTGCACGGTTGTGCCTTGGCCGGGCTGGCTCGTCACGTTCAGATGGGCATTGATCGCCGCGGCGCGCTCTCGCATGATGTCCAGCCCGATGTGCGTGGGTTTGCTGATGCGGGTATCGAAGCCGCTGCCATTGTCCGCCACCGTCAACTGAACGCTTGTGTTTGCGTCGGCAGCCACAACGAGCGTCACGCTCGCCTCGGTCGCGCCGCTGTGCTTCGCCACATTGTTGAGAGCTTCCTGGGCGATGCGATATAGCGACACCTTCACATCCGGCGGCAACTCGGCCTGGCCCTCGACGCGCACATCCACGCGCACCCGCGCCCGGCTGGCGATGGACGCCGCCAGTTGTTTGAGCAACTCGGCCAGATTGGCCTCCATCAACGCTGCCGGGCGCAACTCCAGCAACAGCGTGCGCATCTCGGCCAGCGCACCGCGGCTGAGCTGGCGCAATTCCTCCAACCGCTTCTTGCCCTCGACCGGGTTGCGCTCCCAGATGCGCGGCAGCACATCGGCGATCAGGCTGGCCGAAAACAACGTTTGCGTCACCGCGTCGTGCAGATCGCGCGCCAGGCGGCTGCGCTCGGCCGCGACGGCCAGTTGCTCGGCCTGCGCTCGCAACTCATCCTCCACCCGCTTGCGCTCGGTGATGTCGCGCATGACGACGATGGACACGGTGTCGTGCTCGCGTTGCAGTTTGGTGATGGCTGCCTCAGCCGGGAATTCGCGGTCATCCCTGGCGCGGCCATAAATCGGCCGGCGCTCACCCATCGGGCGCGAGGCCACGGGTGATTGCGAGAAATCTTGAAAGTGGTGGCGATGCGCTTCGATGAATCGCGCCGGCAGCAACATGTCCAGATGCTGGCCGAGCACATCCTGCGGCGCATAGCCAAAGATCGCCTCGGCGCCCTGGTTGAAATACAGGATGCGCTGTTGCTGATCGAACGCGATGACTGCGTCAACGATGACGTTGAACAGATCGGTCAGGTCGCTTAGGTCGAGCTGCACGGCGGAGAACGTCATACCTTGTCGTGGACAAAGTATAAGGCGCGCAACACGCTATCGGGCGGATCGGACTTGCTCACAAATGCATCGGCCCCATCGGCCAGCGCAGCCACGCGCGCCTCGGGCTGGCCGCTCAGCGCGATGACTTGCACATGCGGGGCAATCAGCCGTACCGCATCAAGCTTGTGCGCATCGGGCAGACCGGGCAGTTCCCAATCCAGCAGCACGATGTGCGGCGCGCTGTTGAGGATGCCGCGCACCAGCTCATCCGCAGCGCCAGCCTCGTCCACCACATCGAAAGCCATCTCCTGCTCGATCAACAGCCGCAACGCCGAGCGAACTTTTGGTTGATCGTCCGCGAGCAAGACGCGCACCGGGGCAGGTGTAGCCGGGCTGAGCATGAGCATGACACGCGCGAGTGTAGGCAACCGCCGCGTTTGCGCGCTAACACGAGGCACGGTTTGTGAACTGGCCGGTTGGCCAGTGCGTGATCTCGCGCATTGCAGGGGGCGGCTTTGGGCGCGCCTTCTTAAACTAGCCGCAAGCAACATACTCCCACTTAGAAGGGAGCGGCAAGCAACAGGAGGTTTCCGACATGTCTAAAGTCACTACGTTCAATGGCCGGGTCATCGAAGACCCACCCATCGCCAAATTCTTGTTCTCGGATGTGCGCGCGGCCTGGATCTGGCTGCCCATCCGCTTGTGGCTGGGTTATGAGTGGATCGAGGCTGGCCTGCACAAGGTCACCGATCCCAAGTGGGTGCAGACAGGCGAGGCGATAAAAGGCTTTTGGACGCGCGCGGTGCAGGTGCCCGAAACCGGCCGGCCGCCCATCGCCTTCGATTGGTATCGCGAATTCATCAACGGCCTGCTGCAGAGCAACAGCCACACCTGGTTTGGCCCGCTGGTCGCCTGGGGCGAACTCCTGATCGGCGTCGCGCTCGTCATTGGCGCGTTCGTCGGCGTGGCTGCCTTCTTCGGCATGTTCATGAACTGGAATTTCATCATGGCCGGCGCGGCCAGCACCAATGGTCTGCTGTTGGTAGCCGCGTTCCTGCTGGTGCTGGCATGGAAGGTGGCGGGCTACGTTGGCGCCGACTACTTCCTGCTGCGCTGGCTGGGTGTGCCGTGGAAGGTGCGCGAGGACAGGACTGAGACGCCACCGCGAGTCAGCCCGAAAGTTGACCCAGCGCAATAAAGCTCAGCGCAGAATTCAACCCTCACCCACACGAAAGCAGCGCCCCACTCAGTGATTGAGTGGGGCGCTGCTTCGTCGCTACAATCGCCGCATGTCGTCTTCCTCCGCTGAAGCTGCGCTGGCAACCCCATCAACACCCCGCCCCCTGCTTGATCTATTTCTCATTTGGCTGCATATCGGCGCGACGTCGTTCGGCGGCGGCTCGGCCACGCAATTGCTCATCCAACAGCACTTTGTGGTCAAGCGCAATTGGATGACGCCCGAAACGTTCGCCCAGGATTGGGCCATCGTCCAGTTCGCGCCGGGCATCAACCTGATCGCGCTGACCGTGCTGATCGGCCATCGCTTTGGCCGCTGGCCGGGCATCGCTGTGTCGCTGCTGGGCATGCTGGGGCCAGCGGTGGCCATCACCATCGCCATGACCGCGCTGTACGCCCGCGTGCGCGAGCTGCCGCAGGTGCAGGGCGCGTTGCGCGGCCTCACCCCGGCTCTGGTCGGCCTCAGCCTCGCATTCATGTGGCGCTTGCTCAAAGGGCCAATGCAAGGATTAAAACCACTCGGCCCGCCGGCGCTGGCAGCCGGGTTGTTTTTGCTCGCCGTCACTGCGGCGCTGACGGCATTGGGTGTGCCGGTGCTGGCCTCGTATCTCGTCGGCGCGGTTGGGCTGGGTGTGATCTACGCAAAGCAGTCGGACTCCTTGAAGGAGTCCGACTGCTAAGGCGGATGCATGGACTGGTTGACCTATTTCCTGCTCTTCCTCAAAGCCAGTCTGCTGAGCACCGGCGGGCGCGGGCCGTTCCCGTATCTCTACACCGACTTGATCGCGCGCGGCTGGGCGGTGGAATCCAACTTCGCCGAGGCGCTGACCGTGGGCGAGATCAGCCCCGGCCCGAGTGGCTTGTGGGTGGTCAGCCTGGGCTACCTGACGGCCGGTCTGCCCGGCGCGCTGTTGGCGACGCTAGCCATCGTCCTTCCGCCGCTGGCCGTGCTCATCGTCGCGCGCATCCATGACCGGCTGAAATCCTTCCGCGCCACGCAGGGCGTGCTGGACGGCCTGGTGCTGGCCATCATCGGCAGCGGCGCTGTGGTGTTGGCTAGCTTGTTCGTCAGCAACGGCGTCAACCTCGTCACGGTTGCGATTGCCGTCGTGACGGCGGCGCTCACGTTCACCGGCCGCGTGCCGTCGTGGCTGCTGCTGCTGGGCGCGGCGGTGGTGGGCGTCGTATTGTTGACGTGATTTCTTGCCCTCTTGCAGCGGTAAGAGTTCAGACTTGGGATAAAGGCGCAGGCACCGAGGCAGCTGGTCGATAGTGCGCGAGCAAGGCCCGACACTCGTCGAGGGCCGATTTGCCTTGTGCAGCCCAAGTGGCGAACAAGGTTTGCA
>Ga0224722_1001125_pt1 | contig 15192 bp, 13 predicted proteins | sample Balambano_FR1_Me_FD_161646 | JGI IMG/M metagenome (GOLD analysis project Ga0224722, IMG submission 161646) | Freshwater sediment microbial communities from Lake Towuti, South Sulawesi, Indonesia - Balambano_FR1_MetaG | ecosystem: Environmental > Aquatic > Freshwater > Lake > Sediment | place... | reverse complement strand
GAGACAGAACTTCGACACCACCTCCGCCTACGGTGATCGTCATAGTTCCAACGCCTTGATGAGGCAGGCTGAGTCAGGTATCGAGAATCTCGCGCAGCCGCGCTTCTTTCTCGACTCGATCACGGATGGCGATGGGCGCGGCCAAATAGCGGCGCAACGTCGCCTCGCTCAAGGCTGGCTGATAGAAGTCGCGGAACATCTCAATCGCGGTGACGGTTGGCCCGATGTACCGCTCAAGCGAGACCGCCTCGCCCACATGCACGCTCCCCGGCTGGATGACGCGGCAATACACGCCCGGCCGCTCGGCAAAGCGGAAGCGTTTGACGAACGCCGGGTCGCCCATCCGGGCCGCCAGCGTCACGCATGGGATGCGCGGCGCGGTCACCTCCAACGTGACTGCCCCAACGTGCAAACGATCGCCAATGTTGAGCTCGGCGCTCTCCATATCGCTGATCGTCAGGTTCTCGCCGAACGTCCCCGGCGGCAGCGCGCGGCCAAGCTCACGCGACCACCAGTCGTAGTCGGTTGTGCCAAAGACATAGACGGCCTGATCCGGCCCGCCGTGATTCTCGGTGTCGCAGATCGTGTCGCCCGCCAGACCTTCGAGGCCGATTTCGACCGGCGCAGCGATGGACTCTTTGTAGATGCCGGTCACGCCCGAGGCCTTGGCGTTTGCGATCGGGCGCGCCTTGCCGACGTTGATGCTGATGAGTTGCATGGTCATGTCTCAAAGCTCGATCACCACGATCTCTGGCGTCGTATTGAGCCGGGTTGGGGTGGTGTTCTCGCCCACACCCGATGACACGTAGACTGCGCCATAGGGTGTGCGGTAGATACCGCGATAGTAATCTGACTTGATCGGGATAGCCAGCCCCGGCGCAAAAGGCAGGTGAATCTGGCCCTGATGGGTGTGGCCGAACAGGAACAACGTTCGGTTGGGGCTGAGCGCGGGATGCTCGGCGTCAATGCGCAGCAACAAGTCGGGGTTGTGGCCCAGCACAAGCGTGCGCTCGGCCGGGTCGGCGCACTGCGCCAGCGCGGCATGCAGGTCGGCTCGCTTGGTCCAAATCTCTTCGACGCCGATGAGTTGTGTGCCATCGCGCAGATGGACGCAGTCGTTGCGCATCACGCGCACACCCAGCGTAGGCAATAGCGCGGCCAGCTCATCCGAGTGATCCGGCCCGGGGATGCCGTGATCGTGATTGCCAAATACGCCGAACGCTCCCAGCGGCGCGCGCAGTTGGGCCAGGGGTTCAAGCAGCTCGCGCAGATCGCAACAATCGGTCTTCCCCACAAAATCGCCGCCGATCAACACCACATCTGGCGCTTGCGCATTGACCAAATCCACGATGCGCTGTACCCATTCGCGCCGCTTGAATTCGCCCACATGCAGGTCGGAGAAGAAAGCAACCCTGAGAGATTGGCGACTTGGGATAGGAGATTGCAATCCCAGTTCTTTCGTCTCCAATCGCTTGACGACCAGTTGAAACGGCGTGACGAAGCGGGCACGAATGCCGATGCCGGCCAGCACAGCCGCCGCCAGGCAGACCAGCACGCCCAACCACGCGCCATTGAGCGCGAAGAGGACTGCGCCCGCCACAGCAACCGGCGCGATGACGGCCGAGGACAAGAACAGCTTGTCAATCAGCCGTTCTGTGAGTGGGCCGATGGTCTCGATGATGACGTTGGACGGGCGATCTCGATGCACGCTGCGACGATACCAAACCGGGCTGAAAAGCGAACAGGGGCGCACATGTGTACGCCCCTACGGCCAGGTTATGAGCACTACGCGCTTTGCGTACTGCTTACTGGGCGGTCTTGACCTCGTCCCAGGCGCGCTGATACAGCTCGTCCACCTTTGGGTCGCCCTTGCGCAGATATTCCAGCGCATCGCCCATGGCCACGATGTCGGGGTAGATGGCCGGGTTGCTGGTCAGGGCTTTGTCCAGCAGGCCCAGCCGGATCACCTCAGCATTCGGCGAATTCAAACCCATCTCGTTGGTGTTCTGGGCCGAGATGTCGGGCTGCAACATGAAGTTGATGAACACCTCGGCGGTGTATTTGCTCGGCGCGCCGGCGGGGATAGCCATGTTGTCTTGCCACACCGTGCTGACGTTGCCGGGGATGACATAGACAATATTCGGGTTCTGGCTGGCCGCCACGTTGGCGTCGTTGGTGTAGATCATGGCTGCAATCACATCACCGGCCACGAGGTTGGTGGCGGCAGTGGGGCTGTCGCTATAGGCCTTGACGAACTGCTTCTGCGCGATCAGGGCGTCGCGCGCGGCGTTGATCTCTTCGCCGCTGGAGCTGTTGGCCGAGAAACCTTTGAAGCGCAACGCCATACCCAGGCTCTCGCGCACGTCGTCGAGCAGGCTGATCTTGTTCTGCAAGCCCTCGCCGGGTTCCATGATCTGCGTCCAGTTCGTGATCGGTTCGCTGACCTTGGTCTTGTCGTAGGCGATGCCGGTGGTGCCCCAGTTGTAGGCCACCGAGTATTCGTTGTTGGGGTCGAAATACAAGCCCTTGTGGCCGGGATCGATGTTGGCGAAGTTGGGGATGTTGGCGAAATCAATCTTGTCCAACAAATTGGCCGCGGCCATCTTGGCCACCATGTAGTCAGACGGCGTGATCAGGTCGTAGCCGGGGTTGCCGCCGGCTTTGAACTTGGCTTCCATCTCTTCGTTCGAGCCATACACATCCACCTTGACGGTGACGCCGCACGCGTCGGTGAACTTTTTCAGGACGTCCTCGGACACGTAGTTGCCCCAGGTGTACCAGCTCATCTCGCCGGCCAGCTTGGTCTTGTCGCCGGGGCATTCACCCGAGGACGCAACCGGTGCGGGTGCCTCGCCCGATGCGGTGGTGGCTTCTGCGGCTGGCGCCGGGGCTGTGGTGGGTTGAGCGGCCTGGCCGCCGCAGGCTGCCAACACGAGCATGGCGGCAAAGGCTACAAACGACATTCTTTTCGCATTCATGTCTTCTTATTTCCTCCAATCGGTCAAACAAAATTATCGGCGCGCATTATCGCAGTGAATGGATGGCGTTTGCGCAACTCTATTTCTCCCGCCGCTGGATCAACTGCGACACGATCACCAGCACGATCGAGAACAACAGCAGCACGGCCGAGATGGCGTTGATCTCCGGCGTGATGCCGCGCTTGATGGACGTCCAGATGTAGATCGGCAGCGTCGTCCAGCCCTTGCCGTTGACGAAGAACGAGATCACGAAGTCGTCAATCGAGAGCGTGAACGCCAGCAGCGCGCCGCTGATGATGCCGGGCATGAGCAACGGCACCGTCACGCGCCAGAACGTCGTCCACTCGTTCGCACCCAAATCCTGTGCGGCTTCCTCGACCGTCAAGTCGAAATCGGCCAGGCGGGCGCGCACGGTGAGGAAGACGAACGGCATGCTAAAGGCGACGTGCGACACCACCAGCGTGAACAACCCGCGCTCGATGCCCGTGGCGGCGAAGAACAGCAGCAGCGAGATGCCGGCCACGATCTCCGGGATGATGACCGGCATGTAGAACAGCGCGTCCCAGATGCCCTGACCGCGGAAGCGATAGCGCTCCATTGCCAACGCCAGCAGCGTGCCGATGGCGACCGCGCCGATGGTGGACAACACCGCAATGACCAGGCTGCGCCAGGCCGCATCCAGGATGCGCGGGTTGCTGAACATGCGCTGATACCACTCCAGGGTGAAACCCTGCCAGGTGGCCCCGCTGCGCGCGTCGTTGAATGAGAAGATGACCAGGATGATGATCGGCGCGTAGAGAAACACGAACGTCGCCAGCGTGATCGTGACCAGGGCAAAGCGGCCGACCCGCGCCGAGGGACGCTGATCCTTGCGCCGCGGCTTTACTTCGGCCCGCTCGCCCAGGAGGATGACGGAAGAGTCACTTGCCATAGTTAAACGGCGGCGCGCTCGCCTCGGCCAGCGCGGAAGTAGAGCACGGCGGCGATGGTGACGATCACCATCAGCACCATGGACATGGCCGAGCCGAATGGCCAATTGGCCGCGTCGGAGAACTGCGCCGCGATGCTGCGGCCGATCATGTTGATCTTGCCGCCGCCCATCAACTCGACCGTGATGTAGGAGCCGACCGCCGGCACGAACGTCAGGATCGAGCCGGCCAGCAGGCCCGGCCCCACCAGCGGCAACATGACACGGAAGAATGACCTGAACGTGTTTGCCCCCAGATCACTGGCCGCCTCGAGCATCGTCCAGTCAAATTTCTCCAGCGAGGTGTAGAGCGGCAAGATCATGAACGGCAGGTTGCCATACACCAGGCCGATGGTGACGGCCGTGGGCGTGAACAGGATATCGAGCGGCGGCACGCCCAGGCCATTGAGCACGACGTTGATCGGGCCATTCCCGCGGAACATGAACAGCAGGGCGTAGGTGCGCACCAGGAAGTTCGTCCAGAACGGGATCATGACCAGGAACAGCATGATCGTGCGCCACCTCTTGGGCAGCCGAGCCATGAACAGCGCCACCGGAAAGGCGATCAACAGGGTGATGATGGTGGTGACAAATGAAATCCACAGCGAGCGCCACAGCAGATCGAGATACAGGCCGTCGAACAGCCGGATTTCCAGGCCACCGTCAAAGGTGATCGAAGGATTGAACTTGATGTCGCGCACCAGCGTGCCGTAGTTGTCCAGCGTGAATGGTTGGGCGGGGAAGCCCAGGTCGTCGCGCGAGAGGAAGCTGATCACCAGCACCCACAGCAACGGGATGGCGAAGAACACGATCAGCCAGAAAGCGCCGGGGAACATCAGCCCCAGAATCTGGAGCGACTTGCGTTCGCGGATTTGTTGAATCATGTTTAATTAGCCAGCACCAACGCGTTCTCCGGCTTGAAGGTCATCCAGGCCGGCTCGCCTGCGCGGAAGAAATAGTTCGGGTCGAGTGTGCTGACCGAGTTCTGTTCCCACACGTCCAGCCGCGCGGTCCCCAATTCCACGATCACGCGCGTGTCGCTGCCGACGTAGCCGATGGAGTGCACCCTGACCTCGTAGGCGTTTGGCGCAGCGGGTTGCTTCTCCAGCAACTGCATCTTCTCCGGCCGTACCGAGATGGTTGCATCCGCGCCCACGCGCACATCGCCATTCACCCGGCCGACGAACGGCTTATCGCCAGCGACGACGACCGTGGCGAATTCGCCGTTGATGGCGCTGACCTTGCCGTCCAGGAAGTTCGTTTCGCCGATGAAGTCGGCTACGAAGCGGCAGTTGGGGCGCTCATAAATCTCAAGCGGCGTGCCGACCTGCAACACCTTGCCTTTGCTGAACACAGCGATGCGGTCGCTCATCGTCAGCGCCTCTTCCTGGTCGTGCGTCACAAAGATAAACGTGATGCCAACCTCGCGCTGCAAGGTCTTGAGCTCGATCTGCATCTCTTTGCGCAGCTTGGCGTCCAGCGCGCCCAGCGGCTCATCCAGCAGCAGCACCTTGGGCCGGTTGACCAGCGCCCGCGCCAGCGCCACGCGCTGCTGTTGCCCGCCCGACATCTGCTTGGGGAAACGCTTGGCCAACTGCGGAAGCCGCACCAGGTCGAGCGCCTGGCCGACGCGTTGTTTGATATCGTTGGCCGGCACGCGCTTCATCTCCAGGCCGAACGACACGTTCTGCTCCACGGTCATGTGCGGGAACAGGGCGTAGGACTGGAAGACGGTGTTGACGTTGCGCTGGAAAGCCGGCGTGCTGCCGACATCCTTGCCGTCAATCAACACCTCGCCGCCGGTGGGGTGTTCGAACCCGGCGATCATGCGCAGCGAGGTCGTTTTGCCGCAGCCCGATGGCCCGAGCATGGCGAAGAACTCTTTCTGTTTGATGGCCATGGACACGTTGTCCACGGCCACCACGTCACCGAACGCCTTGGTGACGTTTCTCATCTCAACCGCGAAGTCAGACAAGCAAGGGCCTCCTGGTGCTGTAGGGGCAAAGCAGCGGAATCAATTTCGTCGTTGGCTGCAAATCCGCTGCTTTGCTCCAACGACGCAGCCCCGGAACTCGTCCAGGATGTAAGGGGCAGCGTTGACCGTGATTATATGAAAGCGCGCAAAAAGTGAGTTAAGGCCCATCCATGGGCAACTGGCCTTGCGCCTGCATCTGCCCGGCCAGCAACGCCTGCATCGGCTGGATCAACAGATACGGCGGCGTGCCATACGTGGCGACGATGGTGAGCGAGGGCACATCACGCAGCGCGATCACATCGAACGGCCCTTTGACAGCCCAGGCGATCACCGGCACGTTGGCCGCGACCAGCGCGCGCACCAGGTCGGCCTGCGCCGGGTGAAGAAACACGTTGCTCGTGGTCACCAGCACCGTGCGCCCTTGTGACTGTGCCACCGCTGTCGCAATCTCACCCGGCGTCGGGTCGTCGCTCACACGCATGCCCGGCTGGCCCAATGAGCCGCTCAGCCCGTAGGCATACGGCGTCTCGACGACAAACAGTGGCGCACCTGGCGGCAGCGGCACGAGCGCCGCGTCGTCCCGCGCCAGCGTCACGCTGCGCGCGATGATGTCGTTGATCCGAGCGCGATCCTCGGCGTTGCCAACCAATGATGCTGCCAGCGCGGGTTCAGGTAAGGGAGCCTCGAACAACGAGAAGCGCTCCTTGGCCCGCAACACCCGTCGCACTGCCTCGTCCAGGCGCGTCAGCGGAATCTCGCCACTGCTGACTGCCTGCACCACCCGCGCGTGCGCGGCCCGCACCTGGTCGAACGGGGTGTTCATCGAGAGCACGTCCGCGCCGGCGTTGATGGCGCGCACCGCTGCCTCGGGCAGGGGATAGCCATTGTCGGACAGTGCGCCCATCTCCAGCGCATCGGTCATCAGCACGCCGTCGAATTTCATCTCGTCGCGTAGCAGCCCGGTGAGCGCGTTGCGCGAGAGCGTGGCCGGCACGCGCTCGCCGTCGAGCGCGGTGAAGTAAATGTGCGACGACATGATGGCCGCGATGTCCGCGCTGATGGCTGCGCGGAACGGCGGCAACTCCACGGCATCCAGCTCGGCCCGCGTGCGCGCCACTGTCGGCAGGATGAGGTGCGAATCCTCGCTGGTGCTGCCGTGGCCGGGGAAGTGCTTGCCGGCGGCCAGCACGCCCTCGGCCTGCATGGCCTCGATCATGGCGCGGCTGACCTCAGCGGCTTGCGCTGGCCGCGCGCTGAACGAGCGCGTGCCGATGATCGGGTTGGCCGGGTTGATGTTCACGTCCAACACTGGCGCGAGGTTCTTGTTCACGCCGATGGCCTTCAACTCGCGCGCCATGATGCTGCCAACGGTCACTGCGTCGGTCAGGCTGCCCGTAGCGGCGACGGCCATCGCGCTGGGAAACTCGATGAACCCTTTAGCCTGTTGCAGGTGCGAAGTGGCGCCGCCCTCCTGATCCATGGCCACGAACAGGGGTGGATTGCCGCCTGCCCGCGCAGATGTCTGAGCGTCGCGCACCAGTTGGGCCACCTGCGCGGGCGATTCAACGTTGCTGCCGAACAAGAAGATGCCGCCGATGTGCAGGTCAGCAATCAGTTGTTGCAACTCGGGCGAGAACGTGGGGCCAATGAAGCCAACGGCGAAGAGTTGACCAGCCTTCTGCTCCAGCGTCATCCCCGTCAGGATAAGTTCAGGCCGCGCCGGGGTGGGGCTGGGCGCAGGCGTCGCAGTTGGCTGTGGTGTGGGTGTGGCCTGGGGTGTTGATGTGACCGGCGGTGTGGCGGTTGGGAAAACGGTGACGCCGATGGCCGGTGCAGCTGTAGGCGTAGTGGATGTGCTGCAAGCGGCCAGGGCGGCAGCAACCCCCAGTTGTGCGAGCGCGCGCTTCATGAATCGGCGATCAGCGCGTATGTTTGCTCAAAGCCACTTGGCGCAGCAGCTCCAGATTGCCGACGTGATACGCCTCATGCCGGAGCAGGAACAGCATCCACTCCGCTGTCGTCATCGCATTCTGCCCAAACGTCCACATCTGCCCCGCGTCGTCGGGCGATAGCGCCTTCATCGCAGCAGCGATTTGTGCTTGCGATTCGTCGAGCAATTGCAGCATATCTTCGAGGATGCCGATACCCGGTTCATCACCCAGCACCGGCTTGCTATCGCGAGCATAGCGCGCCGCTGTGACTTCATCGAAGACGGGCGGCTGCCCCAGAATCGTCAGGATGCGGTTGCGATAGGCCAGGATGTGACCGGCCACCCAGTTGATGCAGTTGCCGGACACGGGCGGTTGAATCAGCGAGTCGGCGTGGGTGAGGCCCGCAGTCAAATCGTTGATGAAAGTGAGATTGCGCGCATACATCGCGGTCAGGTTGTCGGCAGTGATCATGGGGTGAGTATCTCTCATCAGATTCTTTGTTGACAAACTGAATTTGATTCAGTAATATCTCGCACGTGAATGAATCTCATTCATTAATTGGAGATTAAGACGATGGCACGCACGGCTGATCCCAACCTCAGACAACGCATCCTCCAAGCGGCGCGCGAGGTGTTCAAGGAAAAGGGCTACGCAGCGGCGCGCATGAGCGATATCGCCGAGCAGGCGGATGTGGCCGTTGGCTCAATCTATCTGCATTTCAAGACCAAAGAAGCGCTGTGTGGCGCGCTGGGCGACGAAGTCAACAGACGGATCTTGAACGAATCGCTGCCGTTGCTGTTGCAGCCCGACCCGGCCAAAGCCATAGACGAAGGCATCCGCGCTGCCATGCGCATCATGGATGAGGAGCGTGACCTGCTGTCGCTGTTGTATCTCAACATCGGCTTTGGCCCATTCGAGGACTACGCCGCGACCGAAACCGACATGCAGGTGTGGCGAATGTTTGCGGACAACTTGAAAGCCCGCATGGATGCCCGCGCTTTCCGCCGCTATGACCCCGACAAACTTGCGCAATTGATCTCCAATCTGGTCGAACGCACCGCCGTCGGTTGCCTGGTGATGGGGGCGGGTGCGATTGACGAATACACCGATATCACTGTGGCGTTTCTGCAAAACGCCCTGCTGGTGAACCCGCCACCACCTTTGCCAACGAAACCGAAACCGCGTAGAGACGCGCCGCGGCGCGTCTCTACAAACCGAGAGGCCTGACATGACAGCGATGACTATGCCAAATCCGCGCACGATGCCTGTGCCGGTGAACACCGGCCTGCCGCTGATCGGCGCACTGATCCCAATAAGCGCAGATCCGCTCGGCTTTCTCACCGAGAACACGCGCCGCTATCCCGAACTGGTGGCGATCAAGCTGATGGGCGGCACGATTTATCAGGCCACGCACCCCGATGTGATCGAGCAGGTGCTGGTGACGCACAGCAGCAAGTTCATCAAAGACAAAGGCTTGAAGGTGTATGCCAAACCGGTGTTTGGCAACGGCCTGCTCAGCAGCGACGGCGACTTCTGGCTGCGCCAGCGGCGCATGGCCCAACCGGCTTTTCACCGCCAACGCATCGCCGCCTATGCCGAGACGATGACGGCGTTCACCGAGCGCGCACTCGCGCAGTGGGCCAATGGGCAGGTGCGGGATGTGCACGCCGACATGATGCACCTCACGCTGGAGGTCGTGGCCAAGACGCTCTTCAGCGCCGAGGCCGACGCCCAGGTGACCGAGATCGGCGCGTGCCTGGACGTGATCATGGAGCGCTTCACCAGCCAGGGCATGGTGGCCATGATTGAGCAGGCCACCGGCCGCGTGTTTGACCGCAAGTTGCAAGCCCGCTACGAGGCAGCCGTTGCTCGGCTCGATGCCATCGTGGACGGCGTGATTGCTGCGCGCAAGAACCCCCTCCCAACCCTCCCCCTAAAAGGGGAGGGCTTCGGAGATGACCTGCTCGCCATGTTCCTCGAAGCGCGCGACGATGACGGCAATGGCATGACCGACGCGCAATTGCGTGACGAGTGCAAGACCATGTTTCTGGCCGGCCACGAGACCACTGCGCTGACGCTGAGTTGGACGTGGTGGCTGCTGTCGCTTAATCCCGATGCCAAAGCCAAGCTGCGCGAGGAATTTCGGCGCGTGCTGAACGGCCGTGCGCCGACGTTGGCCGACTTGCCCCAGTTGACCTACACCGAGCAAGTGATCAAAGAGAGCATGCGCCTGATGCCGCCAGCATGGAGCATCCAGCGCGAAGCCATCGAAGATGTGGAGATCGTCGGGCCGTCCGGCGCGCGCTATCTCATCCCCAAAGGCCGCGACGTGATGCTGAGCCAATATGCCACGCACCGCGACCCGCGCTGGTTCGCCGAGCCGGAACGGTTCATGCCCGAGCGGTGGACGCCTGAATATGTGAAGCAGTTGCCGAAATACGCCTACTTCCCGTTCGGTGGCGGGCCGCGCCTGTGCATCGGCCAGCAATTCGCCATGATGGAAGCGATGCTGATGGTGGCGACGATTGCGCAGCGCTTCGACCTGGCGCTCGTGCCGAATCAGCGCATCGAGCCGCAACCGAGCATCACCATGCGGCCGAAATATGGGCTGAAGATGACTGTGAGAGCGCTGTGACCTTCTCTGATTTCACATCTTTCAGCTTTCATTGCTGTGCGCCTGCCAAATGAAAGATGAAAGATGAAAGATTGACTCATGGACACCTCAATCAACACCACCGCCCCAACTGTCACCGGCATCCAGCCGACCGACAACTGGAAGCCGCGCTTCTTCACCATCTGGACGGGCCAAGCGCTGTCGCTCATCGGCAGCGCCCTCACCCAGTTTGTGCTGCTGTGGTGGATCACCGACACGGTCGGCACGCCTTCGGCTTTGGCCATAGCGGGCATGATGGCGCTGCTGCCGCAGGCGTTGCTGGGGCCATTGGGCGGCACACTGGCCGACCGGCTGCCGCGCCGCATCATCATGATCGCCGCCGATGCGATCACGGCGCTATGCATGGTCGTGCTGATCGTGCTGTTTGCGACCGGCACCATTCAGTTGTGGCACGCCTACGCCCTCATGTTCATCCGCAGCAGCATGCAGGCGTTTCAACAGCCGGCGGCCGCGGCCAGCACGGCCATGCTGGTGCCGCAGGACTTTGTGCCGCGCGTGGCGGGCATGAATCAGGCGCTGCAAGGCGTGATGACGATTGCCGGCGCGCCGCTGGGCGCGTTGGCGCTGGCCTTCCTGCCATTGCAGGGCGCGCTGGCGATTGACGTGGTCACGGCTTTGCTCGGCATCACGCCGCTGTTCTTCTTCGCCATCCCGCAACTGATCACCCCCAAGGAGCAACAGGCCAGCCTGTGGAGCGACCTGAAGACCGGCGTGCGCTATGTGACTGGCAACCGTGGCCTGCTCATGCTGTATGGCTTGCTGGCGTTGGTCGTGCTCACCGTCATGCCCACCTTCACCATGACGCCGCTGCTGGTGAAGGAGCACTTCGGCGGGGGCGTGAACGAAGTGGCCTTCATGGAGGCGCTGGCCGGCATCGGGATCATCGCCGGCGGCGTGCTCATCACAGTGTGGGGTGGCTTCAAGCGCAAGGTGGTGACGCTGCTTGTCTCGTTCGCCATCTCGTGCGGCGCGGTCGCGCTGACTGCACTGACACCGGGCAACATGCTGGTGCTGGCGGCGGCCTGGTGGTTCATCAGCGGGGCCACCTTTAGCACGGGCAATGCGCCATTCGTCTCCATGTTGCAGACCCTGGTGCCCAATCAGATGCAGGGCCGCGTGCTCTCACTGTTGAACATGGTGATGGGCCTGGCCGGCCCGATGGGTCTGGCGATTGCCGGGCCGCTGGGTGAGGCGATTGGTGTGCGCGGCGTGTTTATCGTCGGCGGCGTGCTCTCGGCGCTGGTGTGCGTGCTGGCCTTCCTGTCGAAGGACTTGATGCGGGTGGAGGAGACAAAAAGCCCTCTCCCCGCCGCGGAGAGGGTGGAGTGAGGGGGCTAGCGGTCAATCTCCTGCGTCTCTGAGCGCCTTTAGCGTATTTCGGTAGCGATCAATGAGGTCATCAGCGACTTCCATCTGCCGCTTGAACTCGGCTGATGGTTTGCTGATTTGAATGACGCCGCTCTCAAGCATAAGGACCAAGACGGTGTCCCCTTCGACGACGCGAAGATGAGCGAGAACGTTTTCTGGCAGCGCCAGAAATGTTCCCTCTTCAACTTGTTGAAGCCTCACTTTGAGCATCATGCTGCAATCGTAATACGACGGCGCTTTCGCACAAGGCCTCTATCGGAACAGGCTCTCCAAGTCGTTCTGCGACTGCATTTTGCGCGCCTTCTCGCGCGTTGTGGGTTCACTCATATCGGCGTACTCAAGCTGTTCATCGCGTTTGCGCGCGATCATCAGCCGCCCAAATTGCAGGCTATGCTTGTCGGCGAAGATTGCCAGCCCCTTGGCCTTTGCCCATGTGTCTGCTCGAGAATCGTCGTGCGGTTCGACTACGTCCACGACAAAGTTGCCCTTCACCTGGCGCACGATCACGAAGTCGGGGTAAAACGCCTTGGTGTCTCCGAGGTCGTAGGGGATGCACAAGGCCCATGCGCCACGGGACGGATTGCGCAGCCAACCGACGAATCCCGGCTCTTTCATCGCCTCTGCCAACACAGCTGATTCCCACGTGTTGAGGGTGGCATGAAAGTCTCCGGACGCATCGCAATACAAATGCTGCTTCCAAGCCGGTCCTGAGGACTTCTCGACGATCTGCTGCGGCAACTCCCACATTTCTTCAACGGCTTTGCCCCCGGCCTGGTTGAGCTTTTGGAATGGCTCCCGCTTCGCGGCCGGCAAGGCTTGAATGACCGGCTTGTTTGCACTCCACAATTGCTCAAACTCGCGGCGCGCCAGGTGTGCAAGTTCGGCCAGCACCTCTGCATCGCGTGCGAGCGCGGCCACCTCAAGCTTGGCTTCGTTGGGCTGCGCGTGGTCATGGTAGGCCTTCCAATACGTGCGATGCAGCCCCTCGCCCGAGGCCAGCACGCGGCCAGCGGCGTCGAAGCGCTGGTCAATGTTCTCCTCAGACAAAAGGAGGCGCGTGCTGTTGCGCCCGGACACAGCCATGCTGCCGATGGCGACTGTCGTCACATCCACGTCCACTTCCGCGCCCTCGCGCACGTTTCGTCCCCAGTCCGAATCGCTGCTGGCGCGCGCATCGCGCAACGCCTTTAGCTTTTGGATAAGGGTGCTGCGCAGAGCGTCGTTAGCATCTTCGTCAATGCCTTCCACACTCAGCAGGTTGGCCAGTCGCAGCGCCCGTTTCACATCGCCCATCTTTGGAGCGCGGTTGACTGCATACGTCGGCAGCGCCTTGAGGTGCTCAAAGACGGCAGCCATGTCGGGATTGCGGGGGTAGGTCGTGGCCTCAGTTTCGGCGCGGGTGGAGATGCCATCCTCGGCGTCCGGGCTGCGCAGGCGATTGAGCACATCCTCCAGCGATGTCGCGTCGTAGTGCGGCAAATACAGCTCGACTGTGTTCAGCACCTCGTCGCTGACGATACGCCGGGCCAGCGGTGTGCGGATCATGCGGCCCACCAATTGGGCGATGCTGGTCAGCTCCTGCGCCCGGCGGAAGCTCATCATGATTTCGGCGCGTGGGCAGTCCCATCCAGTCGTCAGGGCCGTTTTGAACAGCACCACTTTCACATCTGGACTGTCCTGGATGCGTGACGCCTCGATTTTGCGGATGATGCGTCCGCCGGCTGTGATCTCGGCCTGATCCTGAAAGCAATGCACGATCTCGTTCAGCGCCAGCGGTCCGCTTTGCCGCTCGATCACGCGCACCAGGTCATCCAGATTCGTGCGCGTGATTGTCTTGTCTGTGCCGTCCTCCACCTGCACCACGAGAATCGGCCGCACCGTGGTGCGCTCCTTCTCTTTATCGCAATACGCTTGCCACAACCCGGTAAACGCTTGCCATCGCCCGGCCGCCTGTTCGAGCAACGTCAGGTCGGTCTGCGCGGTGGTGCGGGGATTGTGTACGATGATCAGGTCTTTCAACAGACCGCTCTCGCGCACATCGTCCGGCGAAATGTTGACCGGCCGCTGGGTGCGATTGGTGTTGCCCAGCAAGGCCGTGAAGCGCTGGGGCGTGGCGCTCATGCCCAGCACCAGCGGCACGGGCGGCAACCCGTCGGCCTCTGAGCCGAGGATAAATTTCTGCATGATGGGCGTGCGGGTGCGGTCGTTGGCCGCGGCCCCGCGATGCGCCTCGTCAATGATCAAGACAAAGTCTTCCGGCGCTTCGGCCACCGTGTTGGCCACCGTTTGCCAGAACGTGTATTGGCGTTTGTCCCCGCCCTGCGTCAGGCGCTTGTCCTTGCCCAACAGTTGGGTGTTGATGAAATATAGATGGCCCGGCAACAGGCGTTCCTGGTCGAAGCTGTCGCTGCTGATCACATCCATTCGGTTGAACAACAGATGGTCACAAGCAGCGGTCAACTTGTTAAGACTCTGTTGATTTAGCTCCGGCGAGTCCGACAACCACAGGAAGGTCGTGTCGGGCCGGGCGGCAAAGCCGTCCCCGCCTCCCAGGATTTCATCGATGACAGCCGCGACGGTGATGGTCTTGCCCGAGCCGGTGGGCGCGCTGAGCACCACGGCTTGTAACTTGCCGCGCCGTACAGCCGTGCGCGCCTCCTCGAGTTCTTCCAGCACGCTGCGCTTGGCGGTTTCCTGAAAATCTTTGAGTTCGATCTTCATGCCCCCAGCGCCTCCTGCGTGTTCAGGCTGAAGTTCTCCAGATAGCTTTTGTAAAGCTGCACGCACCGATAGTCGCGGCCCAGCGCACGGCGCAACGTGGCGAAGTTCTCCTCCGAGTCGGTGACGATAAACACCCATTCGATGTCGTCGCGCTTGGCCAGCGCCTCGCGGAAGTCGCGGAAGCGCCGCTCCTGAATCAACACGGCGAAGGGTGAGTGCTTGGCGATAAACCACGGCGTGGAACCTTTCGAGTCCTCGCGCTCGCCCCGGCAGCCGGCCATCATCCACAGGATGGGCAGGATGGCCTGGAAGGCGTCCCCGCGCGCCACCGCCGCCGGGTCAAGGAAGTCGAGCCGGAAGTATTCGAGATTTTCGGCGAAGCCTTCTGACATTGCTTGTGATGTTAGGTAGTCACCGACAAGTAATTGACCATCGTCGCGTTTACCCACAATAGCTGATGTCAGGACACATTTGCAGCCGGGAGTGCGAAATCGAGTTTGATGCGGGGATCGAGGAAGGCCAATAACGAAGCATCTTGCTCAAGGAGCTTGACCACAGCGTTGACCAGACTCAACTCG
>Ga0224722_1001124_pt1 | contig 15194 bp, 16 predicted proteins | sample Balambano_FR1_Me_FD_161646 | JGI IMG/M metagenome (GOLD analysis project Ga0224722, IMG submission 161646) | Freshwater sediment microbial communities from Lake Towuti, South Sulawesi, Indonesia - Balambano_FR1_MetaG | ecosystem: Environmental > Aquatic > Freshwater > Lake > Sediment | place... | reverse complement strand
GGTGAAGTACTGCTTCATCGGGAGAAAGGTATTTTGAGTTTGGTCACACAAAATTCTCTTTTTCCCGTTTCTTTTCCTATTCCCTTATTTTTAGTTGGGTAGAGTTGAATACTGGTAGTCATGGTTGTTGATTTTTATTGACTTAAAGAATGAGTTATTTACATTTTGATTTTACAGCATCCCTTCATCGGCAAAGGAGTAGTAGCCATCTTCGGGTGTGAGAATGAGGTGGTCAAATACTTGAATGTCGAGTAGTTCGCCGCACTTTTTCAGCTTTTCGGTTAGGTCAATATCTTGTTGGCTGGGTTGTAAATTGCCTGATGGATGATTGTGGGCAAGGATGATAGAAGTAGCATTGGCTTTTAGGGCTGCGGTAAATACGATTTTAGCATCTACGACTGTGCCGCAAGCACTGCCTTTGGAGACATGGTAAATGCCGAGTACCCGATTGGCACGGTTCAACAGAAGAATGTTGAATTCCTCTTGGAACTCTATTAAATCGCTCCATTGATTGGTAAGCACCACAAAAGCATCAAAAGAACTTTTAATCTGTGGACGGTCGGCGGCTTTGACTTTCGTGCGATAAACCAATGTTACTTCTGCCACTTGTAATAAATTTCCTATTTTCATAACAGCTTGTTTTTGAGTGCTTTTTGAATTTGCTGATAGGAAACTCCCTTCATCGGAGAGCGGAGGAAAGGATTTTGAAGGCTGCTTTTTCAAGCCGCCTACTCAAAATTTCTGATGAGGTCTTCCTCCCTTTTTCGGAAACTGGCACAACAGGCGGCGCAAAAGTGGCTGTCAAGGGGAAGGCACACTATTTTTTTGTCTGAAAAGCAAATAAAATATGGGCATTAGTCCAAAGGCGACCCTTGCAGCCTAACTTTTGGACGACTGTATTTTTGTGGACAGCAAAAAGGAGGAAAGACTGAAATGCAGGATTGGCGTGGCGGCTAAAAAGCGGAGGTGACTTCAAAGAAGTCCATTTCCGAAGGTTGCCCATCCATTTGCCGATTGCCCCTGGGTGCCTGAACTGGCAGCTATTTTTGCTATCAAAAATTGTGACAGTTTAGGGGGTGCATGAGGCAAATGGAAAAATGCGGGGTGGAATAGTGGGCTGACTGGATGCGTTTGGTGGCTTAAAGATGGGAATGAACCGCAGGTATTCCGACAGGAATCGAAGTCATGGACAGCCTGACCCGATAGGGGAAGCCCCTGAATCTTACTCAAAAAAATATATCTTTACATACTATTTATAATAACTACATTGGAATGATTGACGGCTTGCTGAACCCTATTAAATATTCTTCCTGACTAATAGGGATTCCAACCTCATACGTACACCAGGTTCCGCTAAGTCCCGTAGAATCTCTGTGGTAGTTATATTCCATCTGAATTATAGGGCAATCGTTGAGGAAATTAACAACAATCTGATAACCTTCTTTTATTTTTCCTGAACCGCCATGAACTTCGTAGTAATGATATTTTCCATCATCCATATAGCGTTTAAACCAAGCTTTGTGTAGTAAGGATTTTTGGCTCATAATATGGTAGTAATTTATATTTATTCATTTATTCCCCGATCAGCAGCATCTCGCTGCAAATCTCGCATCTCCTTCCATTGCTGTTCCAATCGGTCTAGGCTTCGCAGGTGTTCTTTGGAGATGCCGAGTGTTGAAAATCTGTACTTACGTTGTTCTTTGATGCCTTTTATTTCGCCTCGATAGGTGTAGAGTTCCAGTCCGCTTGCTTGTAGTTTGTCGTAAAATTCTTTTTGATTTTGAGAAGCGGCGTACACTTCGGTCAGGAAATCTTGCAAGCTGTCTTTTTCGCTGACTTTGTCAGGATGATTTTTCTGCCATTGATAGTAGCTCTCGTCACGGGTGTTTTGGTCACGTACCTCCGCGCGGTTGCGCTTTTTGGCTTTGGTGATATAGGCAAAAGAGTGTTGTAGTTCCGGGTACTTTTCGAGTTGATAGGTTTCCATGTTGTGGTGCAAGGCTTCAAAAGCTTGATCATTCATGCGCAGCGTTTTAGAAGATTTGTACTCAATGCCAGAAAACGCAAAATGAATGTGGACGTGCCGGTCGTCTTTGTGCGGCGCGGCGTAAACGAGCGCATTTGGGTTGCGCAGTTCCACATACTTCTGCGCTAAGTCCCAGAGTTTGGCATCATCTAAGTAGGGGCGGTCGAGCGGATTGAAACTCAACACCTCGTGATACCAGCGCGTTTTGGCGAGATTAGAGCGCAGGCTATCGTTGGTCAGATAAGCTTTCGAGATTTCATTTCGGTTAAAAGAAGGCAAATTATGTGCCAATACCCAATCCTGTTCTTTGTCTTGAATGCCGTCGAATATATAATCAAGCAATCGCTTGATAGAATTTCCTTTATGGCGCAGCGTTTTGATAATCATCGCATCTTAGGTTTTGAATGAGATAACGAAGCCGGTGCAAAAAAGCTGGATTGCGGGTCAGTTCCATTCGAATGGCAACTTCTAAATTGAGCGGCTGGCGTAGATGCTGGCTCAAATCTGCTTCTAAGATATTTACCTGTGATTGAATCGCCGTGACCACTTCTTGTGTGTTGCCCTCCACCGAATTTGCCGTTCGAGCAACTTGGTTGACGTTGTTGCCAATGCGCCGTAAAAGCAGTTCAAGCCTTTGTATTTGCTGGTTATCTGGTACAATGAATCCTTGATTGACATAGGCATACACACAAGCCTTGATGTACGCTGCGAGTTTCATATTGTGATAGGCTGCGTTCTTTTCAAACGTAGCGGCATCTTTCAACGGAAAAGTGAGCGACACGGAGCGGCGGTCGCTGCGAAAAGCGCGTACCTTTTCGTAAAGGTAGTTTTTGCGAAACTCGCGCTTGAGTTCTTCAATCTCCTCCAGCGTACCATACTCCAGCACACCGGAAGCAAATAGATATTCTTTCAATGTGGGCATGGATATTCGGTTTTTTAGGTTTCAGAAAAGGCGGTTGCTACTTTTAAATCCAGATATTCCAAGTCCGGCAGTTGGTGTTCGGCATAAGAGACGGGCGGTAGCAATGTCAAATGTGCCAGCCGAGGGTTCTTGTAAAAAGGGGTTAGTTTCAGCAGTGCTGGACGATTGCCGGAATGGATGAAAATGCCTTTGTTTTTGAGTGTAAAGATTTCATCGGCGGTTAGCACTGGCTTTACCAGTGGCTTTCCGTCGTGCAGGATTACTTTCTTCCCCAAGCTTTGGCTCAGTTCTTCGTTTTCCCCAAAATTGTTTTGTCCGGGTAGGTACAAGAAACTGGCGCAGCCACCAGTCAGAATGGTTTCGGCATCTACTTTCGAGTACTGATGCGTAAACATGGATTTAGATTGGGTACACATCAGACAACCCACGCGCCGTTTACGGAGGGTAGTGATTAATGTCGAAAAGTTCGGAATCTTCATATGCGTGAACTCATCCAAAAGGAACAGCAGGGAGTAATCCTCTTCCTTCGGCATCTTCATTGCCATGCTGAAAAGGTCAGTCAGTAAAAGTGATAACAAAAAACTGTAATACGTAATTTCAGATTCCATCACTGTGAGGTATAGCACCGTCTTGTTTTTCCGCATCAGTTCATACAAATCGCCGAGTGTGTCTTGGTTCGTGAGTCTTGCTAAATCTTCATCCGCTAATTTTTCGAGTGCCGTGCGACAGGTGGTCAGAATGTTATCTAAAATCTTGGCTTCGGTGGAGACCGCACCTTTGAACTCGGTGTAGGCATATTCGTGCGCATTTTCCAGTACCCACTTGCGGGTAGCAGATTCGGAGTTGGACGAAAGGTTGTTCAACAAGCAGCGTACATTGGCTAGATTGTGATACTGCTCCGGTGTTGATTCTTTAATGATTCTTATTAAAACATAGATGAGATTGGCTGCACTCATGTTCCAAAACTGGTCTCTGCCGTCACTTTTGCTAAAGGCGGTTTCCACAAGTGTGGTCGCCAGTCGCTTCATCGAACTGGTGTCGGTCATCTCAATCCGCGACATGGGATTGTATTGCTCTGAGTGCAAGGTGTCGCTCAAATTCACTCGTTTGATAGTAAAACCTTGAGAGGCTAAGTAGCCGGAAGTGAGTTCAAATACCTCGCCACTGCAATCCAGCACAACGGCACTGGTGGTGAGATTCAATACAGTTGGAACGAAGCAGATGGTACTTTTGCCCGAGCCACTATTGCCAATCACCACACAATGCCGAAAGCATTTATCGAGCGGCAGCTTGCGTTTGCCATCAATAACAAAGCCTTCGTTGGAGCGGCGAAGTAGCTTTTGCTGTTCTAAGTGGGTCATAAACCGACCTTTGAATGGCGGTTCTTTTTTCTGTTCGGAGAAAAGCCATTGAACGACTCTCCAAGTGAATTGTAGAATTGATTTCATTTGTTTTTTTGTTTTGGTTTTTAAAGGTTGGAGTGTGCTTCTAAATACTCGTACAAACTGGTCTTGTAGTACATGATAATTTTTTTACTTGGCTGGCTAAAACGAATCTTGTCCTCGTTGCGCAAGCGTTGCAACGTCGTTTTGCTCTTAATGCCAAGAATTTGCATGGCTTTGTCCTCCTCGACCCATAGCGACTCGTCGCTGTCGGTCTCAAGGGTGCGAACCACGCGGTTCAATAGCTCGTAAAAAGCCCGTTCTTCTAACATGATAACTTCCATGATTCATTTGGTTTTTTATTGGTGATGGAGTAATGAATGAATAGCATACCAAAGTCGGATAGACCCGTAAATACTGGCTCCAATCAAAAGTATTTTAGTAACTCTGTATTTCAGCATTTCTTGCATCAGTAAGCCAACTACCTTTGTCAAAAATTGCCAAATCCCTGTAATCATCCGAGAGATAATTGTTAAAATGAACAGCCAAAGGTGTCCTACGAGTATTTCTAGTAACTTCACGAGCCAGCCCGTGAGCAGAAACCAGCGAAAAAAACGATAGATAAGTGCCCAAACCATTAGCTTCGTCATTCCTTGCCATACCAGCATTTCGGTGAACGGCACACTCCAACATAAGTAAGGATATTGCTCAAACAACCCAAAGTATTCAAGTAAGAATTGAACCGCTTTCATTTTGCATCTGGCTTTAGGAGATAAGAAAGTTTAGGGCAGTCTATTCCATCTGCCCAAAAACTTTCCACATTTGGTTTTATGGTTGCTGAATCAAAGCCTTTTTTCGTTTGTACTGCATATCTAAAAAATCCTGAATCTCTTGTTTGAAAGCATCTTCGATGTAATCGTCGGCAAGGGTGTTCAGCCACAGTAGATGGTTCTCAATGTCGGTTGCAATTTGTTGTTGTCCTTCGCGGATGGATTGAAGTTCAAGTCGGGTCAATTCACTCCGTTGTTTGGCAAATTGAATCTCAAAGGCTTGTATCGCTTCTTCTTTGGCTTCCATTTTGAACTGCTCTTGCATTTCTTTTTCGGTCATTAAGTGCGCACTGCGGCGGTCCGTCTCCAACTGTATCTCACTTGTTAAAGAGTTCTTGAAGGCTTGTTCCATGACCATCTCGTAGGTATCATAGTATTTGGTATGGTTCAGTTGCTTGGCAATGATGGGCGTTACATCCAACAAGAGAAAAAACAGTTTCAGTAGAATGACAATCAACAGCACCGACCATTTATCCTTTGTCAACTGCCAAAGTGCTTCGTGTCGGGCAATAATACCGGTGGAGAAACTCTTTTCCAATCGCTCCAGCTTATCAGAATGTACTTTATCCAGTTCTTGAACTTTCGCTTCCAATTCATCGGCTATCATCTTGCGCTTGGCAGCAATGCTGTCGCAAACCGCTTTTTTTGCTCGGGCAATGCTGCCGTTGCCCCGCCGTTCCGTGCCACCACTACCATCGAGTTCGCGCAAGTAGCGGTCGTTCAGTTTGGTGTACTCGGCATCTAGCTTTTCAATCATGGGATTGTAGTTGTCATACAACTCATCCCGCTCCGCTTTGTATGCTCTTTCTAACTCCACAGTTGAGGCTAATTGCTTGGAAGTTAGATACTCATTAATATCTTGTTCAAACACTTTATGTTCCAACGGAATGGACACCAGCGCACCCATGACTAATGCTAACAAAATCCGAATCAACATACCCAACCCCGCCCCAAAGGAAAAACTCGCTCTACCCACCACCGGCTTCTTGCCCATGCCTCGAATCAACAGCCGTTCCAAAGTCAAAATCAGCAAAAAACAAAGCACCCCAAACACAAAGCCATTCCCTTCCAAAATCTGGAATTCGCTGAAAAAGTAAGGCAGTGTCAACGATGCTACAAAAGCAGGCACCAGCAAAGACGCTCCGAGCATCGTAAACACCTGAAGTTCCCCGCTCGGAATCTTCTTCAAAATTTCCGGCTCGGCTCCGGTCAGCCAAATCATCGCTTTGGAAAATGCGTCCAGTTTTGTGTATTGGTCGGTGTAGTGCATGGTCAATGAGGGTATTTGGTCTTAAAAAAGCTGTTCCGCTGTTTATAACCCAAATATATGGCAAAAAATTCAATAATGCTACAAATTTGTAGCATTTTAACAAAAAATAATTTTTATTTGGTTACCGCTACTAGATTGTGTACCTTTGTGGATAGCTATGGCAACACATAAAAGCAAAACATCAGACTCCTTTAAACCGGAGGTAATTAGTAAGGTCTTATTCACGCTCAAGGAGAAGGTGGATATGACCTGGAAAGACCTGGCAAACAAAACCGGGTTGGATGTCTCCACTATCACGGCAATTCGGAATGGGTTTCGGCGGTTTACTGCCGATGCTGCCGATAAATTGGCAAGAGGCTTTAGCTTGGAGACTTTTGAGCTGTATGAACTGCTGGCGCTGGAGAGTGTGGAATATGAGAAAAATAAGTGGCTCCAACCCTATGAAAACTATCTGCACTCCGGCGATAGCTTCCACGAGTTTGTAAATCAAGTGTTAGACAATCTGCAAAATGGAGATGAATACTTCATTGTATCCAGTCAAACGCCAAAGGAGATGCAATCTTCGGAGGCTCTTTTTGTCAAAGGTATTTTGAAAGCCGTAGAGCGTGGGGTAAAGTTTTGGTACATCTACCCCAAAATGGACCTGAATCAAAATGGCGAAGGTGGTATGGACAATGTGTCTCGCTGGCTTTTGCTCTGGTCAGATGCAATTAATCTGGATTTGAAATTCAAAGTTTGGAAGGAACAGTTGATGGCTCGAAACGCCGAACTCACCGATAAAATCAAACAGGGTATCAACGGCATCGGCGTACAAACCCAGCACGAAGGCTTTATGTTTGCGCCGTTCATCCGCTATATTATTATCAAATCATTGACTCTGCAATCGGTGAGCAGTGATAATCCATCAGAAAGAAATTTTACTTATCAATCCTGGACGGAAATCTCCGAAACGCATAAGTACGAAGAATTATTTGTGAAACTCAACAGCACCGCTACCAGAGTATTAGCCGATTACTGTATAGATGCGGTGAACAGAGAACACCTTCAATAATCAAACAAAAATCTACATTATGGTATTTATTTTAGCTTGGTTGTTTTTGACCATTATTTTAGGAACGCTCATTGCGATGAGTTCCCGTTGGCTCGGTTATGAAATTATCATTGCAGGGTTTGTTGGAATGTTGGTCATTGCCATCTCCGTGGCGGGAAAGTTGGGAGCCATTCCGGGTTTGGAGAACTTCACGCTATCTGCTTCTATTTTTGTGTACAGTGCCACTTTTATTTTCACGGATGTGCTGTCGGAAATTTGGGGCAAAGAAATCTCACGCAAGGCTGTCTATGCAGGGGCAGTCATTTATCCGTTGTTGTTTGTCACAACACAGTTTTCTGTTATCTGGGAACCGCATCCAACTTGGGCAGCCAATCAAGAATCCTACGCTGCGATCATGGGTACAACTGTCAGAATTGTTATAGCCTCTTTTGTCGCATTTGTTGTTTCACAATTACATGATGTGTGGTCATTTCATTTATTAAAAAAATGGACGAATGGAAAATACTTTTGGCTGCGCAAAAATGTCTCTACCATTATCTCTCAGTTTATTGATACGGTGGTGTTCTACACGATTGGATTTTACGGCGTTTTTCCAATTTTTGAATTGATTGTCTTTAGCTTCGCAGTTAAGGCTTTTATTGCCATTGTAGATACGCCGTTTGTCCATTTTGTGGTTCATTTTTTAAGAAAAGACCCTGCTATCAGAGAACTTGAAGTAAACTATTATAAATGATCATTCAGCAAGAATCATTACACTATCAATCTTATATTGATTGGATTATCGGCGAACATGAAAAACAAAAAGAAATAGATTATTTTGAGTTTGTCAGGCAAGAATTTATAGTAAAACCGACGGTATTCAATCCAAATATTGCTACATCCAGTAAATTGTTTGCTGAAGAAATCTTGAAATTAAATTTAACTGGCAAACAAGTTTTAGATGCCGGTTGTGGCAGTGGCATCCTTTCTATCGCTGCATTGAAGGCAGGTGCAAGTTTTGTGTATGCTTTTGACATCAATCCAGCAGCGGTTGAAACGACCGAGGAAAATCTCAGTCGCTTGGGTGCGCCTGCGACTTCTTTTCAAGTAGAACAAAGCGATGGCTTACCGAAATTGTTAAACTCTTTTGACTACATTTTCTTCAATCCACCGTTTTTTGACTGCAAGACGGATGCGACTTGGAAAAGGTCGGTTTGTGATATAGCAAGGTCATTTTATAGAGAAGTAGTAACAAACGCAAAAAACGTTCTACACCCAAGTGGAAGTTTGGTGATGATGATTGGTGGAGAACTTGATTGGAAATGCGTTCAGATGGATTTGCTTCAACTTAACTTTTCAAATGTAGAGTCAAAAAGTATTAGTTCTAACACTTCGTTCAATCTACATCTTATCGCTGCCCAAGTTGGAATTTTTTTTTATAAAAGCTCCAAATTGCATCAAATAAAACCAGGTTTTACTGGCAAATAACTGGCAAAACAAAAAGGAGCTACGAACTCTCGTTCCTAACTCCTTGATTTTCAAAGTCGGAGTGACAGGATTTGAACCTGCGACCACACGCCCCCCAGACGTGTACGCTACCAGGCTGCGCTACACTCCGATGAATACAATAAACATAGTTTGTGTGGTCATTACAAGGCTCGAACTTGTGACCTCTGCTCTGTCAAAGCAGCGCTCTGAACCAACTGAGCTAAATGACCGGAATACAGTACACTTTTTTTAAAGCGATTGCAAAGATAACAAAAATCTGTGCTACACCAAAACAAGTTGTTACTTTTTTGCCGAAGCGGTTACTGACTTAAACGTTCGCCAATAGGAAAGCGCTTCTCAATACAAACAAAAAATGGTTGCTCCAACCGTTTGATGTAAGCATCCGGCGCGACACCACACGAAGCGTTGCGGCTTCGGCAAAGCCAAGGGCAGCATTAGCTGTGATGCTATGCCGGTCAGGGTTTTTCTGCCTTCTTTCGCATCAAAAAAAACGCCGTCTTAAAAAATACCAAGCAATTAAAATTGCCATCAAAATGGCAAATATGAGTATTCCAAAAAACGCAAACGGCTGTTTTTCAAAGGGTAATGATACGTTCATACCGTAAAAACTGGCAACCAGCGTAGGTACCATCAGCACAATAGTGATAGCGGTAAGTCGCCCGATGGTGACGTTGAGATTGGTGGACACGATGGTGCCATACGTATCCATAATGCCGTTGAGGATGTGCGTGTACATATTGGCAGTGTCGAGTGCCTGCACGTTGTCCATGCGAATTTCCTCAAATAGCGCGCTTTTTTCGCTGTTTTGCCGGATGTTAAGCAAATCCACTTTCCAAATTTTCTTTTTTAATAAATCATTCGCAATCAAAGAGTTGACAAAAAATAGCAAACTTTTATCAATCCCTAACAAGCGTTGCAATTCCGTAGTCTGACGCGATTTAAACAGTTGTTTTTCCAGTTGATCCCGGCGTTGATCGAGGTTTTTTAAACAATCTAAATAATAATCCACATTTTGCCCCAACAGGCGCAACACAAACAAGGACTGGTCAGTCGGGTCAAATTGTTGCAGGGTATTTTGCAAAAAGGTTTGTAGCACCGGGCTGTCAAATGCACAAATGACGAGCACATAGTCGGGTTTGATCACTATGCCAATGGGGGCAGTGCGGTACAATTCATCCTCTTCATCCTCCACCGGCACCAGCACGGGGGTGCGCAGGAGCAGATATTTCAAGTCTTCATGGGTTTCGTAGCGCGGGCGTTTCTCCGCATCCAGCACATCCGTCAGATAATTACCGGGAATCCTCAATTGATGCGCCCACTGAATCAAATCCGTACCTGTAAAATCCGGTTGAATAAAAATCCAGCAGGCATCTTGAAAACTTGGCAATTCATAAAGTTCTTCCTCTACTTTGGTCAGGTATTTTATCATTGAAATGAATGTGTTTGTACACTTATGTAATACCTTAGAATCAGAATTTGTAAAATTTTAAAATTTTAAAAAATCAAGACACCCATGTGGGGTATGCTGATCATTCTATTTAGTGTGGAAATTATGATTCTGACAGTTGCCGTGCAAAATGCGCATACACTTCCAAATCCTGCGCCGTACCGTTGCCCCAACAAGGATGTATTCCCGTTAAAAGCCGGTAATAATCTTCTATCAGGTCGGCTTGTTGTTCGTAATTAAAATCCAATAATTTTTTACGATTTGCAATCGCAATTTGTAATGTTTTTACCCCGCCGTAATGGTAGCCTTCCGCCGAAAATTGCGCTGCCAAAGCCCGCGGGATATACACAATTCCCAAATGTTGATATTGCCACACGTGCATCAATTCATGTATCAGAATCGAGTCATCCATGATACCCCAACTATTAATCGTATTACAACTCACATAACAAAAATTGCCCTGGCGCGGACCCAGGTACGCCCACTCGTCTACACGTACGCGTTCAAAAGCGATACTATTACCAAAAACGGAGCGTGCGATGCCAATCTCGCGTTCGTTCAGCGGGCGCACCTTTTTTAAAAAACTTGCAAGCATATCATACAAATCAAAAATCCCGGTCAATTCTAGTAAAAGAAAGGTCAATTCAAGGAGCCAAAATGGAAACTTTATGCTAAAAATACTCGAACAATGTCGAACAATCCGGTTGATCCGAATCGGAAGTAACATAAAAATATCTGATAGTCTAAAAATTAACATCGTTTCAAAAATTGCGAGTCCGCCGCAGGCAATTCGGAGCAGACGTGAAAAGACCAAGCGGTGCAAGCCAAATAACAAGGAACATTTAACAAGACCCCAGGCACAAAATCGAACACACCCAAAAATATCAAACAGCTTAATATCAAAATATCCTAATTAAACCGAATCGCTTTTATAGGGCTAATGCGGGTGACCAGGTACGAGGGCACGATCAAAAACAGCAGGGTGACCACCAGCGTCCCTACGTTGATTAATAGGATACTCCAAAATTGTAATTCGACCGGCGCAACCGATAAATAATAATTTTCTTCCGATAACTGAATGAGTTCAAATTGTTCCTGCAATACACACAGCCCAATACCGATGAGATTGCCCCAAAACAAGCCGACGACAACGATATAACCTGCATAGATCAAAAAAATACGCCGGATACTCCAGTTGCTCGTACCCAGTGCTTTGAGCGTGCCGATCATGTTGGTGCGTTCTAAAATTAAAATCATTAAAGCGGTAATCATATTGATAAGTGCCACAATGACCATTAAACTCAAAATCACTACTTCGTTAATATCCTGTAAATCCAGCCATTCAAAAATTTCGGGAAATTTAGTGCGCACTGTTTCCGAAAATAAATCATTGGGCAATTTATTATAATATAAATAATTATTTATCAAATTCAAATCATCAATATCGTCAATGAATACTTCAAAGCCGCCCACTTCATCTGCCTGCCAGCCGAGTAAACGCTGAATCTGCCGAATGTCCACCAGCGCAAACACCTTGTCATACTCTTCCAAGCCGGTTTTGTAAATACCCGCCACGGCGAAGCGGCGTTTCAACTGATTGCCGCCTTGCACAAAATGCACAATAAAATCGTCGCCCACCCCCACGCGCAGCCGATCCGCCGTTTGCCGCGAAATCAAAATCTGCGAAGACATGGCAGTGTCTTTCAGTTGCAGCGTGTCACCTTCCTGCAAATACTGGCGCATAAACTGCCAGTTGAAATCCTTGCCCACGCCTTTCAACAAAATGCCTTCAATCTGCGATTTGGCTTTGATAATGCCCGGCTTCACCGCAAACACCTGGATGTGGCTGATCCAGCCCTTGGTGGTTTGCAACTGCTCCCATTCCCAGCCTAAAAATTCGTGAGGCACCCGCTCGCCGTATCTCCGCTCGGCAATGGCGGCAGGAAAGGGGTAAAACGGCTGGTTGATTTTAATAGGATATGCTTCGAGTAAAGACGTACTGATGTCGGTATCGGTAATGTGAATATGCCCCCAAAAGCCAAAAATCTTAGTGCTGATCTCTTTTTTAAAACCCGCTACCAACGCATTCGTAGCAATCATTACCGCCACGCTGAGTGCTACCGCTACCACCGCAATGCGAATGATGAGCCGCGCAAACGACTGCTCGCCCGACAGTGCCACTTTCCGTGCAATAAACCAGGAGAAATTCATAACCGTAAAAATAGATAATTTTGGGAGATTAGATGCCTGATTTAAAGATGCCAGACTAGCGACTGGTCACGTTGCGTGAAAAAATTGTGCAAGTTCCCATTAAACATTGAACATTGAACATTAAAAAAACACTCCAATTTCAATCAATAAACCTGCAACGAAAAATTATAATTTTACCGGATGAAAGATGCTTATAAAACGGTTGTAAGGGAAAGCATGGGCGAGTTTAAAGACCGGGGCAGCAGGTTTATTGCCTATGCCACACCGGTTTGTAGGGAAGCCGACTGCCAGGCGCATCTGGAAACAGTACGCAAACTCCATCCTAAAGCAAGCCACCATTGCTACGCCTATCGCTTGGGGCTGGATCAAAACAATTATCGCGCCAACGACAACGGTGAACCCAGCGGCACGGCGGGGCGACCCATTCTGGGGCAGATTGATTCGTTTAATCTGACTAATATCATGGTTATAGTAGTGCGTTACTTTGGCGGCACCTTGCTGGGTACTTCAGGTTTGGTCAATGCGTACAAATTGAGCGCAGCAGCGGCGTTGAAAAATGCAGAAGTGGTAGAACGCATTGTGGAAGACATTTATCGGCTTACATTTGATTACGCTTTGATGAGCAATGTAATGAATGGAGTAAAAAAATTAAACCTGGAAATAATTCAACAATCTTTTGAAAATGAAGGAATGGTGGAAATCGCCATGCGGCAAAGCGAAGTGCTAATTATTTTATTACAATTGAAATCTCTGATTGGTAATTTGCGGATCGAAGAAGTAAATGAAAAAACTGAAATTAAGCATTTGACAATAGCATATTGTTACACCCGGTGAGGTCAGCATCAGAATTTACAGAATTCAAGAATTTTCAAAATTACGACAAGCTACCGAAGCAGTTAGCTTAATTTGCCGTCTATGCGAGCGCATTCTGGTCATTCCATCATTCTGCAAATTCTGATTCAAATCTTTCACCGCTTCACCACTTTCACGCTTTTTTTCCCTTCGGGCACTTGCAATTCGACAAAATACAAACCTGCCGGTTCCGATTGTAAATTGATTTCCAGGGTGTTTTTACCCGATAAGTTTCGATGTAAATCTCGCCGAATCTTCGCACCGACGGCGTTGCGCACCACCACCGTCGCATCCAGCGTTTCATTCACGCCAAATTTCAACCAAACTCGTCCGTCCGTGGGATTTGGAAAAACACTTAAATCGCTCACCGATTCATCAAACATATTTTCAACCGGCGTACTGCAAGGCGTATTCGGGTTGTAGGTCACAATGCGCGAATGGCTGTTGGAACAACCGCTTAGCAGATCCGTAATGGTTAAAACATAAGTTCCGGAGGCACCGGCACACAGCGCAGTGTTCGTACCTGTCAACAGCAATCTGTCCTCCAAAAACCACTCGGCGTGGTAGCTGGCGGGCAATTGGGCCACATCAAAAAGTCGGAGTTGATTGTTCGTATTCGTAAAAACCGGAGGGGCGGGTGGCACGGCAAAATTCAAACTCAATGGTTGCGATACGGCGCGGCAGCCCTGCGCAGAGGTGTATTGCACGCGGTAAGTGCCGGTTTCGGTGGCGGCGTAGGTAGCGTTCGTCGCCGTAAAAATGGAACTGCTGTCTTTAAACCATTGCAAGTTGGTGGTGTAATTGGTACGCAAGCGCACCGAGTCGCCCTGGCAGAGTTTCGCGCCGTTGTAGCCCGATAAGGTCGGCGGCGTGGGTTGTGCAAACACCCGCACCGTATCCTGCGACCGAATGGTATCCACCGGGTGAATCAGCGTGATCGTGGTTTTAAAATCCACGCCCTCCAGACTACCGCCCGAAAGCCGGTTGAAAGTCACCGTGCCGCATTCATCGTATGCGCCGCCCAAACCGTCGTCTTCATCGCGCACCCGGATTTTGTAATTGCCTTCGCCAATGGGTATTCGGGCACTCACGCTGACCGGCATGGTGGCGTTATTCACGGTTTCGGAACGAAAAATGACACTGTCTTTTGGGTTCAAAATTTCCACGTACACGTCCGGGCGACCCAGAAAATCGGTACAACTTACCTTCTCTACTCGTATTCCAGTGAGGAAAAAACCGGCAGTATCCACGATGGCGCGGTAATTGACCAGATAATTGCCCGGCTGCCGGTACGTTTGGGAAAACGGATTTTCGTCAATCGAGGTTTGCCCGTTTCCAAAATTCCAAAGATAAGAAAACCCTTTTCGATTATTCGATTTCACCCGATTGTTAAAATCCACCGTCACTTCGCCGCAGCCGCTGCCGTTTTCCATCGTAAAACCCTCCGTTGCGCTCACCGCCGGCGCAATGTAAATCGGGAAAGAAAAGGAAGTCGTGCGGCTTATCACAAATATTTTGGCGGTGACCACCACCTCCACTTCATACAAGCCCGGTTGCAGCGGCGTACCGCAGAAGCGCACACAGCCGTCGGTCTCCGTTGCCACGTTGAATTCCGTTTTATTGGCTTGCCAGCTCAGCCCCGGCGGCAGATTGGTCACCGAGGTGATGTTAATTTGACTGATGGTAATGCCTGGCGCAACGGTTGAATCGTTGGC
>Ga0224722_1001122_pt1 | contig 15206 bp, 12 predicted proteins | sample Balambano_FR1_Me_FD_161646 | JGI IMG/M metagenome (GOLD analysis project Ga0224722, IMG submission 161646) | Freshwater sediment microbial communities from Lake Towuti, South Sulawesi, Indonesia - Balambano_FR1_MetaG | ecosystem: Environmental > Aquatic > Freshwater > Lake > Sediment | place... | reverse complement strand
TGCCCTTCACCCGATAGATGTTCCTCGATCGCCCGATCGCTACACTGACGGCGTTATTGCTATGGGGGCGATCGTCTTATGCGACTGGGTCGAATTGCGGTTTTGCTGTCGCTAATCGGGTTTATCGGACTGCTGGCTTACGGAATCGAGCTGTCGCTGCCGCGCGGTGGTCCCAGTTTCAGCAAGACGCTAACGCCGATGACAACCCCGGCTCCTGCAGGACTGGGTTCTTACGATGTGCTGGGTGTGGTCGTCGATCGCCCGGAAGCCGAACAGCTTTTGCAAACGCCAGAAGGTCAGCAGCAGCTCAGCCGCGAGAATGGGGCGGTCGAAATCACGCAGGATTTGATCGACCTGGGACGCAAGGCTTTCTACACCGAAACCTTTGGCAACGAGTATTTCTTTACCGATGTGATGGGAGCGATCGATGGCGGCATTAATCTGGTGAATCTGAGTCGGGCGATCGTGGCGCTGGGCGGTAAACCCACAACCAATCTTCAGGTCAGGCTCGATCACGATTACATCGTGGGCGGCAGAAATTTTCCCAAAGGAACGCTGTTGAGTACGGGCTTGGATGTGCCGCCAGGGTCGCTGATTCCGCTGGGTGTGAAGATCCACAAAGCAGGAGGCAAAATCCAGATGGGAATCACCTGTGCCGCCTGCCATTCAGCAGTTGATCAGCGATCGGGGCGGATTATCGAAGGTGCGCCTAATGTTGATCTGGATTCGGGTTTGCTGCTGGCGTTTGCCACCAATTCAGCAGCGATGTTTCGGCAGACGGGGGTAAATCCGCTGAAACTGCCTCAGGGAGAACAGACCTATATCAATGCCAATGGCAACTCGGCAAAACTAGTCGATGCGAAAGCGTTTGAAGATGCAGTGGACGCAGATTTTCTGGCGTGGTCGCCCGGCAACTTTGACTCTTCGCCTGATAATGTGAACAATCCGGCGCAGAATCCTTCGTCCTACACGTATGAGGCGTATCCCTATGGCTGGAGCGGCTTTTCGTCGATCGGCTGGTTCCACGGTCTGACCACGCTGAACAACAACGTTCACGCGACCAACTCCGACCCTTCAACCGGAGCTGATGCCAGTTTGCCGCTGCTGGGCATCGATAAGGAAACTTACCTGGGTGCCATGCTGCAGAACGCCGCGCATCCCAAGTTTCGCCTGCCAGAAGGGGCAAAGCCGTCTGAGTTTTTTGATCAAATCGACCCTACGCCAGGACAGCCAGGAATGAACCAGGTCATTCGGATGCCGGGATATCCCAAAGGATCGCTGTTTGCGATCGACGGACTGCTGGCAAGTTCTCCGGGGTTGCCTGTGGGCGAGCAGCTTAACGGCATGTCGGCTTATCAAAATACGCTGGCTCCACCGCCGCATGAATCCGACGCAGAGATTGACACGCTAAAACGGGGTGCAAAAGTCTTTACCGAAGCAGGGTGCATCAAGTGTCACAGCGGACGCTATTTCAACAATCATCGGGTAATTGGCGAGATTGAAATCAAAGGTCAGCCTTCTCGCGCCAAAGCCCTGGCAAAAATACCGGGAATCTTCACCCAGCCGAAAACCTACCCGCCCAGTCTGAGCGTCCCCCTGCCCGCTGACCCGCCTGTGCTGGAAGTCCCCACCGACATCATGCCGAGAGCCGATCGCCAGCTTGCCTTTGCCCAAAACAATCCGGCGGGTGGCTACAAGGTGCAAAATCTGATCGGACTCTATCTCAGTGCGCCCTATCTGCACGATGGGGGGGTCGCTGCAGCCGCAGAGGCGATCGCTCCTGACCCATCTGGCTGGTATCAGGTCGTGAAACCCGAAGAGATGGGACTGGCAGGAACCTGGATGCAGCAGATTGAACCTGACCCAGAAGCCAGCCTGCGCGTGTTAGTCGATCGCAATCTTCGTAAGGCAGCAGTGGAAGCAAACCGGGAAAGCCCTGAACTGCAGGCAATTCACTCAGACGGCAGCGGGCACAACTACTGGGTCGATTGCAAAGCGGGTTTCACCCCTGAGGATCAGACCGCGATCGTGCAGTTCCTGATGGCGATCGATGATGACCCTGCCGTGCTGCCCATTGAGGACGGAGAACCGCTTGTTGCCCGAACCGACTCAGAATCCTGAGAATCGCGATAATAGAAAAGATGACTCAGGTCAGGAAATAGCACCGATGAAACTTTCAAAGAAGAACCTAGATCAGCGGCTTGATCACCTGTACGACGTGATTATTGTCGGCGGCGGCGTGGGGGGACTCTCAGCAGCAATCTATCTTCAGCGATATCGTCTCTCCTGTCTGATCATCGAGAAAGGCAAAGGGCGATCGTTCTGGATGCAGGAACTGCGAAACTATCTGGGCTTGCCGCCCGACACACCCGGACGCGAAATGCTCCAGCAGGGACAGGAACACGCCCTGACGCTGGGAGCGGATCATCTGCGCGGCTTTGTGGAAGAAGTGCGCGATGAGGGAGATACCTTTGCGGTGAAGGTGAAGGTCGGGAAGGAAGACAGCATCTTTCCCGTATTTCGATCGAAGTATGTGATCGCCGCGAGCGGCATTATCGACCATCTGCCAAAGCTCGAAAACATGCAGAATGTCTTTGATTACGCAGGCTATAACCTGCACGTCTGCATGATTTGTGACGGCTATGAAATGGCAGAGCGGCAGTGCGGCTTGTTTGTGGGCACTGAGGGAGCAATCAACACGGCGTTTGTGCTGAACTGGTTTACGCCCTACATTACCGTGTTCACTAACGGTCAGGTCGAAGTGGGCGACGAAATGCGGCAAAAGCTAAAGGAATATGGCTTTCCGCTGATTGAAACGCCAATCAGACAGTTGGTGGGGCAGAATCACGAAATGACCGGAGTCGAGCTAACGAATGGAAAAATCATTCCACTCGAAACAGGACTGGTCGCAATGGGATCTCATCACTATAATGAGTACCTCAAGGGACTCGACTTGGAGTGGAAAGGCGGCAATCTGGTCACAGACAATATGTGCCGAACCTCTCATCCGCGCCTGTTTGCGATCGGAGACTTAAAAGAAGGTCTCAATCAAGTGTCAATTGCCGTCGCTGATGGTACATTAGCTGCAACAGCAATCTGGCGAGACATCCGCAGGGCTTCTCCGCCTCGTCGCTGGGAAGACCACTTGTCTCCCGAAAAAAACACTGTCGAGACAACCTGACAAACTCGAATTGCATTTTGACGCGAATCAAATTGGAGCAGGACTGTGCCACGAACTGATACCCCCACGATCCCCGAATTGCAATCTGAAGTTGCCCGACTACGCGATGAACTCCAGATGCGAGACCAGCTTGTCCAGCAGCTTTCTCAGGAGCTATTTCGGCTGGTCAAAGGCAATGCTGCAGCAACTCCCACCCCTGCCGTTTCAGAGCGGCAGCAAGCTGAGATCCGCGCCCTCCGCGAACAGGTGCAGGGCTTTGAGCAGCAGGCAATGTTTTATCAAGAGCAGTTATCCGCCAAAGATGCAGAACTCTATCAGCTCCGGCAGTCCGCTCAGGAAATGACCGATCGCGCTCGGATGCTGGAACAGGTTGTGGAAGAGCTGCCCCGCATTTATAAAGAAAAATTTGAACAGCGGCTTGCCCCCATCAGGGAAAAAGTGACGCTGATTCAGCAAGAGAACCGCCGTCTGCACGCAGAGCTTCAGAGTGTGAGCTATCGGCTTGCGGTTAGAAGTCGCCGCGTCAGCCATCTGGATCTGCCGAGCTTCCCTCGCATTAGCGCAACGCTGCCCGACTTGAGCAATGTTTAATCTCACGTCTCACTCCGTTAAAAATTCGTGCGTGTCCTGCTCCTGACTGATGCGCTGCCTGCTGCTCCTGAAAGTTGGTGGGCAATTTCAACTGCGGAAATCAAACAAGCGATCGTTCAGTTTCCCATTTCTACAGAACCTCAGGTATCGGTCATTCAGACCCACGAAGCCATCGCGCTTCAGCCTGGGGATTTGCTATGTCCGCTCACGCTGAACTTGCCCGATTCCTTATTTTGGAACGGTCAGGCAATTTATCAAGTCTGTCGAGACGTGGAGGGATTGCGCGATCGAGTTCAGCAAAGGTTCGAGGTTCCGATCGCCCCTGGCGACTTCTGGCTGCCGATCGTCCTGACTGCCAAGGGCGCACTTTACGGGGAAGCGATTTGTCGCGAAGGTTCGAGCTATCATCAGCCGCTCCATTTGCCCGATCGACACCGCCAACTGCTCTATCGCCTTGCCCATCGCCTCTTAAAGGAACTCAACGCGCCGCCCTCAGTTTACCTGCTTCAGTTTGGTTGGACAGAAGGCAAAATGGGGTTCGATCGCCTGTTTCCCTTTCCGGCAGCAGCGGCGATCGCCAGTCTAGACGTTCAAACGCCCAACCTCTTCGCCTGCCACTGGCAGTGCTTAATTCATCAGCCAATTCTCGACTTACAGATTCCAGGAAGTGTGATGTGGCGATCGTTTCAACAGAACAATCCTGGAATCGAATGAAGGCAAAACCTCAAGCCTCTTTGCTGCTCACCACTCCGCAACCTGCAACAATGAGGCGTGAGATGTTTTTGAACCAACGCAAATGAATCCCGTTCCTGTTTCAACCCTGTTTATTGGAGTTAATGGGTTTATAGCGATCGCATTGTCTTACATTGTCGTGATGGAGCGCGTCAGGACAAGGGTGTGGCATGGAGAATCAAAAGCAGATATTTCCAGTCAGCCCAACTATCTTGAGCAGCCGAGTCAGTGGGCAGCATTTGTCGAAAACTACACGCAAAAGACAATTGCGAGCAAAGCCAGCGATGACGCAATCTTGCAGCGGAAAGTCCGGGCTTACGGCAATTTTATCGAGTATGTACCGCTGGCGTTGCTGTTCATCCTTGCGCTTGAGCTAATGAATTCACCAGCCTGGCTGCTGTGGCTTTTAGGAATTGCGTTAACGCTCGGTCGTGTTGCTCATGCCTGGGGAGTAATAAAAACCTATGGCCCGTCACCGGGTCGCGCGATCGGGTTTTTCCTGACCTGGTTTGTTTACCTGGTTGGGGCGGGAGCCTGTCTGTATTACGGAGCGATCGGAGCCTTGCAATAGAAAGCGCAGCATTCAAAAGTTATCTGTGGATCGCTAAGCTCGATAAGCATGAAGCGATCGAAAACTGCTGCTGATTGCTGAACCCATGACTTTCATCAGAGTGTTGCGGAATCCAACTGTTAGAAGAACACGCTCAAGCAGCGATCGCACTCATTCTGGCAGGCGTGCGTCAACCTTCATAGCCCTGGAATAAGACGATCGCCCTCTGTGAATTCCTCCTTGAGTCGCCCGGTGAATTGACACGATCCCTGATATTACGCCAAGATGGGAATCATTAAAGGCTGTCACAAAACTTCGTAAAGTCCTATTTTTAAGGTTATTTATTACCGTGGAACTGATTCCTCTGGAAACCATCCAGAACATCGCTCACGAATACGGCTACTGGGCAGTGTTCGGCGGCATTCTCCTCGAAAATACAGGGATTCCGATTCCCGGTGAAACCATTACACTCGTCGGCGGCTTTCTCGCAGGCAGCGGCGAACTAGATTTTTGGCTAGTGCTCGCAAGCGCGCTGGGCGGGGCGATTCTGGGCGATAACTTTGGCTACTGGGTTGGCTACTACGGCGGCTGGTCGCTAGTAACTCGGGTTGGTAGACTGTTCCGCATCAAAGAAGAGCAGCTTGTCGGAGTGCGAGACCAGTTTGCCCAAAATGCTGCCAAAGCCGTGATTTTTGGTCGATTTGTCGCCCTGCTTCGCATCTTTGCCGGACCCCTGGCAGGAACCGTGAGAATGCCTTATCCGCAGTTTCTCCTCTGTAATCTGGTTGGAGCAAGCATCTGGGCAGGCGTTACGATCACTGCCGCCTACTTCGCTGGTTCGCTCGTTTCCCTGGAAACCCTGATGGGCTGGATGTCCCAATTTGCCGCAGTTGTCGTGGCGATCGTAATTGGCTGGTTTGCCCTCTCCTACTGGCTGGAGCATCGGAAGTTTGGGAAGGGAGTGGGGAGCGGGGAGTAGGGAGTGGGGAGCATTCACTCACCTACATCCACCCATCCACCCACCTACCCAAGCTTCACCTGCCCCGTTGTCGCCAGCACCCGCGCACTTACGCCAAAGACGCGCAGCAACCCTTCAGAGTCGGAGTGGTTGTAATCGCCTACGCCTTCCATTGAGGCATTTTCTTCAGAGTAGAGGGAGTGGGGTGCATCGTCTGCGGCAACAAAAGAGAGCGTTCCTTTATAAAGAGAAACGGTGATGGTTCCAGTTGCCAGAGCTGCGGTATAGCCGATCGCCTGACGTGCCATTTGGGTTGCCAGATCAAACCAGTAGCCCTGGTAAATTTGCTTGGCGACGAGCAGGGAGAGCTGATCATAGAATTCGCGGGCGCGGCGATCGAGAACGAGCTGCAAGAGATAGGCGTAGCAGGTTCCCAGGATTTCAACGCCAGGGCTTTCGTAGACACCGCGAGACTTGATACCGACAAAGCGGTTTTCGACCAGATGTGTGCCAATGCCGACGCCGTGCTTGCCGCCGATCGTGTTTGCTTGCAGAAATGCTTCGACCAGGTTGACTGATTGACCGTTGATGGCTACCGGACGACCTGCCTCAAACCGCACCGTGAATTCTTCCGGCTGGTCAGGCGCGTCGATTGGATAGCAGCCCATAATCGGCTTGACAAACTGAGCTGGGGTCGTCAGCGCTTCCAGCATTCCCGATTCGTGGGTCAGTCCCAGCAGGTTGGCATCGGTGGAATAAGGCTTGTCTTTGGTGGCAGTGACGCTCAGCCCGTTGTCCTGACAAAAATCGATCATTTCGCTGCGTCCGGGGAAGCGTGCCAGGAAGGATTCATCTCGCCAGGGCGCGTAGACCTCAAATTCAGGAGCCAGCATATTGGTGATAAGCTGGAACCGCACCTGATCGTTGCCGCGGCCGGTCGCACCGTGGCTGAAGACAGTGAGTCCGCGCTGCTTCATCTCGCGAATCATTGCCTCGGTCAGCACACAGCGAGCAATGCCCGTGGTGTTCCAGTAGCGTCCCTCGTAGCACGCCTGTGCTTGAATGACCTGAAGTCCTGCTTCGGCAATTCCCGCCCGGCAGGGCAACAGCACAAATTCGGAAGCTCCTGCTGCCAGCATTCGCTTTTCAATGTCCGCCGGATCGTCTTCATCGGGCTGTCCCAGATCTGCGGTGAAGCAAACCACGTTCACGCCCTGATCCGTCAGCCATCGCGTAATCGTGCAGCTATCGAGCCCACCAGAACCCGCAAAGGCGATCGTCTTTCCCTGTAAGTCTTGCGCTTTCATATCGTTTTTCTCTCTCAGCCAATCTCCCAGTCCGGGATAAAATACCCGCGATCGGGCAGACACCATATTATCGGTTGAATTGTTCCCATTTTGTTCGGGGACAACCGATTGTTAAAAAATGATGATGTCCTTAATCCAATCAGAACTTTTTGACGCTCAGACAAGTCAACGATAGGATGCAATCAGTATTAGCCGAATCTTTTTGCTGCCGTGTTTTTTAGCGTCGTCATTCCCACCTACAACCGCCTGCCGATTCTGGAGAAATGCCTGCGGGCACTGGAAAATCAGCAGATTCCGGCTGAAAGCCCGATCGCCGGATATGAAATTGTCGTCGTGGATGACGGCTCGACCGATCGCACTGTGGAATGGCTGCAAACTCACTCAGCAGAGCTACCTCATGTGCGGCTGTTTCAGCAGGATCATCAGGGACCGTCTGCGGCGCGGAATCTGGGCGTTCGGGAGGCAAAGGGCGACACGATTATCTTTATCGACAGTGATCTAGTCGTGCTGGAGGGGTTTCTGCAGGCGCACGCCAACGCCCTGACTGAAGCAGCAAAAAACCTGGAAACCGATCGCGTCTTTACCTACGGCAGCGTGATCAACACCTGCAACTTTGATGATCCGACTTCAGAGCCGTTTAAGATAACCGACTTTTCGGCAGCATATTTTGCAACGGGGAATGTCGCGATCGATCGTAAATGGCTAGAAGAAGCCGGGCTGTTTGACACGCGGTTTCAGCTCTACGGCTGGGAAGACCTGGAGTTAGGGGTGCGTTTGAAACAGTTGAGACTGAAGCTGATCAAATGCCCTGAAGCGGTGGGCTATCACTGGCATCCGCCCTTTAATCTGAACCAGATCCCCAACCTGATCGACAAAGAAATTCAGCGGGGGCGAATGGGCGTTCTTTTTTACCAGAAGCATCCCACCTGGGAAGTGCGAATGATGATTCAGATGACCTGGCTGCATCGGCTGCTGTGGGGGTTGCTGTCTCTGGGCGGTACGCTGAACGAAAAAACAATGGCTCCTCTGCTGCAATGGCTGATCGATCGCGGGAAACCCCAGCTCGCGCTCGAAATCGCCCGGATTTTTCTCAACTGGTACAACGTGCAGGGCGTGTATGCTGCCTATGCGGAGATGCAGCAGAGTATTTAACCAAACCATAACTTATGTAGATTTCCCCTTTACAGACAGAGATAAATTCAGCAGATTGGTGAAATCTACGATTTCGCTGTGATGCTTTTAATCTATGATCAGAGCTTTTTTGGTGCAGGCGGTGCTGCTGTGGTGGCTGCTGCCCTGTTCTGCGTTTGCTGCTCCGATGTCCAGTCCACCGCTTTTTGAGGTCGTGGCTACGGCAAAATCTGCTCCCCTGTTGAATGGCACGACTTTTACAACCGCTCAGCCCCAGGTGGAAGTTGCCCGGATTCGATCGGCGATTTTGCCTGGTGTGATTTTGGGAGGACGCTACGACGGGATTTTGAACCTGCTGCAAGAGCGATACACCGCCAGCGGAGAACTCGATATTCGCTTAGAAAATGCCGCTCGATCGCTGCTGGAAGATGAACTGATGCAGGCAGGCTATTCTGTTGCTGCGACTACGAGCCGATCGCCCTTTGAGGATCAGCTTGCAGACAATCCGGAACCTGCTCGATTTTTGATTGGCGGCACAATCACCGCTGTGAAGCTGAACTCCTACAGCTCGCTGCTGGGCGAAAAAACCCAGGACGAACGCACAATTCGCTGGGAACTCTTCGATCGCACGACCGGAAAGGTCATCTACCGTCAGGCTGTGACCGGACGCGCCCAGGCAGAAGGGACAGACAATCCCGCCGCAACCTATGAAGCGATTCGCAACAGCTTTAAGGGACTGCTGACCCAGGCTGATTTTGCTGCTTTTCTATCTCAGCCCACGATCGCCAATCTTCCTGTAACAGTTTCCGCCAGCTATGAAATCGCGGCAGTCTCCAGCTCAGAAACCCCCCTTTCTACGGAGCAGATTGTGAGTCGATCGATTGCCTCGATCGTGCAAATTCGCACGCCAGAAGGACGGGGAACGGGCTTTGTAGTCGATGCTTCTGGGCTGATTGTGACCAATCATCATGTGGTCGGGTCTGCCTACACAGTGAAAACCGATCTGTACGACGGTTCGACCCACACAGCACAGGTGATCAAGCGAGATGCGGGTTTAGATGTGGCTTTGCTGCGTTTAGAAGCAGATGCGGCAGATCTGGTCAGCCTGCCTGTTTGTCCAGTTTCCGTCAAAGTTGGGGAAGGGGTGGTGGCGATCGGCAATCCGCTGGCACTTTCAAACAGCGTGACGCAGGGCGTGGTTAGCGGCATTCGCACCCGCAAATCGCACGCGCTTATCCAAACTGATGCAGCAGTCAATCCCGGCAATAGCGGGGGTCCTTTGCTGAACCGACACGGCGCAGTGATTGGCATCGTCACCGAAAAAATTGCCAGTCGCGGCATCGAAGGGTTAGGGTTTGCTCTCCCGATCACCGAATCGCTCGATCGCCTGAATGTCAAAATCTACCCAACCCAAACTGCCCTGAACGCCTGCGGTGATTCAACCATGCTGGCTGTCAATCAGGTGCAGCAGTAAACAGAATCAAGGCAGCCAAAGCAACTCAAAGCAACTCAAAGCAAAAATTACTGGCGTTGCTGAATAGACGTATGACACGCCCCCCTAGCCCCCCATCTATTTGTTGCCGCTCCTTAGGAGCGAGTGGGGGGAACTGAACGCCAAATTACCCTCATTTCAACCCCTTTTCTTGTCCGGGCGAGGGGCTTTCTTAGTGCGATATTCTTTATGCGATAATCGATCGTCTTCTGTCGATTCTTCGTTGGGGCTACCCGCGTTCAAGCTTCTATGTCGCTTTCCTGTCAGCAGTTGCTTCAGAAATATCCCGATCTTTGGCGCGACGCAACCATTCATCCCTTCCTAATGCAGTGCCAAACCGGAGAAATTCAGCCACACCAGTTCAATACCTGGCTGGTGCAAGATTATCTATTTGTGGTGGAGTTTACGCGACTGGCAGCGACGCTGATTACCTGGGCACCGATCGCTCATTTCGACGTGCTGCTGAGCGGCTTGGCGGCGTTAAAAGACGAACTCAACTGGTTTCGCGACAAGGCTGCGGAGCGTCAGCTCATTCTGGATGCTGAAAGACAGCCTACCTGTCAGACTTACTGCGCCTTTATGGTCAATATGGAAACGGCTCCCTATGCAGTCATGGCAACCGCTTTTTGGGCGATCGAGCTGGCATATAATCAGGGCTGGCAGCTTCCCGGCAAAATGCCTGAACCCTATGCTGAGTTTGCCGATCGCTGGGGCAATTCGGGCTTTACTGAATATGTGAAACTGCTGGAACATCAGGCAGACGAGATGCTGCGATCGGCATCAGAAGAAGTGCAGCAGCAGGCAGAACTGGCATTTGTCAAAGTTGCTCAGCTTGAGAAAGACTTCTGGCAGATGGCGTTTGCAGCCGTTTAACAAGCAGTTTCACGAAGCATTACTGATTCGCGTTGATTTCCTGTTTGCCGCCTTTTCCCTCACAGATATTTTTAATTGATTCGAGAGCTTTCCCAATTCCTTCATTCATTGCAGATTCAAAGCTATTCTCAGGTGCTTGTTCTGCCATCTTCTCTGCCATCTCCGCACGCGGTGCATAGTGAATGTGTACCGTTACCTTACACTGTTCACTATCTCCATCAACTTCCATCCATCCGCCATAATCATTTTCACCATCCGAACCCCATTCGATTCGTTTGCTGAGGCGATCGACGCGGAAATGTCCATCAGAATCATAAGAATGTCCACCTGCCTGTCCCTGCGTGCGAACGCGCTCGCCTTCTTGCGGCTGGGCACTGCGAACTGTGGGCAAATATTTGGGCAGGTTGCTCACATCTGCCATAAACTCAAACACATCATCGGCGGGTGCAGCGATCGTTTTAGATTGCTCAAACTCGGTGGTGCGGACGGTACGAGGATTACTTGAAGTCATAGTTCTTCTACTCAAGGATCAGAAATACAAGATCTGGAATAATAGTTCGGGCACTGCGAAGCGAATGAAGCGAATGCCTTGATAAAACCAATGCTTGAACTCATTACGCCTCTATGCTAAGGAGCCTGCTGATCCGAAGCCTCCTACTTTAGAAGTAGCCCTGTATTACCTTTGACCGAATCGAATGTGAGAACTGAGGGCAACTAAAAAGGGATCGAGGTTTTGCCCCGAATCCCCTGTGATACCTGATAGAAACGTAAATTGGCTATGGATGGTTGAGGCTGATCAGGAATAGATGCAGTGCGCTCCACTGCTCCTCAACTGCTCCTCAAGCTCGAAATAGCTACACAATTGCAATTATGCTTCCAGCACCCGCTGAATCCGCCGCTCAAGCTGGTCGAGGTCGAGTCCGCCTTCGTCACGGCTAATTCGACGAACCGTAGAATTGACCTTTGACAAATCTTGCAGCAAATCAGTTAGAATCTCCTGCTGCTGTCGCGATTGAATGACCTCACGCGGCTCCTGTACGAGATCTCGCACGATCGTATCTTCAGCGCGGGATGCAACGATCGGGTCAGTCTGCCCTTCTAAATAAACAAACGTCCGCCGTCCGGGGCCCCGCTCTTCTTCCACGGGCTGAAGCGATGTCACCTGATCCGATCGCACATACTTACCAAACCCTAAATGTACCAATACGGATGATTGAATCTTCATACTGCTTGTGACTACTGCTACCTCTACTCTCTATGGTAGACAATTCGCAAAATCAACAGAAGCTTTAGTCGGAGCGGGTTTTACGGTATTTTGGGTAGTGGTTTACACGGATCAAACGGTAGGGGCGAAGCATTCGCGGCAAAGATATCAGATTAGACTGCGAGGATTGCGATCGCGAATGCTTCGCCCTTACAGAGAGGGTACGATCGCCCTATTTCGCATCCATCCAGTTTTTGCCCGCCCGCACTTCCACCCGCAGCGGCACATCGAGCTGGACGGCAGATTCCATTGTGTCTTTGATTTGGGGCTGAAGCTCTTCCCAGAGGTCGGGGTGAATTTCAAACACCAGTTCATCGTGAACTTGCAATAGCAGGTGTGCTTTGTCCTGGTAGCCTTGCAGCAAATCGTGCAGCTTCACCATTGCGATTTTGATAATGTCTGCGCTTGATCCCTGAATTGGCGCGTTAGCCGCCGCCCGCAGGAGCTGAGCATCGTACTGGTCGCGCAGCCGAATCTGATCCAGGTCAATCTTTGCTGGGTCTTTGCCCCGCAGCCGTTTCAGGCTATCGCTGCCAAAGTTGAAATAGCGGCGGCGACCTTTGATCGTGGTCACGTAGCCCTGCCCGATCGCCTCCTGCTGCATTTGTTGCAGATAGGCAAAGACTTTGGGATATCGCTGGTTAAAGCGATCGATAAACACGCGCGCATCGCTGGTAGAAAAACCGGACTCTCGCGCAAATCGCGACGCACCCATGCCGTAGATCACGCCAAAGTTAATCACCTTTGCCAGCCGTCGTTCTTCGGGGGTGATGTCCTCCTTCTCGAACAAAAGCTGGGCGGTGAGGGTGTGAACGTCGCGATCGTTTTGATAGGTTTCCAGCAAAATGGGTTCGTGGCTCAGGTGTGCCAGAATCCGCAGTTCGATCTGGGAATAGTCGGCAGCGACCATCAGCCAGCCCGGCTCGGGAATAAAGGCGGCGCGGATTTGGCGGCTAAAGGCGGTGCGAACAGGAATATTTTGCAGGTTCGGGTTAGAGGAAGAAAGCCGTCCCGTCGTAGTGACTGCCTGGTTAAAGTCAGTGTGAACCCTGCCCGTACTGGGATGCACCAGCATTGGCAGCGCATCGACATAGGTAGACTTTAGTTTGGTCAGGGTGCGGTGTTCGACAATGGCATCCACCACCGGATGATCGCCCTGCAGCTTTTCCAGCGTCGCTGCGTCAGTGGAGTAGCCTGTTTTGGTTTTGCGCGACTTTTTGCGATCGAGTCCCAATCCGTTAAACAGCAGGTCGCTCAACTGCTTGGGGGAACCGAGGCTGAATTTCTGTCCTGCCGCTTCGTAGGCGCGGGATTCGATCGCCGCCAGGTCAGTTTCAAGCTTCTGGGAGAACTGCTTCAGGTAGTCTGTATCGATGCGAATGCCCGTCCACTCCATTTCCGCCAGCACGGGTTCGAGCGGCACTTCAACTTCGCGTACCAAACGATCGAGTTCTGGATAGTCATGCAGTTCGGCGCGGAGTTTGGGCACAAGCTGGTGAGTGATATAAGCATCGGTGCCGCAGTAGTCCGCAACAGGCTCGACTTCCAGATCCGCAATATTTTTGCCCTTGGGAACCAGGTCTTCGTAGCCCTGCGACAGCAGATTCAGATAGCGAATGCCCAGGTCACTGAGTTTATGGCTCTGCTCCGGATTAATCACATAGCTTGCCAGCATCGTGTCAAACACCGCGCCTTTCAGCATAATTCCCTGCTTGCGCAGAACGAGGCGATCGTATTTCGTGTTCTGAAGCACCTTAGGATACCGATCGCCTTCCAGAATCGGACGCAGCGACTCCAAAACCAATTTCTGCTCCAGATTTCCGCCCGGTCGATGTCCGATCGGCAAATAGGCAACATCGCTCGCCTTCTCGCCCCAGCAGCAGCCAATGCCCACCAGCTCAGAATCCAGCGGATCGATCGCGGTCGTTTCGGTGTCCCAGGCGACGGGCTGCTTGGGATCGGTAAACTTTTTGAGCCGATCGACCAGTTTTTCCAGTTTTTCCGGCGTATCAATAATTTGCGGCTGCACGATCGCCGACTTCATTTGCTGACTTTCAGCCGTATCTTCAGCACTAAAGAACCAGGTATCGTCGGTTTCTGGCGCATCGAGGAAACTGGAATTGCCTTTGCCAGGCGCAAGTTTGGCTGTCGCGATTTCTGCATTGGCTGAGCTGCTATCCTCACTGTCTATTCCTGCAGAATTGCTCAAGAGCCGCTGAATTTTATTTAAATTGCCGAGAAATTGACGAAACTCCAGCTTTTCCAGCAAAGGGACGATCGCCTCTGGTTCAAAGCCGTGCAGCTTAAAGTTTTCTAGCGACAGGTCGAGTGGCACATCCAGGTGAATTTGCGCCATGTACTGAGAGTGCAGCGCGGCATCTCTGCCTTCTTCCAGCTTTTTCTTGACTGCGCCCTTGATCTCATCCAGAGAAGCATAAATGCGATCGAGCGATCCATAGGTTCCCAGCAAACTCGCCGCTGTCTTTTCACCAATGCCCTTCACGCCCGGAATATTGTCCGACGCATCGCCGCAAAGTGCCTTAAAATCCACAATCTGCGAGGGCAAAATGCCCATTTTGTCTTTCACCTGCTCCACGCCAAACTCTTTTGGGGGCGGAGTACCTTTGCCAAACGTGGTGCTGAGATACAGTACCGTCACCGACTGATCGGGATCAACCAACTGAAACAAATCGCGATCGCCCGACAAAATCTTCACCCGCCACCCTTCCGAAGCTGCCCGCCGCGCCAGCGTCCCAATCACATCGTCTGCTTCATAGCCCGGCGCAGTCACGATCGGCAAATTCATCGCCGTCAGCAGCTCCCGCAAATTGTGCATGTCGGGAATAAAGTCTTCGGGCGTGTCGGGTCTGCCTGCCTTGTAGGTTTCGTCTGCCTCGTGCCGAAATGTTGGATCGCCCAGGTCAAAGGCAACTGCAAGATGATCCGGCTTTTCTGCCTCGATCGTGTCCATCAACGCTTTGAGAAACCCGTAGGATATGCTCGTCGGAATTCCGGTCGAAGTCCGCAGACCCCCATCTCGCCCTTTGGCGTGGGCAAAATAGGCGCGAAACGCGAGGGAATGTCCGTCGATCAGGATGATTTTGGGCGAGGTAGGAGTGGACATGGT
>Ga0224722_1001121_pt1 | contig 15207 bp, 13 predicted proteins | sample Balambano_FR1_Me_FD_161646 | JGI IMG/M metagenome (GOLD analysis project Ga0224722, IMG submission 161646) | Freshwater sediment microbial communities from Lake Towuti, South Sulawesi, Indonesia - Balambano_FR1_MetaG | ecosystem: Environmental > Aquatic > Freshwater > Lake > Sediment | place... | reverse complement strand
TCGTTGCTGATTGACCCCGAAGCGATCCTGCGCGTGGCCGGCTTCCTGGCGCCCGAGCACTTCTACGTCGTCAAACATCAATGGCTCTACGAAGCGATGCAGCGATTGCAGGAGCGGCGCGAGCCGATTGACCTGCTCACGGTGTCGCAGGAGTTGAACTCCACCGGCCGGCTGGATGAGATCGGCGGCGAAGCCTATATCGCGCAACTCACCAACGCCGTGCCGACCGCGTTGAACGTCGAGGCGTATGCGAAGAGCGTCGAAAGCCTGGCGCTGCGTCGCAGGATGATCACCGCCGCAGGCGACATCGCGCGCCTAGCCTACGATCAGACCCTGCCGATTGATCAGGTCATCGAAAAGAGTGAGGCCACTGTCTTCGGCGTGACGGAGAACCGCGGCGAAGGCCACATGGTGCCGATCCGCAAGGCCGTCAGCGACTTTTACGAGCGCATCGAATATCTGCACGAGCACAAGGATGAACCGCTCGGCATTCCCACCGGCTACGGCGACCTCGACAAGCTGACCGGCGGCCTGCAAAAGGGCGACTTGCTCATCATCGCGGCCCGCCCAGGCGTGGGCAAGACCAGCCTTATGTTGAACGTTGCCTATCACGCGGCGCACCGCCATCGCCAGCGCGTGGCCATCTTCAGCCTGGAGATGGGCAACGAACAACTGGTGCAGCGTTTCGTCGCGGGCGAGACGGGCATTGACTCGCAGCGGCTGCGCGTGGCCGACCTGCGCGACGACGAGTGGGGTGCGCTCAACCGCGTCTCGATGCAGATGTCCGACACGCACATCTTCCTCGACGACACGCCGTCCCTCAGCCCGCTCGACTTGCGCGTAAAAGCGCGGCGCATCTATCAGGAGTATGGCCTCGACCTGATCATCGTGGACTATCTGCAACTCATGGTGGGCGAGAGCGGCGGGCGCAACGACAACCGCGTGCAGGAGATTTCATACATCTCGCGCTCACTCAAGGGCATCGCGCGCGAACTCAAAGTGCCGCTGATCGCCGGCAGCCAGCTTTCGCGTTTGGTAGAGCAGCGCAGCGACAAGCGGCCAATGCTGAGCGACTTGAGGGAAAGTGGATCGATCGAACAAGACTCGGACATCGTCATGTTCATCTATCGCGACGAGTTGTATAACCCGGATACGGAGTTCAAGAACATCGCCGAGATCAGCGTGGCCAAGAACCGCAACGGCCCGACCGGCAAGGCCATGCTGTTCTTCGACAAGCGCTTGACCGCGTTCAAGAATCTGGCGAAAGAGCGCATCGAGCTGTAATCGAGCAAATCGCATGATCAGTGAATTCATCGAGCGCCGGCTTGCCGAAGTGGATGATCTGGCCGAACTAAAGGTCACGCTCATCGCGCTGCGTTTGCTCGAACAGAAAGCCGCGCCGGCTTCGGTGACTGAGCGCGAGTTGCTGGCCCAACCGGCTATCCGCGACGGATTGAGCTTTCCTGCCATCTCCATGCGCCCGGCGTTGCAGCGTGCCCTGGCGCGGGGCACGTTGTTGGCGGCGCAGATCGGCGATGAAGCGCCGCGCTACTTCGCCAATGATCCGGCCGGACGCCACGCCGTAGACATGCTGTATGAGGCTATTGAGCCGAAGGAAGAAACCGGCGCAAGAATCGGCGCGGTCATGGTCGAGATTGTGCGCGAGATCGAACGTTGGGAGCAGGTGGACGTGTATTCTGTGTCGCATGACGACACAGCGCTGATCGAAACGTGGCTGGCGTGTGGCTATAGCCAGGACGAGATCAAGACGGCCATCCAACTGTCGCTGCGCTCGCCACGCCCCAGGCACTTGCCCGCGCGCAGCGTAAAAGACATCGGCAGCACACTCACCGCCGCTCCACCCGCAGCGCCAAGCGAGTACTTCGAGGTCATGGTGGCCCGCACAAAGCGCATGCCAGACGAGGTAATCAACCTGCGCGAACGCCTCGGCCGCCAGCCAACGCCAAAGGAATATGTGACCGTGCGCAACGCCGTGGGTTTGTTTGGGCTCACCGCTACGCTGGACTGCTTGAAGCGCATGTGGAGCGATCGCGGCGAAAACGCAATCAGTGTGGAGTCGCTCTTGCCGCTATTGGCCGAGCAGGAAGCCTCATCGCTTGCGCTGCAAAGAAAGTCCGTGGATCGGGATATGCAGCTTCGGGACGTGATACAACTCTACGAGCGCACGTTGGGCGTGCTGATCACGCCATACATTGCCAGCGAGATTGAGGCCATGCTGAGTGAGTTCCCAAGCGTGTCCGTTTGGCGCACGGCGTTTGAGCACGCGGCCGCGGTGAACAAGACGCGTTGGGAATACATCAAGAAGCTGGTGACAAACCCCTCGCCTGCCCTGTTCTTGCCTGCGCCCGTCAATGGGACGGCGAGTTTCGCTTTTGAAAATTATCGTCGCCGGATTGGGAATGGCATTCTGCCCGCCAGCGTCGCTACAGAGATCAACGAGCTTGTCGTGACGATTCCGGATGAAAAGGCGTGGGAAAGCGCATTCGTTGCGGCAGAATCGGCGAACGTGTTGCGTTGGAACTACATTCGGCAAATCCTGCGCCGATCTTTGGAGTCGCCGACGAAGAAAAATCATGGTCGAGCCAAATCAACCACCAAACGGGGCGGGACTTTCCGCCGGCCGCAAGTCCAATACACAGAGGCCGAGCGCGCCGCAGCAGAAGAACGCGCCCGGCAACAACTGGCCCGGCGCTCAGCCCAGCCCGCGCAACCAGCGCAATCAGCGCAATCAGGAGACACGAGCCATAGCAACAGATCGGAGTGATCCGAACGCCCGTATCGAGCCGCGAGATGGCGGACCCGATTGCGCTTACTGCGGCAACAAGCGCTTTGTGCTGGATCGCGAAGGCAACCTGAAGCCGTGCGAGCATTGCGCCACGGCGCAGCAGTGGAAGATGAATTCGGTGCGAGCCTTTTCATCGCGCGTAGGCGTGGCGGCCCGTCAGACGTTTATGAATTTCAGGACGGCGTTTGACGGCGTCGAGAATCCTGTTCTGCACGTGTGCCGCGATGAGGCCGAAGCCTTTGCCAATGATCCCTACAACAAGTGGCTGGTGATCTGGGGCGAGCGAGGCAGCGGCAAGAGCCATCTATGCGCTGCGGTGGACAATCACCTGGCGCAATTTGGCATCCCGTCGCTGTTTATCACCATGCCGGATGTGTTGGCTGCACTCCGCGAGGCTATTGATCTGCAATCGAACACCGAACAGGAAAGCTTCAGCGGGCGCATGAAACTATTCAAGACCGTGCCGGTGCTGATTCTGGATGATCTTGCCGCCGAGTCTGAATCGTCTTGGTCGGAGGGCGTGTTGTTCGAAATCATTGACTATCGCTATCGCAACCGGATGGCGACCATGATCGCGACTAACGTCAACCCCGATGACTTTGACCCCCGCATTGCCTCGCGCATGCAGGACACGGAATTTTGCACGGTGTGCGAGAACGCCGCGCCGGATTACCGTCGGCGACCAAAATCGGATCGCGGGTAGCCACTGAGGCCACAGAGGACACTGCGATCTCTCTATGCTCTGTGGCTGAAAATACGATGACAAAACTCTGGGGCGGGCGCTTTAGCGGCGAGACTGATGCGCTGATGAAGCGCTTCAACGACTCGATTAGCTTCGACATCCGGCTGTGGGAAGCTGACATTCAGGGCAGCATCGCTTATGCCAACGCGCTGGCGAAGGCAGGTGTGATTACCAAGAAGGAAGCCGCGGCACTGGTCAAGGGCCTGAGGGCCGTGCATAGGGAGTTCGCCAGCGGCGCGTTCGTGGTCAAGGATGGGGACGAGGACATTCACACTGCTGTCGAGCGGCGGCTGAAGGAAATCGTCGGCGACGTGGCCGGCAAGTTGCACACCGGCCGCAGCCGCAACGACCAGGTCGCCACCGATATGCGCCTGTTCTGCCAATCGGCAATCGAAAATCTAAAATCGAAAATAGAGTTGGTGCAAGCTGCACTTCTTGCTCAGGCTGAACGCCACATCAGTTCGGTGATGCCCGGCTACACCCATTTGCAGCGCGCCCAGCCGATCACGTTTGCGCACTGGTGCCTGAGCTACTTCTGGCAGTTTGGGCGCGACGCGGAACGGTTGGAAGACTGCGCCAAACGCACGTCCGTGTCGCCGCTCGGTTCCGGCGCGCTGGCCGGCAACCCATTTGACATTGACCGGCTTGCCCTTGCACACGAGTTGGGTTTTGACGCATCAACCAATAACCAATTACCAATCACCAACAACTCTCTCGACGGCGTGAGTGACCGCGACTTCGTGGCCGAGTTGCTGTTCTGCTGTGCGCTGACCGGCGTGCATCTGTCGCGCCTGGCCGAGGACTTGATCGTCTACTCGACAGCTGAGTTTGGCTTCGTCACGTTCGACGACGCCTACTCGACCGGCAGCAGCTTGATGCCGCAGAAGAAGAACCCTGACGCGATGGAGCTGGCGCGCGGCAAGAGCGGCCGCTTGATAGGTAACCTGATGTCATTGCTGACCGTGCTCAAGGGCCTGCCGATGACTTACAACAAGGACTTGCAGGAGGACAAAGAAGGCCTGTTTGATTCGCTCGACACACTCGGTCTGACGCTGCCTGTGGTTGCTGGCGCGATCGGCACACTGCGGGTGAATGCGCACAAGATGCACGCGGCGCTCGACCCGGCCATGCTGGCGACTGACGTAGCTGAATATCTGGTGCGCAAAGGCGTGCCATTCCGCGAGGCGCACCACCTGAGCGGGCGCGCCGTGGCGCTGGCCGAAGGGCGCGGCGTCGGCATTGACGCGCTCGACCTCGATGACTGGCACAGCATCTCACCCAGGTTCGATGTGGACATCGCGGGTGTGTTTGGCTACGAACGAGAGGCGGTGTCGTATGAGCAGTCCGTCGCCTCGCGCGACGTGATGGGTGGCACGTCGCCGCGCGCGGTGAAGGAGCAAATCAAGCAGGCCAAACGATGGCTACAGACAAGACATCGGACGCAAGTCGCAAGTCGCAAGACATAGAAATATCGCCCGCCGTCGTTCGTCTTGCGTCTCTTAAAGAGCACCTCGTAAACGGCGGGCGTATCGAGCGGGCGGGTGAAGTTGCCCGGCTCGTCATCCCGCCAACGACGAGCGCGGCCTACACGGATGCCCAACTCGACGATTACCAGCATGCGTTGCCGCGCGCCTTCGTCAATCGGCCGCCGCAGCGCCTGCGCATCCGGGCGCGCTTCTCACATCCTGCTGGCGCGATGAAGGGCACGGCCGGCTTCGGCTTCTGGAATCATCCCTTCACCCGCGAGGGCGGCGTGATTGAGCCGCCGCGCAATCTGTGGTTCTTCTACGGCTCACCGGAGAGCAATATGCGGATCATGCCCGGCGGGTCTGGTCATGGCTTCAAGGCGGCAGTGCTCAACACCCCCCTCCCTAACGCGGAGGGGCAAGGGGTGGGGGCGATGGCGAACAGACTCCTCATGGCAGCCGGCAATCTTGCGCTCAAGATACCCGTCGTGTCCTCGGCCGCGATGGCCGCGGCGCGACGCGTGATCGTCGCGAGCGAATACCCGCTCGACCTCGACGTGACCCAGTGGCATGACTACGCGCTGGATTGGACAAGCGATGCCGCTGTGTTTTGCGTGGATGGTCAGGAAATGCTCCGGGCGACGAAGCCACCGCTCGGACCGCTTGGCTTCGTCGCTTGGGTGGATAACTATCGCGCCACCGCCACGCCCGATGGTCACTACGAGTTCGCCTATGTGGACGTGCCGGAGGCGCAGTGGATGGAAATGACCGTGATGAGTAGCGAGTAGCGAGTAGCGAGTCATGACTCGTTACTCGTTACTCGTTACTGACTTCAGATAGGCTCGTCGAACATCGTGCTGATGGATTCGCCGTTGTGGGTGCGGCGGATGGCCTCGGCCAGCAGCGGCGCGATGGATAGCACGGTCATGTTGGGCAGGAGTTTCTCCGGCGCGATGGGCACTGTGTTGGTCGTCACGATCTCATCCACATCGGTCTGTGCCCGCAGGCGTTCGATGGCTGGGCCGGTGAACAACCCGTGCGTGCATGCGATTGAGATGCGCCGCACGCCGCGCTGGCGCAACACATCCAGCGTTTCGATGATCGTGCCGCCTGTCGCGATTTCGTCATCCATCACGATCGCGTCCTTGCCATCCACATCGCCGACCAAATCAATGGCGACATCCTCGTCACTCAGCCGGCGTTTGTTGCCCGCTGCCACAGGCGCGTTGAGCAAGCGCGCGAACTTAGCCGCGTTCTTTGCATTACCCAGATCGGGCGAGACGACGACCAGATTCTTGCCGTCACCGCGATCCTTGAAGTGATGCGCCAACACCTTGATCGCGTTCAAGTGATCCACCGGGCAACTGAAGAAACCGTGTACTTGGGGCGAGTGCAGCGCCATCGTCAGCACGCGGTCTGCGCCTGCGGTCACCAGCAGGTCGGCCACCAAGCGCGCGGTGATGGGGATGCGCGGCGCATCTTTCTTATCCGACCGCGCGTAGGCGTAATACGGGATGACCGCGGTCAGCCGTGCCGCAGCGCTGCCCCTGGCGGCATCCAGCATCTGCATCAGCTCCATCAAGTGGTCCTGAACGGGTGGACACAGCGGTTGGATGAAGAACACATCGGCTTCGCGGCAACTGGCCTGCAACTGAACCTGGATGCAGTCGTTGCTGAAACGGCTAATGTAGGTGGGCGAAAGCGGTGTACCGAGATTCCTGCAAACTTCCTCGGCTAGTTCGGTGTGAGCGTTGCCGCTAAAGACGGTGATTCCTCGCATCGTTGATGATTCCTCTTGGAGATGCGATTGTGCCACGATGCGCTCGGGAGATGGTGCGCTTATCCGGCGTCTGCTGTGCGCTTGCCTGCCTCAGTCAGCCAATAGGTCGCTGCCGGGAACTTTTTGTTGCTGCTGATCAGGCCGGCGTCGGTCAGGGCCTCCACATCGGCGGCATCCACGGCGTCAGCGGTGTCATCGGCCTGGTGCAACAAATAGGTCTTGTGGCCGTCCAGGTCGCGATGATCTTTCAAGCGCAAGCCATCGGCCATAGCCTGCAACATCTGCCAACGTCGCGCCAGTGATTGAATCTGCGCGATGTGCTCTTCCTCATGTTGGCTCAGATACGATGCGACCGTCCACAGCGTCTGCTGGCCGCGTTGCGCGTGCACGCCTGTGCGTTGCCAATCACCGGCAGAAATGCGTGCCAGCATCTGCACCAACTCAGCCCGTCGAAGCCCAAATGACTGAAGGGAGGTAGCGAAAGCGAGATCGGCATAGCGCACCACGTCCTCCCAACGCCGCTCGTCGAGGTCGTGATACCGCGGATGGTCGTGCGCCAGGATCAAGTAACAGCGATAGGCCAGCACATCGTCGGAGGCACGGATGTGCGCAAACAGGTGTGTTGTAGACCATTCCCCGGGCGTCAGCGCTGTGTGCAAACGGCCCTCGCTCAAGTTCGAGGTGAGCTTAGAGAGTCGTTGGGGAGCACCGCCCAGCGTGCGCAACAAGGCGTCGGTCAGCCGCGACATTATCGCGCTGCGGCCAGGCGGGGAGAGCCGCCGGCCAGAAATGGGTCGGCGAGCGGGCGCGCGTCTGCAACTGTCAGATAGTCGAATACCTTGTCCAGGTTCTTGCGGAAGTGGTCTACCGCATCCACTACCAGCCGGTCATCCGTCCAGGGCTGATAGTAGGTGCGCACGCGCTCCACCTCGGCCCAATCCAATTCGCGCCAGCCACGGATGCCGCGTTTGCGCCCAATCAGGCGGGCCTGGTGCACGGCTTCGTCGCTGCACACGCATTCGATTACGCGCCAGTCCGCGCCAAAGGCGTGGGCCTGGGCGCGCCATGCGTTGCGTATTGTTGTTGTGCTGGCAACCGAATCGAGGATGGCCGACTGGCCCATGCGCAATTGGCGTTCGGCCAGCGAGGTGAGGAGTTCATAGCCGGCCCAGCCGAGTTGCTGGCGGGCGTCTTCCTGCTCGGTCATGCCCGAGCGAACGATGGCTGCTTCGAGGTGATCTTTGGCAAACACCGGGATGCCAAGCCGCCGGCCAACTGCCTCGGCCAGGCTGCTCTTACCGGCGCCGGGCAACCCGGAGAAAACGATGAGCTGCATGTCGGCGATTATTCTGACACGCGGCTCATGCAGCTACTGCACGGATGTTGAACAACATCCCTTCGCAGGCCTCGCGGAGGGCGGGAGTCACCCGTTCCTTAGCCTGGGCTAACGCTTGCGCTCACCCCAGTTCGTGCACATGCTCCTGCAACTGGCGCTGGTTGATCTTGGTGTATTGGTCGCGGATGATCTGCGCCATCTCCTCTTCGGTCAACCTATACGACAAAGTATTGAGTGCGTCCTCCGGCGATTGGCCGTAGACAAGCTTCTTCTTGCCGTTCGTCATCTCGAACAGATACATGTAATGGGGGTTGCTGAAGCTGCTCATCTCGATTTTGGATTTTGGATTTTGGATTTTCGATTGGGCCAGCCCAACAATCGAAAATCCAAAATCGGCAATCGAAAATGGTTAGGCCTTCGCCAAGGCATCCCAATAGTCGCGGCGCTCCTGGCGCACGGTGGCCAGGCCGCGGTTGACTTCATCGTCAAATTTGCCGCTCAGCAACTCGCGGTAGAACTGGTAATCCACGCCGATCACTTTCTCATCATCCGGGTAGCGGTGATAGTTTTCCTTGCTCATGCGGCTCTTGCCCTCGGCGATGATCTGGTGGCCGAGCGCGCTGCCGGGGTAGGGGGCGTAGAACGAGATCGAAGGCAGGATGCGCTTGGTGTATTTGAGCATGCGCATGGTCTTGAAGGCGTCTTCGCGCTGCTCACCCGGGATGCCCAGCATGATGTTGCTCCAGAACACCGGTGCTCTCTGGCCCTTGGCCTCCATGTCGTCGCCGATGCGCGTCAGCAGATCAATGGCGAAGTAGTTGTCCTCTTCGGTGCACTCTTTGTTCAGAATCTTGAGCACGCGGTCGCTGCCGCTCTCAAAGCCGATGGAGACTGTGCTCCAATTCGTCTTGCGGATGACGGCTTCGAACAAATCGGGCCACTGGCGCACCGTGTCGGCGCGGGCGGCCGCCCAATACGGCCATGTCTTGTTGGCGTACTTCGGATACTTCTCCACCCATTCCTCCAGCCAGCTTGGGTTCTGGAAGAACATGCTGTCGTGGATGACGACCGAGCCGAGCGGCCCGAACGTCTCGTCGAGATAGTTCAGCTCCTCGATCACCATGTCCACCGGCCGGCGGCCCATGTTGGGGATGTAGCTGTTCTCGTTGCAGAAGGCGCACTGCCAGGGGCATACCCGGCTGGTCAGCAGCGTGGCCACCGCCGGTGGACCCCAGCCGCACTCCGGCTCCAGCGGCCAGTTGAACTTCGTCGCCAGCTTCTTACTCGCGGGTTCAGGCCACAGCGTGCGGTCAATCATCGGCCACTCGGCCATGCTCTTTGCGCCCACGCCCAGAATCACGCGCGGGAAGGCATCCGGGTTGCTGACCAGGTTGACGATGACGTTCTCGCCTGGCCCTTGGCAAATCTTGTCGAACTCCGATACGGACAGCATCTCATCCAGGGCCACCGTGGCGTGCATGCCGCCGGTTAGCACCATGCCCTTGGGGTTGATCTTCTTGAACAGCTGCGCCGAACGGTAGGCGACGGGATAGGTGTAGCTGCGCACGTTCATGATGAGCATGTCGTAGCCCTTCATGCGCTTCTCTACCTCTTCCCAGCTCGTGCATTGGCGGGTGCTGAACATGTCGGTCATCAGACCATTCTGGTGCAGGATGGTGCGCAGCAGACCCATGCCATGATCTTGCCACTGCTCGTGCGGGCCGGCTGGGTTGACCAAGTCACGCAGGTCGCCCAAATCCAGCCATAGCCGCTTGGGCTGCTTGCCCTCCGGCTTGGCCTTTGGATTAAATAGATTCTTGAACATCGCTTCTTCGGTAATCTACCAGACTATTCCACCCTAAGCGGTTAACACAACGCAAGTCTGGCTCTTGCCCTGCGGAAAACGATAACCGCGGAGGCGCAGGGGACACAGAGAACGTCTCTGCGACCGCCGCGCCTCCGCGGTGAATCAACACACTAGTGGCAACCGCAGCCTGGGCCGCAGCTTGCACCTTCCTCGGCGCTGGTCGAACCGCTGTCTTTGGTCTTGAATGAGCTGCCGCAGCCGCACGCAGCCGTGGCATTGGGGTTCTCGATCTTGAAGCCGCCGCCCATCAGGCTGTCAATGAAGTCAATCGAAGCGCCACTCAGATACATCAGGCTGGTAGGGTCAATGAACAGCTTGACGCCGTTCTGATCCACCACGGTGTCAAAGTCGCGCGCCTGCGCTTCGAAGGCCATGCCGTATTGCAGACCGCTGCAGCCGCCGCCAGCCACAAATACGCGCAAGCCGTGGTTGGGGATGTTGCGCGATTGCAACAGGTCGCGCAGCTTGACCTCTGCGGTCGGTGTCAGGCTCATCGCTGGCGCTTCAACCATTTCGATCTCAATGTCGGGCTTGATCAAATCTACGGTTGCCATGTATGTGTCTCCTGTCAAATCTGTTAACCAAACCGGACGCGCCTCCGTTTATCGGTCGAAACTTACGTGCGGCGCGACCGCACACATTTTCTCAACGCGCGGGATTGTAGCATGAGCATGGCGCGTCTATGGCGTAACCGGCTGCGTCTTCACCGTCACATCGCGCATGACCGAGCCGTTTAAGTTCAACACCCGCAGCTTGAACGCCCATTCGCCAAAGGCCTGATCCACCTTGACCAGCAGTGCGTTCAGGCCCTTCTTGACCGTCACCTTCGGCAAGTCCAGATCGCGCGTGTCGTCCGGCACATAGCGGGCGACCTTGTTGCGCCACACTTCCTGCCCGTTCAACCACACCGCGATGCCGTCGTCCGAGTTCATGCCCAGCAGCGCCTCGCGGTCCGTAGGCGAATCAATCCACACGAAGGCATAGGCCACATTGTTCTCGTCGGGCTGGATGTAGTTGGCCAGATTGATCTTGCGCGATGGGCTTTGGATCAGTTGTGCGCCCGCGCCATCGGCCGGAACCATAAATGCTGCTTCGCCGTCGGGGAGCACATCGTCATACAGCCCACGCTGAGGAAAGCCGCCGATCAGCCACCACGTGCGGATATAACCATCACGCGGTTGTGGGGATAGTCGAATCCGCGCCTTGCCAGTATCGCCAGTGCTATCCGTCACCTCTAGCATCACTACGGCCGAGGCCGATTCCTCCAGCCGCTGCGGTGCCTGGCCGGGGCTGGCGGCTGGCATGACGAACGATGTCCTATCGCCCTGACCCGAGGCAAGCACGCGTTGCTGAGTGCCATCGCGCCATGTCACCGTCCACGAAAGAGCCGAGGTTGGTAGCAGCGCCCCATTCACATCGAAGCCGCGCCCGCTCACCGTGACCCGCTGACCTGGCGTGATGGTTTCGCCATCGGCAGGCGTGATGATCTGCGCCGACGGGGTAATGCCGCGCACGGCCACGCGCTGCTCGGCCATGTCGCTCCAGCCAGTGCCATCTACCACTGTCACCCGAGCGACATATTCGCCAGGACGACGATAGACGTGGGTGGCGGTGGGCACACTGCTCGTGGTCAGCTTGCCCGCGTTCGAGCCCAGGCTGGCCGATGACGCCTCGAATTGCCAGACGTATGTCAGCGCCTCACCATCACGGTCAACCGATGCGCCGGCGTCGAAGGTCACGGTGAGCGGCACGCGCCCTTCAACGGCTGTGGCGCTCAGTCTGGCCTCGGGCCGGTTGAGCGTTGCCGCATAGCGGATGCGCTTGAACTGCCCGCCCAGCACGTCCACAAAGTACAGCGCGCCGTCTGGCCCAAACTGGATATCCACCGGGAAGCCGATGCCCTGCGCAAAATCTTCCACGCCTGTTACACGCCCTGCCTCGTTCAACACCGCGCGGCGGATGACACGTTGCGAGTAATCGCCGAAGAAGTAGCTGCCGCGCATCGCCTCGGGGAACCCATCGCCGATGCTGAAATCACCGCCGACGATCGCCGCGTTGTTGCCCGCATGCGCGTAGTCGTAGTCCGACTTGACCAGGCCGCTGGCCGACAGCGCGGTGCAGGCGGCGTTGGCTGCAAACGCCGCAACCTGTTGCGCGCTCTCGTAACACGGCCAGCCAAAATTCGCGCCGCGCGCCGCGCGGACGATGGATTCGGTCGTGTTCCAACCCACATTGCCGACGAAGGGGATGTTCGTGCCCGGTTGCAGCCCAAACCGAAATGGATTGCGAAAGCCATACGCCCAAATCTTTGACCGCACGCTATCGGGCTGCGCCGCATCGTAGAACGGATTGTCCGCTACACCCTTGCCATCGCGCGTGATGCGGATCATCTTGCCCTGCAACTGGTCGAGGTCTTGCGCGCGCAACGATAAGTCGCTGACTTCATACGGGCTGGAGCTATCGCCAAACGAAACGAACAGCGTGCCATCCTGTGCCGCGCGCACGCTGCCCGGCGCGTGATAGGGCACATCGGATTCGAAGCCATCCAACAGTACCGTCGCGCTGGCCGGGTCAAGGCGTCCGTCGCGCATGGTGAAGCGCGTCAGCCGACCCAGCCGCGGGCCGTCGGCGTCTTGCGCCTCGCCGGGCGCGTCGTAGGTGTAGAGCAGATACACGTAGTTGTTCCGCGCGAAGTCCACATCCACCGCGATGCCGGTCAGCCCGCGCTCCAACAAGGCGTTCACTTCGCCCGATAGGTCCAGAGCAGGCTCGATCTCCAGCTTGCCATTCGCGAAGTGTTTGACGAAGCCAGCTTGCTCGGCGATCAACGCGCTGCCATCGGGCAAAAAGGAAAAAGCCGTTGGCGCGGTCAGGCCAACCGCAAGTGGGTCCAGGGTGAACTTCTCCGGCAACGTCCACTCCGGCAATTGCGCGCGGGCCTGCAACGGCATGATGCTGGCCCACGCGATCACGAGCATCACCATTAATCTGACCGCCCGGCTCCTCATGGCTGCACCAGCCAGGCCGATTCGAGGATGGGCAAGCCGTGGATCGGATGCAGGCGATCATTGCGCGTCCTGTCACTCGCCAAGCCGGCTGCGCGCGTCCACATCACTATCAGCTGGTTCATGTTGTCGTTCAACGCGCTGTCTTGCATGTCTTGATACACCGCTGTGCGCTCAGCACTGTCCAATGGCAGGCGTTCGGCCTGCTGCATGAGCGCGCTCACACCTGCGTCGCATGGCTGAAATGGATTTCGCATCTCGCCCGGCGCGCAGCGCCAGTGACTGACGAAGGCTGCATAAGCATCTGGCACGTCGAGCCGATGGCTGGTGTAAGCCAACGCCACTTCACCCGCGCGCATGCCTTCGGCGATGGCCGTCATGTCGCCGCGCACAAGCCGCGTCTGGATGCCGACTGCGCGCAGATCCGCCTGCATGCGCTTGATCTGTGCTGACGGTTCGCGTGAGGCGATCACTATGCCGGAGATGCCGTCGGCGTAGCCCGCATCGGCCAGCAGTTGCCGTGCGCGGTCGGGATCGTGTGACAGGGCCTCGAAATCTGGATCGAATTGGGGCGAGAGCGACGGCAGCATGTTTGCGCTGGCTTGCGCAAATGGGGCCAGCGCCGCCAATGCATCCCGGTTGATCGCGCTGGCAATCGCCCGGCGCACCCGCACATCCGCGACGAATTTGTTTGTGGTGTTGAATACGACACGACGGCTGACGAGCGTCGGGCCGGTTCGCCAGTGACGGGTGAGCGCCGGATCGGCTGCAAGCTGAGGCATCTCTTCAGCCGCTGGGTTGAACCAGACGAAATCGGCCTCGCCGTCCTGCCAACGCTCCAGCGCGACCGGCGTGACGACGTTGAACGCGACCTCGACCGCATCCAGGTAGGGCAGGTTGGGCCGGAAGTAGCGTTGATTGCGCGTTAGGCGCATACGTTCGCCGGGCGTCCATTCGGCCAACGCGAATGGCCCTGTGCCGATGACCGTGCCGCTGCCCCAATCGCTGCCCGCCGCCGCGACTTCGGCCCGCGGCACGATGCTGAGCGGGCTGGTCGCCAGCAACGTTGTAAACGCCGCCAGCGGCTGCTTGAGCGTGATCTGAAGGGTGTGTGCATCCAGCGCAGTCACGCCGGTGAGGGAAGCGCTGCTGCCATTGGCGACCGCGTCGCTGCCGGCGATGTGCATGAGCGCAGCGACGCCCCAACTCGCCGTCTTGGGACTCAGCACGCGTTCAAAGGTGAACCGCACATCATCTGCGCTGAGTTCCCGGCCGTTGTGGAAGGCCACGCCGCGGCGCAGCCGAATCGTGTGCGTAAGACCGTCCTCGCTCACCTGCGGGAAGTCCTCGGCCAGGTCGGGGAACAGCTTGCCGTCGGCATCATACGAATACAGCCGATTGAACAACAGCGTGCCCACCAGCCACCAGTCTTCGACGCCGTCGGCGCGAGCGGGATCGAGCGTGATGGCATCGAACGGGCCGGCGAGGCGATATGTACTGCCGCGCTGGGGCTGGCCCGATGCTTCTTCGGGTGTGGGCGTGGAACCGGGATCGAAGAGTGAGCAACTGGTCAGTGCGACTAACGCAACAGCAAGCCACAAGCGGCTACGGCGGGGGCGGGGCGTGCGGTGTGGCGCTTCGATGCCGGCAAGCATGGCTTGGGCTGGGGACAGGCTCTAGTGTCTGATGTCAGTCCGACATGTGACTCCAGTCATCTCAAGTGGGGTGGAATTCAAGCTGTGTTGATGTGAGAACGCGTGCCACAAGGCGAAAAATCTATGCGAGAAGATAGGGTGAGCACGGTATAATCGCGAAAGATTTCACAATGGCTGACCGAGTCTATTGGGACGACGCCTATCCAATCGCGTTGTTGCTGAAGCAAGCGCATCCGGACGCGGATCCAGCCAATGTGAACTTGACCGAATTGCAACGCTGGGTCATTCACCTGGACGACTTTGCCGATGATGGCGGCGTCGTTCAACGCGAATGGCTGGAGCAAATTCAAGTGGAATGGGTGGAGTTGAACTATGGCTGAAGTGACGACGACAAGCGCCCCCGAGGAACTGCAAAACGACCCGCGCGTGCCCGAGGACTTGAAGAACAACATCTTCATCACCTCGCTCGACAAGATTTACAACTGGGGCCGCAAGCGCAGCGTGTGGCCGATGTTGTTTGGCCTGGCCTGCTGCGCCATCGAGATGATCG
>Ga0224722_1001119_pt1 | contig 15222 bp, 13 predicted proteins | sample Balambano_FR1_Me_FD_161646 | JGI IMG/M metagenome (GOLD analysis project Ga0224722, IMG submission 161646) | Freshwater sediment microbial communities from Lake Towuti, South Sulawesi, Indonesia - Balambano_FR1_MetaG | ecosystem: Environmental > Aquatic > Freshwater > Lake > Sediment | place... | reverse complement strand
AAGCCCCTCTGCGCCGATGGTACTGCTACACACGCGGGAGAGTAGGTCGCCGCCACCTTTTTTTTTCCACTGCCCCACAACACCGGCAGTTCTGCTCCGCTACAAGCCCCGATTCGGGGGGAGTTTCCAATATTCCAATATTTTTTGTAATTCTTTTTTTATTTCAAAAAAAATATATATCTTCGTCCTGCATTCGGTACAATCCTCTTTATTGCGCCATTTCACATTTACACAAACAGCCTGCCATAATTTCGTTTCGCCACTGTCATTATTTTGTTGTATTTTTTGACCGCCAAAATGTGTCTTTTCACAAAAACGTGCGTCATAAATAAAAAGCAAAAAGTTGTTAAGTGGGTGATTTTTGTAGAATTTACACCTTTTTAGATAAACCTTATAAACACCTCCTTACATTGAAAACCGGCTGTCATAATCAAATGAGAGATTTCGAGGTTATTACCAGTTATCTCCAAACACAGGCAAGTATGTGTTTTAGCCTGCTTTACAACCGCTATGCCGCTAAAATTTATTCCAAGTGTTTAGCCGTTTTGAAAGATGAAATGCTGGCGGAAGATGCCACCCAAGAAATTTTTATGAAAATTTTTTTGAACTTGTCCCGGTTTGAAGAAAAGGCAAAGTTTTCTACCTGGATTTATTCTATTACGTACAACTATTGCATTGATTATCTGCGGCGCAAACAAAAAGGCGACATTTTTTCGGAAGATATAGAAAAAGCAGCCGATGTGCAGGAAGATATCCCGGATGAAGCACTGGTAGAACTGGAGGCACGGCAGTTGAAGCGGCTGCTCGACCAGATGCCGGTGGGCGACCGCACCATTTTATTGATGAAATACCAAGACGATTTGTCGGTTAAAGAAATAGCCGATGCCCTGCATAAGACAGAAAGCGCGGTAAAAATGAAGCTGAAGCGCGCTAAAATTAAAGCCCAACAATTAAAAGAAGGAGTATTTTTCCCATAATTGATGGATGATGCAAATAAACAATTTTAAGAGGCTGGAAGAAGAAGGAGAGCACGTTTACATAGAACGCCACGAAGAACGGGTGAAAGAGGGTATTATTCAATCACTCAGTGCCTTCCGAATGGTGGGGTATGTGCTGGATATATATTTGCCTAAAATTTTTAGTTTATTTGTAGTGGCAGTAGGAGGGCGGGAGCCAACCAGGATCTATCATCCGCATTCTACGCCTCCGTCGGATGTAATGGATGAGCGTAAGCCCGGCAGCCCAAGTGATAACAGGATTATACGATAAACCACCAAAACAAGCACACCTAAAATGGAAATCAATGCCTTTCAAATTGTGGAAGAACTCTTTCAGGGATTTGTGAATGTACTGCCTAAATTTTTACTGGCAGTGGTCATTGTCCTGATTGGCTGGATCGTATCGAGCCTGGTTGCCAAATTTGTAAAAAAACTACTCCGCACAATTGGCGCAGACCGGCTTGCCGAACGACTGAACCAGATAGAAGTCATTTACAAGTCTAAACTGCGCATTGTACCGAGTGTGCTGTTATCCAAAATTTTATACTATTTATTATTTTTTATTTTTATCATTATCGCTACTGATGTATTGGGTATAGAGGCGGTGATCTTGCTGATGGGAAGTTTGTTGGGCTATATTCCCAGGTTGTTATCGGCATTGCTGGTGTTTGTAGTGGGCGTGTTAGTTGCCGATTTTTTGAAGAAAATTGTATTGACCACCTGTCAGTCGCTGGGCATTCCGGCAGCGGGGCTTATTGCAAACGTCGTTTTTTACTTTCTGTTTTTGAATGTGATTATGATTACCCTGACACAAGCGGGTATCAACACCGATTTTATTCAAGACAACCTTTCCATTCTACTCGCCGGGGTTGTGCTGGCATTTGCCATCGGCTATGGCTTGGCATCGAGATATATCGTGGCTAATTTTTTATCCTCTTTTTATAACAAAGAAAAACTCCACATCGGTGATATGATTGGAATAGAAGGCGTGAAAGGTCGAGTGATTGAGCTGGATAACAGCACGTTTACTATCCAAACGGAAGACCGAAAAGTCATTATTCCATTGAGTAAACTGATTTCCGAAAAGATAGAAATATTCAGCGGCGCACCACCGCCCAATGTAAACCATCCTGCCGAATAAAACAAATTCACATTGTGTTAAGTGATTAAAAAATAAGGCTTTGTAAAAATGACAACATCGCCAATTTTTGGAATTGGCATACCTTACACCCGTAAATACTTTTCAACATCATGCAACGATTGTACTTTTTACTTTTTTTTGTTCTTTCAAACACCGTTTTATCACAAGCACAAACGCCTCAACCCGACACAACACAGGGCTGGACCCGGGGTGCCGGTTTGGGAATGGATTTTGTACAATTGTTTCAACTCAATCCGCGGCAAGGCGCAGGTCAAAACCGGCTCGGTTTGGGCGGTGCCACCAATTTTTTTGCTAAATATAAAAACGGTCGGCTCGCTTGGGACAATATCGCCAACTGGCAGTTTGGCTTACAACGCCTCGGTTCGGGGGTCGTGGCGCAAGGAACAACTACCAAAATTCCCTTCCAGAAAGCGATTGATGAGCTGCGTTTAAATTCTAAAGTAGGTTTCAAGGTTTCGGATACTTCTAAATTTTATTACAGTGCCGACGTTTTTTATTTTAGCCAGATCACGCCCACCTATAACGACCAGGGTCTGCCCGGCAATTTTCCGCGTGCCTTGAGCGACACCAGCCTGTTGTTGTCCAAAATATTTTCACCGGCTACCATCACAGTTTCTACGGGTATTGACTACAAACCCACCCCGCGTTTGTCGTTTTATTACTCGCCCGTTGCTGCCAAATTTATTATTGTTGCCAATGAAGCCATTGCTGCCAGAGGCGTACACGGCAATCCGGTGACGAAAGATGCCAGCGGCAATATTACAGATTATGCGAATGTAGATGCCCAATTTGGTTCGCTGCTGCGTACTACTTACACCGGTAAATTTTTGGAAGACCGCCTAGCATACACCTCTGCAATGCTTTTGTTTTCCAATTATCTGCGGAAGCCTGGCAATATTGATGTGGACTGGACAAATGAATTGGCACTGACGGTTTTTAAAGGGTTTCAATTGGCACTGACTGCCAACATTTTTTATGATGATGATGTGCTGGTGCAAATCACCGATTATGATGCGCCAAATGGTGTGCGTGGACTGGGTAGGCGGGTGAGTGTGACGCAGCAGTTGTTATTAAAATATAATGTCATCTTTTGAAGCAAGCCGTGCCGCCGAATATTATTCGGCTACACACACTGCCTGTTTTCCTTCAACAATTTGTTGCAAAAATCACTACATCCCCGTATAAAATTTGTACTTTCGCCTTAAAATCCTGGAATGTCTGACAAACGGTTGTTTCTCCTCGACGGGCACGCGCTGGTCTATCGCGCTCATTTCTCCTTTATTACCCGTCCGCTCATCAATTCCAAAGGCGTGAACACCTCCGCCGTCATGGGCTTCGTGCGCACCTTGTGGGATTTACTACAACATGAAAAACCCACCCACCTTGCCGTGGCGTTTGACCCTCCTACCCTCACCTTCCGGCATCGAATGCTCGAATCCTACAAAGCCAACCGCGAAGAGCAGCCCGACGACATTCGAATCGCCATTCCATATATTATCCAGATTTTAGAGGCGTTTAACATTCCGATTTTGATGGTGGATTATTTTGAGGCGGATGACGTGATTGGCACGATTGCCAAAAAATCGGAACAATCGGGTTGCACCGTGTACATGGTCACGCCCGATAAAGATTTCGGGCAATTGGTGTCGGATAAAATTTTTATGTACAAACCCTCGAGGCAAGGCAACGGCGTGGAAATCTGGGGCGAAAAAGAAGTGTTGGAAAACTGGCAGATCAAACGAGTAGATCAGGTAGTAGATATGCTGGGCTTGATGGGCGACAGCGTGGATAACATTCCGGGTATTCCGGGCATCGGCGGCAAGACGGCGGCGAAGTTATTAGAACAGTTTGATACCGTTGAAAATTTGGTAGCAAACGTAGATAAATTGAAAGGCAAGCAAAAAGAGCAGGTCGAAAAATACGCCGAGCAGGGTTTGCTATCCAAAAAACTCGCGGTCATTGACACCAACGTCCCGATTGATTTTGATGATATTTCTTTTAAAATAGACCCGCCGGACAGAGAAAAATTAGCCGCTATTTTTAAAGAATTGGAATTTAGAAGTTTAGCAAAACAGATTTTGGGCGAAGAAGAAAACGACGCAACCGTCGCAAAATCCAGGGGGAGCAACGCCCGGCAAGGCAGCCTCTTTGACGAAGCCGAAATGCCCACGCCTTCCGCGCCGCCTGCGCATTCCGTTGCCGATAAAAATATTCAAAACACGCCGCACACGTACCACTTGGTGGACACCCCTGAAAAACGTGCGAAGTTGATTGCCTTGCTGTCTCAACAATCCAGCTTTTGTTTTGATAGTGAAACGACCAATTTAGACCCCAATCTGGCGGAACTCGTCGGTTTGTCGTTTTCCGTCGAAGCCCATGAAGCCTATTACGTGCCGATTCCTGAAGACCAAACCGAGGCGCGGCAGGTCGTGGCGGAGTTTAAAGAGGTGTTTGAAAACGATAAAATTTGTAAAGTCGGGCAAAATATCAAATACGATGCCCTCCTGTTGAAATGGTACGGCGTGGAGGTGCAGGGCAGTTTTTTTGACACCATGGTGGCGCATTATCTGGTGGAACCGGAGCTGCGGCACGGCATGGATTACTTGTCGGAAACCTATTTGAAATACCAGCCCGTAAAAATCGAATCGCTCCTTGGCAAAAAGGGCAAAGGGCAACTCACGATGCGGCAGGTGGATGTAGAGCTGGTGAAAGACTATGCCGCTGAAGATGCCGATGTAACGCTGCAATTGCAAGAATTTTTAGAACCGCAGTTGAAAAAAGACGGTTTGGATAAATTATATTATGAAATTGAAGAGCCGCTTATCAAAGTGCTGACGGATATGGAATTTGAAGGGATGAAAGTGGACGTGGATTTTTTGCAAAACTACGCGGGTGAGTTAGGCAAGGAAATTCTGAAATTAGAAGATACGATTTACGAACAAGTGGGTCAGAAATTCAACATCGGCTCGCCCAAACAGGTGGGTGAAATTTTGTTTGACAAACTCAAAGCACCCGGCGGTAAAAAAACAAAGTCGGGTCAGTACTCCACCGGCGAGGAAATTCTGGCGGATTTAGCTAATTACGTGCCCGTTGCCAAAGATATTTTGAAACATCGCGGCTTGCAAAAACTGCTTTCCACTTATGTGGATGGCTTACCGAAAATGGTCAATCCGCGCACCGGGCGCATTCACACCTCTTTCAATCAGGCGCTGGCTGCCACCGGACGTTTGAGTTCTAACAACCCGAATTTGCAAAACATCCCCATTCGCACGGCGGAAGGCGCGCGTGTGCGCGAGGCGTTTGTACCCCGTGATGAAAACCATGTACTGCTCTCGGCAGATTATTCGCAGATTGAATTGCGGCTGATTGCCGAAATTAGTGGTGATGCGACGATGCTCGAAGCTTTTCAAACCAATCAAGACATTCACCGGGCGACAGCGGCACGGGTGTTTCAAGTAGATTTTGACAAAGTAACCACCGAACAACGCTACCGTGCGAAAACAATTAATTTTGCCATTATTTACGGTGGCGGTGCCACTACGCTGTCGCGGCAACTCGGCATCCGGCGCGCCGAATCCAGTGAAATGGTGAAGCAATATTTTGCGCAGTATTCGGGTTTGAAAAATTATATGGAACGCGTACTGGAAGAAGCCCGCGAAAAAGGCTATGTGACCACGCTCATGGGGCGGCGGCGTTATTTGCGCGATATCAATTCCAAAAGTCAACTCGAACGCGCCAACACCGAGCGCATCGCCATCAACACGCCGATTCAAGGTACGGCGGCGGATATGATTAAAATTGCAATGGTGGATATTCATAAAGCTTTAAAAGACAATAGTTTTAAAACAAAAATGATTTTACAGGTGCATGATGAATTGATTTTTGATACGCCGCTGGACGAAGTAGAATTGGTGAAGCCCATCATCGAAGAAAAAATGAAGAATGCCCTCCCCAATCTGCAAGTACCCATTGAAGTGGGCATGGGTACCGGGCGAACCTGGTTTGAAGCACATTAGGGTAAAAAGTGAGAGGTGAAACGTAAAAGGTGAGAAAGGTAAAAGGTGAGAGGTAAATGGTAAGACGGTACACGTTAGACGCGTCCTTTCACCGCTCACCGATAACCTCTTACCTTTCACCTCTTACCTCTCACGAATAACAAACAACCAATAACCAACTTACATGAACTTAGACGCTTTTGAAGTAATAGGCGGAAAACAGCTCAAAGGAGAACTGGTGCCGCAAGGGGCGAAAAACGAGGCATTGCAGGTGCTGTGCGCGGTGGTACTCACGGAGGAGGAAGTGCGCATGGACAATCTGCCCGCCATTCAGGACGTGCTGCTGCTGATTGAATTGCTGGATGGATTGGGCGTAATCGTGACGAAACACAGCGAGGAAAGTTATACGTTTCAAGCAAGAGGAATTAATTTAGACTATTTGTACACCGACGATTTTCGCAAGAAAGCCAATCGCATTCGCGGCTCAGTGATGTTGATTGGTCCGCTGCTGGCGCGGTACGGAAAAGCCGTGTTGCCGAAGCCGGGCGGTGACAAAATCGGGCGGCGACGCTTAGATACGCATTTGCTGGGATTGGAAGAACTCGGTGCGATTTTTAATTATAATGAAGAAAAACATTATTATGATGTAACTTCGTCAACTTTGCGCGGTAAGTACATTTTGATGGATGAGATTTCGGTGACGGGTACGGCAAACGTGGTCATGGCAGCAGTCATGGCAGAGGGTAAAACGGAAATTTACAACGCAGCGTGTGAACCCTACGTACAACAACTGTGTCGAATGCTCTGCCGCATGGGGGCAAAGATTTCCGGTGTGGGGTCGAATTATTTAGTGATTGAAGGGGTGAATCGTTTGCATGGCACGGAGCATCGCCTGCTGCCGGACATGATTGAAATCGGCAGTTTTATTGGTCTGGCGGCGATGACGCAATCAGAAATTACCATCAAAAATGCACAGATTTCCGAACTCGGCATCATTCCCCGCGTATTTGAACGCATGGGCATTCAGATGGAATTCAGGGGCGATGATATTTACATTCCGGCGCAGGAGGAGTACGAAATTCAAACCTTCCTGGATGGCTCCATTATGACGATTTATGATGCGCCGTGGCCCGGTTTTACACCCGATTTAATGAGTATCATATTGGTATTAGGTATTCAGGCGAAAGGCAGCCTGTTGATACATCAAAAAATGTTTGAAAGCCGTTTGTTTTTTGTAGATAAATTGATTGACATGGGCGCGCAAATTATTTTGTGTGACCCGCACCGCGCAACAGTCATTGGTTTGAACAAGCGCTACCAACTGCGCGGCATTGAAATGACTTCGCCGGACATTCGGGCGGGCGTAGCACTGTTGATCGCAGCAATGTCGGCACGCGGCAAAAGTGTGATTCACAATATTCACCAGATTGACCGGGGCTATCAAAAAATTGATGAACGACTAAATAAAATTGGAGCGGAGATTAAGAGATTATGATATTGAGAAATTACGAAATTTTTTAAGACGCTCTGAGTCACTAAGTCAGTCGGTCAGTCTGGCGTCTGGCATCTAAAAATCTGGCATCTTATAATATGATTTTATACAACGTAACCGTAAAAATTGACCATGAGGTGCAAGCCGAGTGGCTGGAATGGATGAAGGAAGTGCACCTGCCGGATGTGATGAGTACCGGAATGTTTCTGGAGTATCGGATGTGCCGCCTGCTGGGTATGGACGAGCCGGACGGGGTGACGTACGCCATCCAATATTTTTGTCCGAATATCGAAACCTACGAACGCTACCAGGAGTTGTTTGCAGCAAAATTGCAGGCAGAACACAACGAGCGGTATCGGGGGAAGTTTGTGGCTTTTCGCACTTTATTGGAAGTAGTGGAGAATGGGCTGTTTTTTCAACCAAATTAAAGATATCAAACCTCTAAACGTTAAAAAGGTTGAGTAAGTTGAGAAGGTTGAGTTCCGAGCGCAACTCAACCTTTTCAACCCTCTAAACGTGCTCAACCTACTTTAGGGATTCTTCCATTTTTGATAAATTACTGACCGCTTTCAAATACACATCATTCATGGCAGCCGGATGGTCTTTACCGGAGTAGAGGGCGACTTCGCAGGTTTGAATAATTTGCATAAAATCTTCGATGTGTGCTGCTGCTACCTGGAGCGATTGTAGTTGTTCCCGCACATTTTCTTTGGTGAGGACGGAACCGGCAATTTGCAGTTTATCACACACGTAGCCGAGCAGGGCTTTTGAAATCTCGTCATAAAAAGCACGCCCAGCATTGGCTTTCAGATGCTGCTCCGCCAGCTTCAGGCGGCGCAGGGCTTCCTGCCGCGCGCGTTTGATGCGCGTTTGAGAGACATCTACTTCGGTTCGGCGATTTTGATTGGTTTTTACAAACACAGCTCCAATTAAAAACAGCAATGGAAAAGCCGTCAGCGTCCAGAAAAGCGGCGTTGCAAAAAATTGGTCGGAGGCGCGTTCCAGATGCGTATCCGTTTTCAAATAGCGAATATCATCGGCTACCAGAGCGGTGGGCTTGGCAGTAGCGGTTGCGTCGGCTCCCTGTGTACCCTGCTGCACCGTGAGGTTGAAAACAGTTTCGTTTAAAGTGACGTATTGTTGCTTTTCAGGGTCAAAATAGCTAAAAACGGGTTGCAAACGGTAGGTTCCCGGCAACTTGGGTTGAATGAGGTATTCGATTTCTTTTTTACCAACTACCGACCCATCCAGATTTTCCAGCGTGGTTTCTTCCAACACCTTCGGGTCATAAATTTCAAAACCGTCGGGCAGATTCAACTTCGGCGGCTGCACCCGTTTGATGTCGCCATTGCCGGAAATAGACAGCCGCAGCGAAAATACATCATCGGTACTCACCTCGGTGCTGCTGAGGATAAAGCCCGCCGAATAAGTGCCTACTGCGCCGTTGAAAGCAGCAGGAGCATTGTGCGGTAAATTGCGTACGCTGACGGAGACTGGTTCAGTTTGTACAATCAGGCGTTGCACGGGGCGATTCAAAAAAAAGCCTTCGTCGCGCGGGTCTTCTTTCAAAACGGCTAGCTCCAGTTGCAGTGGCTGCACCACCAATTTACCGGCTTGCTGGGGAAATAGTGCCACCCGTTTTAAAATCTTGGTAATGTATTGCACTCCTTTAATGACTTCTCGCGTGGGCGGCGTGTCGTAGCGGCGCAGGTCCTGCGCATAAAAACCCTCATACTCGCCCTCCTTCAAAATGCTGTAACTTTCAATGTCCACGGCAGTGTACAACTTATAATCCAGGGTAATTTGCTGCCCCAGAAAAGCATTTGACACATTCAACTCCGCCCGCACATATACCCGATTGACCGGATTGTTTTTACCCAGATTTTTCGCCTCCACTACTTCAATTATCAGCGGTTTGGTGCGTAGCGTTTTGCCGTTTACCGTCATGCGGGCACTGCCGATGATAAACTTCCCTTTCCGCTTCGGACGCAGCGTATAGCTCACACTTAGTTCTTTGGAAACCGCTCCATTTACAATCGTGGTACTCAGCGCACGCGCCGGTCCGCTCAACACCTGAAAATCCTCCATGGCAGGCGGCTCAAAACGCTCGGCATCGGCGTTGCGCAGCGTGAAGGTCACGTCGAAGTAGCTGTTCAACACTACCTGCCGGGCATTGGTATAAGCTTCGAAGCTCACCTGGGAATAGATAAGTACAGGAGAGAAGAAGCCGAGCACTACTATAAACCAGTTTTTCATAAAACCAGATGCCAGATTTTGTTTTGCGATATTTTGATACTCGCTTCGCGATATTTTTTCACAATATCACAATATCATAATATTTCACCAATCCTTTGTTGAGCGATTCGGTTTGGTTTGGGCTTTGCGCATTTTCTGCTGGGTTTTTTGCTCTTCTTGCTCCATGATTTCCAGGAGTTTTCGCGCCTCTTCCTTCGAGAGATTTTGCGGCTGCTCCGGCTGTTGTTGCTGTTGCTGCTGGTCTTGTTGGGGCTGGGGCTGTTCGGGTTGTTGTTGCTGGTTTTTATTTTGTTGCTGGTCTTGGTTTTGTTGTTGCTGCTGTTGCTGGCGTTTTTGTTCTTCGCGAAGTTTTTGCTGCGCAATTGCCAGATTTTTCTTGGTTTCCAAATCGGTGGAATTCAATCGCAGCGCATTTTTATACGCTTCAATGCTTTTGTCGTACTGTTGTTGGTTGTAATGCGAATTGCCCAGATTGTGGTAAGCATGGGCTTTCGTGATGGGTTCCTGCGCGGTTTCGGCGGCTTTTTCGTAGGTTTTTACCGCTTCTTCGTAGCGCTGCTGCTGATATATGGCGTTGCCGAGATTATACGTGCCTTTGGTAGAATTTTTTTTCACCAACGATTTCCGGTAATTTTCCTCCGCCTGGGTATAATCCTGTTGGGTGTACGCCTTGTCAGCCGTGCGCAGGTGCTGATGCGCCGATTGAGCAATGACATTGCTACCAATTGTCCCTATTATAAGTATTAAAATATATTTTTTCATATTGCCGGTCTCCTAATTTAATAATGACATCGTCTCACCTTTCACCTCTCCCTTCCCCCTTTTAAATCTTAAACAAATCCCGATCCGCCAGGTACTTATTTTTACTATATGAAATCAGAAACTCAATGGTAATCAATAACAACGCCACTCCCAAAAAGTATTGAAAATAGCTTTCGTATTCGCTGAATGCCCGTTGTTCAAACTCGCGTTTTTCCAACCGTTCCAGTTGGAGTGCCAGTGCCTGTTTAATCAAATCCATATCTGTGTTCAAATCAAAAAAACCCCCCTGCCCCATTTTCGCCAGCTCACGCAGTGCCTCTGGGTCGGCTTTCGAGCGCACAGGGTTGCCGTTCTGGTCGCGTTTCACGTCGCGCCGCCCGCCGCCAGGTTCGGGTATGAAGGAGCCTTTTTTCGTACCGACGACGACGGTAAACACCAGAAGCCCGTCTTCATTTGCTTTTTTGGCAATGGCAGAGGCTTCCACATCGTGGTTTTCGCCGTCTGAAATGATAATGACTGCCTGGTGTTTTCGCTTGCCCGATTCGTTGGAGCGCACCGCCAGACTAATGGCATCGCCGATCGCCGTGCCTTGCGTGGGCACCATTTCAGGATTGGCACTTTTGATAAACAATTGCAAAGCTCCATAATCCGTTGTCAGCGGCACTTGCAGATACGCATTTCCAGCAAAAATAATGAAGCCCAACCGCTCGCCGCGTAGCGCGTCCACGAGGTTGGCGGTGAATTTGCGGGCGCGCTCCAGGCGATTGGGCTGCACATCCTGCGCCAGCATACTGTTCGACACATCCAGCGCAATGAACACATCCACGCCTTTGCGGGTTGTTTTTTCGCGTTTTACGCCCCACTGCGGATTGGCAGCACCCACAATGAGAAATGCCAACCCAACTAACAACAGCAAAAATTTCAGGACGTCTTTGTAGCGCGACACCTGCGGCATCAGTTCGCCCACCAGCCGCATATTGCCAAATTTTGCCATCAGCCGCTTGCGCGCCCGATACGTGAGTACGAAGAATACCACCAGCAGCGGCAGTAATTCCAAGACATATAAATATTGTGGATGCTCGAATCGAAACATTGCATTTGTTTGTTGCAAGCTGTAAGCCTCAAGCGACAAGTACACTTATTACTTGCGGCTTGTGGCTTGCTTCTTGCAGCTCATCAAGGAATTGTTCTCAAAATCGTATAACGCAACACCACTTCCAACAACAGACAAATCAGGGCTGCGAGTGCAAAGTAGTAAAATTCTTCACTCGACCGTTTCAAACTTGTCACGTCAATTTCGGTTTTTTCCAGCTTGTCAATTTGGTCGTAAATGTCTTCCAGGGCTTGCTCTGTGGTAGCCCGGTAGTACTGCCCGCCGGTCATCTGCGCGATTTGCTGCATCAGTTGCTCATCAATTTCCACCCGCGCCAAACCGAAGATGTATCGCCCGTCGCTGCGGCGGCTCACCGGCGTGAGGGCATCGCCCATGGTGCCAATACCGATGGTGTAAACCTTCACGCCAAACTCCCGTGCGATCTCCGCCGCTGTGACGGGCTTTACATAACCGGCATTATTCACGCCATCCGTCAGTAGAATCACAATTTTACTCCGCGCCTTGCTGTCTTTCATGCGGTTTACGCCCGTTGCCAAGCCCATGCCAATGGCGGTGCCGTCTTCCAAAATACCACATTCCAGGCTCGCCAGAAAATCTTTGATAATGCGATGATCCGTCGTGAGCGGACATTGGGTGAACGCCTCGCCGGCAAACACCACCAGCCCGATGCGGTCGTAGGGGCGTTTTTCCACAAAATCAGCCGCCACGCGCTTGCTCACTTCCAGCCGGTCGGGCGTGAAATCCTGCGCCAGCATACTGCTCGACAAGTCCATCACCAGCATGATGTCAATACCATCCGCCTTAATTTCCTCCTCCTTCAGGTTCAACTGCGGTCGCGCCAGCGCAATCACCAAAGCCGCAAAACACAGTGCCCGAAAAATGGGCAACGCCGCCCGCAATCGCCCTTTCCACGAAGGCACTCCGCGAATGGGGTCGAGCGTCGGCATCCGCAAGGTCGGATAATACCGCCGGTACCGACGCAGGTAGAAATAGCCCACCAGCGGAATTAGCAGCAGCAGGAGCAGGAGTTCCGGATTGAGGAAGTGGATATTTTTTAAATATGACAGCAATTTTTATAAATTTTATTTGATGCTCAAATCATACTATCCTTCTTGGCATCCCTCCCAACATAATTAGGAACGCGGACGACGCGGATACCGCAGACTGACACGGACTTTTTTAGAATTTTAACTTTTTTCTTTGAAATTGTTTGACCATATTTTACGTAAAAACTCCGGTTTTTTGCCAAAGTTGAGTACGAAACCCAGTTCTATCTCGCTCGCTTTCAAATAATTGAGTAACTGTATTTCATGCTCTTCCCGGATACATTCACAAGCCTTTAACTCCAAGATAATAAGGCTATTTACCAACATATCACAAAAATACTCGCCGACCTGTTTTCCTTTGTAATAAACCGGACAAGGTCTTTGCGGCACAACTGTCAGTCTTCGCTCTTTCAATTCTAAAAATAAAGCATTCTGGTAAACTTTTTCTAAAAATCCATAACCCAAATTATGATACACTTCATAAAAAGCGTCCAATATTTCCTCGCTTAATTCTTTGTGCAGCAGCATTGTGTAAATTTTAAATGGAGTGAAATTTGTTTATGCAAAAAGTTATCTCAACCGTTCGCCGTGCAAGAGTCCGTGAAAATCCGTGTATTCCGCGTCGTCCGCGTTCCCATTGTTGTGGTACGGGTAGGTAACGCTCGGTGTAATTATTTAATTTAAACAGTTTGATTTTCAGCTACTTGCACGCTCGGCTTCGTTGCATTTACAAAACCAACCGCATCTTGCATCCCCTGTTCATGAATCGTCATCGGCGGCTTCGCTTTTGCAAATTTCACCAAATCCGCATTCACCAACAACTCCTGCAAGCGGTCGCGCCAGCGTTCGTCCAGATTGGCTTTGCGCAAATTTTGTACAATTTCCTCCGTTGTGGATTCCAGCGCTGGAATGTGGAACCGACTTTCCAAATATTCTCTGATTATAAACGTCAATTCCGACTGGTATAGTTTCACCTCGCCTTTTTGCCAGAGTTGTTGTTGTTGTAACGCCACCAGTTTTTGCAACGCCCGTTCGTGCGGCAGCAACGGCTTGGCGGACACTACTACCGGACGTTTCTTTCGATTGACAATTAAAAAAATAATGCAACCGACAATAATTAAAATTAACAAAGGAATTAAATACGGTAGCAAATCCTCCAGCGTGCGCGGCTCGGTGAGGATGGGCTTGATGGGCGCAATTTGCAGCGAGTCCCCTTCGATCGGAATGGTCGCTACTTCCAAATTCAAGCGATTGGTTTCGGACTTCCCAATTTTCCCATTTTGCAAAAACGACACTGGAATGCGCGGAATCACGTATGAACCCGAATCGAAAGAGGTAATCGTCAGGTGCTGTTCCAACACGTAATTCGCCCCGCGTTGCAGGGTGTCCCATGCCGTCGTATCCAGCACTTCCACACCTTTCACACTATCCAGCACCGATAAATCCGGCGGATTCACCCGCACGTTGCCCGGCGCACGGAGTTGAATGTGCATTTTCACCTGGTCGCCAATCAAAATCCGGGTACTGTCCAGGCGGGCGGCGACTTCCACCTGGGCGTTGGCGGCATTTGCTAAGATTAGGAAAAAAGCTGTAAGACTAGTTTTCCACGCCGGGGTTAGATATTTAGATATTGGGATATTGAGATATTTTTTGCCCAATAAGCGGTGACATTTTTTATTCCAAACTTTCTTAATATCTAAATATCCTAATATCATAATATCTCAACTACTTGATTCGGTTTTGAAAAAATTTCATCAGCGCGTTTACATAGGGCTCGTCGGTGCGAATGCTCACTGCGTCTGCCCCACTGCGCAAAAACGTGGTTTTAAAATATTGATTGTTTTCTTTGAACCACTCGGCATACCGCTTCCGCACCCGCCGCGAGCCCGTGTCAATCCAGCGAATTTCGCCCGTTTCGGAGTCCATAGCCCGAATCAGCCCGATGTTTGGAAGCTCCGCCTCGCGTGGGTCGGTCATTTGAATGCCCACAATATCGTGCCGCCGCTTGGCAATGCGCAGCGCATCCTCGTAGCCTTTGGTCATAAAATCGGACAGCACAAAACAAATGCTGCGTTTTTTAATCACATTATTAAAATATTGCAAAGCCCCGCCGATGTTCGTACCCTTGCCCTGCGGCTCTATATCAATCAACTCTCTGATAATCCGCAGGATATGTTGTCGTCCTTTTTTCGGTGGAATAAATTTTTCAATCCGATCCGAAAACAAAAACACGCCCACTTTGTCATTGTTTGTAATTGCCGAAAACGCCAGCACCGCGCAGATTTCCGTGAGCAATTCGTTTTTCATTTGCTCTACCGTGCCAAAAAACGCCGACCGGCTCAAGTCCACCAGCAGCATCACCGTCAACTCGCGCTCCTCCTCAAACACCTTCACAAA
>Ga0224722_1001118_pt1 | contig 15228 bp, 14 predicted proteins | sample Balambano_FR1_Me_FD_161646 | JGI IMG/M metagenome (GOLD analysis project Ga0224722, IMG submission 161646) | Freshwater sediment microbial communities from Lake Towuti, South Sulawesi, Indonesia - Balambano_FR1_MetaG | ecosystem: Environmental > Aquatic > Freshwater > Lake > Sediment | place... | reverse complement strand
TGGCAAGGACGGTGGTAATGGCTGCCGTCAGTGATGTTTTTCCGTGGTCAACGTGTCCAATCGTCCCGATGTTCACGTGCGGTTTGTCACGGCTAAACGCTTCTTTTCCCATAGTTAAAATTCTCCCTGCGGTCTCCCAACCGCAACACGAAAGCGCAACACCCCTCTTAACAGGCGTTGCGCGAAATGGAGCCCACGATGGGAATCGGACCCATGACCTCTTCTTTACCAAAGAAGTGCTCTACCACTGAGCTACGTGGGCAGGACTACGATACGGCTTTTCTCTCGGATTCCGGGTGAAAATCCACCACATTGAGGAAAGCACGGCGATAGTTTTACCATAGATTCCCCAAGGACGCAATGGAAAAACGTTTGCCAACAGGCGCAACGTCCCATCGCAACTTGTCTGTAGACCCTTGTCTGTGCGGGTTGCCCGACCCAGAAAGTGTTGGTCGGAAGACCGGTTAGGGAGAGAGACTACCCCTCACCAAGAGAGTCGGGCAAAAAGAGAAGAGCGCGAAGGGTAAACACCTCTTACACCGTTGCCGACTCCGGCGGTCCTAACTCCTGTGACAGGTTTATCCATGAGGGAGCTGGGTCAAGGGTCAGGGCAACGCGGTCAAGCAGAGGGGTTTCGGTTTTGCGACGCACCAGAGATAGCGAGTACCGTCCCGCCCGCTCCACATCTATCGTTATCGGTCCGCGATGATTCCCCTCCCCAGGTCCTTGCCATTCAGGTTTCCAGTGAAACTGCTTACTACTTTTAAGTAGGTAGACATCACGGACTCCAGCATAGAGATGGTCAGAAGGAGCGACCAACGGTTTCCCGTTCCACTCTAAAAAGAGACCATTGTTTGCAGAATCCGGTGCATATGTCCGTAGCCAGAGGTACCACCGCCCTGCTTGTTTAATTTCTACCTGAAATGTAAGACGTGCCTCCTGTGCGACTGCCTGTACTACGGAACCGGATGCCGTGATGGGGGAAGAGACGACCTGCCACCCCTCTTGATATCCATTTTCCGCTTCAAGCATCAGCACCCCCTCTTTCTCTAGATAGACTTTTCGAGGGACAGACTTATCGTTAGGAGGCTTTTGTGTTGCGAGTTCCTGCATCTGCTGATAGACGGAAGGGTCATCATTTTCCCCTCGATAGGCGAACGGAAAGTGCTGATTCACTTTTTCTGCCATAAATCCCCAGGAAACATGGTTTTGAACACACTCGGCTAATGCCTTTGCACCCAGAGAACCAGTCTTATCATCCTCGTTGCACAGAATCGCCTTTTTATATTTTTTGAGTTCCTGAAAGCGTTCCGCATACGATTCCACCGGAGTTTGGTTAAGGTGAATGGTGATATAATCCACTGCCTCAGCAATCGCAGGAGAGATACGACCATCACCCATTCCGCTGGTAGAAACCAGGAGCGTAGGATGTACCGCCTTGGCGGCTTGAAGCAATGCCATCTGACCTGCCTCCGAGCAGAACCATTCTGACCGGAAGCCATGATGCCGATACTCATTGGCGATTTCTAAAAGAACATTTTTGTAACCTGCCGTTTGAATCCAACGTGCGGTATTTTGAACCGCCATTCGGGTAATTTCAGGGGTGGGAAAAACGTGGAATTGCCGCTGATAAAAGCACGAGAGAATGACAGCAGTGCCATGTCGGTCGCAAGCATCTATAACACGATGTACCCGTTGCATATAGTCGCTTTTGAGACTGCCATCCTGACGAAAGGCGGAGTTGACGGCTCCCTCATAGCCGGGCATGCCTCCCTGCAAGGACACGGTAAACGCCCGAACCCCTTTCCGCGAATAGTGTGGAATCTGAGCAATAAACCGTTCCGTGTTTGTGACCGGAGAGAATTCTAGACGCTTAGTATCCTCAAAAACGGCATTGACCATACGAACATTGAGCAGTAACCCTTCTGCCGGGGAACCCGGGTGGGTAGTTTCACCATTGATTATCCACTGAAGAGATGGGGATAAGGAGAGATGCGTCATCGTAAAACCTCGTTGTCTTTTGCTGTATACTACGAGTAGTTTATCGCGAAAAAGTTTCATTCTTACTGATGATGTTGGGACGGGTATCTCTGCGGAAAAGCAGACGATTGCGGAGGAGGTATCGAAGGGGTGGAGAGGACTGCGGTATACTACACCTGTGAATACGCCTCAATCTATGCCTATGTTACTCTTGGTCGCTGATGACCTCATGTTTCCGTCGCGTATACGAGAGGGATTGCGTCCGTTAGGGTACACCCTACAGGTGGCAAGTACGGAGGAATCTGCTCGACAACAGGCAGAAAAAGCCGAACTCATTGCCGTTCTGGTCAACCTCAATGCGCGTCGCTACGACCCAGCAACGGTGATTCGACAGTTCAAAACCGAGGCGAAAACGGCACATATTCCCTTGCTTGCCTTTGCTGGTCATGTGGAGCGCGAAAAACACCAAACCGCCCGCGAAGCCGGAGCGGATATGATTGCGGCAAACTCGTCGGTGGCAATGCACCTTGCGCCACTATTGCAACGCCTTTTATCGGGGAAAATTGAATCGGAAAACGGAGAAGATGTCGTCGAAATCGAAAACGAAGCCTAAAGTGGTCCCCTCGTCTCTTGCGCCCGACCTGCCGGATATTGCCACGGCACAAACCGAATTTATGCGCCGAGAGGTGCGATTATGGATTGCTCTGCTTCTGCGTGTGGTTGGCTTAGGGATACTCACTGCTATACTCACGACGCAGGTTCCCTTTTTCACGCAAAATCGCCCCGTTTTAGATGCCCTCAGTGGTATTCTCGCCCTTTTCCCCTTTATTACCGGGTGGGGGAAACTGCATTCGTGGCGTATTGCTTTGGGCAAACGGTACGTAGAAGCCAAACGGTGGACAGAGGCAGTCACGGTTTTAAGTCCCTTGCAAGGAGTACAGGGACGCTTCTTCGATGCGGTGGGCGAGGGTCGTGCCCTGTGGGAAGTTGCCAACAAAGAGTTAGCCAATGAATCCATCAAACAGGTATAGCCAATAGAACCGTGGTCTACTGGCTTTATGGCTTCGGTGTAAAAGCACCGGACAGCAAGAACCATAACCCGACACACACCACAATAAACAGAATTATCGCAATTACTACCCAGTTACGCTCGGATTTACTCTGCTTGACACCGGGCATTACCGACGATTCTTCTGAGGTTGGCTTGCGGGTGGGGGGAGGAACCGTTGCGACACCCCCTTGACCATTTGCTAGACCATTTGTAGAAACAGTGGGTTGTGTGGAGGGGGGATTTATCGAAGGCACACTCGGCTTTATCGAAGGGGGCAGTACCACTGTCTCGCCCGGTTTGAGGCGCACCGTCTTATCCGAGTCCTCTTCCTCATTAAAAGCGGACTCCTCCTCTTGGCGAGCAGTCTCCCCAACCGATTCTGTTACCGATTCTGTCGGAACCGCAAACGAAGGAACCGGAGCCGTTTTGGGAGTGGGGTCGAACACAGGAACTACTGGGGGGGCGATTCGCACTGTGACATCTCCTGCATCTTCTTCTGCCTCAGAAGGGGAAGATGGGGGCGGAAGCGTGATAGGAACCCCTGGAACCTCAGGGCGAATCTCCACAGTGCGGTCTGCACCCTCCCATTCATTTTCTATGGTTGCGCTCACTGCTTCTTGGGATGCGGCTGTTGGAGCAGTGGCAAGGGGAGTGCGGGAGACTGGAGGAGGAGCCACCACTGCCGCCGCTTTCACGACCTCTTCGGAGTCCGGTGCACTTGCCAACTCGTTAATGGCTTGGGTAGCAGTTTCGTAACGCTGTTCGGGGTCATCATGTGTCATGCGCTCCAGCACTTGCCGAACCGAGAGAGTAATCTGTTCTGGGTTGATAATCTTGCGTGCCAGTACGCCTAAAGCGAAAATGTCCGCAGAGCGGATTGGCTTGCCATCATTGTTCGTTTCTGGGGCAACATATTTGGTCGGTTGTGCGCCGGGGATAATACCCAAGCCAAAGCCTGTGACTGTAGTGCTACTATCGGGACGAAGCAACACTTGGTCTGCGCTAAACCAACCATGGAGATTGCCTCGTTCTGCCATGCTGTCCAGAATATCTGCAACTGTGCGTAAAATTGGTATGGCTTGCTCGAAAGGAACAGAACCTTTTTCGTCCCGCCACGTTTCTAATGTGGGAGCATCGGAGAAGTCGGTAACAACCCAAATAGAGTTATGACTTTCTCCAACCCCTAAGACCGCTTCCAACCCGGGTTGTGGCTCTAACTGTTGTAAGGAAAGGAGCGTGGAGATAAGGCGATAGCGCATCGAACCCCATTCTCCGACCCCTAGTTCGGTGGGAGGTTTGACAACACGTAGGCAAACCGCATTATTGGTTTTGTCATGTATGGCGTGGTAGACATCGCCAAGAGAGTCTTGGCGCAGGACACGCACACACCGGTACCCGGCTACCGTCGGCTCCGACATTCATGAACCATCCTAATTTGAAGAGTAGCAAGCCTTAAGTCTTGTGAAGTATCGTGAAGGCGTTACGAATTTTACCACTATTTCGGCGAAATTCAGTGAGAAATATATGTCTGTTTGGTTTCTCAACTAATTTACCGACAATCCCTATTATGATACCCCAAAACTTGGATATCAAGTGCAAGGCGGAAAGCAGATGAGAGAGTCCGTCAGAGAGGGTAGCAGCTCGTAAAAAAATCTTTAGCAACCAAGTTTGTGAGATTATGAACATTACTAAATCTGAAAATATCCTGATACAATCCGAACCGAACACACGACAAAAAATTCTTATGTTTTTTCTAAAATTACTGGTACGAAATACAGTTTTATGTGTCACAATAGAGTAAATTCGCTTTATCAATGGTATGGTCGCTAAACGGCTACTATTTGTGGACAAAATTCGCATCGTCGCGTCTGCTTGGAGTCCTTGTCAGGAAAAACAAGTATACAAAAAATTCACAAGCGATTTTTCTGGCACTGATTCTGCAACAACCATAGCGGAAGGCTTTAGAGGGGATCTGTCAAGATGCGTGGGACTGTGCAACAAAAAGAAAACTACTCGGAACTGACGATGCGAATTGAAAACTATCTAGTAACGCGAAAACTGGAGACGAAAGGTACCGCTACGCTCTACGAAGGGCATAGCGAACCAAACCATCGCGCCGTAATGCTCAAAGTATTTACGCCACCTGCCCCAAAAAACGAAAAAGACTTAGATGTGCAGTGGCAACAGGGTGAGCGATGGTTGCACATCTTAGATACCGTGGCTTCTCTGACAAATCGTCCTCGCGTACACGCCCACATTGTTCGTATCACTGATGTGCGGACCTTCGCAGAAACTCCCTTGGGTAAGTGTCACTACGCCGTTATGGAACCCCTGTCCGGTGAGTCGTTGGCAGACCGCTTAGCCCAATCCGATACATTGGAATTGGGGGAGTTGGCGGACTATACTCTACAGATTGCCAGCGCACTAGATGCCCTACATACAGTAGGAATTGCACACGGTAGCATCTGCGCTCGAAAGTGCCTGTTTGAACGTCCCGGCAGTCCTATCTTGAAAATGATAGGGTTCGGAATGACCTCTTGTCTTGTCGCGGAAGAACCGTCGGCTCCTGCACGAGACAGACTAGCACTTGCCCTACTTATTAAAGAGGCTATCAGTGAACAGGGATTGAATGGGGAACTGCCTCGCGAAACAAAAAAGGTTCTCCTGCACGCGATTGACCCGCAACAGGGCTATGAGAGTGCGATGGAGTTTGCAAGGGAGTTCAAAAAGACCATCCCCACGGAAACGCATAACAAGCCAACAACGCGAAAGCCGCAACCGCAACCAAAAGAGCGCGAACTCACCGCGAGCGAAGGTAAGAAGAAGAAATCGCTCCTGCGCGGCAGTTTTGCCGTCTCTCTGTTGCGTATCTTCAACTAAACCTGAAAACGATACTCAATTCAAGCGGTGTTGTAAGAAATTCACAGAGCCGAATAAAAACAGCACACCCACTGCGGTACAATAGGGTATGTCTGCTACTACTCCGACTTCGATTCACGACCCGATAAATGCCGCTATTCTGGCAGTCTCGGAAGATTGTATTCAAGGCTTTCACCCACAACCACTCCATGAAATCGCACGGCTTTCGCAAGTCCCATTAGAGACGGTTACGGCGCGAATCCAAGCCATGCTACAGGGGGGAACCATTCGCCGCGTGCGTCAAACGCTTCTAGCAACCAATCTAGCAAAAGGGGCATTAGTGGCATGGCAAGTACCCGAAGAGAATCTTACCACCGCCTTTGATTTTATGTTTCAAAAAGATCCCTTCTCCGGTCATGTCGTTATCCGCTCCACAGATAGACAAACAACAGGCTCCATCTATCGTCTTTGGACAACGCTAAAGGTTCCCCAAGGCTTTTCTTTGGAGAAACATGCGAACTGGCTTCAACAACAGGTGGGAGCCATCTCCTACCGTCTGATGCCTGCAAAACGGCTTTTCACTCTGGGCGTGGGTCATGTACGTCGCCGTGGGATGGAACCGGGTAGCAAAGCGGAGACCCCTGCCGAAGTGACTGATACCGAGATTGTGGAACTGTCGCCGCTTGATTGGCAGGTGTTAGTTCCCTTGAAGCGCGAGTTTAAGCCCGAAGAGATTGTGCCAGACCTATGGCGAGCGCGTGCCGAAGAAGCCGGAGTGGACTACGAGACGTTTCTACGAGTGGGAAGGTCATTGCAAGAACGAGCAGTCATTGGGCGTTTCTCAACATTTTTAGAGCATGTTAAAGCCACCGGCGAAGGGGAACGAGTCACCCGATACAATGCCCTCTTCCATTGGGCAGTTCCTCCGGGGCGAGAGATAGAAGCCGGGCGCGAGGTGGGACGCTTTGACATTATGACCCATGCTTACTGGCGCGAAGGAGGTCCCGAATTTGCCAATGTCAACATCATGGGGGTCGCGCATGGTATGGAAAAAGAGAAGGTTTTAGCCCACAAAAACGCGATAGACCAGCATCTTGCCGAAATGGGAATTCCCGTGGGATATACTAACGTGTTTTGGGGAGGGCGTAGCGAAATCAAACCCTCCGAGATTGCCCCCCAAGCCTATCTCGCCTTTTGCCGAGACAATGGCATAGACCCAGAAATCATGCACGACTGACCTTGCGCCTACCAGTATTGCGCCGGAAAGATGCTTTTAAGAAACTCCTCGTGTGATACCGAGAATTGCCCATAATAGGTAAAGAAGAAACTCTCTGCGGACAAACAGGAGAAAGTCTGGCAGGTGCAAGGATAAGTGGGTTATGCGAGTGACGAGAATCGTTTTTGGGGTATGCACGCTCTGCCTCTTGACATGGGGGCAGGTTCCCGCAATGGCGCAAACAGAAGAAGCCACACCGCTTCCGCAGAGTGTGCCCCCAACTTCCCCGAACCTATCCAATCGCTCGGTAAGCGAACTTTTGCAACTAGGAACCGAGAAGATGGGGCAACGCCTCTATGCCGAAGCGGCGGAACTCTTCTCACAGGTCGTTCAAAAACAAGCCACAGGGACAGAGGCGTATCTGCATCGTGGCATCTGTTATATGGAGTTATGGGAGTTTGATAAAGCCGTCGCCGATTTCGACACCTATATCCAACAGAACCCAAAACGTGCCTCTGGTTACATTCAACGCGCCCGAATCCATGCGAAGCGCGGGCAGTGGGACAAAGTGCTATCCGAACTCACCCATGCCCAAGCATGCGAACCAGACACCCATGACCGCAACCGAATCGCTTTTCTTCAGGGACAGTGGGAGTTTGAGCAAAAAAAGTACCCCGAAGCCCTGGCGCGTTTTTCTGAAGTGCTTTCTGCTCCTGAATTGCAAGCCAATCTAAGGCAAATCGCATTGCTCTGTCGTTGTTTAACCTATCTGCGATGGAGTGAAACTGCCCCTGCCGATGAGAAAACAACCCTACGACAGAAAGCCGCACATGACCTCGCGGAATATCGTAAAGGCGACCCGCCTAATGCAGTCGAATTTTTGGTTCGTGCCTCCGATTTGTTGCAGAAGCAGCAGTTTGAAGTCGTGGTGAAAGAGACAAGCGACTATCTCTTGGGGTGCTTCGATAAACCACTCCCCTTTGTCTTGCGGGCGCAAGCCTATCTGGAGTGGCAACCCAATCAGGTGGAGAAGGCAACTGAGGACATCAGTCAAGCCGTCACTAAAATCGGTATGCCATAACGGACTTTAGTCCACGGCGCGAACCGGGGAACTATGAAATTGGTCATAGTTTGACAGGTTTGCTTGAAGGTTTCCTTTCTGGGTACAATCTAAGTAATCGCTTGAAAATTTTCGAGTGTTTCGATTATCACGATGCAGATTGATGCGACGCATACCCGCACCGGGTCGGTGTAAAGTACCTCGCTAAAGACTTTGCCACGTCCTATAGGACGGACGCTTGCTACTCTGCATCCCCTCGTCCGTGAGGACGACCAGTTTTCAGCGAGGTACTTCAGTACCTTGTCTGCCGGAACCAGAAAGGAAGCCTCTCCATGCGATTCCCAGTCACTTGTTTAATGTTAACCAGCGTGTTGCTTTCTCCAATTGCGACATCTCCCTTGTCCGCTCGTGATACCCGACCCGATACCTCGGTAGCGGTGTTCCAAGATGCCGACACCCTTTACAACCACGGGGTAGACCTTCAAAACATGGGCAAGTTCATAGAGGCAATCGAGAAGTATTCCGAAGCCATTGCCAAGCGTAAAACATTTAACGATGCCTACCTGAACCGGGGTATCTGCTACCTGCAACTCAACGAGTTCGCGAAAGCCGAAGCCGACATATCCTATTACATTGAGCGCAAACCAAACATCGCCCTGGGGTATATCAATCGTGCTTCACTGTTTATCAAGCAAGGCGATTTTACAAAGGCATGGCAGGATGTCGAAACTGCCGAGCGGCTTCCCGCTATCAACCCCTCAGATAAACAACGCCTTCTGCTCACTCGTGCGAAACTGCATCAACAGGGGGCGGAGTATGCAAAGGCAGTGGCACTGTACACAACGGCATTGGCAGAAAAGAACATCTCCCTAACATTTCGCCGAAGTGTTCTCCTGCAACGCAGTCTGACCTATATTCGCTGGATGGAGGCAAGGCTTCCCCAAACGGGGCAACAACCCGACTCGGCTCTACGTCGAAAAGCCCTCGACGATTTGCAAGAGTGTCGCAAGGAGGATTCTCCAGCAGTGGAGGAGCGATTAGTACGTGCCGAAACCGCACTTGCCAAGCGCGAGTTTGCTCTGGTGTTGATGGAAACAGGCACGTTTGTAACGGACAGTTCCTCCGAACCACTCCCGTTTATCCTGCGAGCGCAAGCCTATCTCGAACTCTCACCAGCAGACTTGTCGGGGGCAGCAACAGAAATTGAACGTGCGTTGACCAAACTTGCCGTACAATAGAGAAAGTCCTGCAACGGTGCAGGATGATAAATCTATTCAAAGACAAGAGAGACAAAAGGATTGGATCGGAAACTATTTGCACAACGATGTAGGGTAGGAGCAGTGCTACCTGCCCTGCTTCTGATGGTTAGTCTCCCATTAGGCGTTTTGGCGCAGGATACCCCTCAGCCACCTCCGCCAGAAACACCTCCCACGGAAAAACCTGCCCCACAAAAGACGGAGGAGAAACCTGCGGAGACCAAGCCTGCGGAGACAAAAGCAGTACCTGTAGTGAGTGGAATTACGTTTGCCGAACCCCTCTATAGCAAAGAGAACACCCTGTTTGTCCCGGTGCGTGCGGCGGCAGATGCCTTGGGATGGACAGTGACTGCGGAAGGGCGCAATGCTTTTATCAATGGTAAACCCTTAAAGTCGGAATCGGCGCGGCAATTACTCACAGGAGCGTGGATTGTTCCGGTGCGCGATTTGCAAGAGATGGGGGCAACGGTTGCTTTTAGTGGCGAGACGAAAACCACCACGGTTTCTGCAAAGGGTAAGTCCTTTCTGCTAGAGACAGGGGCAAAGCGTGTTGAGGTAGACCTTGCCAAACAAGAACTTCATGCCTTTCAGGGGGACTTCTTAGTCTTGAATACCCCAGTAAGTACCGGGCGTTCGGGATTTCGCACTCCCCCCGGTAGCTTCAAGGCGGGACCATACAAAAATCGAATGCACTACAGTAGCCAATACAACAACGCCCCGATGCCGTGGAGTGTGCAAGTGAATGGGGGCATCTTCTTTCATGGGTATTCTAGTGTGCCACCGTACCCGGCATCGCATGGTTGTATCCGTTTACCACTGGATGGGGGAAATCCGGCGAAATGGCTTTGGCACTGGATAGACCGAGGAACCCCCGTAAAAATTGCCGGAAGTTGGAACGGAAAGCGGTAATATCTCCCCTGCCTCTCCCCTCATGTCCGCATTGGTGAGGTGCGCCCGAAGGAGTAAGGGAGAGGGGTGGGAAACGAAGTGGGAGAAAACGGAGTAGTACAAAGTGTATGATTGTTCTCCAAGAGTTCGATGTCGTCGAGGAAAAGTGTTACTATCTTCCCGACCGACCCGCACGTCTGCGCTATGAAATGGTGCTATCGCTCTCCCCAGACGAGTATGAGGAGCGCATGAATCGGGGGTGGCGCAAATTCGGTCTACTGGTTTTCCAACCAGACTGTGGAACCTGTCAGGAGTGCCGTCCCATTCGGATTCTCGTAGAACAGTTCAGCCCAAATCGGAGCCAGCGTCGCGCTCTCAAACAAAATAGTGACCTAACAGTACGCTTTGCCCGTCCCACAGTCACCAAATCCCGCCTCCAACTCTACAACCGTTACCATGCGTGGCAAGAGACACGCAAAGGCTGGCCCCCCACTGAAAAAGATGCCGAAGACTACCGCTTTAGTTTTCTCCAAAACCCCTTACCCGCAGTGGAAGTTTCCGTGTGGGAAGGGGAAATACTACGCGCAGTGGCACTTACCGAACTCACTCCCAACACCGTTTCCGGCATCTACCACTACCACGACCCTGACTGTGCTGACCGCAGTTTAGGAAAGTTTGTCATGCTTCAGACCATCGCACTGGCACACCACCTCAACAAACCGTATGCCTATTTCGGCTACTATGTTCACGAGTGCAATAGTCTCAACTACAAATCGGAGTTTCGCCCCTGCGAAATTCTGGGGGTAGATGGGGTGTGGCGCAACCCACAAAAAACCTCTTGAAAAAACCCGGATTTCCCATTGAAATACTCGGATTTTAACGATATAGTGCTATCGTTTGAAAATCTATGGTTAATCAATCGGTTTTAACAACATGAATGATATATGGGTGTATATCCTTGCGGGGTTTCTCGCGCAGGTTGTGGACGGCGCATTGGGGATGGCATTCGGAATCACTGCCACCTCGGTATTGCTTACCGCAGGGGCAACTCCCGCGATTGCCAGTGCCACTGTGCATACCGCCGAAGTTTTTACCACAGGGGCTTCTGCTATCTCCCACCGTCTCTTAGGCAATATCAATAAGGCTCTCTTCTTCCAACTGGTGATTCCGGGAGTGATGGGAGCAGTGGTTGGCTCCTATATCCTAGCCTCTCTCCCCGGCGACACCCTCAAACCGATTATCGCTATCTACCTCATCCTGCTGGGCATTCGGATACTACGCTTAGCATTTCAAAAGACGGAGAAGGAACCCTCAACCCCTTCCCATTCGGGAGTCTTGGGTTTCTTTGGTGCTTTTTTTGATGCGATTGGGGGCGGTGGTTGGGGTCCAATTGTCACTACCACCCTAATTGCTCGCGGTAGTACCCCGCATACCACTATTGGAACGGTTAATGCCGTCGAGTTCTTTGTCACCCTAGCCGCCTCCCTCACTTTCTTAGCCACCATGGGACTTAAATATGGTTTTGTAGCTTTAGGATTAATCATAGGGGGAGTAATAGCCGCGCCACTGGGAGCAATACTCTGCCGTAAGATACCAACTCGCCCTCTTCTCCTCTTGGTGGGAACGGTGGTGATTCTCCTAAGTGTCCGAAACCTCATTCAGTCGCTTACGTCATAGACCTTTATTATACCTCCTGCAAAAGTGCTTTTTCCTCCCCCTAATCCCTCACTCGCACAACACTCTGTTGCAGGGCAGTGCGCTCGCGAATGTGTTCGCGAAGGGGGAGGTTAACAACCCTATTTCCTCCCCCTTACGAAGGGAGAAGTTATTCCTCTCTCTTCCTCCCCCTTCCCCCTCACCGGGGCGGTGCGAAGGGGGAGGTTAGGAGGGGGTTAAAAGAAATGGCAGGGAGAGGTCAGGAAAGGTCTAACTACTTGCGGAACGTTTTGACCATCTCAATTAGAGCCGGAGGAACCGTCTTCAGGGTGGCGGTGGCTTGCACAATGTCCACGGCAACCACCTCGGTTCCTTGCAGTGCTGCCATCTTACCGAAGTCCTTATCCGCAACCATCTCAGCCGCCTTAACACCCACTCGTTGCCCTAAAATCCGGTCAAAGAGGGTTGGTGCTCCGCCACGGTGAACGTGACCTACCACCGCCGAACGGGTTTCCCAACCCGTCTTTTCCTGAATCACCTCAGCAAGGTACTCCCCAACATTCCGGTTGCTCAGGTTTACATGACCGAAGGCATCTACGGTCTTTTCTTCGCTCTCCATCGGGATTTCGGTTCCCTCTGAAGCAACAATCAGTGCATACTTTTTGCCCCGCTCTTTTAAGCTTTTAAGGTGAGCGCACATGGCTTCGACATCCAATGACTCTTCAGGTAGGGTTATCCAGTCCGCTCCTCCTGCCAACCCGACATAGAGGGCAACCCACCCTGCATGACGACCCATAACTTCCAAGACCATCACCCGGCGGTGTGAACGCGCCGTGTCGCGCAGGCGGTCTAATGCCTCCATGCCGACTCCTGCCGCGGTGTCAAAACCGAAGGTGAAATCTGTCAGATTCAGGTCATTGTCCATCGTTTTGGGAACGCCGACTGTGGGAACACCATGGAGCGAGTAGAGTTTTGCCGCAACACCAAGAGTATCTTCTCCTCCACAGGCAACAATAGCATCGAACCCGGCTTCCTTGATATTGCTTAAGACCGCTTGCAAGTCTTCTTCCTTGCGGAACGGATTGGTACGGGATGAACCGAGGATGGTTCCTCCCTGATAGTGGATCTCCTCCACCTCTTTCAGACCGAGCGGTTCGTAAATACCCTTGACCAGACCGCGCCAGCCTTCCATGATCGCAGTGAACTCGAACCCAAAGTCCAACCCGCGATAGACCACCCCACGAATCGCAGGGTTCAGACCGGGACAGTCTCCTCCGCCGGTCAGAATACCAACTTTCATCTATACGGCTCCTTATCGTTGTCAGAAAATGAATGGCAGAAACGGTGGCTTACACAATCGTTTGTCTGCAACCACCCAATGGCACTATTTCCACACAAGCAAGCGTGTCCCCTGCCTGTAGAAACAGAGAGAAATAGATAGAAACGGATTGCCGGTACATAATACCCGCTCTCCCCGGCTTTTAGTCGTGTTTGAGGGCTTGGTACAGGCGAACCACACCCTAGCAAATTGTCGCATTGGTTGCCCAACCCTGCACCGCCCCACAACACCATGTTATGCAAGTTGTTTAATCCCAGATTGTTTAGTCCCCGGAGGGGGACTTCCTATCCGTAGCCGGGACTTCCGTCCACGGCAACAAAATCCCAGTAACTGGAGATTCCAACGCTTTGAATAAGCGAACCGATGGACTTGAGTCGCCGTGGACGGAAGGACACTTTGCATTTATCGCCGTGGACTGAAGTCCCGGCTACCCCTATTAAGCCTGCCTCCGCAGGCTAACAAGGAATATCTTCCTATTTGCCGGAAAGTAGGATGAGGGTCGGGCAACAGGAGAGGAAGGAGAAGGATAAAACCAGAAGGCGGTTCGCCTACGGCTTGGTATAATACCGATATGTCAACTGCACCGACAAACTGGGCAACCAATCTCACGTATCATGCCGCACAGTTCCACGAACCCCAATCTGTGCCAGAACTACAAGAGATAGTGCTACGCAGTTCGATGGTGAAACCACTCGGAACTGGACACTCTTTTAACGAGGTTGCCGATACCACAGGGGTAATGATTTCCCTAAAGCATCTCAACCAAGTCGTTGCCATCGCCCCCGAAAAGCAAACTGCGACGGTGCAAGCAGGGATTCGCTACGGGGAGTTGTGCGCCGATTTGCACGCCCACGGGTTTGCCCTACACAATCTTGCCTCCCTCCCCCATATCAGCGTAGCGGGTGCGGTTGCCACAGCCACGCACGGTTCCGGGGTGCGAAATGGAAACTTAGCCACTGCCGTTACCGCATTAGAGATGGTCACTGCTGATGGTAAGGTGGTAGTCATCTCCCCTGAAACAGTGGGAGAGACATTTTATGGGGTGGTGGTCGGATTGGGAGCATTGGGTATCGTTACCCAACTCACCCTGCGTATCGAACCCACCTACAACGTCCGGCAGGTCGTCTATGAAAACCTGCCGCAGGCATCCCTGACAGTGCATTTCGCCGAAATTATGGCGAGTGCTTATAGCGTCAGCTTGTTCACGGATTGGCAGGAGTCCCCGCTTCGTTGGCAAGTCTGGCGTAAGCATCGAACCGACGAAAACGCCGATTTTTCCGCAGAGTGGTTGGAGGCAACCATGGCAACGGCATCACGACACCCGCTCACCACCGGGAACGCTATCTACTGCACCGAGCAGGGGGAGACTGCGGGGGCATGGTATGAACGGCTTCCTCACTTCCGTTTAGACTTTACACCCAGTAATGGTGAAGAACTACAGTCCGAATACTTTGTTGCTTTTGCCGATGCTATTCCCGCATTGGAAGCGATTGCCACCCTGCAAGATCAGATTCGTCCCCTTATCTATGTGTCCGAGATTCGTGCAATTGCCGCAGATAATCTATGGCTAAGCCCCTGCTATCAACGCGATTCTATCGGGATTCATTTCACATGGCGGAAGAGCGAAGAAGCGGTTTCCCAACTGCTCCCCCTGTTGGAAGAAAAACTCGCCCCCTTTGCCCCGCGTCCGCATTGGGGCAAACTGTTTACACTCCGTCCGCAAGACCTACAGGCACGCTACCCCCGAATATCCGATTTTCAAGCCTTGCGACATCAATACGACCCCGACGCAAAACTCCAAAACCCTTTTTTACAGCAGTACCTATAATAGATTATTGTCTTATAAGTCTGTTCCTGTCTTATAAGTCTGTTCCTGCATGTAACCCCCTCCCTGCCACTCCGAAGGAGTGGCATACCTCCCCC
>Ga0224722_1001117_pt1 | contig 15232 bp, 10 predicted proteins | sample Balambano_FR1_Me_FD_161646 | JGI IMG/M metagenome (GOLD analysis project Ga0224722, IMG submission 161646) | Freshwater sediment microbial communities from Lake Towuti, South Sulawesi, Indonesia - Balambano_FR1_MetaG | ecosystem: Environmental > Aquatic > Freshwater > Lake > Sediment | place... | reverse complement strand
GGTTGGCCATCCGCATAGGGAATAAAGGTTGGATCAACTTCTCGCGGGAAGGCCAGTTCATCGTTGCAAGACGAGAGGGCGATCGCTGGCGTTAACCCAGCAGAACCTCGAGTCACACCCACGACGCAATTGGAGTAACGCACCGGCAGCAGACTCCGACGGCAACTGTCTAACACATCTGGAGCCGCAACATCCGTCAAGCCGCGCCGAATATTAAATACACAGGCAGCCATCTCTTGCGGTTGGCGCACCTGCCGACAAGCATTGAGGGCATCAGTCGGTTCGTATCCCTCGCGGCTAACACGAGTCACGCATTCCCACAAATTCTGAGGCGCTAGATTGCGGGAGCAGGCAGACGCAACTTCTTCTGGTGGAAGCTTCAAATTGGCCAGGTTAGCGGCGCAACGTCTGAAATCACCTTGAGAATCAGTCGCTGCGATCACAGAAAGTCCCGGTAATGTCACCGACACCAGAACAGTTCCCATGACTTGAATCGCCATTGCCCGTAGACGTGGTTGAAATCCGCTCATAGCTCCTGATACCCACACAACTTTGCAAAAGTCCTGCCCATTGTCGCATATTTGTCCAAACCTGAACCCACTCCACAGTTCTTAAAGAAACACAAACTTTTACTGCGCAACTGACACCAAAAAAGCTGAATCGTTACCCGAATTCACAGCCATTAATCTTATACAGTGTTAAATGTAGATGAATTCACCGATACACCGAGGTTCCGGGTATGCATTTGAGTGAGCTGACCCACCCTAACCAGTTACATGGCCTGTCCACCTACCAGCTTCAACAGATTGCTCGTCAGATTCGAGAGAAGCATCTTGAAACTGTCGCGGCAACGGGTGGCCACCTTGGACCTGGGTTAGGCGTTGTCGAATTGACGATCGCCCTGTATTACACCCTCGACTTGGATCACGACAAGGTGGTGTGGGATGTTGGGCACCAAGCATATCCCCATAAAATGTTGACAGGTCGTTATGCTCGCTTCCATACCCTCCGTCAAAAAGATGGCATTGCGGGCTACCTCAAACGATGTGAAAGCAAGTTTGACCATTTTGGTGCTGGGCACGCATCCACCAGCATTTCTGCGGCCTTGGGGATGGCGCTAGCTCGGGACATGCAGGGCGAAAAGTTCAAAGTTGCCGCTGTGATTGGGGATGGCGCATTAACGGGTGGCATGGCGTTGGAAGCCATTAACCATGCAGGGCATCTACCCAAAACGAACTTGCTCGTTGTCCTGAATGACAATGAAATGTCAATTTCGCCCAATGTGGGGGCAATTCCGCGTTACTTGAATAAGCTGCGCCTTAGTCCACCTGTGCAGTTCTTAACCGACAATTTGGAAGAACAGTTTAAGCTTCTCCCGTTTGGCGAAACTCTCACACCCGATTTGAGCCGGATTAAAGAAGGCATGAAGCGGTTAGCCGTGCCCAAGGTAGGAGCCGTGTTTGAAGAATTGGGCTTTACCTACATGGGGCCGATCGATGGGCACAACCTGGAAGAACTCATCACCACCTTTCAGCAAGCTCATAAAACTCCTGGCCCTGTCCTGGTACACGTCGCTACCACCAAAGGCAAAGGCTACGAAGTAGCCGAACAGGATCAAGTTGGGTATCATGCTCAAAATCCCTTCAATCTGGCCACGGGCAAAGCAGTTCCCTCCAATAAACCTAAACCGCCTGGCTATTCCAAAGTGTTTGGCGAAACTTTGACCAAAATTGCTGAGAATAATCCTAAAGTCGTTGGCATCACGGCTGCTATGGCAACGGGGACAGGGCTGGACATTCTGCAAAAGCGGTTGCCCGATCAGTACATTGATGTGGGTATCGCTGAACAGCACGCCGTCACGCTGGCAGCAGGTTTGGCCTGTGAAGGGATGCGCCCCGTTGCCACAATCTATTCCACTTTCCTGCAACGCGCTTTTGATCAGATCGTGCATGATGTTTGCATTCAAAATCTACCCGTTTTCTTCTGCATGGATCGGGCGGGGATTGTGGGTGCTGACGGCCCCACCCACCAGGGCATGTACGACATCGCTTATTTGCGGTGTATTCCCAACATGGTGCTGATGGCACCGAAAGACGAAGCCGAACTCCAGCGCATGATCGTCACAGGAATTCAGCACACCAGTGGGCCGATCGCTCTCCGCTATCCACGCGGCAACGGGTTTGGAGTCCCGTTGATGGAAGAAGGCTGGGAACCGTTGGAGATTGGGAGAGGTGAAATTCTGCGCACTGGGGATGATGTTCTTCTGGTGGCTTACGGTTCAATGGTGTATCCAGCCATGCAAACGGCAGAGATTCTACACGAACATGGCATCGAAGCAACGATCGTCAATGCGCGGTTTGCCAAGCCGCTGGATACCGAACTCATCCTCCCGCTGGCGGCAAAAATTGGGCGCGTGGTGACGCTAGAAGAAGGCTGCCTCCCTGGCGGGTTTGGGTCTGCTGTAGCCGAAGCCCTTCTGGATGCGGATGTGACTGTGCCCCTGACCCGGATTGGCATACCTGACACGTTGGTTGATCACGCCACCCCAGACCAGTCTAAAGCTGCCCTGGGGTTGACTCCTGCCCAAATGGCCGATCGCATTCTGCACAAGTTCTTCAGTCAGCAGCAGGTCACCGCTAATATTTTGTAGTTTCGTGGGTGTGTTCTTCAGGGTTTTCCTGGTTTGGCAGGGAAAGGCTCGATCGCAGATTGCCCTGTTGGGTGTATTACGAGCAGACCGTCCAGCGTTAAGATAAACAGTGTATTTTCGCAAAGGTGCAGATTTGCCGTGTTGTCGTCCTTCCTTGCCGACTTTCGCATCATCTTTGAACGTGATCCGGCTGCTCGTAACTGGCTAGAAGTGTTAGTTTGCTATCCTGGCTTGCAAGCACTGTTGCTGCACCGCTTTGCTCATTGGTTGTACGTGTTGGGCTTGCCATTTTTTCCACGCCTCATTTCTCACATTGCCCGCTTCCTCACTGGGATTGAAATTCATCCCGGTGCGCAAATTGGCAGGGGGGTGTTTATTGATCACGGGATGGGTGTGGTGATTGGAGAAACGGCGATCGTGGGTGATTATGCTTTGATTTATCAAGGCGTTACCTTGGGCGGAACTGGGAAAGAGAGTGGTAAGCGTCACCCGACTTTGGGCGAAAACGTTGTTGTTGGCGCTGGGGCGAAAGTTTTGGGGAATCTGTTGATTGGCAACAATGTGCGGATTGGGGCTGGCTCGGTGGTATTGCGCGACGTTCCCTCCGATTGCACGGTTGTAGGGGTGCCGGGGCGGATTGTGCATCGATCGGGTGAGCGCGTTGATCCGTTGGAACATGGGCGGTTACCTGACTCGGAAGCGCAAGTGATTCGGGCACTGGTCGATCGCATCGAAGGGTTAGAACAACAGCTTCAAGCGTTACAACAAAATCAAGTGAAGCCCCAAGTTCCTGTGTCATCGCTCGTTACAGCCAATGGTGCCACCCACCTCTCGCCAACCTGGGAAACTCCGTTGAAAGGCACCTGCCGCATTCGAGATCGGGTGATTGAAGAATTTCTGGATGGCTCTGGAATTTAAGTGCTGCGGTTGTCATGACTTACACGTGATCGAAAAGTTTTACAGTTGATGAGTTTATTGCTCAGTACGGTGAAACCTCAAGCTCTGAGCTAGCTGATCTTGTTAAAGGTCATACTACGGCGCTAGATAAAAAATTCCTTGCCCGCTGCTTTCGTTTACCCTTTGGCCTTTTGCCCGATTTCACCAATAGCTTATGCCAATAAGCCAAAGTAGGTGAGAACTAATTCTTCGCTGCCAGTGTTACTAACTTCATGGGTTTCTCCAGGTTCCACGGCGATACAGACACCCGGATTCAAAGCGTAGGGAGTTCCATCGATCGCGATCGTGCCCTGCCCCGCTTCTACGAAAAATACTTCGTACATATTGGAATGCTGATGGGCTGCGGCTACCTGTCCTAGGGCAAAACGTGCCTGCGAAAAGTTGGTGAGATGGGGCAAATCGCCTACTCTCAACATCACTTTTTTCTGAATCGCCCGATTGTGAGATACCGGCTGGATCGGTAAGTCGCTTAAAGCTGCTTGTTTCATTGCTAAGTGGGGCAATCTGTTCCATCCGCCGTTCGCGTCGCACCCAGCAAGGTTCCCACAATTACGCAACGATTGGCATTGGTGCTAGTACCTTTAGGCCGAACGTTAAAAGCAAAAATAACTTCGTCAGATATAGCTTCATCGATCGAGGCTCTGGAAACCGTTCCATTGCTCTCAAAAATGATCTGCCGTTCGGTACCTGGCGAAACCGAAAAGTCAACATTGCGATCGGCAACTTCCTGGCTGCCCAACGACTGCCAATTATTAATACTGTTAAAGTCGTTTACGAATCCTCCCGTGCGTCCGGTATTTGGATCGAGAGAAGGAGCTGTGATCGCCGCTTCAAGCGTTGTCCCGTCTCTGCCGCCAAATACAACGACTCTGGCAATTCCAGAACGCTTTGCATCTGCGCGTGCCTGCTGAATAATCCGATTGGCTTGATCGCGAACAGTGTTTATCCGCTGGCGATTGACTGCCGCCGTCCAACTGGCAGCAATAATTGTGGCCAGAACCGTAATGATTACCACAACGACCAGCATTTCAATCAAAGTGAACCCGCTAGTGGTGTGCTTAAATCGATTTCTAAAAAGGCGTTTCATCATTAGATCTCCACTGCGCTTATCTCTTCTGCAGAATGCCTCTGACCAGCGTGCGGGACTGGAGCGGCGAGAGTGGTCTCAACCGACTGGTGCGCCCTGGAAAACCAGGTAAACCCGCTGGGCTACCAACCAACGTCACTAACACATCCTGATTTTGGCCAACTGGAGAACCAATGCCGCCCCCTCGAACACAAGCGTAAAAACTTGGCAAAGCATTGCTAGAACTGAGTGAATTGGCACCAAATTCATCACAGTTGGGTTCGATAGGGGTAGCAGGAAGAGGTGGATCTACTCCATCATCAACATAGTCCACCAGAACCTGAGCCGGGTTGCTTGGAACACCTCTTCTTGCATCTACAACATTACCGGTATCGTCATCCCGAGTAAAAGGCCATTGCAAAAACTCACCTTCCTTTGGACGGGCATACCCCGGAGTTTCAGTGGCAGTCGTGGCATTATCAGCAAACTGCGGCAAGGCATAACGATAAATGCGAGCTTTCCCGCTCCAGGTTGCATCGACACTCGTATCGATCGCGTACACCACCAAAGTATATGTTGACCCGGATATACAAACATTTTGGAGCAGCAGATCGGCTGAGCCATCGGCAATTCCTGCCACATTTGTTCGACACAAGTCTTCAATTCCAACTGGTAGCGGTTCAGTGCGCCAGAAGGCTAAAACGGAGCGCCGATTGCCTGAGTTCATCGCGGCAGGGATGTAGTTGACAATCCCTGGACATTCCCCAGAGAAATCCGCATCACTCGGAACGCCCGTCCCCTCCAAACATTGACCGTTGTAAACAAAGACGGCTTCGCGCAAATCCTCATTCATGAAGTCGATCGCGGCTTGCATATCTTGTTGCACTTGAGAATAGGCGGCATCGCGAGCATTTGTTTCCGTCAAACGAACCACTAGCCCCAGCAACAGCAACGTGATGATAGAGCCAACCAGCAAGGCAACCAGCAACTCAATCAACGTGAAGCCACTCGATTGCCGTCGTTTGTGGGGATGTGATCGAAGCTGTTTAAGCCATATGGGAAAGCGTCTTGACATGATGTTTGTGAGTGAACACTGGTGAGCAACAAGAAGAAGTGCAAGTATACGAGTTAAGGGTTAGGAGTGGGGGGAGGCGGAGGCGCAGGATTCGCGTCTCGGGTGGCACATTCCATAGAACTTCTGGAATTCGGGCGAACGGCTCGCGTATAGAGAGTCTGTAATGGGTTCAACCGATTATCATTCACACTGAGGTCATTGCGGCCACCGGTTAATTTTAGACTTGCCCGTTGGGTACCGTAGCCCCGACTTTGACCAGGTGTATAGGAGTACACTCGCACACCAATATCAAAGGCGAACGGCGCAGGTGGTGTAACTGAACTGGCAAACTCATTGGGAATACACCCCTGAGTCCGAAAAACCTGCATGGCATATTCCGGGGTGCAGTCGCCGTCCACATCCACGCGAATGAGCTGATCTGCGGGAACTGGAGCGGTGGGATTGGTGGGGGGATATCTCGTATTGCCGCATTGCCCAGCAGACATCAGTAAGGTGGGATTAACACCTCCCGGTGCTGCCACTGCCTGAATATCAGTCCCTGCGGCGGTTGGAATGGTGTTCAAGGTGTAGTCTTGGCGTTCGACTAACGTCCTAATGCGATCGACTTCTCCCTGAGCAATCTGGTTCGCTTGTTCCGCTCGACGAGATTGAATCCGAGTGGCCGTTGCCAGGAAAATCGGGGGGGTAATCGTTGCTAATGTGATTGCCACAATCACGATCGCGACTAAGCTTTCTAGCAAGGTCAAACCTGAGTCAGGCAAAGCAGGCGCGTGCGATCGAAGGCGAAGCAGCATCCGCAGGGTTAATAGGTAGGGCGGGCGGGTGGCCATGGCAGGAGTCCTGAACAGCAGAATAACGGGGTGAAGCAAAACTCCCGGTGCTCCAGAAGGCTCTGGAGCACCGGATGACATTAACCTGGGCACCTTACATTGTCTAAGCTCAAGGTTGTAGTTAGTCGCGTACACATTTGACGCATGTAAGGATCGTTGGCTTTCGGCTCATCGTAGAACTCGTTCAGAGCCGCGTTGGGCGTGGTAAAACGACTGGCAGCAGGACTGGCCGGCGCAAATTGTAACCCAACGTCATAGCCCCAAAGCCGTAGCGGGGCAAAACCATAGTAATCAATCTGTTCGTCGCCTGCGGTTGGAATGGCACCGGCAACGGGTTCCCAGCGATCCTGGTCGTAGGGAGCAGTACCGTAGTTACTGAAGTTCAGTTGCAGGAAGGAGCCATGAATTCGTAAAGGCCGCCCCTCCCACCATTCCAGTAAGCGCGGGAAGTTATGCAAACCTCCATAACCTTGCTGGTTGCGGGACGGGACGATGCCACTGATTAAAATTGCATTGACATCCGTTTCCACAGCTCGCTGTAAGGGTCTGGATGTATCCAAACCGCCATCGTCTTCAACGGCAAAGTAAGGATTCGCCGCACCTGGGACATACTGGCCAGAATATTCTCCGGAAGCAAACTCGGTAATTCGACTGGGAATGGGATTAGTGCCATCAAAGTTATAAATGCCAACTAAGCCGTTCCCGTTTCGAGAAACTTTGACGGGTGAGTTAATTGGATCAGCGGGGTTTTCCCGCACCCAGTTTTGACCGCTGGCCAAGTCAGTTCGGGGACGGTTTTGGTTCAGGAAAGAGGTTGCGCCCCCAGGGTTGACTGCTGTCCGGCAACCGGGACCAAACAACCCTCTTGATTGAGTGTTATAAACTCCGGCTCCAGGAGCTGCGCCAAACACAGTGTAGGCATTCTCTGCCGCAGCACTACCAGACGAGCGATCGTTACTCAATCCGCCGTCCGCGCCAAATGTTTGGTAGCCAGCATTCATGAAAGTATCCAGCATACTCCCGTCACAGAAGTTTTCCGACAGAATCGTAATGGAGTCTGCCAGGATTTCGGAAGGTCGCCAGAGGTCGGTGTCTTGCCGCGCGAAGTTAGTATCAATATCGGTGCGGTTGTCGTAGAAGGTTGTTGTGTTGTAAGCATTGGGATCATCTGGGAGCAACGCTGTAAACTCTTCCAACCGTGGGCCCCCGGGCGTCGCGGCGTGGCGGTTAAAGTCACCCATGATGTAGGCGAGATTATCAGTCACAAAGGTAATGCCTCGGACATTCTTCTCTGGGGGAACTCCGGCAGTGGGCCGATCGACCCGGGTGCCTCGGCGTAACCGGAAGCCATCGACGCGCCGATCGGGGTCAGCAATGAAGTCAACGGCTTTAGTTGACACCGAATAGGGGCCAGCAGTAGCCGGATCCGTCACGCCTGCATTTACAGCTAAGGTTCCGGTTCCAAGGGTGGTTGGATCATAGTCGGGAGCCTGCGCTCTGGTGAAGCTGGCTTCTAACGGTGCTGGCGGCAAACCGTTAGATTGGCGTTCGATCGCATCTTCGCGACGAGCATCTTCGCGGAAGGCGTAAATAATGCCACTGACGGGGAGCCAGTAGTCGTTACCGCCGATCGACGCAGTTCTCAGCATCTCTAGATCGATGTCTAACACGCGGCTGGGCAACCATTCCCGGCCATTAAATAAGACGCGATCGACAAATGGCACAGCCCCCAAAGTCGAGTTATCAGGAGTGCCGTAGCGAATCAAATTAGGTGGAGCCGTGTCCAAATCACTCGGTGTCACCGTCGTGAGTTTCGGTAATTGCCAGTTTGCAATTTCCGTCGGGACAACTCCCAAATTTGCAGATAAATCAGATGGGAAGACACGAGCCGCTTTATATTTGAGATTAACGATAAGAGGCGGGTCTATCCTTTCCCACGTTTGGTCAAAACCAGTGCCATAATCAACGCTTGGACTCGGTTGACCGGGTGACGCTGCCGTACTAACACGTTGAAACGTAACGGTGTTGCCGTTAATTGCAGAACTTTGAACAGCATAGGGTTCTACCCAGGGTTGAAAGGCTGCTGGAGTTGTACCAGGTGCATTTGGTTGACTATGGTTAACGCTGATTCCATCGACTGTCTCGCTTGTCCCAATTTGGCCATGATCAAACTCAGGGAAAATGTAGTAGAGAACAGGAAACTCAGGTAAAACTGAAGCGTAACGAAACTCTTCTTGAGTCGCAAAACTGCCGCTGTTGATTGGGCTGGTTGGACTCGTAAAGGCATCTCTTACGACAGCTTGAGCGAACCCTGCATTATTGGGATGATTTTCAGACTCCTCTCTGATTCGATCATTTAATGCACTCTGTTCAGCTGGAACAGCTGTAGTCGGTAAATAAGCTTGATCCAGCGTGTCGGGAGCAGTGCCACCTCTAGATGGATAGCTCGCATCTCCTGGGTAGTCATGTATTGCGCCAGGTGGAATGACTGCCCCACATAGACGCGAAAGTGCTAGCCGATTCACCACATCGCTATCTAGGAGATTACCAACTGCTCCTGCGCTGCCACTAACGTTGAAGGTATTAGGGTCACACGCTGATGACCAGGTATAAATCTGATCAGGTGCGTCAACCGAAAGCCGCCAAGTGACATACGGGTTGAAGTTCCAGGTATTTGCAGCGGGGGATGAACGGAAGCCATAAGTCCGATCTCGTCGAATTTGATAGGATTCGTGGATTAACTCAGCCAACCGATAGTATCGATACTGCGAGGACTGTTCGATGTCAGTAACAGGCTCGTCCGGATCATTGACAATTTTCCGCTTTAGCGCAGCCAGAAACATGTCTGGCGTTACACGATCGTAGTCACGCGGATTATATCTAGAACCGTCATAAGTACCCGTCTCGCTATAGCCATAAGTTGCCAACTGGCTTCTACGTAGCACTTCGGGGTTATCTTCTGTAGTCGTATCGTCTTTGCCATCCATCAAAGGGAGCAGGTATTGCTCGGCCAAGTCAAGCAAATCAGTTTGAACTGTTGAGCTAGATGGATCAAATTCTTGAATTTCGCTGATGTTGTAGCCTAAAGCCCCTAGCGTGCAAGCGGCAGTGTGCATGTAGGAGTTGGCGGCAGGGCTCCGTTCGGCCGCAGGAGTGTTGAGTGCTCGCCGTAAGTTGGAGAAATTGCCAAACATCGTCATCGTTGGGTCGGGGTGGATCGCGCCCGCTTCTTGCACCGGGGGAAACGCACCTTCGGGGTCGCCGGCAAAGTTGGCCAGATTGCTGAGGGCCGTTTGCATGGCTGCGCCGTTGAATACCGATTCAGGCATGGCAAATTCCCAGCCGTTGGTGCCTTTGCCGGAGAAGAAATCGAAGCGACTATCAATCCCGTAACTTACGGTGGGCTGGGTAAAGTTCACTGATTGCGCCAGGGTGAGTGGGGTGCCAGGATGGCTCGTAGAGATTACACAGGCAGTAGGATACTTGCCTTCGTTGTTTTTGTAGTGATAAACCGCTGTCGCCTGCACCGCCGCCAAATTGTCGCGCAGCGCCCGTCGTTGCTTGGCTTCGTGTTGCCGACTTTGAGTAACGGTGGAAGTCGTGAATTTGTAGAGCGGGTTGAGCGGATCGCCTTCGTTGTCGCTGCTATAGGGGTCGGCATTGGTGAGCGTACCGGCGGTGTAATCGGATTGGCGCAAATCATCCCAGGTGTTGTTTCCAGCGGCGGGTGCAGCACTGGGGTCTTGGCGGGTGGTTTCAGGGCGATCCTGGGGGGCGACCCAGCCAAAGGGGTTGCCCAGTTGCAGCCGTTCACCCACTAGCAGCCGCATCCCGCCGCTGTAAACGTTGTCGCTCACATCGGCGTTGGCCATCGTGCGGCGCTCCCAATACCCATCCAACCCCGGTTCTTCCGTGACTCCAGCCGCGGATTCTCGAGTTAACAGTCCACCCTCATTGTTGGTGTCGCCAGCGGCGATCGGATCACCAGCGCTCTTTCCGTCTTCAATTCTGGCTGTCGCGCTATAGCGCACCTTGGGGCCGTAGAGGTTGTCCGCGCGGTAGGTATCATCGACATAGGGGCGAGTATCTTTGTCTTCCGTCAAAAAACGGCGATCGTAGAAAATATTGTCTTGAGTTTGAGGATCTGCAATGCGGCCATCCTGGTTTGTTACATCACCAGCACGAGCAGCTTGAACACCTTCCAAAACCAGTGAAACAGGGTCAGTGGCAAGGTCGATCGGAGACTTGGCTCCAGTTGCCCAATCCGTATTCGTATCAAAAGCTGGCGGAACTTCATACCCCCGTCCTCGATAGCGATGGATCTCTGCATCGCCGCCATAAGCATTGTCGTTAATCTTGCCAGCCGCAATCACACCAAAGAATTTGCGATTGAGGTCATCATTTTGTTGGTCAAATTGCCGAACTGATACTTCCGAGTTACTTTCTGGCAAGAACACGCAAGAACTGGGAGAACTGATCAAGAAGCCTCTAAAGGTGCTATTCCCAATCATGATGTTGCCTTCGCTGTGAAGAGCCCCATTCCAGTTCATCTGAGTCCCGGAGTGAACTTCGATGTCATATTGGAACCAGGCTCCCCATTTGTTCCCCCGGTCTAACTGGCGGTCTTGGGCAAACTCCAGGGTAGACAGTTTGGCCGGATTGGCCGGAGTGGCATTAGCTGTGCTGGCCACCAAAGCATCAACCTGAAAGCGTTTGCGCAGAATCGCGGAGTTACCGCTGTCTTCGTACCAACCTTTTTCAGTTTTGACTCCCAAGTTTGGGCAATTGACTGCTTTTGCTTCACTCAAGGGGCCGCGACGAACAAATGGCCCACCCGCATCGCCCTGCGCTTTCGTGGCTTCATCCATTTCAATTAACTTGACTGCGCCAAGGGTTGCATCTTCTGGCGTGGAGAGGTTAATTGAGTAAATAACCTTGTCACCCTTTGATGGGTCGGTATTGTCGCGGGTTGATGGGTCAGTGTAGACCCAGGCATTATCATTGATGCCATCTCCGTTTAAGTCAACGCGAGTTTCATCTTGCAGATCGTAGGGTTGTCCGGGCTTTGATCCTGGCAAGTTGACGTTCAACGTCGGCGCAAACACGCCATTAATCAGTTGGCCACTGCCTGCGTTCAACATCATGGAAATCATGAATTCTTCGGCTGGCACCCCCCCTGGTAGGCGTGGATCTTTGCCAAAGAGATAGTCAATTTTGGAGCGAGCCCGATCGACAGCGGGAGTGGCAGCGTTGTAAATCGCTTTACTTTGCACATTACCGATGACGCGGCTGCTGTTGTTGAACGCCCGATAGCTCAAGGCACCGGAAGTGAGGGTGACAACCAATACCAGTAACACCGTCGTGGGTAACACAAATCCAGCAGTGGCGCGGCGACGGTTAGGCAGAAGCGCAGTCCGGAGCAGCCAGGTCACAAAGCTCTTAGACAGGCTGCGGTAGAGCTTCCAGATTTGCTTGAAGAGTTGCTGGATGGCTTTGGCTAGCTTGCGGTTCGACATGACTATCTCAGGTTGGTAGAAAGGGATGATTGGAATTATGAACGAGTTTTGCTGAAACGCTTACAAGCAAAGGTAAGTTTCAATCAACACGCAGAACACCCATAGTGGTAACAGGCGATCGCAACTGCTATCAACAGGGAAGATACCAGTTTCTCGAGGTGTCTGCGGGGCTAAAGGCTTCAGAAATATGACGGAGGCCAGCGTTGGGTTTACGCAGATGGCCGAGCCGAAGGAGAAAAGTGAGGCTGGAATCGAAGGGGAGCGATCGCACTCCAAAATATAGGGGATAGGTAAGCTAGGACACAATCAGGAGGAACACACACGGAGATGGTGAAATCTTACCCACTTCGATCGAAAAATCTATCAACTTACTATAACAATTCTTTTTTTTGATGATGCTTTTTTCGTTGCGATCGAGTACAGACTTAAATAAAGTGGCATAACCGTCTCGGCTGTGAGTGACAGGCAGGATGCCCATTCCACAGAATTTGCTGCTTTATTTAATGCTCATTCCTAAGCAGTTGCCAGCCGGATGCTAAGTAATGAGGGTGGGCTGGATCAGGCCAATGAAGTGGGAGATTTGGGCGATCGTCTCAGCAATGCGGATTAAGTCTTGCAGGGCTGTGGGGGGATCGAGAGAAAGGCGGGTTGAGGGCGGCGCGTAGCGCTCAAAATAAATTCGCATGGTAGCTCCTGCGGTGCCCGTGCCAGAGAGCCGGAATACGATGCGCGATCCATCCGTGAAACCCAACCGGATGCCCTGGTTAGTGCTGATGCTGCCATCGATCGGGTCAACATAGCGAAAGTTATCACTGGTTGCAAGGTGGTAAGCGCCAAGCTGCTGCCCTGGAAGGGTGGGAAGTTGGGCTTGCAGAGATGCGAAGAGAGACTCGACCCGATCGTTGCTGATATCCTCATAATCGTGACGGGCGTAATAATTGCGTCCATAAGTTTGCCAGTGGGTCTGCACGATCGTGGCCACCGACTGCTGCCGTACTGCGAGTAGATTCAACCAGAACAACACTGCCCACAGCCCATCCTTCTCACGAATGTGGTTAGACCCAGTCCCAAAACTTTCCTCGCCGCAGAGGGTAATTTTGCCTGCATCCAGTAGATTACCAAAGAACTTCCAGCCCGTCGGTGTTTCGTAGCAAGGTATACCCAGGTGCGCCGCCACCCGATCGCAGGCTTGACTGGTCGGCAAGGAACGGGCAATTCCCGCTAAGCCGTGACGATAAGCTGGCACCAACGTGGCATTGGCCGCCAGGATAGCCAGACTATCGCTGGGGGTGACGAAAAACTGCCGCCCCAGAATCAGATTGCGATCGCCATCGCCATCCGAGGCCGCGCCAAAATCTGGTGCGTTCTCACCAAAGAGCAGTTCTACCAACTCATGGGCGTACACCAGATTGGGGTCGGGATGACCGCCGCCAAAATCCTCCAAACATCTCCCATTTTTGACGGTGCCGACGGGTGCCCCCAGACGTTGTTCCAACAAGCGATGGGCGTAGGGACCCGTCACAGCGTGGAGAGCATCCATTGCCATCCGGAAATGCCCATTGGTCAGCAACTCATGGATGCGATCGAAGTCAAATAAGGACTCCAGCAACTGGGCATAGTCATTTACCGGGTCAATCACTTCAATCCACGTCTCACCCAACTTGGTGCGGCCCAGTTTATCCAGGTCGACATCCCCAGGCTCCCAAATGGTGTAAGCAGTGATAGCTTGGCTACGCGCAAAAATTGCATTGGTGACTGATTCTGGTGCCGGGCCACCGTTACTCACGTTGTACTTAATCCCAAAATCCCCCTGGATGCCAGCTGGGTTGTGACTGGCGGAGAGAATAATCCCACTGATCGCGCCATACTTCCGAATCAGGCAAGAGGCCGCTGGTGTGGATAGAATGCCGCCCCGTCCCACCAGGATTTGCTTAAACCCATTCGCAGCAGCCATTTTCAGAATAATCTGGAGTGCTGTCTGGTTGTAGTAGCGACCATCCCCACCGAGGACTAACGGCTGCTGGCGATCGCCTGTGACGCAGTCAAAAATCGATTGCACAAAATTCTCTAGATAATGCCGTTGCTGGAAAACCCTCACCTTTTTTCTGAGGCCAGACGTTCCCGGTTTTTGATCTAAGAAAGGTTGCGTCGGCATCACACGGAGCATTAAAATCGCCGCCCCAATAATCGTTGTTTCACACCCTCGGCTATTTTTTGGCCTAAATACTCGGGAATGATGCTTTCATTTGGCCCTAGCAAATACAAAATCAAGCGAGTGCGTCCCCGCCACACCAGCAAATTGGCATTGACTACCATTAAATCTTCTTGCCAGATGGCATACATGACTTTGTAGAACAATCCTGGTTGGTTGTCTGCCTCAATTAAAAGTGCGGGAAGGTGAAATACCGGATCGACATAAAATTCCGTTTCAACTTGTTCTAATCCGGCATCCAAATTAAACTCAACGGCTAACATTTCCTCAACTTCAAACCGTCCGGCGAGGGCTTCTCGAATTGCTCGACAAACGTTTTCTGCTGTTTTTTCCGTAAGAGCTTTACCACTACGGGAAACGATGAGCTTGATAAAAACCAGCATGGGTGGGTAAATTTGCCCGTACAAACTCAGGCTGTGGATCGTCAACCCATAGGCTGCTAAAACACCAAAGATGTCACTCAGGAGAAAGGATTGATTTCGGTAGGCAAAATGCAGGGCGCTTTTGCTGCCTTCTGGTTTCAACTCAATCACAGCCTGCTTCGTGCGGTAAAGATGGTAAGCCAGACGAAGATTCTGTAACTGAATCTCACTGCTGACAAACTGCTCATAAAATTGAGGAAACGCTCGATTGAAGCGCTTCAAAAGTTCTAGCGTCGATGACTTTAAGCCTAAAGCCATAAATTAGAAGAGGTTGAAGATAAGGCGGAGAATTAGGTTGGATAGCCAGAGGTGGCTTTCACTCTAATCGAAATTGGTGGCGTTGACACGCATTCTTGCATTAATCCGGCCGGAACTGTGAATTTATTGTGGAATTATCCGGCATCAACGGAGGATGGGGGATCTTTGGATGGGGGCTATACTAATATCTACTGTGATCTAACTTTTCTACCTTATCTTCGCTTACATGGGTTTTTGGAAAAGCCT
>Ga0224722_1001116_pt1 | contig 15258 bp, 12 predicted proteins | sample Balambano_FR1_Me_FD_161646 | JGI IMG/M metagenome (GOLD analysis project Ga0224722, IMG submission 161646) | Freshwater sediment microbial communities from Lake Towuti, South Sulawesi, Indonesia - Balambano_FR1_MetaG | ecosystem: Environmental > Aquatic > Freshwater > Lake > Sediment | place... | reverse complement strand
CGGTCCGACCCAGATCAAACCTGCATCTATAGCCGACCGTGCAAAGTTGGCATTTTCAGACAGGAAGCCATAACCGGGATGGATGCTCTCACAGCCCATGTCCTGCGCCGCGTGAAGCAGTTCGGGAATATTCAGGTAGGTATCGGCAGGAACAGCGCCGAGCAAGGGATACGCCTTATCCGCAAGGCGGACATGGGGCGCGTTTGCGTCGGGATCGCTGTAGACAACGCACGGGGAAATGCCAAGTTCACGGCAGGCGCGAATGATGCGGACGGCAATTTCACCTCGATTGGCTATCAGACATGAGTGGATCATGTCGTGAGTATAGCGCGTTTCTTTTCCCTGAGTTCATCTGCCGCCTGCGACGCCAGCCAGAATCCCGCAAAGATCAGAATGACACCAGCCATCTCACCCGCGTATTTCAGTTCGGGTACGCCGAGACGGATGAGCGCACCGCCGAGCGCCGGGATTAAGCCGCCCGCCGCGATCAGCCAGTTGCCGATCATGCGGCTGCGAAGCACCTGTTTGCGGCGAAAGAGTATCGAGGAATAAATCGCGCCGCCGACGAGTGCAATCGTCCCCCAGAGATTCATGACGGGCGAAAAGACGCGCACACCGCCGCGCGGCATAATCTCGTTGATAAGTGAGACCATATCCTGCCCCGGCTGCCAGGCATCGCCATTCATCGGCGTGAGGAACAGCGCCCAGGGCAGCGTCATGACGCAGACGAGGATGAGCGCCATCTGGATATTGCGGGCGATATTGCCCTTGCGCCAGAGGAGATAGACCGTCCCCTGCCCCAGCCAGGCGGCGACGGCAATCGCACCCGCCCAGTACCACAGCCCGAAGAAAAACGGACTCCAGATGAAGTACAGGACGATCTGGCAGAACGCGCCGATGCCGTACAGCGCCAAGCCGATGCCCCACGCCACCAGCCAGGGGCGATGCTGACCGCGCAGCCGCGCCGCCCGCCAGCGCGAAAAGACGACGCCCGCGAAGATCGCGCTGATGATCGTTGTGATGACGGAGAAAATCAGAGGGAGGGGAATAGACATGGGAAACGAGTCCAAATTGCATAATTGATATTGTGAATGATAGCACAAGTTGCAGAAAATCTACAAAAATCTATAAAGCGGGTGGCACACTTGATGATGGAATTATGTGGGCGGGAGGGGCAAGCCCCTCCCCTACGGATTGGATGGGGTTTTCTGGCGATACCAGTAATCGTAAACGCGGATGAAGCCCAAGCCCGCGTACAGACCAAGCGCGGGGGTGTTATCCGCCATGACCTGCAAATAGGCATTTCGCGCTCCCTGCGCGATTCCCCAGTGGAGCAGGTGTAACATGACCTGCCGCGCATAGCCGCGCCGCCGCAGATGCGCCGCCGTCATGACATCGAACACGCCGAGCCAGCCGCGTTCCACCACGCCCATAGCGACGGCGGCGGTTTCGCCATCCACGAGCAGACGCGCATAGCCCGCCTTGGGCATGATGTTCATTTGCAGGCGGGTGAAGATTTCCCGATCCACATCATTCAGCGCCCGCAGACGAGCGAAGTCTTCGAGCCAGACGGGGGTGAGGAAGCCATCGAGCGCCGCCCATGCTGTGCCGCCCGGATCAGGGACGTGATCGAGCGAGGCAGTTTGTACCTGCGTGAGACAGTCGTAATCATAGCCGTGCGCGATCAGCGCTTCTTCGAGGTCGGGTGGATGATGAGCGCCAGTGAGTTTGAACACCGTTCGCAAACCGTGACCCGTGTAAAGCGATTCGCAGTAAGCGATCTTCTCATCCAGCGGCAGTGTAGACGGATACAGCAGTTGCACCGAATTGACACGGCGGGTATAGCCATCGGCAAAGCGCAGCAGCCAGCCATCGTAATGCACGGTGTTCAGGGCAGGATAAGCGTTGAGGGAGAGTTCTTCGAGAAATTGAATCATGGATAGTGCCGAAAAGTTCGGAATGACAGGCGAGACAATCCCCTCATTCTAGCAGTATAATCGTGGTTGTGATCAGGCTGTGGATTATAAATCGAATGGATTACCAGCAAACCCGCCATTTGAACAACGAACGCCTGCGGGCGCTGATGAGCAGCGGCGCGACGGATTTTCGCGGCACATACCCGATGGCGCTCAACCTGGAGCCGTCGAGCCATTGCAACGCCCGCTGCCCACTCTGCCCCACCGGAGCGGATGAGCTTGGCAGGGGGCAGAACCACATGAAGCTGGAACTGTTTCGCGGGATTGTGGATGAAGTCGCGCCGTATGTCTCGAAAATGACGCTCTACAACTACGGCGAACCGTTCCTGAACCCGTCCATCTTCGACATGATCGCCCATGCCGATGCACACGATATCACGACCAAGATCAGCACGAACGGCACGGCATTTTACCGCGACTCGTGGATTGAGTCGCTGGTCACGTCGGGACTGGATGAACTGATCGTCAGCCTGGATGGGGCGGACGCTGAGACGTTCAACCAGTATCGCGTCGGGCTGCCGTTCGACCCGATCATCCCCGGCTTGTATCTGCTCCGTGATTTCAAAAAGCGCTACAACAGCGCGACGCCGAACGTGCATGTGCAAATGCTGGCGATGCGCCACAACCAGCACCAGCTTGAGGATATTCGGGCGATTGCGGCGCGGGCGGAGGCGCATTTCATCGTCAAATCCATCAATCTTGGCATGGTAAGCAACGGTTTTGACCTGTTCGACGAGTATATGCCGACGCAGCCGGACATGCCGCGCCGCTACGAACAGTCAGCGGATCGCGGGATTGTCCCTAAAGTGCAGGTGGGGCATTATTGCCCGATTGTGTGGACTTCGATGATGATCAACGCCGATGGCACGGTCAACCCGTGCTGTTACGATTATCACAGCGATTGGGTGATCGGCAATCTGGCGCATGAGACGGTGGGCGACATCTGGAGCGGCGAGACATTTACGGCGCTGCGCCAGCAGATTCACGACGACATCACGCAGACTCCGATCTGCCGCACCTGTTCCGTCGCCGCGCTGATCGCGGAGCAGCGGGAAAGGGTGTGAAGCCTGTAGATACAGATTCACTCTTTTAACGTATGCCTTTGATATCTGTTCGATGATTCACTTGTGACAGTCAGAGGTATTCACGGAAAATTCATGGTACAGTATCCATTGATATTGCATTCAACTAAAGATTGAGCTATGAACGATCAATCCATCAACGATAAGAAACAGTCTGCGCTACTTAAAATACTTAGGCGGTTGACTCCTGCTTCTGCAAAACTTGTTTATTACTCCTCGGCCTTAGGGGCAATTGCTCTAGCCGGCGGTGTAGATCTGCCGCCTGAATTGACAGTGATTGCAGGTGGATTAGGGGTTAATATCCTTAGTGCAATCATTGATAGGATTGCACGAGGTGAACATTTATCCGATGAAAAACTACAGCGCCTTATCGAATATGCGGTAAAACGTAGCGATATTGAGACACTTCTTACAAAACAAGATTTTGTTGCAGGATATGGTCGATTAGTTCGGCATATAGATGTGGTTCGCATCGCAATTCGTGAAGGCGACACGGAAATAGTTCAGATATTAATGGAGCAATTTGGTCAACATCGAGAAATCCTCATAGAATTTAATAGCTATCTTGTTTCCATAAGAGAGGAGCAAATAAACGCGGCTGTGCGTGACGAGCATATTATCAATTCGTTACAGGAAATACTGCATAAGTACTCTCATACGATCCCTGAAGAAGTCGGAATAGAAATAGCAACTGAGAGTTGGAAAGAGTATCTTGAAAAGGTGGTAAATAATCCCGAATATAATCGTTGGGCGGGCAGGCGCACGGGAGAGGGAAATTATATAGATGAAACTCTGCTGCCTATTACTGTGCATGAATACGACCTACAAATAGGTGGTCGCATTCGCAAAGGAAAACGCGGCTCACTTGTAGATATTGGTCTAAATCCTGAGCAGAAAAACCTTTTGATTCTAGGTGATCCTGGAACGGGTAAAACGACTGGTTTAGAAACCACTATGTATGAACAAGCCCTTGAAACTCTGAATGAAATGCGGAATGGATCACAAACCATTTTCCGTATCCCTGTTTTTATTAGTTTAAGGGAGTATTCAGGAAGCTTAACTCAATTACTTTTCAAAACTTTAAGACGCATTGGTATAATAATTGAAAGAGAGAATCAAATCACACCTTTGTTGTCATCACGGGCACAATCTCTACTTATCATGTTTGACGGACTAAACGAAGTTGCTCAAACCGCCGATAACACTGATGATCTCCCTGCAAAGATTGCTACAGAGATAAGAGATATTACAACTGAACCAAATTATCAACATCACAGATTTATAGTTACTTGCCGTGTTCGTGATTATAAGGCACCTCTAAGTAGGATTAGTTGGGACGGATATGGTATTGAGGAGTTAACACCAGAAGACATCAAACACTATCTTGTTGAACGTTTAAAGCCGGATCAAGATGGACTTGAAATATATAATAGTCTTAGTATTCATATGAAAGAGCTTGTTAAGAACCCTCAATTACTCTTTATGTTGTCGGAAATTCTTCTTGCAGGTTCCATACATCAAATTAACAATCGTGGTCAACTATATCACAATTTTATCGCAGAACGGTTGCGTTTGGATGATGATAAGTTACCTAGCAAATACACTCGGCGGGATAAAAGGTTAGTCCTTGCTACCATAGGCTTTTGGCACTATTACGAAACAGGTGGTCCGGGTACGTTTAGTGATTCCAAGCTACGGTCTTGGTTAAAGACCAAATTGGATGAAACTGAATTGGATTTTGACATATCTGATAGAACATTGTGGAGGCGAGAAATATTTAATGAACTCATATCAAATGTATTGCTAAAAATGACGGAGGAAGAGCCTAGAGAACGTATTTTCACCTTTTACCATCAGTCTTATGAGGAATTTGGAGCAGCGGACTACCTGTTTTACCTGTTTGAAGGGGATACTGCTCTTAAGAATGCCCCTGATCTTGATATTAATCATCTCAACACTTTGACAAAAAACGATAAGTGGGCGGAGCCTCTGGTTTTGTTGAGCGGTATTCTTGGTGATACCTCTACTTTTCTACGCGCTATACTAGAGGTAAACCCTCTTCTAGCAGGGCGTTGTTTAATGGAAGGACAAGCTCCCAACACCCCAGACGTTATCGGAGAAACAATTGCTGCTCTGTTGAATATTTTCGACACTAGTGACGATGCCTTGACAGCCGAACTACTATACAAAATTAAAAAAGCATACCCCTTAATTTACCTTTCACTCCTAAATCAGAAATATCCAGAAAGTATCCAAAGAACAAAGATTGATGCTCGTATTCACAAAAATGCTGGTCGAAGGTTACAACAAACCGGTAATTGGGAAACTGCAAGATTATTATATCGAGAAGCGAAAGAAATTATTGAAGCTAATAATCAAACGGGTGGGCTTGATTGTGTGCTTGCGTTGGCAATTTCTGACAATGCCGACTTAGATGATGTGGAAGGCAAAGATTATACTAAAACGCAAGATGCCCATGAAACTGCACTATTTCTCATAAACAATTCTAATAATCCCTGCGAACAAATAGAGACTGCCGAAATATACAAACGCTACGGAATTAATCTTCGTTATCAAGAGAGATGGGAACAAGCTCTGTCTAACTTCCATACAACTCTTGAACTCACCAAGACAATAAATTCAATTCGAGGTAAATCTGTACGCGGTGAGGCTCTGATGGGTATAGGAAAAATATATCTTGAGCAAGATAAATTCGGGGAGGCTTTAGCACATTATCAACATGCCAAAGGATTATTTGAAGAGATACAAGATAGTTTTAACCTAGCTCAGGTTACACGAAAGATTGGCGAAGCCTACATGGGACTTGGATCTGTTGCCAATAACCACGATCCCCTTAGAGTCGATTACCTAATCAATGCACAGAAGCAAATGGAACTTTCACTTAAATTAACAAGAGAACGTGGTGATTTGTTCGGGATAGGGATTTCACTAGATCAACTCGGAACTCTTTTCGAGATACAAGCAAATTTCGAGCAGACTAAGATGTACCAACGACAATCACTCGATACAAAAGAAGTTCTTAAAGGAGATAAGCGTGGTTTCATAAGATCATATTGTGGACTCGCTAGAGCCTATGCCGCCACAGAGGATATTCAAATGGCGCTACGAGCATTAGAACGTGCAAAAGAGTATCTTGTTCAAATCCTTGATTGGGAAATGTATGGTGAATATCACAGGTCTAAAGGCTTTGTCATCAGCAGAGCAGTAGAACAAGGAGTGATGAGTTTCGAATCTACAGTAATTGCATTAGAACATTTTGAACAAGCTCGTCAAATATGGCAACAAACCAATCGCCCCTGCCGTCAGATGAAAGTAAACGAGGAAATTGACAAAATTCGGATGCAAAATATTCAACGCAGTTTGCGCTTTTGTACCAGATGTGGTAAGGAATTAGAAATTACTCATACTTGGTTATCCGACAACCTTTACGATACGTGTAACCAGGATATAACATTAAAGACGCGCCTCCATGTGATGTGTGTTCATTGTGGCAATGTCAGTTTTATGAACCCTAAAATAGGTGTTGCCGTTATCATTGAGACTCAAGATGGGGTGATTTTAGCACAGCGCAAAGAAGATCCACACTCAAAAAAGTGGACCATAGTTGCCGGTTACACAGAATATGATGAAACATTACCGCAAGCAGCTATTCGAGAGGCTTTTGAGGAAACAGGTGTGGATTTAAGATTGGATCTCGATCCACTTGGGATATACACTTTCAGAGATGATCCCCGTGCGGATATGGTGTTAATTGTTTACACAGGTAATATGTTGAGCGGACAATTAAATCCCGGAGATGATGTTATAGATCTCAGAGACTTTTCTTATGACAATATTTTGATCGAACGAAATATTGCGTTTGAAGGAAACAGGCAAGCCCTGTTAGATTGGTTAAAGAAAAAGTACCCAGAAATAGCGGATCTAAAAAAGAAAATTTGGTCATTTTTTATGTTATATGATACTACCCCTTCACTTTCGGCTTCATAGATAAGCCAACTCGCTTGCCCGCTGGAATCATCAAGCGCCTGTCAAAACGCCTTCCCCGCAACCCAACCCCCGCCAATGACGTATAATGACAGGGGAGACGCGCACACTGCGCGTACATGAAGGAGACAAATCCCGATGGCTGCGTGGTGGGGAACACGCGACGCCGTATCCGAACGGCTGCGTATCGAAGTCGAAGCAATGCGGGCGACCTTTAGCAAAACCTTCCGGCTGGTCGTGCCGCCAACCGCGCCCGCCGACCCGATTCACTGGGAAGGCGTGGTCGAGGTCAACCTGGCGACGCTGACCAACCGCGATCATACACTCAAAATCATGTATCCGAATGATTATCCGAAGCGCCCGCCGGAAGCATACGTGCTGAAACCGCGCATTTATAGCCAGAAGCACCAGTTTGAAGACGGGCAGTTGTGCCTGTTCAACCCGCGTGACGGCGAACAGTACGGCTGGAATCCGGCAAGCGGCACGGCGGTGACGGTGGCGGCATGGGCGGTGCAGTGGTTGTATGCCTATTACACCTGGCGCTATACCGAGAAGTGGCCCGGGACTGAGGAAAGTATGGGAACGAATACCCCCGCGCCGCCGTTCAGGAGATAAATCATGCTCAACCGACAGGGGCGAATACTGCCCAATCTGGTCGTCGCCGAGCGCGTGATCGAGCGCATGGCACACGCCGCGCAGTCGCATATCGCCGATGAAACGGGCGAGGCGATGGTCGGGCTGGTGACGGCGGGGACGTATACCAACGGCGTACCGAGTATTTATGTGCTGGATACGATCGCGCCGGATGACAGCGCCGTTCGCGGAATGTTCACGTTTCAGCAGGGCGATACGCGCCAGGATGAACTGATCTGGTGGTTACAGGAAAACTGGCAGGCGGGGCGCGAAAAACGCGGCTGGATCGGGCGGGTGCTGCCCCTGAGCGCCGCCAAATGGGATGCGCCGCTGCGTTATATTGGCGACTGGCACAAGCAGCCCGGCTTCATGATTCAGCCAAGCGGCGGCGACCTGCAAACGGCGCTGGACTGGATTGACGACCCGGAGAATGAAGCGGACTACCTGATCGCGCCGATTGTCACGCTGGGACACCCGGCGACGGTACAGACGCGCAGCGCGACCAGCAATTACATCGCCGTGCCGCTGGGCGATGGCGAAGCCATGCGGGTGGATTTCTGGTACATCGAGCAGCGGGCGCGGTTCTTTCAGCCGATCAATCTGACCGTGTACCCGGATGATCAGCTGCCAGCGCTTGCGCCCTACCCCTGGCACTTGAGCGACGACAAGCGCTTCGATGCCGAAATGGAACGGCTGAAAGCGGACGGCTGGTTCAGTTCGCTGTGCTTCTGGAACGCCGATAATGAGCCGCCGCTGGAAATCTGCTTCCTGCTGGCGCAGGTCGGCGCGGATCACATGCTGATCGCCATCACCCATCACGATTATCCGCAGCGCCCGCCGGAAATCCGCCTCGCTCCGTATGTGCAGATGGGCGCGAACGGGACGATCTACACGGTATTTGAGCAGGCGTACCGCCAGTCGAAACCCGTCGCCGTGCCGCTGGGATGGTCAGCGGATATGACTCTCGCCGATGCGCTGAACGCGATTGAAGGAACGGCGAAACCGCCAGCGAGAAACGAAGAAAAGATGGAACCGCCAAGACGCCAAGAACGCCAAGAGGAAAACGTAAAAAAAACTGAAACTGTAGGGGCGCAAAGTGCGTCACCCTCTGATCAAACTATCATCAAATCGCTCCCCGACGAGGCAAAATAATGAATCCAATTCTTGGCGGTCTTGGCGTCTTGGCGGTTCAAAAGGTTTTTGTCGTGAATTTGTCTCGTGGCGTCCCTGGCGTCCTGGCGGTTCCAAAGGTTTTTACTTATGTCCTTTGACCGTGTGGAACGGCTGATCGGGCGGGCGACTCTGGAGACACTGGCGGGCAAGCGCGTCGGCGTGGTCGGGTTGGGTTCGGGCGGCGGCTTCGTCGCGCTCAGCCTCGCCATGAGCGGCGTCGGTCATTTTGTACTGGTAGATGACGACACGCTGGAAACCGCCAACGTCGTGCGGCATGTGGCGGATTTGCGCGAGGTTGGCAAACCAAAAGCCGTCGCCGTCGCTGAATTGATTCGCCAGCGCAACCCGAACGTGCAGGTTGAAACGTTCATCGGCAAGTTTGAAGATCATGCCGACGCGCTCGATGGGCTGGATTTGCTCGTCGTTGGCGTGGACAGTGAACTGAGCAAATACGCGATCAATGAAGCGTGTTTACAGCGCAACCTTCCGGCGGTGTATGCGGGCGTGTATGCGAAAGGCGAAGGCGGGGATGTCGTCGTCATTCAACCGTACCAGACACCGTGTTATGCGTGCTGGGCGGCGGAGCTGCGCGGCGAGATTCTCGTGCAAAAGACCGCCGATGAATCGCTGGATTATGGTATGATCGGGGAAAGCGGCACGCTGGAAGCCGAGCCGGGCTTGTGGCTGCATGTGGTTCGTGTGGCAGCGGCGCAGGCGGATATGGCGCTGAATGAACTTTTACGCGGCGCGAGCGCCTACCGCGAGTTGCCCGGCAACACCGTCGTGATGGCGAATACGCTGCTGGAAATTATCGAGGGCGAAACCAGCCTGCCCTACTCCGCCGTGTGGGTGACAATCCCGCGTGACCCCCACTGTCTGGTATGCGGCAGGCGAGAGCACAACGGTGAAGCGATATCACTGGAATCCCTGATGGCAAGCAGCGGCATTGTGGAGATTGAGGCACAACAAGACTCATGACTGACGAACAGCAAAACAACATTCCGGTGAAAGACGAGGCGGAAAACGCGCCCGACAGCGCCAATGGCGCTGACGCGCCGCCTGCTCCAGCGATGGACAATTCGGTGCGGCTGGAGCGCGTAGGCGGCGAACCCGCGCCGGTGATCACGCCGGAGGAATTTGCCCGCCTGCAAAGCGCCGGGCAGGTACATATTGACTCGCGTGGGCGCGTGACGGCTGCCCGCCGCCCCGATGCGGAAGCGGGCGTATCGCTGCGAAAGCGCCGTGCGTGGTATACGCAGAGCAGTTTGCCCCCCGTATGACATCCAATCCGCCGCCATCCGCACACACGCTGGTTGAAGCACTGAAACAGCGCGGCGAACTGCGCGATCCGCGTCTGGAGGCGGCATTTCTGAATATCCCCCGCGAGGCATTTCTGCCGGGTCTGCCGCTGGATCAGGTCTATGCCGATGAAGCGATCCCGATCAAACGCGACCCGGACGGCACGGTCGTGAGTTCATCCAGCCAGCCGAGCATGATGGCGCTGATGATCGATCAACTGCGTTTGCAGCCGGGCATGAACCTGCTGGAAATTGGCGCGGGATCGGGTTACAACGCCGCGCTGATGCAGTATATCGTCGGCGATAGAGGGCGGGTGACGACGATTGAGTTTGATCCGATCCTGGTGAAGCAGGCGAAGGACAACCTTCAGCGGGCGGCGATGGGCAATGATGTCGCCGTCGTGCAGGGGGATGGCGCGGGCGGTTATTCAGCGCGGGCGGCGTATGATCGGATTATCGCCACCGTCGGTGTGTGGGATATTCCCGCCGCGTGGGTGCGCCAGTTGAAGCCACGCGGGGTAATCGTCGCACCCCTGTGGCTGGAAGGATTTCAGTACAGCGGGGCGTTTCAGTTGCAGCCGGATGGCAGCCTGTACAGCGAGCGCAATTTGCCGTGTGGCTTTGTGCGGCTGCGCGGAGCGGCGGCAGGTCCCCGCGTTGAAATGCGCGTGGGCAGCGGGGCGCTGGTGCTGTTTTCGACCCACGCCGAACAGATTGACACTGCCTCGCTCGATATGACGCTATCACAGGATGCGGCGAACGGCTATCTCGGCTACAGCCTGGAGCTGCGGGATTTTGTTCGCGGCGTGGTGCCGTATCTGATTATGTATATTCAGCCGCCATACCATTTCGCCAGCTACTACATCGCAGGCGAGCAGCAGCCTTACGGGCTGGATGATACCGGCTTCGCGGTGATCGCTCGCGGCAGCGCAGCATTCGTCCCATTGAAGCGCATGGGCAACGCACACGCCTTCGGTGGCGCGGACGCGCTGCTGCTGACGGAAGACGGGATTACGGCGTGGGATCGCGCCGGACGCCCGACGATTGAGCGACTGCGAATTCGCCTGACGCCGAAGGAGCGCGGCATCCCCGCGTCGCTGCCGGGCATCGGGCGCGTGTTCGAGCGCGATGATCATTATGTCGAGGTGTGGTGGGGGTGAAGCGGGGGCGGCGCACTCACAAATGAGCTATAATCAAACGTTCACGCAGAGAAAGACACACGCATGATCCTCGATAGACCACAAACTCGCCCTGTCACCCTTGATCAATTTGAAACGTACATCGCACTGCCTGAAAATGCTGACCGCCGCTTTGAACTCATTCACGGGGAGATTGTCGAAAAAATGCCGACGTTCAAGCATGGGATGTACGCGCTCAATATCGCTTCGCCCATCAAGATTTACTTCGCCAGCAATCCCATCGGCAAAATCTCGGTAGAAGCGCGTCATCGCCCGCCTAACACCATATCGAATGAAAACGACCGCCTGCCCGATGTCTCGGTAGTGTGTGATCTCACCCGTGAGATACCCGATAAGGGCGCAGTCCTGTTCATGCCCGACCTTGCTGTTGAGATCAAATCACCCGATGACTCAATCCGCGCCATGCGTGAGAAAGCACGTTTTTATCTGGCGAACGGCTGCCGGTTGGTATGGCTTGTGATCTCCGAAAAGCGAATTATTGAGGTGTATACGCCGGACGATGAATATTTTTTGATCGAAGGCGATATGCTCAGCGGGGGTGATGTACTGCCGGGTTTTGAACTGGCGGTCACAGATGTGTTCGCGGTGTGAATATTCCTCAACCCTTCGCTTCACAATTCCCCAAATTCCACCATAAAGCCATGCTGATGACGCCAATTTCCAAGCGGCGGTCAGTATTTCAGGCAATAACCCGATTTGTTCATCCGCCAGAATAAGGAGAACAACTTGTCTCAGGAATACATCGAAATTCGCGGTGCGCGGGAAAATAACCTCAAAAATATCTCGCTGCGAATCCCCAAGCGCAAGATCACGATCTTCACGGGCGTATCCGGTTCGGGAAAATCGTCCATCGTCTTTGATACGATTGCTACCGAAGCGCAGCGACAGGTCAATGAAAATTTTAGCATGTTCGTCCGCAACTTTTTACCAAAATACTCGCAGCCCGACGCCGACGCGATTGAGAACCTGAGCATGGCGATTGTCGTGGATCAGAAGCGACTTGGCGGCGGATCACATTCGACGATGGGGACAATCACCGATATTTCGCCCGTGCTGCGGCTGCTTTTTTCGCGTATTGGTCAGCCATTCGTCGGCTACTCGAATGCGTTTTCGTTTAATGATCCACAGGGGATGTGTCCGGAATGCAACGGCATTGGGCGCACAATGGGGATCGTGTCGGATAACTTCCTCGACCTGTCCAAATCGCTCAATGAAGGTGGGGTACAGGTGCCGGTCTTTTCGTCGTGGGAGATAGACAGCTACGCCGGTTCAGGCTTTTTCGACAACGACAAGAAACTGGCGGATTACACCGACCAAGAAATGGACCTGCTGATGAACAGTGGTCCGCGCAAATACAAATTGCAAATCGGCAATAAGACGATGAATGCGACTTATGTAGGTGTGCTTGAACGCTTCTCGCAGTCGTACATCAAACGTGACCTGAAAACCCGTCCTGAACGGACACAGAAACAGGTCGAGCCATATATCCGCTACGGGCAGTGTCCGCTGTGCAAGGGTGCGCGGTTGAGCCAGGCGGCGCTGAGTTGCAAGATCAACGGGTGGAATATCGCAGAATTATCGGCGATGGAAGTCAGCGAACTGATCAAGGTGATACAGGAAATCAACATCCCCGCCGCCGCGCCGATTATCGCCACGCTGACCGAGCGCCTGCAACACCTGATAGACATCGGGCTGGAATATCTGAGCCTGAGCCGCGAGACGGATACGCTGTCCGGTGGCGAATCGCAGCGCGTGAAGATCGTCAAACATCTGAGCAGCAGCCTGACGGATGTGATGTATATCTTCGATGAGCCAAGCGTGGGCTTGCACCCGCGTGATGTGCATCGCATGAATGAACTGCTGCAAAAACTGCGCGACAAGGGCAACACGGTGATTGTGGTCGAGCATGATCCAGCGGTGATCGCCGTCGCCGATCATATCGTGGATGTGGGACCGCAGGCGGGCAGCGGCGGCGGGCAAATCGTCTACGAGGGCAATTTTGCCGACCTGCTCCATGCGGATACCCTCACTGGCAGACACCTACAGCAGTCGCTTCCCATCAAAACAGAATTTCGCCAGCCTAAGGACAAGTTAAGCATCAACAATGCCAACCTGAATAACCTGCAAAATGTGAGTGTTGATATTCCGACTGGTGTTTTGACTGTTATTACAGGCGTGGCGGGGTCAGGCAAAAGCTCGCTCATCAATGAGGCATTTCTCAGCCAGCACGCGGAAGCGATCGTGATCGATCAGGCGGCGGTGGGCGTCTCGACTCGTTCCAACCCGGCTACCTATACGGGCATCATGGATGATGTGCGGAAAGCATTTGCCAGCGCCAACAAAGTAAGCGCATCGCTGTTCAGCTTCAATTCCAAGGGCGCGTGTGAAAACTGCCAGGGTCTTGGCGTGATCTACACCGAACTCGGCTTTCTGGATGGAATCAAGACGCCATGTGAAATCTGCGGCGGCAAACGATTCAAGGATGAGGTGCTGGCGTACACGCTGAACGGCAAATCAATCACTGATGTGCTGGCGATGACCGTTCGGCAGGCACTCGACTTCTTCGAGAGCAAGGAAATTGTGCGCCGCTTGCAGGCGATGAGCGATGTTGGGCTGGATTATCTGACGCTGGGGCAGCCGTTGAGCAGTCTTTCAGGCGGGGAATGCCAGCGGATCAAGCTCGCCAGCGAACTGCACAAGAAAGGCAGCATCTACGTCATGGATGAGCCGACGACGGGCTTGCACATGTCGGACATCAGCCATCTGCTGGAAATCATCAACCGTCTGGTGGACAAGGGCAACACGGTGATTGTGATCGAGCATAATCTGGACATCATCAAGAATGCCGACTGGATCATAGATATGGGACCGGAAGGCGGCAGCAGAGGCGGCAGGGTGATCTTCAAGGGGACGCCGAAGGATATTCAGAACGCGACTCATTCCTACACGGGTGAATATCTGCGCGTGTAAAGGGCGAGACTATAAGTCAACAGAAAGCGCCGGGTCTGTTTTCTCCTGCCACCTGCGTTCATGTAATCGCAAGCGGCAGCGCTGCGCGAACAGGTGGCAAAACTGCCGGGTCAGCCGGTCGAGAAACTGGGAGATGCTCAGTAGATCGGTCATATCATCAAGGGGCTACACCTGCTCGACGAGTCAGGACGCAAATGCAGCACGGAGGGCATGGCATACGCCGTTCAGCCCGCCGATGTCTTCGACATGATGCGCCGTTATGAGGTTCCAGTGATTGTGATTGACGAGGTCGCGGAGAAACCGTTCGTATCCTGTATACGGTTCACGGGTTTTCGCTCCGCCATGAACGTTATGCAAGGCTGCACCAGGTTTGGCAGATCGCTTACATCTATTGAATGGTGTGCGGCACAAGTGCATCTGCATAGCTGCCTGCATCCAACATGAAGACTTGCCTACGCAGTTTTTCTTCATCTATTCTTCAAGTAGATTTAATATACAACCTCTTAAAGTTTAACTGGCGCAGATTACGTTATAAGGCGTTGCTTATTCAGACGTATTGGCATACCAATCAATGCTTGAAATCACAGATTTACGGGTCGTTTACTCGAACGGACACGAAGCCCTCAAATCCATCAGCCTGCAAGCGGAAGCGGGTGAAATTATCGCCGTGATCGGACGCAGCGGGGCGGGCAAATCCACCCTGCTGCGCTGCATCAACGGCATGCAAACCGCCACCGGCGGGCGCATCGTCCTGGATGGCGAAGACATCACCGCCATGAGCGCAAAACAACTGCGCCATGCCCGCCGCAGCATCGGTTTCGTCTGGCAGGAATTTCATCTTGTCGAGCGCCTGCCGGTGATGACTAACGTACTGACCGGGCGGCTGGGGCATAACCACCCGCTTGCCAGCATGGTCGGCTAC
>Ga0224722_1001113_pt1 | contig 15273 bp, 16 predicted proteins | sample Balambano_FR1_Me_FD_161646 | JGI IMG/M metagenome (GOLD analysis project Ga0224722, IMG submission 161646) | Freshwater sediment microbial communities from Lake Towuti, South Sulawesi, Indonesia - Balambano_FR1_MetaG | ecosystem: Environmental > Aquatic > Freshwater > Lake > Sediment | place... | reverse complement strand
GCCCAGGTGGACAGGGCGCCGGCGCCGGCGCCCTGTCCACCTGGGCCGCTGCACTCCTGGGGCGAGACCTCGTGCTGGTCGAGCCCGACGACGGGCATCGCCAGCTTGCCGCGGCCGCGTTCCCGACGACGACGGTGGTGTCGGCGGTCGATCAGGCGCCCAGCAGCGACGCGGTGCTGGCCATGGAGGTGCTGGAGCACGTCTACCCCGCGCAGCAGCACGACTTCCTGGCCGCACTGGCCAGCCGCGTGCTGCCGGGCGGCGTCCTGGTGCTGTCCACGCCCGATGAGTCCGGGTACGTCGGCGGCTGGTCCGGGTACGCGCCCCACGTGGGCTGCGTGGACGCACCGACGCTGCACCGCCTGGTCAGCGAGCAGACCGGCTGGCCGGTCACAGTCCTGCGCATCCAAGGCCCGGGCTTCGACCTCAGCCGCTTCGCCCGGGTTGGCGTGCCCGTGGCCAACCGGGCCTGGACCGCCACTCAGCGCTTGGCCAAGCCGTTGGCCGACGCGCTCACCCGAGCCGGCGGGCGACTCGGCCGCCACCCCACGCGGGCCGCGAAGGTCGACGAGACGGCGTTCACGATCACCCCCGCGCAGGTGGGCACGGGCACCGGGCTCCTCGCCGTCGCCACCCGGCCGCGCTGATCGACGACGCGATCGTCACCGCGGCTGTTGGGGGGTAGGTCGGACGTTACGGAGAAAGTCCAGCACGACCTGAAGCTCGTCGTCGTCCAGCGCCGCAGCCGCCAGCCGAGCTTGCTGCAGCACGGGTGCAAGGTGTGAGGCGGCGAACTCCCGAGCAAGCGGGGTCAGGCGGACCCGCACGACGCGGCGGTCATGCTCGTCGGCCTCCCGGGCGGCGAGGCCAGCGCTCACGAGACGGTCGATGACGCCCGTCGTGGCGGCGGACGAGAGGCCCAGCGCCGAGGCCAGATCGCCGACACGTACCCGCCCCCCACCGATCCCGTCCAGGGCTTGCAAGGCCGATCGGTCGGCCGGGGCTAGCCCGCTGCGCTGAGCCAGGTCAGCCTGCAGTGCGGCGGCGGCACGCAGCCACGCGACGACCTCCATCAGGACTTGTGCCTCGATCTCGTTGCGATCTCCCGCCAACAGTGCAATCCTCTCGCTGTGCCGAGATATCAGGGCAACCGAGACTACCAGTCGTCATGATCACCGTCAGCCACCTCAGCAAGGCGTACGGCAGCCAGAGTGCGGTGGACGATCTCTCGTTCGTGGCGCGCGCTGGGACCGTCACCGGGTTCCTCGGTCCGAACGGGGCAGGGAAGACGACGACGCTGCGCGCGCTGCTGGGGATCGTCCGACCCGACCGCGGCGAGGCCCTGGTCGGTGGTCGACGCTACGCCGACCTGGCCCAGCCGCTGCGCACCGTCGGGTCGCTGCTCAACGCGCGGGCCGTCAGTCCACGACGCAGCGCGCGGGACCACCTGCTGGCGCTGGCGGTGAGCAACGGCATCTCCTCGAGCCGGGTCGACACCGTGCTCGACCGATGCGGCCTCGCCAGCGCGGCGAAGCGACCTGCCGGCCGCTTTAGCCTCGGGATGAGCCAGCGGCTGGGGGTGGCGGCCGCTCTGCTCGGTGAACCCGAGATCCTCGTGCTCGACGAGCCGGTGAACGGGTTGGACCCAGAAGGGATCATCTGGATCCGTGAGCTGCTGCGTGGCCTTGCCGACGAGGGTCGCACCGTGCTGCTCTCCTCTCATCTCATGGGCGAAGTGGCACAGACCGCGACTGACCTCGTGATCATCGGACGGGGACGTCTCCTCGTGCAGACCTCGGTCGCCGCTCTGGTGCAGGAGGTCACCACGACTGGCTGCGTCGTACGGACCCCCGACCCCGTGCGACTCCGCGGCCTGTTGTCCGACCAGGGCTGGGCGGTTACCCCAGGCGCCACCGCGGACGCCCTGACCGTGAGCGGCGCCACCACCGACGAGGTCGGTCGCGTCGCGGGGCACCACCATGTCGTGCTCCTGGAGCTCTCGCCGCTGTCCGGATCCCTGGAAGACGCCTACCTGAGCCTGACGGGCGATGCTGCCGACTACGTCGCGGACGCGGCATGAGCGCCACGACTGCCGTCGCGCGGACGCCGTCCCGTGCAGGCCTCCCACCATGGCGCGCAGCTGTGGCCTCCGAATGGGTCAAGGCCCGCACCGTTCCGTCGACGTGGACGGCTTTGGGCGCCGCGTTGGCGATCCTCGTCGGGGTCGGCGCAGCGATCGCCGCGCTCAACGCTGGTGAGGGCTCCGACGCCCCGGGCGTCGAGTCTGTGCAACCGATCGCGACCTCCCTGAGCGGCGTCTTCATGGGGCAGGTGGCGTTGGGGCTCCTGGGTGCCCTCCTCATCACGGCCGAGTTCGGCACCGGCAGCATCCTCACCAGCCTGAGCGCAGTCCCGCAACGCACGCGGTTGCTGATGGCCAAGGCGGTCATCCTGGTGCTGCTGGTGGTGCCGACGGCTGTGCTCGGCGTCCAGCTTGCGGCACTGGTCGGTCTGCGTATCCTGGACGGTGCCGGGTTGGGACAGCCGTGGGCGTCGACCGGTACTCAGGGCGCTCTCATCGGCGCCACCGCCTACCTCACGCTGATCGCGCTCTTCGGCCTCGCCGCTGGGGCGCTCCTGAGGTCAACCGCCGCAGCCGTCATCGTCCTCACGTTCGTGCTCTTCCTGCTTCCGGTGCTCATCGGGTTGCTGCCGACGGCCGAGGATGTGCTGCCCTGGTTGCCGAGCCAGGCCGGGCAGGCAGCATTCCAGCAGGGCAGCGTGCCGGGCTACCTGGAGCCCGTCGCGGGATTGGCCCTCCTCGCCGGGTACACCGCGCTCCTGATGGCGGTGGCGGTCTGGGACTTGCGACGCCGGGATCCCTGAGTCGTCGGTGCGAGGACGCGCGCCCTTGGCGATGGCGCCTCCTGGCACCTTGCCGTTCACCTCGCGGGCCGGGTGCGCCGCTGCGGCGCCGCGTACCCATTAGCGTGTCCGCGTGGCCGCGCCATCGGATCCGTCGCGTCAGGAACGCGACCTGGTGAAGCACGAGGTCACCACCGATCGAGTGCTCACCCTGCCGAACGTGCTCTCGTTCCTGCGGTTGCTCGGCGTGCCGTTGTTCCTGTGGCTGCTGCTGGTGCCGCGTGCCGACGGGTGGGCGTTGATGGTGCTTGCCGTCTCTTCCATCACGGACTGGCTCGATGGTTACCTCGCCCGCCGCTGGAACCAGATCTCCCGAGTCGGCCAGCTCTTGGACCCGCTGGCCGACCGGCTCTACACGCTGGCCGCGGTGCTGGCCTTCGTCGTTCGCGACATCGTCCCGTGGTGGTTCGCGGCGCTGGTGGTGGCGCGTGACGTGATGTTGCTGGCCTGCGTGCCGGCCCTGCGCTCCCGTGGGCTGACGGCGCTGCCCGTGCACTTCCTGGGCAAGGCAGCGACGTTCAACCTGTTCCTGGCGATGCCGCTGCTGCTCGTCGGTGACGGGGTCAACCCCGTCGCGGAGCCGGCCAGGGTGTTCGGGTGGGCGTTGGCGATCTGGGGGGTGTCGCTGTACCTGTACGCGGGGATCCTGTACGTCCTGCAGACCCGTCGGGTGGTCGCCGCCACGCCGCCCCAGCCGCGGCGCTGAGGCAGACGGGCTTCGCGGGGTTCGCCACCTCATGACCAGCGACGGGGACACGCTGCTCGAACGCATCAGCGACGACGCGCTGGAGCCTGCCTACCGGACCGCTGCCACCAACCCGCAGGCGCGACCGTCCGGCGTGCGTCACAGCCTGACCATGGGCCTGTTGCTGGCGTTGCTCGCTGCCTGGTTCGTGGGAGCGGTGCAAGGTGCCCGCGTTGTCGCTGGCAGCGCCGAGCGGGAGCGACAGGCGCTGCTCACGCTGGTGCAGCAACGCGAGCAGCGCCTGGACGTCGCGGAAGCCCGCGCCGAGGACCTGCGCACGCAGGTCGACCAGCTGACGCTCCAAGCGCTCGCTCGTGAGGGCGAGCAGGTCGCGCAGGGGGAGCAGCTGGCCACGCTTGGCATCGCCGCGTCTGCGGCCCCCGTTCGCGGCCCGGGCGTGCTGGTGCAGGTCGACGACGCGCCTGCGGATGCGACACCGCCGGACGGCGGGGCGGGCACGACGGCCGACACCCCAGGCACGGTGCTGGACGTCGACCTGCAGGAGGTGGTGAACGGCCTGTGGGCGGCGGGAGCCGAAGCCGTGGCGATCTCCGGGCAGCGCATCGGCCCGCTCACGGCGATCCGCAGCGCCAACGACGTCGTCCTGGTGAACTACCGCTCGGTCTTCCCGCCCTATGACGTGGCGGCGATCGGTGACCCCCGCAGCCTGCCGTCGGATTTCGCTGCGACAGACGGAGGCGCCTACCTGCAGGCGTTGGGGAGCGAGTACGGCATACGCTCCACGATCACGACGGTGTCTGGCCGTGGGGACGACGTGTTGAGGCTGCCGGCGACACCGGTAGCCACGCTGGATGACGCGCAGCCACCGAACCGCGACGAGGCGGGGCGATGAGCCGACGGAAGGGGGCGGACGGATGATCCCGGTCTTTGGGCTGATCCTCGGGATCGTCCTCGGCGTGGTGCTCGACGTGCCGGTGCCGGCGAGCCTCGTGCCCTACCTGCCGATCGCCGTGGTCGCCGCGCTGGATGCTGTCCTTGGCGCGTTCCGTGCATACCTCGAGGGCGTCTTCGACGAGCGGGTGTTCGTGGTGTCGTTCGTGTCGAACGTGTTGCTCGCGGTGCTCATCGTGTTCGTCGGCGACCAGCTCGGCGTGGGCGGTCAGCTGTCCACCGCCGTCGTTGTCGTCCTCGGCATCCGGATCTTCACCAATGCGGCAGCCGCGCGTCGACTGCTACTGGGGGCGTGAGGGCGGTGGCGGCCAGCACCGCGGCCCACGTGCCGCAAGACCGACACCCACCCCAGGTGCGAGCCGCCAGGGCCCGGCTGAAGGCCCTGCTGACATCCTCCGGAGGGTTCGGGGTGGTCAGCGCGGTGCTGCTGATGCTGCTCGGACTCAGCGTGGCCCTCACCGTGGCCGGAACGCAGGAGGCCTCGCTGGCGGGGGCCTCGCGGGCGGATCTGGTGCGCATCCTCGACGGGCTGACGGTCCGCGCCGACCGGTTGGACGACGAGGTCGCGCGGCTGGAGGCGACCCGCGCGGAACTCGTCACCAGTGCGGACAGCGCGGCTGCCGCGCAGGTGGAGGCCGAACGCCGGGTCGCCGACCTGGGCATCCTCGCCGGCACCACACCCGCCAAGGGCCCCGGCATCGAGGTCCGGATCGAGGCGCCTGCGGGTGCACTCTCCGCCGGAGTACTGCTGCGGGCGGTGCACGAGCTGCGTGATGCCGGTGCGGAGGCCATCCAGGTCGAGGGGGTTGGTCCGAGTGGGCAGGGACGCAGCGCCCGGGTGGTCGCCCAGTCGGCCTTCCTCGACGTCGCCGCACTCCCGCCGACTGCGCCGGCCGACTGGCGCAACGCTCCGCCGGAGGCCGTCGTCGTGGGCGATACCGTCCTGCTGGCGCCGGTGACGATCCGGGCGATCGGCGATCCGGCGACGCTGGAGACCGCGCTGGGCATCCCTGGCGGGGTGGAGAGCGAGGTGGCCGCCCTTGGTGGCGTCAGCCGAACCACCGCGCGGGGATCCCTGCTCGTCGACGCCGTCGTGCGGCTGCCTGAGCTGGGTCAGGTTGAGCTCGACACCTCGTGAGCCGGGTCGATGCCGAGCGCGCGCGTCAACCCGGCGGGCCACCGCCGGGAGCCCGAGCCGGTACAGTCACGCACGCCCCGCGACGCCTCGTCGCGGTGCTGTGCCGGTCGCGGAGGGTGCCGTGATTCCTGAGGAGCTGCGCTACACCGCCGAGCACGAGTGGGTGCGGGCCGACGCCGCCGACGGGACGGTGCGCGTGGGCATCACCCACTTCGCGCAGGACCAGCTCGGCGACATCGTGTACGTCGACCTGCCCGAGGTGGGGGCCACCCTCCAGGCGGGGCAGCCGATGGGTGAGGTGGAGTCCACCAAGAGCGTCAGCGAGCTGTACGCCCCGGTGTCCGGCACCGTCGTCGCGGTCAACGAGGTGTTGTCCGACCAGCCGGAGACGGTCAACGCCGACCCCTATGGCGACGGCTGGCTCGTCCAGGTCGAGCCGGCCGACGCCGACGCCGTGGCCGCGCTGCTGGACGCGGCGGGCTATCGCGCGCTGGTCGAGTAGGCGCGACGCCACGCCCGAGACGCGCCGTCCGTGACCACTCCTTCGTCGCTGCTCAGGTTCCCATAGGGTGTGACCAACACTTACGGTCATGATGAGGTGCAGGGTCCCCGCGACGATGGTCACCACCAGCTGAGCAGGTCGACAGACGACGGACGTCCGACCAGACGCAGAGCCGTCTGCCCACAGGATTGACGGGGAGTGGCACGAGCGGACGGCGAACAAGGAGGATGGGTCGATGGTCACGTGTGCACAGTGCTCCCGCGACGTCCCGGTCCAGCTCGTCCCCGACGCGAAGTTCTGCCCCAACTGCGGCATCCAGCTGGCCTTGACGCCGATGGCTGACAGTGGCGGGGACTTCAGCACCACCAGCCTGCCCGCGATCGTCGAGGCCGCGGAAACCGCCACGATCAGCGACGCCGACGTGGTGGAGGAACCGGCGGGGCTCAGCGAGGCCGATGCCGCGGCCATCGAGTCGCTGCCAGCGGGCTCGGCGATGCTGCTGGTGCTGCGTGGCCCGAGCGCCGGGTCACGGTTCCTGCTCGACACCGACCTCGTCACCGCGGGCCGTCACCAGGACTCCGACGTCTTCCTCGACGACGTCACGGTGAGTCGGCGGCACGCGGAATTCCGGCGCCAGCCCGATGCCGGCGCCTACCAGGTCATCGACGTGGGCAGCCTGAACGGCACTTACGTCAACAGGGACCGGGTGGACGCCGCGGTGCTGCACAACGGCGATGAGGTGCAGATCGGGAAGTACCGCCTGGTGTACTACCAGGGCACCGCCCCGTGACCCCGTCGGCCTCCCCGTCGGCTCGAACCGATCTCCACCACGGCCGCACCTCCGGAGCAGACGCCGCCGCGACGATGTCCATCGGTGAGGTGCTGCGTCGCCTGCGGCCGGACTTCCCCGACGTCACGGTCTCGAAGCTGCGGTTCCTGGAGACCGAGGGACTGGTCGAGCCGCAGCGGGCGAAGTCGTCGAACTATCGCCGGTTCACCGAGGCGGACGTGGCCCGGTTGCGGTACGTCCTCACCGCGCAGCGCGATCACTACCTGCCGCTACGCGTCATCGCCGAGCACCTCGACGCTATCGACCGGGGGCTCGAGCCGCCGTCCCCGCTGCCACGCCCGGCGCCCCCCACCGACGACGACCCGGTGGCGGCAGCCGTCGGGCAGGACGTCGTCGCGCCATCCCCAGGCGCGGTCACCCTGACCCGGGAAGAGCTGCTCCGCGAGTCCGGCGCCACCACCCGACTGCTGGCCGAGCTGGACAACCACGGCCTCATCCGGCCACGCCTGCCCCGCGGGCTCTACGACGCCGACGCGCTCGCCGTGACGCGGTTGGCCGTCGAGCTGGCTGGGTACGGCCTGCAACCCCGCCACCTGCGCGGCTTCCGGGTGGCCGCCGACCGGGAGATCGGCCTGGTCGAGCAGGTGGTGGCCCCCTTGCGGCGGCAGCGCGCCGGCGAGGCCGACGCCCACGCCGCCGACGTCGCCCGCACCATCGCGGCCTTGACGGTGCGACTGCACACCACGCTGGTCCGCGCCGGGCTACGCGAGACCTTGGAGCGCTGAGCGTCCTGCCGTGGTTCGGCGTGACGGCTACGCTGACGACGTGCGAGCGCTCGAGGTCCTCGGGGTGCGCGTCGAGGTGCCGGCCAACCAGCCGATCGTCCTGCTGCGCGAACGGGATGGCGACCGGTACCTGCCCATCTGGATCGGCGCCGCCGAGGCCACCGCCATCGCGTTCGCCCAGCAAGGCGTCACGCCCGCCCGCCCCATGACGCATGACTTGTTCCGGGACGTGCTGGCAGCGCTCGGCCACCGCCTGGTGGAGATCCGCATCACCGACCTGGTCGACGGCGTCTTCTACGCCACGTTGCAGTTCGACAACGGCACCGAGGTGTCCGCCCGCCCATCCGACGCCATCGCCTTGGCCCTGCGTACCGGGGCGTCGGTGCTCGGGTCGGATGAGGTCCTGGCCGAAGCGGGGCTGGAGATCCCCGACGAGGAGGCCGACGAGGTGGAGCGGTTCCGGGAGTTCCTGGACCAGGTGACCCCGGAGGACTTCGAGAAGGACACCTGATCGTGGTGAACCCGGCGTTGGTGGTGCTGCGGCGTGGCGCGTTGACGTCGCTGGGGGTCTTCCCTAGCGTCGCTCGACACGGGGCCTGCGCTGCGCAGCGTGGGCCTCGGCCAGGCGTCTGCGCCGTCAGGGCGCAGCGACCGTCGATGAGGAGGGTCGCGTGACCGCGTCGCAGCGTCCGGGGGTGTCCGCCGGGCCGTCGGCGCCCGCCGATGCGCAAGGGGCTCTCTTCGACACCGCCGTCGTCCTGCCCGACGCCGACATCGGCTTCCGCGGGCCGACGGCCTGCCGGGCCGCCGGCATCAGCTACCGGCAGCTGGACTACTGGGCGCGCACCGAACTGGTGGAGCCGTCGATCCGGCCGGCGCACGGGTCGGGCTCGGCGCGGTTGTACTCCTTCGCCGACATCCTCGTGCTGAAGATCGTGAAGCGCCTCCTGGACGCCGGCATCTCGCTCCAGCAGATCCGGGTGGCGATCACCTCGCTGCGCGAGCGCGGCATCACCGACTTGACGCGCGTGACCCTCATGAGCGACGGCGCGTCGGTGTACCTGTGTGAGTCGCAGGACGAGGTGATCGACCTGCTGCAGGGTGGCCAGGGCGTCTTCGGGATCGCCATCGGCCGGGTGTGGCAGGAGATCGAGGCGCAACTCATCTCCCTGCCCTCGGAGCGTGCCGAGGACGGCGGGCTCGGGACGGACGAGTTGTCCGCCCGTCGACGCAAGCGAGCCAGCGGGGACTGACCACCACCGCGTTCGCCGGCAGGATGACTCAGCCCGGGACGCGCTACCCTGCTCGTGGCCGCCGGTAGGCCGGACGGGAGAGACCCCTCAGGGGGCGCCGAAGGGGCAAGCACCCCAGCAACCTCTCAGGCAGCAGGACCGTTCGGTCGAGGCCACTCTGGAGCGTGCAGCGACAGATGGGGCGAACGGCGTCGCGCGCGCGGCGTCGCCCGCTGACCCGAGGATCGCCGATGCCCGACAGCACGAGTCACTCCCTCGCCGAGCACGCTGCCGACGCGCCGTTCGTCGCACGACACGTCGGTCCGCGCCAGCACGAGATCGATCGCATGCTGGCGACGGTCGGCTACGACAGCCTCGATGCGCTCACCGACGCCGCAGCCCCGGCGTCGATCCGCAGCGCCCGGGCACTGTCGATGCCGGCCCCGGTGGACGAACGCACGGTCCTCGAAGAGCTGCGCCGCATCGCGGGCCGGAACCAGCGGCACGTCCAGATGATCGGACTGGGCTACGCCGACACCGTCACCCCGCCCGTCGTGGTGCGCCGCTTGCTGGAGAGCCCTGGTTGGTACACCGCGTACACGCCGTACCAGCCGGAGATCTCCCAGGGTCGGCTCGAGGCGCTGCTGAACTTCCAGACCATGGTGGAAGACCTCACGGCGTTGCCCGTCGCCAACGCCAGCCTGCTCGACGAGGCCACCGCCGTCGCGGAGGCGGTCACGCTCATGCTGCGCGGCGGCAGGGGTCCGTCGGCTGCCAGCCGGCGCATCCTCGTCGACGCCGACGTGCTGCCGCAGACGCTCGCCGTCGTCCAGACCCGGGCCGAACCGCTCGGCGTCACCGTCGAGTCGTTCGAACCTGACGCCGGCCTGCCCGACGGGGACGTCGCCGGCATCGTGCTGCAGTACCCGGGGGCTTCCGGTGCCGTGCGCGACCACGAGGCGCTCGTCGCCGCGGCGCACGAGCGGGGCGCGCTGGCCACAGTTGCCGCCGACCTGCTGGCCCTCACCCTGCTCCGCCCACCCGGCGAGATCGGCGCGGACATCGTCGTCGGCACCAGCCAGCGCTTCGGTGTGCCGCTGGGGTACGGCGGCCCGCACGCCGGCTTTATCGCGGTGCGCCGTGGCCTGGAGCGGTCGCTGCCTGGTCGGCTTGTCGGTGTGAGCGTCGACGCGGACGGCCACCCGGCATACCGGCTGGCGTTGCAGACCCGTGAGCAGCACATCCGGCGGGAGAAGGCGACCAGCAACATCTGCACCGCCCAGGTGCTCCTGGCCATCGTCGCGTCCATGTACGCGGTGTGGCACGGGCCCGACGGCCTGACCACCATCGCCCGACGCGTCCACGACCATGCGCGGACCTTGGCGGCTCGGCTGCGCGCCGGTGGCGTGCACGTCGTGCACGACACATTCTTCGACACGGTGCTGGCGCGCGTCCCCGGACAGGCCGAACGGGTTCGGCTGGCCGCGTTGGCCCGCGACATCAACGTCGGGATCGTGGACGCCGACCATGTGCGGGTGGCCTGCGACGAAGTCACCACCGAGGCTCACCTGCAGGGGGTGCTCGCTGCGTTCGGTGTGCCCGAGCCGGTCCGGCACCAACGCGAGCTCGCCGACCAGGCCGACGACGGTGACGACACGGGACGGGACGGCATCCCGACCACGGTGCAGCGCACCTCACCGTTCCTGTCCCACCCGGTGTTCCACCGCCACCGCAGCGAAACCGCCATGCTGCGCTACCTGCGTTCGCTGGCCGACAAGGACTACGCGCTAGACCGGGGGATGATCCCGTTGGGCTCGTGCACGATGAAGCTCAACGGCACCACCGAGATGGAGGCCGTCACCTGGCCGGAGCTGGCGAGCCTGCACCCGTTCTGCCCGCCCGAGCAGGCCAGTGGCTACCAGCAGATCATCGAGGACCTGTGCCGGTGGCTGGCGGAGATTACCGGCTACGACGCCGTGTCCCTGCAGCCCAACGCCGGCTCGCAGGGCGAGCTGGCGGGGTTGCTGGCCATCCGCGCCTACCACCGCTCCCGCGGTGAGCAGGAGCGCACCGTGTGCATCGTCCCGGCGAGCGCGCATGGCACCAACGCCGCGTCCGCGGTGATGGCGGGCATGCGGGTGGTCGTGGTGCGCTCCGCCGAGGGCGGCTCGGTCGACCTGGACCATCTGCGCGAGCTGCTGGACGTCCACGCCGGCCAGGTCGCGGCGGCGATGGTGACGTACCCGTCGACTCATGGCGTCTACGAGGAGGGGATCGTCGAGCTGTGCGACCTGGTCCACGCCGCCGGCGGTCAGGTGTACGTCGATGGGGCCAACCTCAACGCGCTGGTCGGCGTCGCCCGGCCCGGCGAGTTCGGCGCCGACGTCTCCCACCTCAACCTGCACAAGACCTTCGCGATCCCGCACGGCGGCGGCGGGCCTGGCGTCGGGCCGATCGGGGTGCGGGCACACCTGGCACCCTTCCTGCCGAACCATCCGCTGCGGGTCGACGCCGGCCCGGCCAGCGGGCCTGGCCCGGTGGCGGCAGCGCCCTTCGGGTCGGCCGGGGTGCTCGTCGTGCCGTGGGTGTACCTGCGGTTGCTCGGCGCGGACGGGTTGCGCCGCTCCACCCAGGTGGCGGTGCTGTCGGCCAACTACGTCGCGGCGCGGCTGCGCGAACACTACCCCGTGCTCTACACCGGAGCGCAGGGGCTCGTCGCCCACGAGTGCATCCTCGACCTGCGGCCGCTCACCAAGGCCACCGGGGTGACGGTGGATGACGTGGCGAAGCGACTCGCCGACTACGGCTTCCACGCCCCGACCATGTCCTTCCCGGTGGCCGGGACGCTCATGGTGGAGCCGACCGAGAGCGAGGACCTCGCCGAGCTCGACCGCTTCTGTGACGCCATGGCCGCCGTCCGGGCAGAGATCGACCGGGTGGCGTCGGGGGAGTGGCCGGCCGAGGACAACCCGTTGCGCAACGCCCCCCACACCGCCGCCTCGCTGGTAGGGGAGTGGACCCACCCCTACTCGCGGGAGACAGCGGTGTACCCGGCCGGCCCGCGGCAGATAGCGGACAAGTACTGGCCGCCAGTGCGGCGCGTCGACGGGGCATACGGCGACCGCAACCTGGTCTGTGCGTGCCCGGCACCGGAGGAGCTGGCGGCGCGATGACCGAACGGTGCCGCCAGCAACTTGCTTGAATCTGGCGCTGAACTCTTCCGCTACTGCATTGCCTATCCCATGAATTCATGGCGGATGACACTAGCCGTCTTCGACAGTTACTGCGCGTCGAGCTTGCGCTGCCAGAGCTTCGCCATCAGCATCGCCAGCCAGGGCGTTCCATCGTCAGAAGAGGATCCGTAGACGCGCCGGGCAATCACGCGCCGGATGCCGGTTCGGTGATGGTAGCGCCCTGGCAGGTTTGTTTGGGCCACACGTTCCCGGGTGTGGTCATCCTCGTTCACCGTCCCGGCAGCCTCGCCTCGCAGCGCCACCGCAACCAGGTCTCGCAGTTGCGGGACGTCAACGCCGGGAACCGTGAGGTCGCAGCCTCCGGGATCGGTCAACGCCAAGAACAGATGCCCCGTGCCCGCGAATCGGTGGCCCGTGGCGCGAGCCAAGCGAATGGCCTCCTCCAGCGCTTCGTTCGCGGCTGGGTCCAAAGTTGGGTTCATGGTAAGGCGACCTGGTGTTCCCGCAGGCAGGTCGTTCGATTCGAGCGCCTCCGTCAAGTCAGCAGCTTGCAGGATCTGCCACATGAGCGCGGAGGGGCCAGCGGCTGGCAGGGCCGTAAGCAGATTTCGAGGGCTGACCTGCCCGCTTGGCGTCGTGAACGCAGCCTTATGTGCTGTCACGATGGCAAGGTTCGCCGGGTCCGAAAAGTCGGCGGCTCTCTCCGGATGCTGTACTACCAAGTTGCCGTCTTCCCGCAAGCGCGGCGAATATTCGAGCCGCTCTGATAGATGGTAGTTGACCAGAATCCGACATTGGCCGCGTAGATGCGCACAGCTGCAACGTAGTCAAAGGTACCGCCGGTTCCGCAGCCTGACGCCCACCGCACAATCATGCGGCTCTTGGAAGAGTATCCGCTGGTACTCCAGGCGGGCATGTAGCCAACCCAGCCTCTCCAACTGCTCCGCCAGACATGCGTGCGATGTCGCACCGGGCCGGACTCGGCGATGTTGCACTGACTCACTGTCTCCCAGTCGAAGTAGTCCCCGTTCAAGTTGAAGAACCAGTTGTCAGTGCCGTAAGCGCACACGGGGTACGCTGCGGTCGCTGCCTCAAGCTCCTCAATGGGCACCGCTCATGCCTCAGGCGCATCCCCACTCAAGACGGCACGCGCGCGAGTATAGCGCCGGTGATCGCGGAAAAGCCGACGAGTTTGGTTCGCGTTCACTTACTGCTCAGGATGCCTCCACCTGCCGCGACGGCTTCACCGCTCTCATGGTGCCTCTAGACTCTTACCTCCGCCGCAACCCGCCTATTCAGCGGCTTACGACTCGCAAGCATAGCACGCAGACGTACGAGTTCGGAACCACCAAACAGACGAAATTGGAAGTGGCATGGACGGGCGCCGGCGGCAACTACGCCGGGGGATTCGTCTACAGCAACATACATAACACCAGTTTGGGCATGGAATGGACACAGCGAAACCGGAAGTCACAGATTCTTCGGCCACAATGGCAATTCCGCAAGTACCGAAAGCAGTGTTACAACGGCAAGCCCTACCAGGCCTATTGGCTAGATGTTTGGTACTGGCGACCACATAAGGCCACTAGTGGCAGTAGGCTGGAGGACAACGATCCGACCTGGATATGCGATGGAGACACCACAGTACGGGTATCGGTCGAGACATGGGTCGCCCGCTCAAGCGTTGTTATCTGGGACGGCTTCTTTCAGATCGCAAACGTCCGACTAGCAGATCAACAGACCAATTCGACTCTGCACAAACTCTCCGTACTGCCGGACAAGGGAGAGCCTGCACCCCGAATCTGTGGGGACACCGACTTCCCATTCTACGCCGACAGGATCAAGGAAAGGGGTTAGTACAGTTCGATATGCCCCGCCGAGTATCGCTGCGTGCCAGTATCGGCCTCGGTGCGCTGGCCAGCGTCACGATTGTCATCCTGGTCGTCCAGGGGCAGCCGCTGTCGTCACTATCCAGTCGAGGCCCGCTCCAAGCAGCCCCCGAGCACGGCATGGTCATCCGGGAGCCAGCGGAAACTATCTTCATTGATAGACTTGAGATCCTCCGGCTGGAAGGGCGCGACCCTGCGGTCCTTCTTCATGTTGAGTCTGTGGGCGGTGATGGCGCGTTTCGATACTTGGGCGCGATGATCGCAGGCCCGGATCGAAAACTGGCTGCGGTCACGTACCTCGAGGGCTTTCCGCCTGACGACGGTTCACTAGGCGAGATCCGACCCGCTATCGGCGCGCAGATTCGTCCCGTCACCGAAACCACGGGCGGCAAAGGCTACGAACTCCTGATCGGCTATGAGGTGGAAGACGATACGAAGGTCGCCCTTCGGACTGGCATTGTAGTCACGTATCGCGTCGGGGCACGGGAGTATGTGTGGAGATCCCCGGCGCGACTTCTGTACTGCTCAGCGTCCATGCCGACCGATCGATGCGAGGCGGTCGCCGAAGGCGAGCGACGACTCGAGGCTGAGTGACAGCCTGGCAGCCTGCCTGGCTTCGCCGCGGGCTCGCCGGAGACGTCCGCCTACGACGCCTGCGACACGCTGGACATGTGGAAGTCGCCGACCCGCAGCGCGGGCATGGCGGTGCGGGGGAAGTAGTCGCCCCATTCGCGGCTGAACGCCGGACCCGTGCTCGACGCGGCGCTGACGCGCTGCAGCAGCGACAGGGGCGACTCGTTGAACCGGAAGTTGTTTACCGCACCGACCACCTCGCCGCCCTCGACGAGGAACACGCCGTCGCGGGTCAGCCCAGTCAGCAGCAGCGTCTGCGGGTCGACCTCGCGGATGTACCACAGGCAGGTGAGCAGCAGCCCACGGTCGACGTCGCGGACCAGGTCGTGGACGCCGCCGCTGCCCCCGGCGACGTCGAGCACCAGGTTGCCCACGAACGGGGCCGGTGACAGGCCCGTCCGCGCCGCGCCGCTGCGAGTCGCCACGAGATGCCGCAGCACGCCATCCTTGATCCAGGCCGTTGGACCGACCGGCAGGCCGTTGTCAAACACCGACGTCATCGACGACGACGCGTGGGCCAGCACGAAC
>Ga0224722_1001112_pt1 | contig 15278 bp, 11 predicted proteins | sample Balambano_FR1_Me_FD_161646 | JGI IMG/M metagenome (GOLD analysis project Ga0224722, IMG submission 161646) | Freshwater sediment microbial communities from Lake Towuti, South Sulawesi, Indonesia - Balambano_FR1_MetaG | ecosystem: Environmental > Aquatic > Freshwater > Lake > Sediment | place... | reverse complement strand
GTCCGCCCTGAGTCGAGTAAATGAAGCCGCGATTGTAGTGAGCGTAGGGAGATTCGGGATTGAGATCGATCGCCCGATTCAGATCGGCAATGGCATCCTGGACTCGACCTAAGCCAAATAGAATGCTGCCCCGATTCAGATAGGCTTCTGCGTCTTCATCGTCTAAATCGATCGCCCGGTTAAAGTCTGCCAGTGCGCCCTGCTGATCCTGCAGGCTGGCTTTGAGTGCGCCGCGATGGACATAAGCATCGGGTTCCTCAGGTTCGAGGGCAATGACGCGATCGAAATCAGAAATCGCTTCCTGAGGTTGGTTGAGGCTGCTGTAGCTCATGCCCCGGTAAAAGTAGGCTTGAGGGCTATTGGGAATCAGCTGAATCGCCTGGTTATAGTCTTGAACAGCCGCAGTATGGTTTCCTAAGGCTGCCTGAGCAAAGCCGCGATAAAGATAAGCGGGGGCGTAGTTTGCAGAGACATTGAGCGCACGAGTAAAGCTGTCGATCGCATTCTCGTATTCTCCGGCGTTTATTTGATTAACGCCGCTGCGATAAAACTGTTCTGCGCTGGCTGTGCTGGGCTGAAGTATTGGTGTTTGGGCTGAAGCCGCCTGTGCGACAGCATGGACAGAAATAGTATTCCAACCCATTCCCAGACTCGTCAGCAGAACGATCGCATGAGCAAGCTTCATCACATCTCTCCTAGCGCGGTAAATCACACCAATGATGTGAGCAGGATGCCCTATTTTAGGGTGAAGATTATCGCTCTTGCCAAATTCCCTTCTGATGTTTTCAAGGAACTGCCAGCTTTATCTCGCCGTCCACCTGCCTGGCTAACAATGCCACTGCATAAGCTGCAATGCCTTCTTCTCGCCCGATCGGTCCTAATTTTTCGTTCGTTGTGGCTTTAATGCTAATGCAGTCGGGGTCAAGCTGAAGCACGGTTGCGAGTCGATCGCGCATTGCAGGAATGTGGGGCTTAATCTTTGGGCGTTCTGCCACAATCACTGAATCCAGGTTGTTGATGCGCCAGCCGCGTGATTGGATCAGCTCGTTGACTTTGCTAAGCAGCATCAGGCTATCCGCGCCTTTCCACTGGAGGTCGCTCGGCGGAAAGTAGTGCCCAATATCGCCCAGACTCAGCGAGCCGAGGATGGCATCCATCAGAGCATGGGTCAAGACATCGGCATCGCTATGACCAAGCAGCCCCAGTTCGTGGGGAATGTGGACTCCACCCAGGATCAGAGGACGATCGCTGACAAGCTGGTGGATATCATAACCGTTGCCGATTCTGAAATTCATGGATTGACTGGGGCGTGCCCAAAATTGCTAAACGTCAACTGCTAGCGGCTACTGAGTTTGCTGGGCTTTGTTGAGGGCAATCTGACTGTTTTGCCGATACTGTTCAACGCGATTCTGAGCCGTTGCATAGCGGGAATCGGTTGCCGTAACCTGACTCATTAAATCAGAAGCTTTTTGCCAGCGACTCGCCACATCTAACCATTCTGCCGGAGTTCGGGCGGACTGGCTAGAGGCAGCCGTTTGTTCAGCCAGCCGCACTGCTTCTGCAAAAGGATCAGAAGCCGCAGGGCTGGGTGCTGGATTGGCAGGAGCCGAAGTTGGAGGGGGCGAATTAATCAAAGCGGAATTTGTGGGAGATGAACTCGTTGCAGTAGGGCTTGCTGGACTGGCTGGGGTTAGCGAAGCAGGGGGCGGGGCAGTGGGTGAAGAGACAGTAGCAGCCCGATCGAGGATGAGACGCTCATACAGAAGCCAGCCGATCGCTAACACGCCCAGGCTCAGTGCGGCTCCACCCAATAGCCCACGCCAGAACTGCTGCTTTTCTCGCGAGAGTCGGCTGACGGCAGCTTTGGGTAATGTGGGTCTTGAAAGGTCAGACTGACTGTCCTGCCAGTCTCGAGCAATTCGCTCAAAGAAATTGGGTTTTTTCAGCGTAATTTCTTCTGACCACAGCACCTGATTATCGCGATCGCGGCTAATTTCCTCTAGCCACAGCAACTGCTGTTCCCGCACAATCCGGCTATTGATGCTCACTCGGCGAATATGCTTGGGCTGAATTGACTCCAGGATTTGCTGCACCTGAGGAACTAAAACGGGTTGCTCAAGCTGCTCTGGCTTTGCTGCCTCGCAGAGTAGCTGTAAAACACCCTGAGCAAGAACGGCTCTGGTTCTTACTCCGGAACTGGCTAACTTCTCGTTCAGAATCTGAATGATTGCGGAGACGCTGCCTTGTCGTGCTTGTCTTGCAATGTCATCCATGTGTTTTCTACCGTAATGAATAGAGATTGAATTCGGGCAGTTAACTAGGGCAGTTGACTTGGACAATTAATCTGGGCAAGGGATTTTTATTTACTACAATCCTGGCTCGATTCCGATTTAGTTTCGACTCACATTCCCACCGACTCTCGCAACCGAAACCCTTCCTGATTCGATCGGAAATCTTGCTGTGCAATTCTACCGGATTTTGTTGCCTTCTTATGCAAACTGCTCATTAAACTCAGTAAATTAACCGAACTCAAATGTTAGTTTGATGTGAATATTGCTTGAATCCTAAGAGCGTGTTTTAAAAGTCGCCGATGCGACCCGAACTGCCCCCTCAATCCCCCAACCATTAGTTGCCGCACTCAAAGTGCGAGTCATTGCCGCACTCAAAGTGCGCGGGGGGACGTTGAACCAGCAATACCGGATCGCAAGTCCCCCCCTTATCACTTGCCGCTCCAACAGGAGTGAGTTGGGAGGTTGGGGGGCAATGCAGCACTTTTGAGACGTTTCAAATATCCTCTAAAGCTTAAAAAAGCGGTGAAGGTTTTGCTTCTACCCCTTTTTGAATGCCGCAATGCCACCGTTGAGTGCTACCAGTGAGCCAAATTTCAAATGAGCGATTTCAAGTGAGCCGTTGATCGAGCTGATCGACTGGTTGATCTGGTTGATCTGATCTGGTTGATCTATTGATCTCAATATTTGTGGATCTAAATATTTGAAGATGAGAGATGGTGACAGTCATTAAAGCGGCGAATTTGCCATAGGTCAGTATTAAAGCGGTTTTGATCGGTGCGGTGCCATCGCGATCGATCGATCCAAAACTCAAACAGTGCGGTATTTCGAGGATGAAGCCGCCAGGAACGATCGCAGCCCAGCAACTCTGCAATCAGGTGCTGCATGATCCAGCTATGGGTCACAACCCAGACTTGTTCTCCGTCTTGATGGCGATCGAGCAACCGCAGCACAAACTCACGAGAGCGACTTCGAGCCGCTTCCAGCGATTCTGCCCCCGGAATCTGAATCCAGTCCGCCGAGTTTTCGAGCTGTTCACAAAGCTCTGGATATTTTGTTTTTGCTTCTGCCCAGGTCAAGCCTTGAAAAATGCCGTTTTGAAACTCGCGCAGCTCATCAGCATATTCAACCGGAATCGGGCGCGTCGATAAGGGCAGCGTTTCAGACGCTACAGGGTCAAGCGGATCATCGACCAGATCGCTGACAACCGCAGGCAGCGGCTCAGCCAGAAATCGCGAAAGCAAAATCTCGGTGGTCTGCACGGCGCGCTTTTGAGGGCTGCTGTATACCCAGCAGGGCTTCCAGGCTTCGTTGAGCAGTCGATGTGCTAGCTTTTCTGCCTGTCGTTTGCCCTCTGCTGAAAGCTCAAATTCACCGTGCCCCTGCATACGCTTTTGTTGATTGCCCACTGACTGTGCATGACGAATAAACAGCAGCTTGAGCGGCTTCATCCCAGATTCCTCAAAATTTTTCCTGAGAATAACCCAAATTTGCAGCATTGCTGACGACTCGTCAGAAGTTTTGAGGTAGATAGTTCAGATTCATGATAAGCTGGTTAAGTTTTGTGACAGGATGCCCGTCCTCCAGGACGACTGGCGTTCGCTCTTTTTCGTCGCCTGTTTTTGTCACACTCTTGCTGGTTCAGATTGCCTGCTCAGGTTTCTTGTGAGGCAGGCTGATTCCTGCTGCTTGTTTCTCTACTTCTTCGTAAGAACCGCATGACCCTATCGATTAATCTGCCTGAACAGATTCCCTCAATTTCAACCGATGCGAAGCAGCTTCCTCTGGATGAGGACTCCCTGCGTTTGAAGCACATTCTCAAGACCCTGCCCAGAGAATGCTTTCAGAAAGATATGCGGCAAGCCTGGGCTGCTTTGGCATTTAACGTATTGATGGTGGGTTTGGGCTATTGGGGGTTAAGTATTGCTCCCTGGTTTTTATTGCCTGTTCTTTGGGTATTTCTTGGAACTGCCCTCACCGGATTCTTTGTTTTGGCGCATGACTGCGGACACCGATCGTTTGCCAAGCAGCGCTGGCTGAATGACTGGGTAGGACACACGCTGATGCTGCCGCTAATTTATCCCTTCCACAGCTGGCGAATTTTGCACAACCACCACCACAAGTACACCAACAAAATGGACGTGGACAATGCGTGGCAGCCTTTTCGTACAGAAATTTACGCGCAGTTTGACCCGGCAATGCAGTGGTTTTATCGACGGATGCGGGGTCGCTTTTGGTGGCTGGCGTCGATCGCCCACTGGGGTAAGCTCCATTTCGACTGGCGACAGTTTGAGGGCAAAGCAAGAGAGCAGGTCAAATTTTCTGCGCTGGTCGTCGTTGGGTTTGCGATGGCGGCTTTTCCTGTGCTGTTTCTGACGACGGGATTTTGGGGTGTGGTCAAGTTTTGGCTGATGCCCTGGCTGGTGTATCACTTCTGGATGAGCACTTTCACGCTAGTTCACCACACGATGCCTGACATTGCTTTCCAGGAGTCAGATCAGTGGCACGAGGCACTAGCTCAACTTTCGGGTACGGTTCACTGTGAGTACCCCTTCTGGGTGGAATGGCTCTGCCACCATATCAACGTGCATGTGCCGCACCACCTCTCAACGGCAATTCCGTCCTATCGTTTGCGCATGGCACACAAGAGCCTGCGGGAAAACTGGGGCAGCTATCTGTATGAAACAGAATTTTCCTGGGCACTGATGCGAGAAATTACCGATCGCTGTCACCTCTACGATGCCGATCGCTGCTATCAGTCATTTCAGGACTATCACAGCCGTTAACAGAAGTTATAGCTGTCGCCCAGCTCCATTAGTACAAGGGGGTGTGGGGTAAAGCCCCTGCACCCCCTTGTACTAAGCCGAGTGGCTATGGCTATAGATATCGGTTTTCTCAATCTCCAATTTCTTCGGGAACGGGGATTTTTTAGTGTCGTTTTGCTAGCTTTACTCGGACGTAGGCATGCTTTGACGAGCCGATCGCTTTCCATCGGTCAAACTATTCCAGTAGAGTCCTCCCACGATTGCCAGAAACAGCACATAGCCGATTGCCTGCACCAGATAAAGCGTCTGGGTGTAGCCAAATAAAGCCTTCAGCAGAATTCCTGGGAATTGGCGATCGGGCAGAATGCCGCTCAAATCCCAGACCAATGGGCCCAGCAGACAGGAAGATCCGTGACCAAGACACCAATTTATGTCGGGGTTGATTTGGGACAGTAGCCCGATCGCACGATCGAGATGACGCAGCGCAGACACCACCAAGCCCGAAACGATCAGCAGCAGCAGCACGCCCATCGTCTGAAAGAACTGCCGCAGATTGATTTTTACTCCCAATCGAAATAACAAAACCCCGATGACCGTTGCACCCGCCAGCCCTGCAACAGCCCCTACTGCTGGCAGCCAGCCCTGCTGAAACTTTGCTGCAATAAAGAGAACCGTCTCAAAGCCTTCGCGCAGCACAGCGATCGTAATCAGACCAAACACGCCCCAGCCTGCGCCGCTCTGGTTTTTCAGTGCAGAAGTAATCGCGCCTTCCACCTCAGATTTGAGGGCTTTTGCCTGCTGCGTCATCCAGATCAGCATCCAGCTCAGTAAGCCGATCGCCAGCAGACCAAATCCGGTTTCCAGCAGCTCTTTTGTCAATTTGGCACCGAGCTGATCTGCCGTTTCGAGTGCCAGCAGCACGCTGCTCAAGACAAAGCCGATCGCAAGACTCGCTGCGACACCAGCTCCAACGCCTGCATAAACCCAGCGGTTAAGACGAGTCTGTCCTGCCTTGCTCAGATACGCCAGCACAATACCGACTACCAGCGCTGCTTCTACGCCTTCCCGAAGCGTTACTACAAAAGTCGGCAGAGCCGCACTCCAATCCATCATGCTTTTTCCTGAGAGCGGTGAAAAAAGTTTACTCTTTCAAGGTAAAGGTTTCGGCGTGAAATTCAAGGGGAGTTTCTACTCGCGGCTCTGGCTAATTGCCTCCGAGAGGTAATCTGCTGCCGCTTCGACCATCGCGATCGCATTCTCGTAGACCATGCGGGTTGGTCCCAGCATGCCCACGCTGCCCACAGGCACAGAGCCGCGCTGATAGGTTGCAGACACCAGGGCACAGGAGCGCATTGGCTCCAGCGGATTCTCAGCCCCAATTCGCACCGTGACTCGCTTTCCCGTGCCGTCAAATTCCGCCGATTCAAAAATGAGCGACCAGAGCTGATCTTGCTCGGACTCCAGCAAATGGACGATCGGCTGAACCTGCTGCAGCTCAGAAAATTCAGGCTGTCGCTTTAAGACCTCGGCAACGCCATTAATTAATATCTGCGTAGACAGAGAGAAGCGGCGACGCTGATTTAGCTCCAGCAGGGAGGTTTGCAGCAGGGTGGCATAGCGATCGAACTCGCGCCCCAGCTCTGTCCAGTCCAGCGTGGCGATTTCGCTCAGGGTTTTGCCCCGCAGTTCGCTGTTGAGGAAATTGGAGAGAATTTGCAGCTCTCGATCCAGGCGATCGCTGTCGGTTTCTTCGTCTTCTGTGCGCGGCAAATCTACCAGTGTCGATTGAGTTTCGTAAGTATCCAGTACGACGATTACCATCAGCCGCATTGGGTCAAGCTGGACAAGCTGCAAATGCTTTAGCTGAGCAGTACTGGACTGAGGCAGCGTCACCAGGGCGATGTATCCGCTGAGTGTCGATAGAATTTGGGCAGCTCCGCGCAGCAGTGCTTCCAGGCTCAGTTCTTCCCAGTTCAACTGTTCACTCAGGGTTTGGGCAACCTGGCGAGCCAGCGTATCTGAAGGGGTCACAAGCTGATCGACATAAAGGCGATAGCCCGAATCAGAAGGAACCCGCCCGGCGGAAGTGTGGGGCTGATAGAGCAAGCCTGCTTTCTCCAGGTAGCCCATCGCGTTTCGAATCGTTGCCGAACTCACTCTAGGGTTAAATTCTTCTAGCAAGGCTTCTGAGCCAACGGGCTTCGCAGTTGCAATGTAGTAGCGAACCGTTGCACCAAACACCTGCTGCTGACGAGGATTGAGTTTCACAGGGAAGGACATAGAGAAGAATGTTGGAGCAACTAAGAGAAAACTAAGAGAATGAACGGGAAATTAAATGCAGCCGACGAATCCAGAAGTTAATCAAAGTTAATCAAAGCTGATTGATGGGGACACCAATCAATAGCGGGGAACTGTGCGATCGACCCGCAGCGCGTAGGCATCAATGCCACCTGTTACGTTTTTGACTTGAGAAAATCCCTGATTTTGCAGCCACTGGCACATTTGCGCCGATCGAATTCCATGATGACACAGCACGATCGTCTCTGTATCTGGGTCGAGCTGGCTGAAAATTTGCCCCGACCACTCCGCAAACTGGCTCAGCGGCAGGTTCCTAAAACCGTCTAGAGCAGCGATCGCCACTTCTTCGGGTTCTCGAACATCGACGAACTGCACTGGAGCTTCTGTTGATTGCAGTCGCTCCGCCAGTTGCTCAACCGTAATCGCATCAAACGCTGGGCTGGATTGGGCTGTCATATGCTGAATGTAATAGTTTGCTGTGAATCTTAGAGGAGGTTTGAAACGTCTCAAAAGTGCTGCATTGCCCCCCAACCCCCTAACTCACTCCTGTTGGAGCGGCAAGTGACAAGGGGGGAACTTGCGATCCGGTATTGCTGGTTCAACGTCCCCCCTCGCACTTTTAGTGCGGCAATTACATAGTTGGGGGATTGAGGCGGCGGTTCGGGTCGCATCGGCGACTATTAAAACACCCTCTTAATCTTGTAAACCTGATGAGATAGTTTGGTCTAATTTCCTTCCAAACCATTCAACGAATTCACTCAGCAGAGGTTTCTTATAAATCAAGATTTTTTAAGGAATATTTGTAAAATCTTAAGTTCAAATTACCCGGAACCCTCAACTTGTGCAAGTCCATCACGATAAAAGGCGTGCAAAAGGGAGAAAGCCCAGTGAAGAATCGGGGCGATCGCGGAATTTTCACACTCGCTTTTTGAAAACTTTAAACAGGCAATCGGCAAACTGCTGATGTCGCTCGGGGCAATGTTGTCAACAATAGCCTCAAATGGGTGAAGGAGAGAGTCGATGACTGTCAAAGTTCCTGGAAAAACCGTCCTTGCTCGCTGGATTCAGGCAATAGCCATTACTTTTGCGCTGCATCTTATGGCAGGAATGAGCCAATCTCAACCCGCGTTTACGACTGCATCAGGGTGGCGATCGGCTGCTCCACCTGCACCTACGCGATTGGTGGTTGAGATCCTGACGCTGCCGCTCCTGGTGCGATGAGGATTTTCAAAACAACATAAAGCAATGAGGAATTTACTGACTCAAAGCTTGAATCTGGGTGTTGAAGTAATCCACTTTGTATCTGAGCTGCTGAGCAAGCTGTAGCCCCTGCTGGAACGCAACGAGCGCCTGTGCCTGGTTTCCCCGCTCTTTTAGCAGTTGCCCGATCTGGTCGTAGGTATTCATTAAACCCAGCGTGTTATAAGACTGTTGCTCAACATCCAGCAAGAGTCGATAGGTGGCAAGCGCCTCATCAAAGCGATTTTCTGCACGGTAAAGGGTGGCAAGTCGCTGGAGCGCATCGCTGGCGTAGGCAAGCTGCTGCACCGATCGGGCAACGGCAAATGCTTCCTGGTAGTTTGCGATCGCGGCATCGGTTTGTCCCAGTGCGGCAAATCCTTCTCCGATCGCCAGCTTGAGTCCGGGAACTGGCTCCAGGTTGCGCTGGCTGCGGTAAAGATCAACGAGCTTTTGCTGAGCGGCAATTGCCTGGGTGGGCTGATTGCTGTCGGTGTAAATCCGGGCAAGCTGCTGGAGTGCGGTCGCCTGTGTTGCGCGATCGCCTATTGCCTCAGCCACCTGATTGAGCTGCTCATAGGCAGCCGCTGCGCTGGGATATTCAAACCAGGACAAATGCAGATTGCCCAGGGCGGTGAAGAGCTGGATCTGGCGATCGACGTTTTGCTGCTGCTGTGCCTGGGTCAGCAGTTTGGTATACAGCGCAACTGCCTGATCTTTTGCCCGCACCGTTTCGTATGCCTCGGCAACGCGAAGCGGCAAATTGGGGTTGCTTTCAGGTCTTGCTTCAACCTGCTGCTCGATCTGCTGCAGCCGCTCGGTGATCAGCCGTAACTCGGTCACCTGGCTTTGTCGCCATGCCACTTCCCCAACTCGACTCAACGCTGCGACTTCCTCTGGAATGCTCAAATATCGCCGCAGCCGCAGTTCTCGATTAAAAATTTCAAACGCACTCGGAATGTTGCCTGCCTGCAGTTCAGCGATCGCCTGATTCTGAAGTTCGATCAAAGCCGCGCGCAGCACCTCTTTCTCTTGGGGACTGAGCGGGCGATCGACCGTCATCGACGGTAGCAGCGGGTCAGGCTGAGGCTCCAGCGCATTTTCTGGGATCGTTGGTTCGGGAGCCGCGTTTTCTGAGGGTGTGCTTTCTGAAGGAGCAGGAGCAGGCGTTTGTGCCAGGGCGTTCGGGGAAAGCATCAGCAGCACTGCGAGTCCCACCAGAAAAGCACTCGGATTGCTCCAGCACTGCTTTGCATCGCGCGATCGCCCTAAAGACTGCCAGAAGAATTGATTCAGCCTTTTGGACTGAATTTGATGACTTTGTTGGGGACGATCGTCCACCCCCTTGATAAACCCGTTCATAAACGCTCTCCTGTGATCCTGCCTGTGCATCTGCTGACAAAATTTAGGTAGACAAACTTAGTCATCCACAGTGGATTAAACAGTGGATTAAGTGGATGAGGATGCCGACGCATGAGCCGACTGATAAACTGATGGTTGTCTTGAGCGGTTTGTTTCTGATTTGTTTCTGATCAGCTTTCTGCGCTTTTCAAAGTGAAACCGGAAAGAACAGCCCGACCCTAGTGTACTCGCTGCCTGAGGAGCTACTGAAACTCTGGCTGCCAAAGGCACACTATTCGTTGTCGAGAGTATATTTTTTACTCATAAGATGAAGTTTGCATAAGATGCTGTTTGCGTAAGATACAGTTTGCGATCGGTACTGTGTATCCCCGATACGAGGGATAGGGCGAGCGATATCAGATAGCGATATAAGAGAAGATGTAACGGAAATTGACGGGCAAGCTAATTGTAGGGGTGGGTCAGGCGTGAAAGTTTTAGTCATTGGCAATGGCGGGCGCGAACACACGATCGCCTGGAAATTGCTCCAGTCGAAGCGGGTGCAGGAGGTGTTCTGCATTCCGGGAAACGGCGGCACTGCAAAATTAGCGAGATGCCGCAATTTGGCACTGTCGGTGACGGACTTTGAGGGCATCGGACGATTTGCTCTGGTCAACAATGTTGCGCTCGTCGTCGTGGGTCCAGAGGTTCCCCTGGCGGCTGGCATCACCGACTTTCTGCAAGCGCAGGGACTGACGGTGTTTGGTCCGGTTCGGGCTGGGGCGCAAATCGAAGCCAGCAAGGCATGGGCAAAAGCTCTGATGCTGGAAGCAGGCATTCCTACTGCAAAGGCAGTTGTCTTTAATCAGGCAGAAGCAGCGATCGACTATGTGAAGGCACAGGGAGCACCAATCGTTGTCAAGGCAGACGGGCTGGCAGCCGGAAAAGGGGTCACGGTCGCAGAAACGGTGGAAGCAGCGATTGGAGCGATCGAAGCAGCGTTTGGCGGGCAGTTTGGCGCAGCCGGGCACATGGTGGTGATCGAAGAATGCCTGACGGGACAGGAAGCCTCCGTTCTGGCGATCACCGACGGGATCACGATCCGCCCTCTGGTTCCGGCACAGGATCACAAGCGGATTGGTGAGGGTGACACGGGCGCAAACACAGGCGGGATGGGAGCTTATGCCCCTGCGCCGATCATTACACCTGCCCTGATGGAGCGAATTCAGCAGGAAATTTTGGAGCCGACGATCGCCATCCTGAAACAGCGAAGCATTGATTATCGGGGGGTTCTCTATGCGGGACTGATGATTACGCCCGAAGGCGAGCCGAAAGTGATCGAGTTCAACTGTCGATTTGGCGATCCGGAGACCCAGGCAGTGCTGCCCCTGCTGGAAACCCCGCTAGAAACCGTTTTGCTTGCCTGCGCTCAGCAAACCCTCGACCAGCTTCCACCACTTCAGTGGCATCCGGGGGTGGCGGTTTGTGTGGTGGTGGCGGCAGAAAATTATCCGGAGAGCTATCGCAAGGGAATGCCGATTCAGGGGATTGAACAGGCGGAGGCATCGGGGGCGATCGTCTTTCACGCGGGAACCAAGGTTAATCAGCAGCTTGTGGCAGATGGTGGGCGCGTGCTGGGCGTTACGGCGATCGGTGAGTCTCTGGAAGATGCCGCTGCAAAGGCTTATCGGGCAGTAGACTGCATTCAGTTTGAGGGAATGTACTATCGGCGAGATATTGGGCATCGCGCCCTCAAACACTAGCAGCTTTGCGGGTTTGGCAAAACTTTGTAAAAATTAAGATGTGAGGCGTTAATCTAGGGATAACCTGGCTAAACCTCTCCAAAGTTTGCCAAATCTGTCAGGACTAGATCTTTGACGACATCGTTTACGACAAGTTGAGCGAGCCTTGCTGAAGCTGCTTTATCAAATAAAGGCAATGATCGATCGCTGGTGGTCTGAGTTCACGCTTCAGACGCGCCTGATGGCGGCTGCCACCCTGGTCGTATCGCTGATTATGAGCGGCTTGACCTTCTGGGCAGTCAATACGATTCAGCAGGATGCTCGCCTCAACGACACGCGCTTTGGCAGAGATTTAGGACTGCTGCTGGCAGCCAACGTTGCGCCCCTGGTCAGTGAAAATAACCGAACCGAGCTTGCTCGCTTTTCCCACCGCTTCTACAGCAGCACTTCGAGCGTTCGCTACATGCTCTATGCGGACGAAGACGGCAACATTTTTTTTGGCATTCCCTTTTCGGAATCGGAGGTGCAAAACTCGCTGACGATTCGGCGTCGGATGCAGCTTCCTGAGAACTACGCTGCCAATCTGGAAGAGCCGATGGTGCGCCAACACCTGACGCCTGCCGGAGAAGTGACCGATGTTTTTGTGCCGTTAAACCACGACGGGCAATATCTGGGCGTGCTGGCGATCGGGATCAATCCCAACCCCACGGTGGTCAATTCTTCACACCTGACTCGTGATGTGACGATCGCCGTGTTTGTCTCGATCTGGGTGATGGTGATTCTGGGAGCCGTCTTCAACGCCCTGACCATTACCAAGCCAATCAAGGAACTGCTAGTTGGCGTGAAAAACATTGCCGCTGGAAATTTCAAGCAAAGGATTGACTTGCCCCTGGGCGGCGAGCTGGGAGAGCTGATTCTCAATTTCAACGAGATGGCGGAACGGCTCGAACGCTATGAGGAACAGAATATCGAGGAGCTAACCGCTGAGAAAGCGAAGCTGGAAACGCTGGTTTCGACGATCGCCGATGGAGCTGTCCTGCTGGACACCAACATGCAGGTGATTTTGACCAATCCCACTGCTGAGCGGATTTTTGGCTGGGAAGATGCTCAGGACGTGCTGGGTCAAAATGTGCTGTATCACCTGCCGAATGCGGTGAGTGCAGAGCTAACCCGTCCGCTGTATCAGCTCGCTTCCGGTCATCCTCCAGCCGAGATGCGCGAGGGAGCTGAGTTTCGGATCACGATCCCGGAGCCAATCAACCGAACTGTGCGGATTTTGCTGACGACCGTGCTGGATCAGTATCGCGAAACAGTGAAAGGTATTGCAATTACGGTACAGGACATCACCCGCGAAGCAGAACTCAACGAGGCAAAGAGCCAGTTCATCAGCAACGTCTCCCACGAGCTGCGAACGCCCCTGTTCAACATCAAATCTTTTATTGAAACGCTGCATGAATATGGCAATGACCTGAGCGAAGTCGAACGGCGTGAATTCCTCGACACCGCAAACCGGGAAACCGATCGCCTCACGCGCTTAGTCAACGATGTGCTGGATCTGTCGAGACTGGAATCCAACAAGCGATACAGCATGGAGCCTGTCGAAATCGTGCAGCCGATCGAGCAAACGCTGCGTACCCATCGGCTCAACGCCAAAGACAAGGGGATTGAGCTGTGCCAGGACATCGAGCCAGATTTGCCTCCCGTGCTTGGCAACTATGATCTGCTGCTGCAAGTGTTCTCGAACTTGATGGGTAATGGACTCAAATTCACGCCTGCAGGCGGTAAGGTGAAGATTTGTGCCTATCTGCTGCAGCCGGAGGATGACCAACCCCCCACCCATGTCCGCGTCGAGATCTGCGATACGGGCATCGGGATTGATCCCGAAGATCAGGAAGCCATTTTCGATCGCTTCTTCCGGGTTGAAAACCGGGTGCATACGCTGGAAGGAACCGGGCTGGGACTGTCGATCGTCCGCAATATTATTGAGAAGCACCACAGCAAAGTGAACCTGGTAAGTGAAGTGGGTGTGGGAACCACCTTCTGGTTTGATCTGGCAATCTTCAGAGAAGGCGGCATCCTTTCCCATGAGTTGCCCTCCGCCGAACATAAGATCGGGCAGCAGCCTGGACAGCAGGGACATCAGCATCAGGGACATCAGATCGAGGGAGCAGAGCCAATCACGGTAGCAATTAGCCCGATCGTTAGTGATGCATAGGCACATCAGATTATCAGGGATGCAGGGGTGGATCAGCGCCCGCCCTATACACCCGGAATCCAGCTTGTTCCTGCCAGGGGAAGCTTTGCCATCGCCGCCGCTTCGATCGTCAGAGCCACCAGATCTTCCCGCTCCAGGTGATGCACGTTTTGTTTGCCGCAGGCGCGGGCGATCGTCGTCAGCTCCATATTCAGCGTTTTCAGATAATTCTTCAGCCGTCGCGCTCCGACTTCGGGTTCCAGCCGCTTTTCCAGCATCGGGTCTTGGGTGGTGACGCCGACCGGGCACTTTCCCGTGTGGCAGTGATGACAGTAGCCGGGAGCCGCGCCAAGTTCAAGGTAATCGTCGATCGCTGAATAATGTTCGCCGTTCTGCACATACGTTTCGCTGTTGCAGCCTAATGCCATCAGCACCGCCTGACCGATCGACACGGCATCTGCCCCCATTGCCAGCGCTTTTGCCACATCTGCCCCCGTCCGAATACCACCAGAGACGATGAGCTGCACTGTGTTCTTCATATCCATATCTTCCAGTGCTTCAACTGCCTGCCGCAGTGCCGCCAGCGTGGGAATGCCCACATGCTCGATAAACACTGTTTGCGTGGCAGCCGTGCCACCCTGCATCCCATCCACAACAACGACATCCGCCCCGGCATGAACCGCAAGCTTGACATCGTTATAGGTGCGGGAGGCTCCCACTTTCACATAAATCGGCTTTTCCCAATCGGTGAGTTCACGCAATTCCTGAATTTTGATGGTCAGGTCATCGGGTCCAGTCCAGTCCGGGTGACGACAAGCCGATCGCTGATCCACGCCTTCCGGTAGGGTTCGCATTGCCGCCACACGCGGATTAATTTTCTGTCCCAACAGCATCCCGCCGCCGCCCGGTTTTGCGCCCTGCCCGATCACCACTTCGATCGCATCAGCCTTGCGCACATCGTCGGGATTGAAGCCGTAGCGAGACGGAAGGCACTGATACACCAGCGTTTTAGAAGACTGCCGCTCCTCCTGGGTCATGCCGCCGTCGCCTGTGGTGGTGGATGTGCCCATTTCCGTCGCGGCGCGTCCCAGAGCTTCTTTGACGTTGGCAGACAGGGAGCCAAAACTCATTCCGGCGATCGTGATGGGGATTTCTAATTCGATCGGTTTGCTGGCGTAGCGTGTGCCCAAAACCGTTTTCGTCACGCATTTTTCCCGGTAGCCCTCCAGCGGATAGCGAGTCAGCGAGGCTCCCAGAAACACCAGATCATCAAAGTGAGGCAGGCTACGTTTCGCGCCCAGTCCGCGAATTTCATAAAGTCCATGAGCAGCAGCATTTTGGATGTAGTTGAGAATGCGGCGATCGTATCCGGCGGATTCTTCGAGGGGGAGGTTGGTCATGGGGGGAGTGGGGG
>Ga0224722_1001111_pt1 | contig 15279 bp, 12 predicted proteins | sample Balambano_FR1_Me_FD_161646 | JGI IMG/M metagenome (GOLD analysis project Ga0224722, IMG submission 161646) | Freshwater sediment microbial communities from Lake Towuti, South Sulawesi, Indonesia - Balambano_FR1_MetaG | ecosystem: Environmental > Aquatic > Freshwater > Lake > Sediment | place... | reverse complement strand
GGCGTTGCCTGTTGCTTTAAAATAGAAACTAATTGTAAAGTCTTCTGAATCAAACTCCTGCGTCACACCGCCGATGATGTGCACTTCCTGGCTACCGCCGTTTAATTGCAAAGCACTGCCCGTCACGCCGCAGCCGTAGCCTGCCGTTGAATCGCCTATCGGGATGCCGGCGTTGGAAGAATTGCCGGTGGCATCTGACAAACTTTTTTCAAAGGTGTAAAAAGCGACCAAACCCACACCGGTTTGCGCCGACACGAAAGCACTGGTAAACACAAGCAGCAGCAGTAGCAAATGTTTCATGGGAGAAATCGGTTCAACGGTTTGAAGTTCAAACGGTTAAGGTTCAAAATTCAAAGTTAAATGGTTTAAAAGTTCGAATGTACAAAGTACACAACTTTACACAAGTTTTTACTAAACGTCATTTTTGGGGCAATATTTTGACCAAATGCAGTTTGCAAAAAAGAGGGCGGTGTGAAATGCCGTGTTATAAAAGATTGTTTATAAACTGCCCGCATCTAAGCCACTCGGATACAAGATTCAAGCCGGAGGCTTGAACCAGCTTGTGTTGCGTCCTTTACCCCTCTACCCTTGTCCCTCTACTACCCAAACAACCCCGCCATGCCCGGGGGCAGCATATCCTGCATCATTTGCTGGGCGGCGGTGGTTTCCTGTTGGGCGGCTTGTTCCAGCGCGCGGTTGACGGCTACGGTCAGGAGGTCTTCTACCTGCTCCACATCCTCCCAGTCGAGCGCGTCTTTATTGATAGACACGTTCAGGATTTCGCGGTTGGCATTGGCAACTACTTTGATTGCACCGTTGCCCGCTTCGGCTTCCACTTTGATTGCACCGAGTTTCTGGCGCATTTCCGCCTGTTTTTCTTCCAGATTGCCAAACATATCTCCGAACATCACTCATTGGTTTTATTGGTTGAAATAATTTTGCAAAGATAATTCGTTTCCAATGCTTTCTCTACAAACGGGGTAGAAAATGAAAAGAAGGAACGCGCCGATTAACTACTAAAGCGCGAAAACAAATGATCGGTTCAAACGGTTTTAGCTCAAATCGCATAATTTTTGTACTTTTGCAAACCCAATAGAACGCTCGTCAGCGTATTGTTAATAGAACATTGTTGTAAAAAACTCAACTCATGGCTTTAGATCAAGTAGGTGTGAACAATCCGGGAAGCGGCGGCAGCAAAGAAATGAGTTTTTTTGACCATCTGGAGGAGTTGCGCTGGCATATTATTCGCAGTTTGCTGGCAATTGTGGTTGCCGGTATTGTGTTGTTTATTTTTCAAGATTGGCTGTTTGGCAGCGTGTTGTTTGGACCCACGCGCGGCGATTTCATTTCGTACCGCATCCTGTGTGCGCTTTCGGAGCAAATGGGTATGGGTACCGGCGATGCCATGTGTCTGCCGCCTCCTAAATTTACCATCCAGGCAGTGGGTTTTGCCGAGCCGTTTGTCACGAGTATCAAAGTGAGTTTTTTGGCAGGTTTGGTGCTGGCGTTCCCCTATGTTTTTTATGAAATTTGGCGATTTATCAGCCCGGGGTTGCTCGAAAAAGAGCGCAGGGCTTCCAGCGGAGCCGTTTTCATCTGTTCGTTTCTGTTTTTGTTCGGGGTGTTTTTCGGGTATTTTGTGGTTGCGCCGTTTGGGGTGCGGTGGCTGGGCGGCTATACGCTGCCGGGGGTGGAAAACCAACCGACCCTGTCATCGTTGATTAATTACATGGTGATGTTTACTCTACCGACTGGGCTCATGTTTGAACTGCCGGTGGTGGTGTATGTGCTGGCGCGCATCGGCTTGGTCACGGCAGCGGGAATGCGCAAATTTCGGCGCTACGCCGTTGTGCTGGTGCTGATTGTAGCGGGGGTGCTCACGCCGCCCGATCCAGTGACGCAGTTTCTGGTGGGCATTCCGATGTATTTGCTGTACGAGGCGAGTATTTATATTGCCGCCAGAGTGGAAAAGCGATTGAAATTACAGGAAGCGAGTGAGGGTTAGATATTAAGATATTTTTATGTTTTAGTTTGATATTTAAGATTTGGATATTGTGGAGCAGGTTGAGAAAGTGGAGTGGGTTGAGTTTTGAGCGCAACCAAACCTTCTCAACCTCCTTCACCTTCTCAACGCTTAAAGTCCGGCACCTTTCAATCCGGCATCTAAAAAAATGCAACGAATTTCCTCAAATCTAACGCTGTTCTATAAGTTTTTCATTCCCACATTTGTATGGACGATTTTGGGAGCGTTTACCGTTGTAGTACTCAATCTGGCGGCGGTGAAAACAACCACGCGTTTACTCGTGTTGGGGATCTTTTTGGGAATGGTAGCTTTGCTGTATTTTACCGTGTTGCGATTAAAACGCGTAGAAATTGACGAGGAGTATTTATACGTCACCAATTACTTCAAACACGTTCGTTATCCTCTACAAAATGTGGAGAAAATTGTGGAGCGCGACTTTATCATCATCCGCACGGCAACGGTTCACCTGCACCGGGCAGGTTCTTTTGGCAAGACGATGACGTTCATTCCCAGCGGAAGTTTGTTTAATAACTTTTGGAAAGAACACCCCGAGCTACGGGTAGAGTTGTTGCGCCGGAAGTAGTCCGGCGTTTACGCTGAACTCGTCCCGCAACCTTTAGGTTGTGGGCGATCTAAAGATCGCTATACGAGTTCAGCCTGAACGCCGCGCTACTCTTCGACCACTTCAAACCGCACACTCGCCTCCACACTCTTATGCAATTCCAGCTTCGCGGTATATTCACCCAGGTTTTTAATCTCCTCTTCGATCAAAATTTTCCGACGCTCGATTTCTACACCCGCCTGTTCTTTCAGGGCTTGCGCAATTTGCACGTTGGTCACACTACCGAAGAGCTTACCGCTTTGCCCCGCTTTTGCGCCGATGCGAAGCATTACGTCTTTCAGCTTGTCGGCAATTGCCTGATATTCGCCTACTTTTTGGGCTTCTTCAGCTTCCTCGCGGGCTTTGAGTTCATCCAGGTTTTGGCGATTTTTCTTGGTGGCTTCCAGTGCCAAGCCCTGCGGAATGAGAAAATTGCGACCGTAGCCATCGCGCACTTTCACGATGGTATGCTTATCGCCTACTTTATCAATATCTTTTAACAGAATGATTTCCATATTGTTAGAGGATTGAGGACTGAGGATTGAGGATTGAGGTTTCTGCGCTTTGTATTCACAACAGATACTTCTGTACCGCTACGCTCATCCTGCTGATGTTGCCACGGTATCGGCACATCAGCACATTATCAAATTAGCACATTAAATTATTTCAGCAAATCCGCTACATACGGCAGAATCGCCAGGTGGCGCGCCCGCTTGATGGCGGTGGATACCTTGCGTTGGTACTTCAGGGAGTTGCCGGTGATGCGGCGCGGCAGGATTTTGCCCTGCTCGTTGATGAACTGGATCAGGAAATCCGGGTCTTTGTAATCAATGTATTTGATGCCGAATTTGCGAAAACGGCAGTATTTTTTGCGTTGCTGCCCGATGTTCGGGTTGCTGAGGAATTTTATATCGTCTCTGGTCGTAGCCATTGGTTATTTTTTATTTGAAAAACTTTATAAACAAACGCTGCTCAAACGGCGCAGAGCCTAAGCTCAAATTTTAACCATTTACATTTTTTGTATTCCTTGCTCTTAATTCTTGTTACTTTTTGGCATTGCCCCAAAAAGTAACCAAAAAACGCTAGTCCGTTAAACTCGCTCCGCTCGAACAGTAACGGACGGCTCGCGCGCACATCCGTTTTCAAAAAATAATTTTACAAAATTTCAACCTTCCTTTTCAAGTTCGGAATGTTGATGGGCATCGGCAAATTGGCACATCAGCATATTGTCTACTCCTGAGCAGCAGCCGTTTCTGCCGGAGCTTCCGGTGCGGGTGCAGCAGCAGGTGCGGGTGCCTCCTGTCGGGGTGTGTTATTGCGGTTGCGGTCGCCCCCCCGGTCGTTGTTGCGGTTGCGGTCGTCGCCTCGGCTGTTACGGTCGCCTCGATTATTGCCGCGTTGTTCGTCCTCATCGCGTTTGCGCTCTACGGGTTTGCGTTTACCGATTAAGCCGCTGCGTTTGTCGGCATTGTACTTCACCCCGTACTTGTCGAGCCGCACGGTGAGAAAGCGCATGATGCGTTCGTCGCGGCGCAGGGAGAGCTCCATGTTGGTGAGGAAATCGCCTTTTTCCACCTCAAATTCTACACAGTAATACACCCCCGACTGGCGGCGGTTGATCTCGTACGCCAGGGGGCGCAAGCCCAGTTCATTCACGTGCACGATGTTGCTGCCCTCGTTTTTGAGCAACTCGATATACGTCTGAGCTGTCGCGCTGATTTCATCGCCCGACAGCACTGGGTCCACGATGAACGTTACTTCGTAATTGGTCATTGATTTTCAGACATATTTGGGAAGTTGGAAGTTGGAAATGCGAAGTCAGAATCTCAAACAATTTGAATGCTCCAACCTCTTTTTCTACCATCCAACCGTTAAAAAATTAAAAAGTGGGGCGAAGGTACAGGTTTTTGTTGGAATGCGGAAATTTTTTGGGAAGATTAAATGGGTAGTGGGTCAAAAGGGTTGGTAGCCGGTCCAGATTCCGCAAATCTTGAAGATTTACGAAATCACGTCCACCCTTTTGACCCGCTACCGTATTTTAGTACCACAACACCAGCGCACTATCGTACGGTTTCACCCACGATCTCTTCTATCATTTGGACCAGATTCAAATCCGCATCGTACCGCGCGTTGAACACAAACGGCTGGCGGCGCATCAGGTATTGATAAATAATCAAATCTGTAGGCGGCGTCGGGATGTTCGGGATGTTGTCGAATGCAATCCATTCCAACAACCCTTCATTGCAAAATGGCGGCTCCCGAAAATCAATATCGGCGAGATAAATGCTGCTGATCCAGTTGTAATCAGTCGGGGAGGTTTCAATCAGCATTCCACCGAATTTTAAACCGGAAGCTTCAACAGCTCCTGATTTACCAATTTCATAATTTCCCAATCGAATTCCCGTCTCTTCCCACGTCTCCCGCAGTGCCGCCGTGCGCGGGTCTTCATGCGGCTCCAGTTTGCCGCCCACCGGCAGGTAATGCCCTACAAAAGGCGGTTTGCTGCGCTTCAATAATAAAAACTGCTGCGCGTGCCGCAACACGACCATGGCTGCCGCGCGTTTTAAACCATTCATTTTAAAATCTTCGAGGTTAAAAGTTGGACGATAGACAGTAGCCCATTTCTAACTTCCGACTTTCCAAAAATGTTTCTTCGCACTGATTTCACTGCTAAAATTAATGCCTTATTTTGCAGCACGAATTCGTGAATTGTTGATATGCGGTTTTGTATCGTCAAATCAAATATCCACATTTTACCAACCCGTACAGCCTGACTTTGACTAATCTGGTGACTCCAGAGTCATCAGATTAGTCAAAGTCAGGCGCAATCTTGGTTTGAAGCAGAATCATAAAAATATGCTTACCAACAATAAATACATTTGTATTCACGGTCATTTTTACCAGCCGCCCCGCGAAAATGCCTGGCTGGAAGTATTGGAAACGCAGGACTCCGCCGCGCCGTTTCACGACTGGAACGAGCGGATCAATTTTGAATGCTATGCTCCCAACACCGCTGCCCGTATTTTAGACAACCAGGAATTTATTACCAAAATTGTCAATAATTACACCCATATCAGTTTTAATTTTGGTCCTACCCTGCTCTCCTGGCTCGAACGAGCCGACCCCGAAACCTACAAAGCCATCCTTACTGCCGATAAAGCCAGTGTACAACAATTCAACGGGTATGGCTCCGCCCTGGCGCAGGTGTACAGCCACTTGATTATGCCCCTGGCAAACCGCCGCGACAAAGAAACCCAGGTCATCTGGGGCATTCGTGATTTTGAATACCGCTTCCGGCGCAAACCCGAAGGGATGTGGCTGGCAGAAACAGCCGTGGATACCGAGACCCTGGAAATACTGGCATCGCACGGCATTCAGTTTACCGTGTTAGCACCCCGCCAAGCTAAAGCCATTCGCCGGCTGGATGCCAGCGAGTGGAAATACGTGAACGAATCCAACCTCGACACCCGTCTGCCGTATCTGTGCAATCTGCCTTCCGGCAAAACCATTACGCTGTTTTTTTACGACGGTAACATTGCCAAAGGCGTGGCTTTTGAAGGGCTGCTGAACAACGGCAAAAATTTTGCGGCGCGGCTGATCAATGCTTTTTCGGATACGGAAGAACCCCAACTCGTACACATTGCCACCGACGGCGAAAGCTACGGGCACCACCACCGCTACGGCGAAATGGCACTGGCGGATTGTTTGAACTACATTCAGGAAAAAGGCTTAGCCGAAATCATCAACTACGGCGCGTATCTGGCGCAATTCCCACCGAAATTCGCCGTGCAAATCCACGAAAACAGTTCCTGGAGTTGTGTGCATGGCGTGGAACGCTGGCGGTCAAACTGTGGCTGCAATACAGGCGGACACCCCGGCTGGACGCAAACTTGGCGCGCCCCCTTGCGTGAAACCCTCGACTGGCTGCGCGACCAACTCCTGCCCATCTACGAACGGGAAGCGGCAAAATTTTTGCCCGATGTGTGGGCAGCCCGCAATGCCTATATTGAGGTGATTTTAAAACGCACCAACAGTGCCGTCAACGATTTCATCCGCCGCCAGGTGGGTAGGGATTTATCGGAGGATGAAAAAATTACACTCCTCCGACTGATGGAGTTGCAGCGGGAAGCCGTGCTGATGTACACAAGTTGCGGCTGGTTTTTTGACGAAATTTCGGGCATTGAAACCAATCAGATTTTACAATACGCCAACCGCGCCATTTACTACGCCCATCAGGTGAGCAACGTCAATTTGCACGACGAATTTGTACAACGCCTGGAAAAAGCCCCCAGCAATGCTTATGCCAACGGTGCCGCCAGTTACCGGCAAAATGTGGCTTCTGCCCGCGTGGACCTCACGCGCGTGGGGATGCACTACGCGGCTGCTTCCCTGTTTGAAGAACACCCGGAGCAACTGGATTTGTTCAACTACCACGCCGAGAGCGAGTTGTTTGAACGCTACGAAGCCGGGGCACAGCGGCTGGTGTTGGGTAAAACCACAGTGCGCTCTAAAATCACTTATTCCGAAAAACATTTTAGCTTTGCGGTGCTATACCTGGGGCAGTTGAGCATCATCGGCAATATTTCGATTGATATGAGTCGAAAAAAATTTGAAAAAATGTCGCAGGAAATTGTGCCTGCTTTTTTAAAAACCGATCTGGGCAGTACCATCAGCCTGATGCACCGGTATTTTCCATCAGAAACCTTCAATATTTCCAACCTGTTTAAAGACGAAAAACGCAAAATCATTCAGCAAATCACCGACCACAGCCTCCGACAGGTGGAAGCCTCCTTTCGGGAAATTTACAACGACAACTACCAGCTGATGACCATCCTGGAGCAGAGCGAGCTGCCCCTGCCGCCAGCGTTTACTAACGTCGCGCAGTTTCTGGTCAACCAGGATATGCAAACCCTGTTTAGCAATGGCAACCTCAACACCCGCGAACTACAGCGCCTCAACGGGGAGTTGAAAAAGTGGAACCTGAAATTTACCAACAAATCTTCATTTCGCCTCGCCGCCAGCGAACGCCTGTACGCCGAAATCAAAAAACTGGACGTGGGTACCGCCCCACTCCGCACCTTGGAAAACCTGAACAACACCCTGGAAGCCCTCCAGCAAACCGGCTTGCAGGTGGATTTCTGGAAAAGTCAAAACCTGTACTGCTCCATGCTGCGGGGCTATCAAACCGGCGAGTGGGTATTTGCCAGCAAAGAATGGGAAACAGAGTTTAAAAGATTAGGGCAATTGCTGAAGGTGAAAACGAGTTAGGGTCTGAATTAGTATTCACAGACTTTACATACTACTCCGTGCCCTCTTTGCCGAATACGCAAGTGTAACCGCGTGAAAAAATGCAGTGCGAGCAAAAAACTCCGTGCCTCCGTGGTTAAAAAATGCGGTACGGGCAAAAAACTCTGTGCCTCTGTGGTTAAAAAACGTAATACGAGGTCAACGCCTTGAAAGAGCAAAAAACTCCGTGCCTCCGTGGTTAAAAAATCAACGCCGGTACGCCATCAGTTGCACCATCATTTCCTGTTTGGTAAGTTCTTCTTCGGCATCTTCATCGTCTGGGTAGCCATCTTCCACGCGCAAGCCCGGCAGCACGGCTTCATAATCTGCCTCGTCGTATTCATAGATGGACCAGCGTCCCCATTTATACTCCAACGCAGTGAGGCTTTCCACCCAATCGCCGGAGTTGAGGTAGATGATTTTTTTGCCTTTGGTTTCCACCGTGCGCATTTGCGGGCGGTGGATGTGTCCGCACACCACGTAGTCGTAGTCCTGCTCGGCAGCGAGTTCGATGGCGGTATTTTCAAAATCGTTGATAAACTTGATGGCTTCTTTGACGCTATCCTTCACTTTTTTGGCAAACGACATCCGCGATTTGCCCATCGCCACCCGGATTTTGTTGATAAAACGATTTAATACAATCAGATAGTCGTACCCTTTTCCGCCGAGTTTAGCAATGAAAGGCGAGTATTTAATCGAAGCGTCGAAAATATCACCGTGAAAAATCCAGTAGGTTTTATTTTTTAACTGCAACACCAGTTTGTCGCGCAGGTGAATATTGCCGGAAGAAAAATCCGAGTAACGCCGCAGGGCATCATCGTGGTTGCCGGTGATGTAATACACCTTCGTGCCGCGTGCCGCCATGCGCAAAATCCGCTGAATAATCTGCATATGTTCCTTAGGGAAATAGCGCTTGCGAAACTGCCAAATGTCAATAAAATCGCCGTTTAGAATCAGCGTACCCACTTTGATACTCTTCAGGTAGTTCAACAGTTCCTTGGCGTGGCAGCCATACGTTCCGAGGTGTACATCCGAGATTATGACAATATCCAATTCTCTTTTCATTGCATCCCAACGTTCAAAATATGTAAAAATTTGATCGTACCTACACTTAAATTAGATGCAAATTCCGGTTTTAATGTGAAATGTGTGTAAATTATAGATTATGAAATGATTAAAATGTGGAAAAAGGTTATTTGTTAACAGTTATTTGACACATTTGACGTTGACGGCAAGTTGATTTCTTTATTTTAAGTTTTGGAAAGGAATTTCTCACAATATTCAGCCAACTTTCACAGCTGACAATTAACAAAATCCCAAGTACCGAGCACCCGATAACCAATAACAATAAATGCGAATATCGGGTTAACCCCGGAGGAGTGACCACTTTATAGACAATTGTTACCCAACGTTTTAAGCTCCGTCCGCGAGTGCCGAAGCTACTCAGCGGAGGCACTAGGAGCACCCCCTGCGGAGCGTGAAGAGTCGCTCCTCCGGAGCTTTTTTCTAGCAAAATCAAGCGTTTTCAATCTGATATTCGCATAATCACCAATCACTACTCCCGTTTACCATCTTCCGCATATTCCGCCGGTAATCCCGTGGGCTTACCCCCGTGATGAGCCGAAATTGCTTGTTAAAATGCGACAGATTGTTGAACCCACTTTCAAAACTCACCGCTGCGATGCTCAGGTGCTCATCGGCGAGTTGGCGGCAGGCATGCGCAATGCGAATTTCGTTGACAAACTCGGTGAAGGTCTTGTTGGTCAGTTTTTTAAAATACCGACAAAACGCCGGCACCGTCATATTCACCTGCCCCGCCACTTCGTCCAGGCTGATTTCCTCCTGAAAATTGCGCTGCACATAATTGTAAATCGTCTCGATTCTGCCGTGGTCCTGCGCGCTCACCTCCACTGCAAATCCGCTGGCTTTCAGCATGGTATAATCTTCAGAAGTAGCTAATGTTTGTAAAACCGACAGCAATTCCAACAAACGGTCGAAAGGATTGAGTTCAATAATTTTCACCAATTTTTCTCCAACCAACTGCTTCGTCGCACCGGAAAACGTCAAGCCCTGCTCGGAGCGTTCGAACAAATGGCGAATATGCGCCAACTCCGGACGCATAAAAAAATCTTTGCCCAGAAAATCAGCCTTCATCTGAATGACCACCTCCGTGTGCTGCTCCAGCAACTCCTCTGTAAAAGCAAAATGCGGCAGATTCGGACCCAGGAAGATCAAGTCGCCGTTTTCGTAGTACGAAATGTGGTCGCCGATGTGCCGTTTGCCGCGTCCGTTGGAAATAAAGACGATTTCATACTCTGGGTGAAAATGCCAGTACGGGCGATTGTCGCACTCCGTAAATTTCCGAATCGTAAACGAATTTCCAAAAATAGGTTCTATTTTTTCCAGTGTTGCTTTCATAATATTTTGTTGAGGCAATCCAAACAAAATTTTATTTTTAATTCAAAATCCATCAATTTACACTGTATTAACATAAAAATATGTGTTACAGTTTGCATGGGTTAAAATAGCACCACAAGATGCAAAAATTAACGTAGTTTTCTGCCACAGCTGCCTGTATCTTTGTAGCGGTTTAGTTAGTTTCATACATTACCATTTAGTTTTAAATCATTGGGAAAGGTGGCATCCACGTCGGATGTCACTTTTTTACTTTAAAGGAGCGTAGAATTACATCTATAAAACAAAAAGAATCAATCACTTGAAAAGTAAAATTCGGGAATGGCTCGCTCTTGTTATAAGAAATCCAATTTTTTAAACAAAACACCCTATTCAGTTCGGAAGTTCGATTCACTTCATTGCTCCAAACAAAATTTTAAAAAATAGCTTTTTTACATCACTAAACCAAATTTTATATTTTTTGTGATAAAGAAAGTGCTTTATGATTCAAACTTTGCGCATCCTTACCTATCACACCCCCAGCCTTATCCTTAGTTTTGCATTTCTTACGCTGAGTTTGCTCACGGGCAGTTGGCTGGTACGCATTCCGGGCGTGCAGGCAAGTTTGGGTTTGAACAATGCCCAACTCGGCACGGCACTGCTCGGGTGGTCTATTGGTTCGCTTACCCTGGCACTGCTGTCGGGCTGGCTGTTGTCAAAATTGACCACTGGAAAGGCGGCGTTGTACGCCACGCTGTTTTTTTGCACCAGTTTTGTGCTGCCAGCACTGGCGTTCGATCAATGGTCGCTCATGGTTGCGCTCTTTTTGCTGGGCGGTGCCAATAGTTTTATGAACATTGCCATCAATGCGGCAGCTACTTCGGTAGAGCGGCACTACGGCGTCACGATTTTGTCAGCGTGCCATGGTATGTTCAGCGTGGGCGGGGTGATTGGGGCGGCACTTTCCGGGTGGATTGCTATGCTCGGCGTGTCGCTCCCTGTACACTTTGGCGCACTGGCGGGGGTGCTACTGCTGGCGCATTTGTCGCTGCGCCCCTTTGTGCTTCATCTGCCGCACACGGAGGCGGTACGTCGGTCGCGATTTGCGCTACCGAATCCGGCGTTGTTATCGTTGGCGTTTATTAGTTTTAGCGTTATACTTGCCGAAGGCACTATTGGCGACTGGAGCGCGATTTACCTCCGCAATGAGTTGGGTGGCTCGCCGTTTGTTGGCAGTTTGGGGTATGCGGGTTTTTGCCTTACCATGGCGCTGGGGCGTTTTTCGGGCGATGCGGTGCGAGCGCGCTGGGGTACGCGTAACACGATCTGCGGCGGCACTGTCGTGGGCGCGCTGGGGTTGATTTTACTGCTGTTCACCCAATATCCTGTTGGCGGGGTGCTTTGCTTTTTGCTGTGTGGCTTAGGCTTTTCGGCAATTGTGCCCACGGTGTTCGGGGCAGCGGCGCGGCACCCGGCGGTGGTGCCGGGTGTGGGTCTGGCATCGGTAGCTACGGCGGGTGTGGTAGGTGGCATGGCGGGGCGCTTGCTGATCGGGAACGTGTCGGAGTGGTGGGGCTTGCCCGTGGCACTGGCGGTAGTGGCGGGGTTGGTATTGGTGGCGGCAGTGGTGGGGAGAGGAGTAAAAGAGTAAAGGCGTGTTACAAATATTTTGCCCCTACAGGACAACTTGAACATACACCATTCAGACACATTCAAATGACATAAAAAACGCGGCTGCTCCTCAATTGGAACAGCCGCATATGGATTATAAAAATCACTTTTACTTTTTCGCCACTTTCCGACCTCTGCTACTCCGCCCGGATCACCGAAGTCTGCTGCACAAATTGCCCGTCATAATAGACCCGCAGGTAATACACACCGGGGCGTTGCCCGGCAATATCCAGGTATAGATTCGGATTGGTACCGTCCACTTCCCATTGCTCAGTGATATCGCCGGTGCTGTTGATGAGTTCGATATGCACCCGGTTTACATCCGACAGTTGTGGCAACACCACATTTACTTTTTGGGTAGAAGGATTGGGGTAAGCCCGCAGTTGGGTCTCTTCCGCACCGGCACACAGCCCGACCTGGAACGACACCCCGACCAGATCAAGTGCCGCGCACATCAAGCCGCCACCCTGAATCAATTGCTCATTGAGTTCGCTGATCATAGTCACACCCAGCAGGATGGTATTCAAAGTCAACACATTTGGATCGTACACCAGCGTGTGAATGGTAAAACGCCCGGTTTGATTGACGCGGAATACCGTGTTATCGCTGGTTTGTTGAATGCGTACCGTAGAACCCGTGCCGAAACTGAGCAGGTATTTTACTTTGTAACCCGCAGGTACAAACGGTTGCGTCAGCACATAAGAGGAAAGCGTAGCGTTGCCGTTGGCAAGGCAAACAAAGGTACTACTGGCAGCTAAGGCACCGCTACTGGCATCGCAGCTATTATCGCAGGCGACCACATTGAAAGCCACACCACGCGTGTCCAGCGCACCGCATATATCGCCGCCGCCGTTGAAGAATTGTGCTTCCAATTCCGCCAGCGTGCCGGTGTTTAAACGAATCGTGTTTGGATTATACGTAGCCGGATTGTACACTAGAGTATGGATGTAGTACTCACCTACCGTTGCTACCTGGAAGGAAGGCGTGGCACTGATTTGGCGAATAATTTGCAGATCTGTCACAACCAGTAGATAACGCACCTGGAAGCCCTCCGGCACGATGGGTGCCCGATCAAACGCCGCTTCAATGAAAGCGATGCCATTTTGTACACAGGTCTGTCCGGCTGATTTCAAACGACCCGCGCGGGCATCGCACACAATCGGGCAGGGAATAATCAGGAACGAGAAGCCTTTCACATCCAAAGCTCCGCACTGAATGCCACCCCCTTGAATAAATAACCGGTTGATCTGGTTGATTTTAGTAATGCCCAGGCGGATGGAATCGGGTTTGAAAATACTGAAATCGTACACCAGGGTATGAATGCTGTACTGCCCGGTGGTATCCACCACAAACGAGGCTGTATCCGATACCTGTAACACCACACTGTCCTGCGAGAGCAGATATGCCAGTTTGAAACCCGTAGGCACCACCGGCGGTTCGGAATTGTAAACCGTCAAAGTGGCTTTGCCGTCTTTAAAGCACGGATCGGCGTTGGAAGTCAGCTTACCCGCTTTTGCCGGGCAATCGGCGCAGGCTTTCAGTTGGAAAACGGCACCCGTCGTATCCAACGCACCACAGATGGTGCCGCCGCCCTGTAGCAGCAGGCGATGAAGTTGTCGCACTTTGGTTTCGCGCAGGCGGATGGAATCCAGTTTGATCGTAGTGGTATCGTACACCAGGGTATGAATGCTGAAGCGTCCGGTACGGGTCACTTCAAAATTCGGTGATTTTCCGATCTGTTCAATCACCAGCGAATCCGTTGCTGCCAACAGGTACGCCACCCGATAGCCAGCCGGAGTCAGCGCTGCAATGTTGGTTCTGGTAGTCAGCGAGGCTCTGCCGTTGAACAAACAAATCGAATCATTTGGCGTTAATACCCCTGCGTTTGCCGAGCAAATCATCGGCGGGCAAGTCTTTACCTGAAATGCTAAGCCGGCGGCGTGCGCATCTCCGCACAGTGTTTTCAACAGGCTATCTACGCTGTTTATTTGCACCCTGCCAAACGCCAGACTATCCACCCGGAACGTAGCAGGATTGTAAACAATGGTGTGAATATGATACAAGCCCGTATCACGCACCGAAAATCTCGGTAGTGTATCGGCGCGTACCACCACCTTGTTCGTGCCCTGGCTAAGGAGATAACCCACCCGGAAACCTACGGGCATAACGGAGGTATCCTTCACTACGCCGCTGATGACAACCGCACTGTCGCGCACACAGGGGTTGTTGTTCACTGCCAGCGTACCGGCTCGGCTTTGGCAAACCACCGGCACCGGGCAAGCCTCTACCAGAAACGCCGCGCCCGCTTTGTCTAAGGCTCCACAGCGCGTACCTCCCCCTTGCAATAATAAGGTGTCAATGCCTCTGAGTGTGACAATGCCCCGCTCTGCCAGCCGGTCCAGATTAAGCGTGGCGGTGTCGTACACCAGGGTATGAATGCTGTATTTACCGACCAAAGAGACATTGAAACTCGGTGTAGCACCAAACCGAATGATCTCTCCATCATCAGGATTGACCAATGCATACAAACGCCGGTAACCCGCAGGAATAAGCGGAGTTGCCTGCACGGTTGCCGTGATCAGGGCTTCGCTATTTTTCAGACACGGATTAGCACTAGCAACGAGCCGACCGGCAGTGGCGTTGCAGCGGTCTTCACACGCGCCAAACTGCACGCTGGAACCTCCCACATCGAGCGAACCGCACACCGTGCCGCCGCCTTGCAGGAGCCGGGCGTTCACCTGGCGCAGGGTAGTTTGCCCCGGCGTGATATTGTTCAGTGCCAGCGTAGTCGGGTTGTAAACCAATGCATGAACGGTGTAAATACCGCGCAGCGAATCTTGGTGTGGTAACACGAAAGCCAATTCGTTTGCAATTTGCCAAATCACACTGGAAGTGTCTGTAGCCTGGCGGTGCGTGAGCAAATAAACCACCTGAAAACCGGCGGGCACCAGCGTATCGTGGTGTGCGGCTTTAAGCAGGGTTTGATGCTCCAAAAAACAGACGCTGGTTTTGTTGACCGTGCCAGCTTTGGCGGTACAAGTCGTTGCCTGGGCAAAAAGACTGCCCTGAGGCAACAGGAAGGTACAAAGATAAATAACGGGTATTAACCAACGGCTCCACGAGCGTTGATTGTAAGTAGAGAATGGGATCATGTTTGTTATACTTTATTTAAAATTAGTAACAAGACAAAATTAAATATATTTAAAATTTAAAATCAGTAAACTGGATAAAAAGGGTTGAGCCGATAGCGGCACAAATACGGTTGACGGCATAAAACAAGGTATCGGGGCTTTGGTAATCGGCA
>Ga0224722_1001110_pt1 | contig 15306 bp, 20 predicted proteins | sample Balambano_FR1_Me_FD_161646 | JGI IMG/M metagenome (GOLD analysis project Ga0224722, IMG submission 161646) | Freshwater sediment microbial communities from Lake Towuti, South Sulawesi, Indonesia - Balambano_FR1_MetaG | ecosystem: Environmental > Aquatic > Freshwater > Lake > Sediment | place... | reverse complement strand
GTCGCCACCGATTGCGGTATAGGTCACCCGGCCCACACCGCCGATGCGCAGACCAGCGTTCTTCTGCACCACCGCCACGCTCTCCAACCGATAGCGGCTGATCCCCACCATCTCCCCGCCAAAGTGGCGCATCTCTGGGCTAAGCGTGATCGGGCTAAAGGCATTCCAGCGTTCCACCAGGCTCCCAAAGACCAGGTTTGGCAGCGGGATCGGGTTGGTTACGCCACCCGATTTGAAGGCAGTAGGGCTGGCAAATTCTAACGTCACCTGGCGCGGCAGCCGCTCTTGCTGCAACAACGAGGCAGCCGCTAACTCTTCGTAGGTCGTCTGCCCCGTCCACGACTCCTGCGTTGCATCACATACAGCCCCTACCACCTGAAACGGATGGTGATCCAGATCCCAAAGCACGGGCGAGGAGAGGGGCATCTCCGCTGCGAAGCTGGCCCCAGCTGCCAAATGCCCCAATCCAAAATAGTGCAGCAGCACCGCGCTGGTTGCCTGCGTCAACCCACAGATACGCACTCGATAGGCGGCCCCGGCGTCGATCAGCGTGTTGTCGCGGCTGCTCCGTGCGCCGAGCAACCCCGAACAGACCAGCGGCTTGGCACCATCCCGGTCATGAATATGAGCCGCCAACGCGGGGTCGACGCTGCGCACAGCATCCAGCGTGGCAGCATAAGCCGCGCGCCCCAGGTGGGCCGGTAAGGTGGCATCGTGGTCACTGATCAGGGTGAGGAGGAGGGAAGTGAGCATAGGTGATTAGGTAATTAGGTGATTAGGTGATTAGGTGATTAGGTGATTGGGTGATTGGGTGTTCGCAAAGCGGACGCTCCGCGCCATTGGGTGATTAGACGATTGGCTAGAGTTGGCGGGCGGTGGCATCTAGGGTTTGACGCAAAACAGTACGCAGATCCACCTCAATCTGCACGGGGACGGGCTGGTCACTCCGGGTGTTGGTGGCTGGATCAAAATCCGTACTGGTAAATTGCAACGCCCAGTCACTGGGTGCGCAGGCCAGAATCATCCCACAACTCATCGGCACACGGCCGCCAGTCAGATCGGCAATCAACTCGGTCGTGGGCACACCCAAGCGCGGCGCATCTTGCTGAAAAATATAGCGCACCGCCCGATAGGTGTCCGCCACTTGATGGGGATGGACGATCAGCTGCGGGTCATCACCATGCACCGCCAGGTCGTGCATCAAGTAAACGTCGCGCAAGAGCCGTTCCACTAAGGGGACCAGATGCCGCGAACCCGGTTGGAGCAGATCGTTGCCATGTGGGTTGGCGAGGTCATCCGTGCTGATCAGCCAGAGATGCTTGAGCCGCCCACTACCCGCGTGGTGGTGGATGGCGGCCAGTAAAGGGCGTAGATTGGACGTTTGCGCCTCCACCATCTGCTCGATCTGCGCCCGGTCAGGCGTCGGCGCATCGAGCGCTCGGCGCAAATCCTCGATCTGATAGGAGTGGGTGTTGCCATCCGCCAATTTGATGCGTGCGCTAAAGATGCTCAACATCCAAACCATTCCAGTTTGCCCGGCCGACGGCGTCAGGCGCGGGTCCACCAATGAGCGGACGGGCTGAACCCGGTTGGCCAGCCAATAAATCGCCAAGGCAATGGTCAACAGCGGCGACAAAACCATCAAAAAGTTACCCAACAGGTGGCTGGCGAGGGCGGTGTAGATGACACTGGAGGCCAAATTGAGCGCCACCAGAAAGATCAAAATCACCAGCAAGACGCCAATGCGCTGTGCCGGGTCGATCTGGAGCAAAGTGGCCAAGGCGTTGTGGAGTGAGCGTTGTAGCGATTGCATGATCTACTCCTAACGCAGACGGCGTGCGCCTTCGCGGAGGCTCTGCAAGTCCAAAATCTCCGCCACTTCATAGCGCCGCGGCAGCGCAGCCGCCACCGGGCGCGTGCGGATGATGGGCGGGAAGTAACCCATCCGCCCATGCAACTCGGCCAAGAGCAGCGCGGCAATAAAATTCAAACTGGGCAACACCACCAGGATCGGCTCGCCCTGCCACTGCGCCGGGGTAAGCTCCACCGTGGCGAGCAGCGCCGCCAGTTGTGGCGCAAAGGGCTGCTGCTCATCGAATTGGGGGAGGGCCTCGATTACGCAGGTCATCGGCGTACGAATCAACGCTTCGATCTGGCGAGCCTGGGCGGGTGTGAGTGGGTGCGAGAAGTTGAGCAGGAGCATGATTAAACTTTCAACTTTTTTCGTGATATAATCAGACAAGACTGGATGCAACGAAGGAGCGATTGTCGATGACTGTCTATGAACAGGACTTTTACGCCTGGACCCAAGCGCAAGCTACGCTGCTGCGTGACGGTGACTGCACCAACCTCGACATCGACCACCTGATCGAGGAGATCGAAAGCATGGGCCGGGCAGAGCGGCGTCAACTGACCAACCGGCTGGAGGTGCTGCTGGTGCATTTGCTCCAATGGCACTATCAGCCAGAGCGGCAAAGTCGGAGTTGGGAGTTGAGCATCCTGGAACAACGACGACGCATCCACAAACTGCTACGTAGCAATCCCAGCCTCCGCCCAGACTTGCCCGACCTGCTGGCCGACGCGTATGATGACGCCCGCTTTGGCACCATGCGCGAGACCGGTCTGCCCTTGTCGACGTTCCCAGAGCACTCGCCCTATCCGCTGGAGCAGGTGCTGCAAGCCGATTGGCTGCCGGGGTAGGGGTGGGCATAGGGTATACTATCAAGCAATCACCTCTGACCTGGCGCAACAGTGGCGCAGTTGGGCCCAACTGCGCAAAGTTCGTTTTCAAAGGAAGAACCATGCTATCCAATTCACCTTTTACAATAACAGTCGATGACGTGCGGATTACCGTGAGTGTTGACCGGACACAGGTTGACCTGGATGAACTGTTGCAATTTGTTGATTTTCTGCGCCTTCAAACCTTTCTCCAGCAGAATACCCTCAGATCAGAAGAGATCAGCGAGTTAGCCGATGAAATTAAGCGGAAAGCATGGCAACGCATCAAACGTCAATTAGTCGCAACAGGGAAGGCTGACTTCCTGCCGCCCGACGAACTCGTGGATGTCAATGCCCCTGTTCAAGCTGCACCGTAAGTGCTTGATTACTCATTGATTTCAAGGGCGGGTTCACTTTTGTGATGAGCTATCTATGAGTCCATCTGCCTGCGTGATCGTTGACACAAATATTCTATTTTCCGCCTTACTATCGCGTCAGTCACGATTTGCTGGCCTCATCGTCCGTCAGGAAGCTCGCTTTGTCATCTGCGATTCAGTTATCGTCGAGTTGTTTGAACATAAAGAACGCATTGCGAAGCAAAGCAAGCATACGGAGACCGAACTTCTCAGCGCATTGCGCGACTTGTTGCGCCCGATTCAGATCTATCAAGAACTTCTCATTTCAACGGATTCTTGGGCGCGTGCGTTTCACCTTAGCCAATCGATTGATCCCGCAGATACGCCTCACATCGCTCTTACGATAGAGCTAAACGGACTGCTCTGGACAGGCGATAAGCGCCTCAAAGCCGGATTACAAGCCAAGGGGTTCACCCAGTTCTTTACCCCACCTACTGCTTAAACCAGACGCACTTAAGCATCCAAAGTCATGAGCATGGCGTTGATCGCGGCCTGGGTGGGCAGCTGGGCTGGCAGGGTCAGGGTGACGGGGAGCGGTAGGCGGCGGTTGCGGGGCATGGGGTTGGTCCATGGGTTTACCCTATGATATACTATCCGCATCGGTTGGTTCTATGGAAAGGCAAGTGTCGATATGCAAACGGAAGCATACTTTGATTTTGTTGCCCCAGACGAGATCCGTATCAAAGGGCATCGTATTTGGATCGAGAACATTCTCTACGAATCTATTCACAATGCCCTATCGCCTGATGAATTGACTCAGCGTTTTCCAACCTTGAGCCTCGAACAAATCTACGCTACGCTCTTGTACTATCATCAACACAAAGCGGCGATGGATCAATATCTGGCCGACTGGCTGGAGCATGGTCGGCGCATGTGGCAGGCGCAAGCGCAACATCCAACGCCGGATCGATTGCGCTTACAAAAGTTTCGTGCTGAACGTGATGCAGAACGGGTTCAAGCAGCGCAGCCGGAGTTGGCATGACTGCGCTGCAATATCTGCTTGATGAAAACCTGGGCCAACGCCTGCGCAAAGCCATGCGTGCAGCCGCACCCCAGATCACCGTCTGGTGTGTCGGTGATGCAGGAACACCTCTTCTTGGTGCAAAAGACCCTGAAATCCTCGTTTGGTGTGAACTGTACAACTTCATCCTGGTGACAGACAATCGCCGCTCCATGCCTGCCCATCTACAAGATCATCTCGGTGCTGGCGGACACATTCCCGGCATCTTTGTTCTCCGCCCGGACTGGGGCATAGGTGAGACGATCGACGAACTAGTGCTGATTTGGGAAGCCTCATTGCCCGGTGAGTATCGGGATCAGATGCGGTATTTGCCGATTTCAGGTTGATTTAGCACTGGCTGACTTTGCCGTGATTCCCTGCCGTTCATCGGCAAGTTCTTGTTTGACCTCCCGCACCAAATCCAGAAGCTCTTCTTTTGTGTGATAACCGGCGTCGGCCAATGCCTGGCGAAATTCTTGGCGCAGTTGTGTCACGGGTCTGCGCTGATCGGTTGAGGCTGCGGCTATGCCGAGCAACGCTTCAAACGCCTCCACGCCGATGTCGATGAAGATGATACTCCCCAGGTTGCTCTGGCGCTTCAGCTCCACGCATTGCTGTGGACGGGCGACAAGCGGCTTAAAGCCGGCTTGCAAGCTGAAGGATTCAGGCAGTTCTTTGTGCCGTCAAAGATTTGACTAGGCTTAGTCGCCTAAAATTCTTGTCTGGCGAGCTTCATCACGCAAAGATTGTAATTCTATATACTCGCCAATTCTAAAAGTTGCTGCATGGTCGACCGCTCTCTGCACCCAAATTACATCGGGGAAATGTCCGCACAAGCCATGGATGCGGGCCATTAACGTCACTGATGGAGCAGCCAAACCAGGTGGCAGCAAAACAATACGCTTTGTATTCCACTCTTCAATGGTCAATCCGATCTGAATCAACAAAGCATCGATTTGGGGGATGATTGGCTCATTTGCAAAATGAGTGGGCTGTTCAATTAATTCTTCGATAAAGTAGCCATGGCTGTGCAATTGCCGCTGCCATTCATCACTCATTGCATGTCCACTCAAATTGACAACGATCACTGGCTTGGTCGCACCTACTCCCCTATACATCTCATCTAATTCGTCAGAAGCAGCCATCGGAAATGTTTTTGTGCCGCGCCGGATTGGAATATGATTTTGCCGAGCTCCGTCGCCGTCCTTTGAAAAACTATGGGGACGTTTCAGCGAGTGCTTGATGGTCACGACACCAATCACATGCCCAAGCTCTGGTACAGGCAATTCATCGTACTCAACTTGGGGGATCCGATTGCAATAATCGTTGAGTACGTCAATCATTTGTCGGTAAAACTCATCTGCGCCGATACGCGCCTGAAAGCCAACAACAGAGGCTGCCCAATTAGGAGTAGTAAGTGTTTTGCTGTCTTGCACGCCAATAATAAGGTACCCATCACCACCGGGCGTATTGGCAATTGCCATCACATCTTTGGCAAATTCAGCTTTTTCCAACTTGCTGTTCAGTGCCAATGTAACCTTAAAATCAACTTTGGGTGTCTCTTTACCCATAAGCACGTATCGCTTGATTCGTCGCCATAGTGGATTCATGATTGTGCACACCTTTCTTCGATTAATTCCCCTTGCTAAGTCTCGATATTGTCGAGTCATGCCTTGGCATTAAGGTATGCTCTCAATTCTCGATACCATGCTTTTTCACCATCAACCTTCGCACGCCCAGCTTGTGCGACTCTTTCCAGGATCGCTGTAGCTAATTGGTGCTTTAATGGTGCTGGCGCATCCAACTTGCGCCAACGATCAACATGTTGAGCAATCTGCCCAGCCACTTGGTTGCTGCGCAATTGTTGAACTTGTTGAATCATCGAATTGACGCGCGCTTGTTCGGGGGTAACTGGCGTCTCTGCCAGCGTGGCGGTCTGCGTTGACTTGACGCTTGGAAACCCTAGACCTTCCATGCGAAGGCGCCCATAGCCACTTGAAGTTTTAGCACCAATGCCCATTTTATCCAAAGCCTCGGCTAAGATCTCAAAAGCTTTGTCACGCCACATTTCAGCGCCAGGCGATGTGCCCAAGGCTACCAAGTAGCTACCCGTGGCGCTCAGAAACGGGATTGGGGTTGGGCTATCCCAGTCAGCTGGAGGCTGACCACTCCCCTGATAATACTTTGGGTGATGGACAGTGATGACATCCGCACTCAGCGGCTTGTTACCGGTATAACTACCTGGAATGTATAACGCGTCGTAAAAGGTGATGTACCCAGCAGTCGTCGTGTCACCAAAAAGAATCTGATGCGCTATCCCACCTTTTTTCCACTGTGGGTTTTTCAAATGCTGATGCGCATAGGTGGCAGCCAGGCCTTTGAGCGCACTGCCTGGAATATAGGGTACACCATAGGTGCGATGTAAAGCCACTGAAGTTTCCAAAACACTTTCTGAACCCAAGCCCACAACCATGCGGCCGCGCACTGTCGCTGGGTGCGTCTGTGCGCCATTCTGTTTAACAGTCTGTTCCCATCGTTCGAAGAACGTATTGTAGAGCGGAGGGATGCTAAAGCTAGCCACAGTATCTACGAGTTGCTTCATGGGTGTTTTTTGATCTTTCCCAATACGTTCATCTTTTCCGAGTTGCTGCACCATGTATTTGTCGAACCATAAACCAGGATGACTCGGTTTGATATGGTCAAGCTTCTGTTGCGTTAAGTTATCACGCCGGCTGGGGATCATGGTCACCCTCCTCACCCAGTTTTTCGGCCTCGCTGGCATCGATTCCAAGCACGGATTGGGTAAAACGTTTGTACCAGACCAACGCTGTCATCACCTTTTGGGTGAGGTGCATATACTCAACCAATTCACCCTCCCGACTGCGCACGAGCAATTGTTCTTCTTTGATTACAGACGCAAGGTGTGCAAGCAATTGTTTAGCAGGATCGCTACCCCGTGCATCAACAAAGGCTAGTGCTTGGGCCAACCCAGCCGTGCGCACTAAAACCGGCAGTTTATGCGCCATTGAGCCATATTTCTTCTGATCTTCTTTACTCTTGCCTTCCATTTCGCTGACCTGTTTATAGATCGCAGCTGCATATTCCTGGCTTCTGGTCTGCATAGTTCGTTCTCCTAGCTGTAAAATTGCAAGCGCACCAGACCGCGCCCAACCGTCGCTTTGCCGCCAACTTGCAGAGTCTTGCCATTGAACTTCAGTAACTCTGTGAAGATCCGGTCAGTACTAATATCTGCCTTTTTAGTTGGTGTAGCCAGCACCAACCCAGAAAGAATACTCTCTGTAGGTAGCGATTCCTCGTACCATAGTCCACCCTTTTGTACGGTCTTGGCGTCATCCAACAGTTTAATACGCGCAGTAACCTCCGTGGCAGTTTCGAGCAAAAAATTGAACAGATTGTCATGCACGATACAGAAACGCTCCGCAAACTGCGTCTGCCAGGCAGGTTCACTTGGAAAAATGCGCTGGCCGAGCCAACTAGCCCATGTGGACTTTGCATCGACGGTGGATTGGAGGTCTAAATCTTCGAGATAGACCTTCTTTCCTTGAGGATCACAAATCGCTGCTTTATCGCTAACAAGACATTGCTTTTCATTTTGCGGCAACTCAGACAAATCTGGCACACCGGTGATACCAGCATCGGCCAGGTCGCGCAAGAAGCGACGTAGCACATAGGGCGAAGTGACCCAAGCAAATGTACCCAGTAAGCTGCGCACTGGTAACAAAAGCAATCGTGCATCAGCAAATTGTGCAGAACCAGCATGTTCTTCGGCATTATCTGTCTTTGGTCCAAAGATCTTTTTCTGCAGTGAGTCATCCGCGAAGTTGTCTCGCAGGACGCCTTTGATGGTCGAGCCGGGGACGAAAGGTAGACTGGTGGCACGCTCGCGTGCAATTGGCAGGTCAATTACGCCAACACCCTGGCCTGTGCCAGCATGGAGTGGTGAAAGGGCATGGAGTAAGAGTAGTCGTGCGTTCATAGGTTTTTCTCCTTTAGAGCGAGTTTAAGAAGACGTGCAACACATCAGGATCAGCCTTGAGAGGATTAATTTTCTTGGCCTCTGCAAGTGTCAATTTCGCACTGGGTTGAGGGTCACTTGCTGGTAATCCATCTAAGCTCAACCCACCAAGTGGGATTCTTGGGGTATTCAGGATGAGGGCCAATCCTACTGCTTTCCCTTCTCCACAGGCCAATGGGCGCAGAATTAGTGGACTGGAAAGGCGCTGAATCTTATTTACCCCTTGCAAGGTCAGCGTCAATTCTTTAAGACTCGGATCGTGTGGCATGTGAAAAACAATTGGCAATCCAAATACTGCGCGAGGAAATTTTTCAACCAGATCGTTCAAAGTCTGTTCATCCGCCAAACGTGGAGGCAGTTCAGCACGTCGTCGAATTTCATTTGCTTCAGGCCATTTGCTCTTGCCGAATTTCTTGTAGCGTTCCTGACGAAACCGCAAAAGACGGTCAAGTAGCTGTTTCCATGCTACTAGCGGCGTTGATCCGTTGAGCAGCTTCAATGGCATGTCCGGATGCAACTTCGGCACTTCAGGGTTATGTGGGCCTACAATCACATGTTGCTTCAACTTGTTGCGGATCTGTCGCTCAAGTTCATCTGTTCGAGCTGGTAAAGAATGTGTTTTGTCACCAATCGTTAAGAGACGTATTGCACCGAACCCGCGGCGTGTACGCGCTCCGATCCCGCCAAAGGTTTCCCATGCCCACAATGCGGCATTCACATCACTTTCAATTCGTTGTGGGTAGCGTAGAGTAAGAGAAAACTCAACATTGTGTCTGACATTTTCGGATTGCCAGCCCCTTTTGCGCTTCTCCTGCTCTTCTGGCAATAAAGGAAATGCAGCATATGGCGCAATCTTCTCGGATGGAATAACATCGAGTTTGTTTTTGTGATTCAAATCGACTCGAAAAGCAGGTTCAGGCTTGCCTGTTTTGCCCTCTTCAACCGTTACGTCTATGACAACCAGGGATGAGGTATCAGTATTACCCCATAAATTACCCTCCTGCGTACTCATCTCTGAAAGAGAGTCAAATCCAGCCGAGCGACACGCTCGCCACCAAAAACGCAACTGACCACGGATACTTGAGCCGCGGATCACCGTCACAGGGTCGGCAGTAGCAGGTTCCACGCCACCACCAAAGAGTGGAGTGATCAACTCGTATTTGCGCACTTGAGTGATCATCCCTAACTCGACATCCTTCAGCGAATCAAGTGCTGGTGGGGGAATACTTGGTGCCTTTCGACTCATAATTTCACCTCCATTGTTGCTGGTTCGCCTGACCAGACACCCAGCGCGGCCAGGCCAAAACCATCAAGACGATCTTGCTCCTTATCGCTAACACAAGTTTGCAACCAAAACTGTTTTGCCCACTGTTTGATAGCAGCTTTGTCACCATTAAGTTTCAGAAAGAGGACTGTACCAGCCGGAGCCAGCCGGCGTGTGGGCTTGGGTTTGCCGATTTCAAAATCCCAGCCAGAAACTACTTGATAACGGGGCAAAGCCAAGCCCTGTAAGTGTGGCGTCACACCGTGTTGTGGTTGCAAAAGAAAAGAGGGTTGATAGCCATTGGTAAAGCAGGCGGGCGTTAACAAAACTAGGCGACAAGCCCCCTGCTCACTAATTTGCCCGAATAGGCCATCGGGAGCTTCGGGCAAACTGACATTGCTTTGTCGCCAGGTGACGGTCCGACGTTCGCCACCGAGTGCGCCTAGCCCTCCGTGTAAATTAGCGTCTGTAGCAACGGCTAGAGCAAATCGTTGTACCGTTTGTAGCCCGTATCCAGCAGAATCACGATCCGCATAGGCAAATTCTAGCCCTTGCGTCTGAAAAAGCGCCCCTTCGTCTGCTGTCTGAGCAGTATTGAGAATACGGACATGGGTGCGCCGCTCCTGAACTGGGCCGGGTGTACCAAGATCTTTGAGGTTCACCAAACTCGACTCTGGTTGCGATAGCCAATCGGCGAATTGTGACCAATACCAATACCGCGGCGGTCGTTGAAGTGGTTTGTCTGGTACCGGGTTCGGCATGCCTACTAAATTCTGCTCGACAGATAGATCGGTCATTGAATCTTTGGGCATATGTAAGGGAACTAGTTGTTTACACATTGCGACACCATCTTCTGTTGTCGCCAGCAAAAGGGCATCTCCGGGCGCAGGAGCCAGCCATTGGTCGATCACGTTTTCTACGTTCAGTTGCACCAATAACGGACCACGCACAAACACTTTTTTAACCTCGGCAATACGATTCACGTCGAAATGCCCATTGGCATCCGATCCCGTTCGCGTGCGCACGCCCCCAGTGGTAGTCGATGGAAATGGGAAGGTGTTTGAAGTGGCGCGCACGCCTGGGTTGGGACCGAATGGACGGCCATCACGGGCAATCAACGGATCACGGGGTTCAATTATCCAGGTACTCATGTGCTGGTCTCCTGAGAAAGTTGGATAAGCCTGTAACCAGGCAACTCTTCTATTTTGATGTTTGCCTGTTCGGTCGCTTGAGCAAGATAGCTGGCAATGATCAGTTCAGCAGCCAGATCTTTCATTGAACGATTGTCTTCACGCACAGACTTCAGAATTTTCTCCACAATTTCTTGCTGAACCTCTTCCTGCCCCCGTTTTGCCTTCTTGCGTTTTAAGATTCGCTCCCCTTCTTTAACAATCGCCTCACGAACGTTCACCAGATCTTGGTCTAATTTTTGCAATTCGTAAGCGACACCATCTGGCACTGCATCCATGCGATGCAGCGCGATAAACAAATCGAGACGCTGGTCGAGTTTGCCCCAGCTATCCCATACAGTGCGATCAACGCCGCTGCGTTTACTTAGTATCACGGCTAGGGCATTTTTGCCCTTCACTTTTTTAGCGTCCTTCTCTGCATCACGCACTAATTGAAGCGCGTCAGAGAGCGGTTCAATATGGTGGGCAATAGCAACACCAGCTGATAACGTCGGGGAAAGGCCTTCTTCTGTTTTGAAATCTACCATGTGCTGGCGAAATGTATCTGCGAGTTCACGAGCACAGGCCAACACTGTATGCAATGGTAGAAATGCTAACACATCATCGCCACCAGCGTAGACGAGCGATCCTTGATGAGTCTTCTCAACAATCTGTTCTACCTGCCGGGCAAACTCAGCGAGTTTTTGCGACAGTGTCCGATGGCTATCAGCACTCTTTTGAGCGTCGATTGCTTTGCCCATGTGATCACCATCGGCGTGCAGGAGTGCATAATAGGGCAGAGGGAACTGCCCGTTGGTAGCTGCTTTCAGAAATGTAGTGAGTGCCGAGCGTGCAGCCTGCAAATTTCCTTTCTCGTCTTTGTCGAAAAATTCAGCAAGACGCTCAGGAAAAAGTAGGTGTCCGTCAGCTTCAAACGAAGGATGCGACCACCCTTTTGGAAATTTTAGGGCATCACTAGCAATACCTAGTGAACTCAAAGTTTTGATATACTGCTGAGTTGCTAATTGTTCATCTGCTGTTATGCGGTGCAGAAGCGGCAAGGCGGCAACATGTGAAGTACTGTAAAAGCTGTCTTGGATGCCTCGATTGCCCCGACGCTTGAGTAGGCCAACGCCGCAAAGCCGTTCACCACGCCGTACACCATAATGATTGAAAAGCTGTTTTTCATCTAGTCGATCATAGGCTTTCTCATCAATAACAGACTCGCGAAGTCCATCCAAAGATGATTTAGGCGTATGCGCACCCCATCCACCGTCACTGTGCAATTTCACTTGCGCAAAGTCACGCGTCGCTTTTCTTGCGGCTAGCAATGCCTCAGCCTGCGCACGAGCAATTGCATAGGCGTTGTGATCATGAAAATCAGCGACTGGCGTGGCAACCCAGTAAAGCTCCAAAAGATCGACCACTTGCGCTTCAGCTACCGTTCTTGAAAAATAATTCGAATCTATCGTTTGAAAAGCCACGTCTCTAATCTCGCCCAAGCGATCGAGTACTTTCGTACGCACCGCCTTTCCTACAACTGCTGGGGATTGATCAATGAGTGCAACGATCTTGTTTGCTACATTGAAGCTGCTCCCCGGCTGCAAATCGGGTTGAAGGTTTGCCCGTGGAAATACCAGTCCATAGGGCTCGTTCTGTGGGGTCAGTTGAGCAATTGCCAAGGCCGCTGCCTTTGCTAATTCACTCAGAAACCACGAGCCAAACCAGAGATCCCGGCTACGGCGGGCCGTAGTGATGAAATCCTGCACCGGTCCGACCGATACTATCAGTAGATGAGTCATTCATATCTCCCTTCGCCAACGCAGCATCAATCCTCAAATAACTTTAGCAGATTTGCCCAATTTATTACATCCTCAGATATTCTGAAACAATTCACCACTTCCTCTGATGCACACCCCCACCTCCTCTGCTACAATTCCCCCTGTTGACGCAGATACCGCTCAAACCGCTCGCGGATAAACCGGTAGTCGAGCCGCTCCTCCTCCCCCAGCCCCCAGGCGATGCGACATTCGGCGAGGATCGCGGTTTTGTGCGAGTTGACGGTGTGTAGCGTGATCCCTAGTGCCTCGGCCACGTCTTGCGGCGCGCTTCCCCTGGCGAACGCAAGTAACGTGGCCCGTTGGCGTTCGGTGACATGCTCCAGCACCTGGCGGCACTGCCTCTCGTGGCCGGCGGTCAGCCACTCCATCTGGGCAGCTACCACCGATTGAGGGGCCTGTGCTAAGGCCCGCAAACCGGGGAAATAGGTGCCCCAGGGCACAATCGGCACGCGGATCAATTGAATACCGGCCTCTGGCGGCATGTGCATGACGGCACCTTCCTCGGCGCGGCGGCGGATCTCTTCGGGCGTGTATAGATGCCACAGGTTATCTTGATGATCACAGAGCAGGGCGGCGGCAGAGGTAATGAGCAGCCCCATTAACCGCCGCCCGCCGCTGATGCAGAGGTGCAGCCGGTGGCCCTGGCCTTTCCATTCGGCGATCAAGCCACGCACTTGATCCCAGGTGGCTTCGGCGGCACTGCCGTCGCGCAGGTCTCGCATGGGGGCGCTATTCTGGTGGAGAGCAATCGTCCGAAAGCGACATTGCCGACTAGCATAGGTGTCGCCAGGGAATTCAGCGGCTATTTTGCTCAGGGAGTTGCGCACGCGTGGATCGACAGGCGACAGATGCAGCACATACACTTCATCGATCCGTTCGTTCCGAGCCAACAACAGATCCAGCGCAAAGGTGACAACTTGCGGTTGCCCGCCTACGGTGGATAATAGAATGGTTTTACCAGGTGCAGCCATGCTACGTCAATTCCAGTCTGCTGGTAGCAAAGTTTAATCAACTGCCAAAGGAGGGCATTGATGAATCCATTTCCTGCTGTTATGGTCGGTGGACCACCTCGCAGTGGAAAATCGGTTTTGGTTCACAGTTTGACTCGTCAATTGCGTGACCAGAAGGTCGACCATTACGTGATACGCGCCTGCCCAGATGGCGAAGGTGACTATTCCAATGAGGCCGATCAAGACCTGGTGCGCCTGATCCGGCAAAAAGGTGCATTTACATCAACTTTTGTTCAGCACGTGAGCGCTGCGTTGGCGAACCGGATCTTGCCCCTGCTGGTCGACGTCGGGGGGAAGCCTACTCCTGACCAAGAAGTGATCTTTAGCATTGTACCCACGCGATTCTCCTCGCTCGGACGCCGGAGGAATTGGCGGAATGGCGCACACGAGCCCAAACTCATGGGCTAATCGTGATTGCTGAATTGCTTTCCAGCTTGACCGGTGACGATCAGCTTCAGACAGATCTGCCCTTGATCACCGGTACGGTAGTCGGGTTGGCGCGCGGGAAGCAGGTCAACGGCCCGATCCTCACCATCCTATGCGAACGACTTGCTTCGCTGTTTAAGTATTCACAAACCGAATTACGGGAAATTCACTCTCGAAACGCCCCCGTCGAATTGGTGATCGACCTTGATCGGATGGAAAGCATTTTCGGCTTTGCACCACCATCAACCCGCTGGGAGCCTGGGTATCTATCGATTCTGCTTGAGCGGTTACCGACTGCCCCGGCACTGGCCTTGTATGGACGAGCGCCAGGTTGGGTCTTTGCCACGGCTGCACTCAACGCCCAGCCAGCGGTTATTTATCACTTTGATGCTCGGCTTGGCTGGGTGAAGCCCGTTACAATCCACATAGACAGCGAACAGTTCAGCCCATTGTTGGACTGGGAGGTACAACGACACGAATCCTATACCTGGCTAGAGATCACGCGCAAAGAAGAATACTACTTGGACTACGACGAAATTGATGCGTTGACTGTACCGTCTGTCACCTCAGATGTCGGTCTTGTCCTTAGCGGGGCAATCCCCAACTGGCTGTTGCTGGGTCTTGCCCTAAGCTACCAACCGCATGTGCCATGGATCGCCACGTTTTATCCTCAATTACAGCAGGCGGTTGTGGTAGCTTCGCGTTCTCCGCACTATCAACCTGGAAAATTGATCTCAGGCGCTCTATAAGGCGTTGCCACGGGGCTATTCTCAAATGTTCCAGACATGCACCGTGTCGGCGAGCGCCTGGTCGATTCTCACGATACGGTGTTTGCCTCTAGCCTTTGCTAGTTGTAAGGCTAAATATGCGTATTCGGCACTTGCACCAATGCCCACAGAAACTGTACATAAGCCAGATGGAATTCGTGAAAGCCATTGAAAATTGTCAAGTTGTGTTGTTCGAGCTAGTAAACTGTCACCGGCGCACAAGACAATTTCATAGTCGTGATCTACAAAAAATGCGCGTAGATTTGTAAAATACTCGATAACACCACGGCTGAACTTTGCAGCACCTTCAATATCATTATTGATGATTGGTGTTCTCAGTTGAGGCCCAATATCGTCTCCATCTACCGCTATGTACACATAAGACATTCATTAAACCCCTAATTCTTCTCTATCGAGAATATCGCTCTGAGCGAGGCGTTCCAGAATCATCAAAGTAAGATCTAGCGCAAGCCGAGCATCGTGCTTAGAGTAAAGGTAATGTCGTGGGCTATGAGATGCGATATTTCGATACACCCTCATTGCTTCCAAATGGGTGTCGGTTATAATTGACCCGAAAAACTGGACCATGTGCTAAAGTGTAAAACCACAGTTTTGTCAGTATGTGGAGGGTCACACGGATGTCCAAGAAACGTAGACGA
>Ga0224722_1001109_pt1 | contig 15308 bp, 14 predicted proteins | sample Balambano_FR1_Me_FD_161646 | JGI IMG/M metagenome (GOLD analysis project Ga0224722, IMG submission 161646) | Freshwater sediment microbial communities from Lake Towuti, South Sulawesi, Indonesia - Balambano_FR1_MetaG | ecosystem: Environmental > Aquatic > Freshwater > Lake > Sediment | place... | reverse complement strand
GACTTGCACAACTCGTTGAGGGTGAGCCTTCAGCTTTCGACCCTGGGGTCTAGGCTTCTCAGGCAATGTGAGAACTGGGACAAAGGCTTGAGCAAACTCTAGCTCTAAGCCCTGGCTATGGATGTCTTTGTGGCAAATCTCACAAACTGAAACTAAATTCTCCAGGTCAAATGCTTTTTCTGGATGAGCATAAACGGGGAAAAGATGATGGGCATGAAGCTTTCCGCCCTGCTGACCACATCGCTGACCGATGTAGTTAAATCGCTCATGAACTTGAGGCGCTACCGTCCTTGTCCAGGCTCTGATCGCGATTCTGTCCTCGGTTACACCGCCCTTCCAAAAGTTGCTTGCTGCACCGCGACAAGTATGCTGGCGTGACCGCAATCTTCTTTCCTGTCGTTGTTCAGAGGTTAAGTTTAGTCGATATGCTCCCTTTAAGCCACAATTCCAGGGATTCGGAGTTCCAGACTTACAGCGATTTAGCTCTAGACCGTGAATGTAAACCCACTTTTTAACCGCTTCTATAGAACACCCTGCAGTTTGAGCCATCTCTTTCGCTGTGCGTCCGAGGGCGAGCTGTTGCTGTAACCAGGTTTTATCTCGGTATAGACCGTCGCCTACAACGACTCCATTCGTCATCAGTTCACAGTCTGAAAGGAAGCTCATCACCTCGCCATTCTCATCAACCATCAGGTTCAAGGCTTCCTTCATTGTTTGCCAGCCTTGAGATGTAAACAAGCGATGATTTTCGGTGCAGTCTAAGGTTTTGCCGTCTTCTAGCGTTAAACGATAGACGGGCTGAATCCCCTGGTCAAAGACATGCTGAATATGTCCTGTTTCAAAAATGCCAGTTTCTTCGTTGAGAACCCTCAGCTTCATCTTGCGGAGGCGAGATTGGCAGTTCCTCCGATATTGACCGGGCGGTTCTCCTTTTCTTCCACAAATTTTACGATCGCGAATTGCTTTTTCTCCATTTGCCCACAAATCATGAAGGTCGGCAATTTTGACTTTGCGTAATGCTCCGGAAGCATGAACAAAAGTCACTTCCGTATTTCCCGCAAGGCATTGAACATCGAAAGAAATTCCAACGCGATGAGTCCGAATCTGCTGCATCGTGGAGTGGGGGAAATAGCCGCAGTTCAGCACAATTTGAGGATGTTCGAGTGGTCCATAGTGTCCCCGGTTGCCGGAGAGCAGATTGCGAATCACTAATTCGCCTGCCTTGACTTCATCCGGAAATCGATCGCGCTCCTCCCAGACAAAGGCTTCTGCATAATCCTGATGCATTGCGGCATAAATCACCTGCTGGGGGTTCGCAGTGCGAGAGAGGGCTTCAACGGAAAAGTAGCGATCCATAAACTTAGAGAGCAGATTAGAGAGCAGAAACGTGACAGGCTTCTTAGAATAACCGCATCCCTGATTTTTTGATCCTGCCTCGACTGGGAATGTGGCACGATCGCCCACCCCAACAAGAAGCTATTTCGCCTCTCGTTCGACCGATTCCATCATTCGCGCGGTTACCTGCACCGCAGGCTGGCGGCTCGCCTGGAGCGAAAGCACACGCGCATCGAGCACCTGCAAGCTTTCCAGCAGGGCACGACAGACGATCGGCTCTGTTTCGCGGTTCAGCATCAGGCGAAAGCTTTCTGCCAGCTCTTTCGGCGTGAGCAGCAGGGGCGGGTGATTTTGGCTGAGCGCATGGGTCAACTGTCGCACTGCCAGCAGTCGCTTCAGCGGGTCGGCATCTGCCAGATCAGTTAGCCACTCTCGATCGATCGCCGAATTCAAAGCAGAACGGTGGAGCTGGGACTGCCGCCAGATTTGCCAGCCCAACAAACCCAGAACAGTTAAAACGGCTGCACCCTGAAGCAAAAAGCCGATCGCCAGCCAGGATGACTGCAGTTCTTGCCAGATGGCGAGTGTGAGATAGCTTGTGCCTGCTGCTAAAATCGCGCTGCCGATCGTGAGTAGAAAAGGGCGATCGATCGATTGCCACCCCTGCTGCAACACCGCCCACAGCCGCCTTCCCTGTCCTTGCTGGAGCAAATATCCCGCCGACAGGGTCATCAGTCCCAGCCCCAGAGAAACGACCAGTCGCCAGTTCCACAGCAGCAGCACGAGCAGGGCACTTCCGCCCAACAGCCAGCCCTTTGAGGCAGAGCAGTAGCGGATGATTTGCTGAACAGCAGACAGCTCCAGCCACGGCAGGACAACCCGCCGGAACGCCTGACGGAGCTGATATCGAGAACGAGATGAGGATGCTTGTGCCACAGGACTAACCGGATATCGCACGAAGGGAGTGAACCAAAAAGCGCGAACTGGAACCACAAACCAGGGAAAATAGACGCAAAGCGATTCCCAGTCAAGTTGCCAGAACGCCGTCTGTTTCTAAAATGGTCTGAAAGACACCGTCCAGAGTCTACCGCTTCCGGCGGCGAATCTCCAGTCTATCGTTTTGAAACTATAAAAAATTTGGGTGCCTCCCGTGTCTACATACGATGCAATTTATGCGATCGTCCGGCAGATTCCTTTCGGAAAAGTTGCAACCTATGGTCAGGTGGCGGATCTGGCGAGCCTCCCTGGACAGGCGCGGCTGGTGGGCTATGCCCTCTATCGGGTCGATATGCAGTTAAATGATATCCCCTGGCATCGGGTGATCAACGCTAAAGGAGAAGTGTCAGAGTCCCCTTTTCGGCATGGAACAGACGATTTGCAGCGATCGCTTTTGGAGCAAGAGGGCATTGTGTTCAACAAACAGGGCAAAGTGAGCTTGCGGCAATATCGCTGGCAGCCAGAGGGCGGCCCGGTCAGCCCCTATCGAGCTGTTTCGGAAATGGATGCCGACTCAGAAGACGACGTGAGGGATGGCTCCTCGCTGAATCCCGGCATTAGCCCAGACTGATAAAAGGCATAGCAGTTTTTGCCCTGCTGCTTGGCGCGATACATGGCAGCATCGGCTTGTTCCAGCAGGTCTGACGGCGTGAGCGCATCGATCGGGTAAAGGCTAATGCCCACACTGGTCGAAATGGACAGCAGTTCTCCCTGCAGGGCGATCGTTTGGGAAAGGGTCATCAGGATTTTGTCGGTAACGCGAATGACATCCGGAATGCTGGGAATCCCCGGCAACACAACCACAAATTCATCGCCGCCCAACCGAGCCACGGTATCGCTGCTTCGCAGACAGCCGAGGAGTCGCTGAGCCACAGTTCGCAGCAGCAGATCGCCGATGTGGTGTCCGTGGGTGTCGTTAATTTCCTTGAACCCGTCCAGATCCAGAAACAGCAGCGCCACCATCTGATTTTGGTTTGCCCAGGTTATGGCGTAGATCAGACGCTCCTGGAGCAGTTTGCGGTTGGGGAGTCCGGTCAACGGGTCATAAAACGCAAGCCGCGTCAGGTCTTCTTTGGCTTGCTGCAGCTCAGCGTTGGACTGCACCAGCTCAGCCGCAGTGCGCCGCAGTTCTTCTTCTACCTGCTTGCGTCGCGTAATGTCGCGAATCACGCCGACCAGAAACACATTGCCGGCAGCATCTCGATGGAGCGATCGTTTCGTTGCGATCAGATAATTCACTCCTCTAGCATCGGTGAATTCTTCTTCGATTTCCTGCTGAATGCCGCGCCTGAAGGTGAGTTCATCCTGCTCCCAAAAGCGGTTGGCTTCCTGAGCCGGGAAGAAGTCAAAATCGGTTTTTTCCAGCAGCACATCAAGCGGATAGCCAATAAAGTGACAGAATGCCTGGTTCAACACAATCCAGCGATGGGACTGGTTTTTGACAAACACCGGATCAGGAATTGTATTAATGATGGAATTGAGGAATTCTTTGGATTTTTTCAGTTCTCCCTCCTGGCGGGCAATCCGTCCGGTCATCGCGATCGCAGCAGTCAGCAGCGCAGCCAGCGGCGGCACCAGCGGCACCCACCAGCCCAGCAAAAAAGCGACATAGCAAAAGATTGTGAGTCCCAGGCTGGCAACCAGAAGCCGAACTGTCGATCGCTCTAGCGGGCGCACCCACCAGCACAGGGCAGCTCCCAGCCAGCACCAGAGCCAGAGCCAGATAATTTTGAACCCCTCCGGCGGCACGCGCAGCAGCGGACGCTGATCGAGAACTGCACTCAGGAGCTGGCTGACAAACTGTGCCTGCAGCTCGACTCCGCTGATTGGCAGCGAGTTGCCGCCCAGCCCACCGCTATAGGAGGTGTAAAAGGTATCGCGCACGCTGTCCGCCGTAGACCCGATCAGCACAATGCGATCGCGCATCAGCTCTGGATCGACCCTGCCCGAAAGCACCTCTGAGATTGACACCGACTGAAAACGAGCGGCTGGACTGCGCGGATTTGCCAGGATCTGGTAGCCACCAACATCGGCTCGCATGTAGCCCCCCGCATGGGAAGGCAGCGGCAGCAGCTTGAGTGCCCCAATTTCGACCTGAGTGCCGCGCGCTCGCAAGCCGATCGATTCGGGTTCCAGGTATTTCAGGGCAAGCTTGAGGGCAAAACTGCGGTGTGGCTCCTGCTTCAACTGAAGAAACAGCAGCGATCGACGCACGACGTTATCCCCATCAATGACCACATTGTTAAAGCCCGCCTGCTGCAGGCGATCGAGAATTTGGGGAGGGGCAACGGCTGCACTCTCGTTATCCGGCAGCTTTTCAGTGCCGATCAGGCTGGGGGTGGTTGCAAAAACTTCCTCTAGCTCGGCATGGCTCTCACCAACGGGCAAATCGCGGTATAGCGTGAGTCCGATCGATCGCGGCTCAAAGGCGCGCACTCGCTTGATCAAATCTGCCAGAACGCGATCGGGAATGGGCCATGCCTCGATTTGACGAATATCGGCATCGCTGATGGTGACCAGAACAATGCGCGGATCAGTCGCCTCGGTCGGACGCAGGCGAAACATCTGGTCGAGCATCGCCAGCTCAAGGGACTGCAGCAACCCACACCAGCGCAGCAGCACAATGCCCGCCGAGATCACCAGGCTCACTTTCCAGAGTGAACGATGCTCTCTGCGGCAAAGCAGACGCAGCCAATTAAGCAGCCAATTCAACTGTTTCCCGAACTGCCTCATAGACCTTGTGCGAAGGGTAGTTTGCGTTGAGCTACCGTGGATAGAATGCCCGTCAATCGCCTGTCGATCGCACGAGAAGACCGCTGGATGAGCAGCCAAAGCCGAAGCAGAAACAGGGAAAAACTTTACCTGACTTAAAGAAAAAACAGACTTGATCTAAAGTAGCAGGAAAGGAATGGGACACGCACTGCACGGGCTTGGTGCATCTGGGGGCGGTCGGACAACAAAATTTGAGAGATCAACAGCAATTTGGTACTCTTTGTTAAGGTTTGTGATCAACCATTTGAAAAAAAATCGTTTTATTCTTGCAATCGATCGGGTAATTGTTCTCGCTGGCAGCCTGTAAATGGCTTCAGTTCAGAGCTTTGGCTTGCAGCATATACCCAAAAGAAGTTGTCTAACTTTTTGGGAGAGTTTTAAGCTAGCCCGTAGGGTAGAGCTGTTTTATCTTGTTGTTCAGCTCACATCTAATCCGATCGTTCAGTCCCCTGGTTTAGCCTGATTGCTTAACACTTGATTGCTTAACGCACCTGTTCAGGTTGCATTGCAAGCTGCATTGCTCAAACTGCCCTTATCGTCTTCGTACATTGCGTCTAGGTAGGTACATTCATGTCCATGACCGTTGCACCAGAGCAGATCGAACGGATTGTTTGGAATCAGCACCATGACCCGTTTGAAGTCCTGGGACCCCACCAGCTTCATCAGAACGGCAAATCCGTTTGGGTGGTGAGAGCCTACCTGCCCCGTGCCAGTGCTGCCTGGGTGGTTTACCCGGATGAGCGTAAAGAATACCCTATGCACTCGGTTCACGACCCGCACTTTTTTGAGTGTGTGCTGGAAGTTGATGAGCTAAAGAACTATCAGCTGCGAATTCAGGAAGGCGAGCACGAGCGAGTGGTCTATGATCCCTATGCGTTTCGATCGCCTCGACTCACTGATTTTGATATTCACCTCTTCTCCGAAGGAAATCATCATCGCATTTACGAAAAGCTTGGGGCACACCCCACGGAAGTTGACGGTGTAAAGGGCGTTTACTTTGCAGTCTGGGCACCCAACGCCAGAAACGTCTCGGTTCTGGGCGACTTTAACCAGTGGGATGGGCGACTGCACCAGATGCGGGTGCGCGGAAACGGGGTTTGGGAGCTATTCATTCCCGACATCGGCGCGGGCACGAGCTATAAATACGAAATTAAAAATCACGCGGGTCATATTTACGAAAAGTCTGACCCCTACGGCTTTCAGCAGGAAGTGCGCCCCAAAACGGCGTCGATCGTCTCTGACCTCTCAACTTACGAATGGCAGGACAGCGACTGGATGGAGCAGCGTCGCCACACCGATCCTCTGATGCATCCCGTTTCGGTCTATGAAGTGCATCTGGGTTCCTGGCTGCATGGCTCTGCGGCTGAACCTGCCCACGACCAACACGGCAACGTGATTCCGCCTGTGATTGTGGCAGATCTGAAACCGGGCGCGCGTTTCCTGACCTATCGAGAACTCGCCGATCGCCTGATTCCCTACGTGAAAGAATTGGGCTATACCCACATCGAGCTACTGCCTGTTTCAGAACATCCGTTTGACGGCTCCTGGGGCTACCAGGTGACAGGATACTATGCGGTGACTTCTCGCTACGGCACGCCGCAGGACTTTATGTACTTTGTTGACCAGTGCCACCTGAATGGGATTGGCGTGATCATTGACTGGGTTCCCGGTCACTTCCCCAAAGATGGGCACGGGCTGGCGTTTTTTGACGGCACACATTTGTACGAATACGCTGACCCGCGCAAGGGTGAACACAAGGAATGGGGCACGCTGGTCTTTAACTACGCCCGCAACGAGGTGAGAAATTTCCTGGTTGCCAATGCGCTGTTCTGGTTCGATAAGTTCCACATCGACGGCGTGCGGGTGGATGCCGTCGCATCGATGCTCTATCTCGACTATCAGCGGCCGGCAGGCGAATGGGTCACAAACGAGTATGGCGGACGGGAAAACGTCGAAGCAGCAGATTTTTTGCGGCAGATGAATCACCTGGTTTTTAGCTATTTTCCAGGGACATTGACGATCGCCGAAGAGTCAACTGCCTGGCCCATGGTGTCCTGGCCCACCTACGTCGGTGGATTAGGGTTCAACCTGAAGTGGAATATGGGCTGGATGCACGACATGCTCGACTATTTCCACATGGATCCCTGGTTCCGCCAGTTCCACCAGAACAACGTCACCTTCAGCATCTGGTATGCTTTCAGCGAAAACTTTATGCTGGCGCTGTCGCACGATGAGGTGGTTCACGGCAAAAGCCCGATGATCGGCAAAATGCCGGGGGATGAATGGCAGAAATTCGCGAATCTGCGCTGTCTATATACCTACATGTTCACGCATCCGGGTAAGAAGACCCTGTTCATGAGCAACGAGTTTGGGCAGTGGAGCGAGTGGAATGTGTGGGGTGATCTGGAATGGCACCTGCTCCAGTTCGAGCCGCACCAGAAGCTGAAATATTTCATGAGTCGGCTGAATCAGCTCTACACTAGTGAACCTGCGCTGTATCAGGTTGACTTCACCCAGGAAGGTTTTGAGTGGATTGACTGCAGCGACAACCGCCACAGCGTTGTTTCCTTTATCCGTCGAGCCAAAGACCCAGACGAGTTTGTGATTACTGTCTGTAATTTCACGCCGCAGCCCCACTCTCACTATCGAGTCGGTGTGCCGGAACTGGGCTTTTACACTGAGCTGTTTAATAGCGATTCCCGCGAGTATGGCGGCAGTAACATGGGCAACCTGGGCGGCAAATGGGCTGAGGAGTGGTCGTTCCACAATCGCCCCTATTCGATCGATCTCTGTCTGCCTCCCTTGGGCGTGCTGGTGCTAAAGCTCGATCGCCAGAAAACGAGAGAAACGCAGCAACTGAAATAGGCAGGGAACCGGAGCTTGTTAGTTTCCGACAAAGATGAGGAATGACAGTGATAGGGATATAGAGCAAACCTGATCCCTATCTTTCGGCAGGGTAATGATTTCCTGAAGCTCTGTCTCTCAGTCTGTAGAAGGAAGCAGAGCTTCGTGTAACGTTTCTAAGCTGAGGCTGTGGGAACGAGCGGAGACGAAACAAGCCTGATTGAGAGGAGATTGTCTCCTTTTAGCTTCACCGCTACGATAAGAAACAGTGTCAGGAGTTGAACGGTATGTGGATTGCTGCGATCGTCTGCTTTTTTGTAGCTTTTCTGCTGGCGAGCCTGGTGGAATACTGGGTTCATCGCAAAATGCACGCCGCTCCACAGTCAAAGCTGGGTGAGCGACATCTCGATCACCATCGGAAAAACGATGGGCAGGGCGTGTTTTGGGAATTTTTAGACTATTTGAAGGGTAGCCTCTTCCTCATGCTTCCCATGTTTCTGGTGTCCTGGCAGATGGGCTTGGGCTGGACACTGGGCGGAATTGCGTTTGCGATCTTCTCTGCCTATGCCCATCAACTGCAGCACGAAGATCCAACCAAGTGCTTCTGGATGAAAATGCCGGTGCATTATGTGCATCACAAGTACGGCATGTGGCATCACAACTTTGGGCTGGCGGTTGACTGGTGGGACCACGTTTTCGGCACGTACAAGGCAGTTGACTGGTTGGACGAAGTAGAGCTGAGCCGTCCGGCACGCAGCTATCTGGAATTGCGCTGGTGGTAGCACCCTGCGAAGCCGCAACTCCTGAAAGACATATCAAGGGGTAGGCTGGCAGAACTTTATCAAGTGCAAACTTCGGCAGACAGCCAATCGAATGTCACAGTAAATTGATTCAGGACAGCCTTCCAGCTTCTTGGTTCGCTGTCCAATTTTTTTAGCTGCTAGTGATAAGCCCTGAGCCTGGGTTCAATGGGTGAGCAAAATAGGGTAAGCAGAATGCAAGCAGCACAATGCACCCGCAGCATCCAGAATTTACCTCCGCTCGTGCTGAAAGGATTCTGCGGTAGATTGATGATTAGAAGATTGTATTTTGCGTTGAACGATCGTGCTTAACAACTAGAAATTTAACAGGTTCAATGATTAATCAAGAGGTTAAAGTCATCCAGCCAAATGGAATTTTGGATGGAACGCAAGCCGATCGGCTGCGAGATGAAGTGAGCCATTGTCTGACTGCAGGAGCAGGGTGTATTTTGATTGATTTTCAAAACGTAACTTTTATGGATAGTTCTGGTTTGGCTGCTTTGATTACCGCAGTTCGGCTGATTCATAATCAGGGAAAAAAGCTGTATCTCTGCTCGGTGAATCAGCAAATCAAAATGTTGCTAGAACTCACCAGCATGGATCGCATCTTTCAAGTTTTTGCTAATCAGGAAGAGTTTTTCGCCCGTGCTCAAGCTGAATAATTATTTAGCTTATTTAGCGAAAATCAGCTCGCACAAATGATAAGTCATCGCTTAGGGAACTGCTCTCGAACTGTTTCAGTAAAAGGCTGAGAACCTGGTCTAGGTCTGCTTCACGCTTGGTGTTGGCTAATAGCTGAATGAAGCTCTCTAGCCCCCACTGGCTAGTATTTTGTACTTCATACGCTCCATCGCTGTAAAGATAAAGCGTGCTGTTGGCGGGAACAGTCGTGATTGCACAGTTCGCCTGAAACTGCTCGACAATGCCGATCGGAAAATTAGGAGTTCGCAGCAGTTGGGGCAACTCAGAGATAGTATGTTCTGTGAGCAGCACTGCAGGAGGATGTCCGGCACTGGCATAGGTTAACTGTCGAGAATCAGGCTGATAAACCCCATACCAAATTGTGAAGAATTTTTGGTTCTGGCTGTGCATTTGAAACGTTTGATTAAGTGCAGCCAGAACCGCATCCGGGTGACGAAAATCAACTTCGGGCAGCGACTGCGATCGCAGTAAGTTGAGCAGAATTACCGACGGCAAAGCTGCTCCCAGCCCATGCCCTGAGACATCAAGCAAATACAGCACCAGATGATTGTCATCTAACCAAAAATAATCAAAACAATCGCCGCCAAGCTGACTGGAGGGAAGAAATCGTGCATCGATCGTGATTGCACCCTGCATTGGCGCAGGCAAGAGCGATCGAACATAGGCAGCAGCTTCGCTCAGCTCATCTTCTAATCTTTGTTTTTGCATCTGTAAATCCTGATTGAGCTGATAGAGCCTCAGTCCAGCCCCAACTCGCGCTTTCAGTTCGCCAAAATCAACTGGCTTTGAAAGAAAGTCATCTGCGCCATTATTCAAACCATGAATCCGGTCTTCGATCGCCATTCTTGCAGTGAGCAGAATAAAAAAAGTTGTCGCTAAGTGAGGGTCGGCTTTGATTTGACGACAAACCTCTAAGCCGTCGGTCGTCGGCATATTCCAATCACAAATGACGAGCGCAGGCTGTATTTGTTTCGCTCGCTGAATGCCTTCTTCACCGCTTGCTGCAGTGACAATTTCATGCCCATCGTACTGTAGAACTTTTTTGACGGTCAGGCAGATTAATGGATCATCATCAATAACAAGAATTTTAGACATGAAATCGAAAGCAAAAGAGATGAATCAAAAGCAAGACAAATCTCCCTGACTCAGTACATTTTTGAGGAAGACTGAGCCAAATACGCCTGAATATAGCACAGCGAAGACTCAATCGTTTCTAACAAAAACGCGATCGATTGAAAGCGATGCTGATACGCTTGCTGCTCCAGTTCTACCGCAGCGGATTGGATTGATTTTGCTCCAATATTAGCACTCGACCCATGCAAATGATGAGCGGCTTGCTCCGCCAGACTATAGTTCTGCTGCTCGATCGCCTGCCGTAAAATCACCAGATGATCTTGACTGTCCTTGACAAAAATTTGCAGCAATTCAAGCTCAAACTCAGGTGAATCATCAGAAAGCTGATGCAGGTAGTGCAGATCAAGATATGCTTCTAGCGGTAGCGAACCGACTTTATCTGTTTCCTGAGAAACCTGCTCCGGGGCATTCGAAACAGCCTGTGGCTGCTCAAGCTTCTGCATCCAGTGCTTTAGAACCGCCTCCAGCTTGGATTGCTGAATGGGTTTTTTGATGTAGTCATTCATGCCTGAAGCGATCGCCCGCTCCTGATCTTGCGGCAAATTGCTGGCAGTCATGGCAATAATTACTGCTGGCTGAAAACGCAATGGCGGGGCGGACAATGCAGCACCGGATAAAACTGTTTGTTCATGCTGCCGAATGGCAATCGTTGCCTGAAATCCATCTATACCCGGCAGTTGGCAATCCATTAAAATGATGTCGTATTGCTTTTGGGTTGCTGCTTGAACGGCTAAGTCACCATCTGCCACCGTTTTAACTGCATAGCCCAGGGATTTTAGCTGCTTGCCAATAATTTTTTGATTTGTAAGATTATCTTCTACTAGCAAAACTAATTTAGATGACACGTTTGACAAACTCCGAGATTGGAGAATTGAGCATTCGCTTTGTCTTCCAAGATTGATCTGAAGCATCGTTCAATTAATCTTCGAGTAACCAGGCAGCAAGCACTAGCCCGGTCGACACAATAAACCAGAACGGTAGACGCAGCGAAAACAAAAAATCAACCGGAAAATATACTGCTACTTGAGTAAAGGTAATCGTCAGAATTAGTACAATTCCTAACAGAATAATCGGCATTGATGCTACCCTTCGTATTCAGTATCGATCGCAATTTCCAGCGTTTCTTCGTCGATCGTGATGTACAAAATGTTAGGGCGACAGCACACCTGACAATCCTCCACATAAGATTGAGTAGAACCCGCACTAAAGTCTACAAAAGTCAGGTTTGGTTCTCCGCAAAAGGCACAGACATATTCTGCGGTGTTTTGCATTCATTTTTCTCCTTGTAATGCCTGAATCCGTTGCAGACTCCCGCCTGCAATTAGCATTTGTTGAGGATTGATAAAACCTGCCGCTTCCAATTCGCTGACCAGATTTGTTTTGAGGAGTTCCCACGCCGTCTCTGTTTCAAACAGCCAGAAAAAGGTGTAAAGTCCTGGCGTAAAAATCGGGTTGGTCGGCTGATGAAAATCAATCAGGGTAAAAATGCCGCCCGGCTTGAGGACACGATGCACTTCTCGCAAGATCTGCCGACGCTGATCAGGCTTCATTTCGTGCAGGGCTGCACTGGTATGCACTAAATCGAACTGTTCTGCCGCAAACGGCATTGCCTCCGCCCAGCCTTCAACAAACTCTGCTTGAGGAACGTTTTTCTGCGATCGTCGGATTGATAGAGGCGAAGCATCCAGCCCGACTACACAATTAGACCTCTGGACAAGGTACTGGGTTGCCTGTCCGCTGCCGCAGCACAAATCGAGAATTCGCGTTTCGGGGTCGATCGCCAGTCCTTCCAGGGCAAGCTGCCGAAACCGTGCCTCGCCGCCCACCGTCAACGCTGCCAGACGGCTGATGCTGTTATATAGCCACTGATAGCGATAGCTCAAATCTCGAAGAATCGTTGCCACGATCGCCCAACCTGCTCTGCTTCGTGTTTCACCTTATCTTCTATTGTCTCGTATTGTTAGTGTCCCGTAGGGTTAGTGTTTGGTATTGTCTGGTAGTGTTTGGTCTGGTGCTGATTGGTCTAGTATCAATTTACCCAATATCGATGAACGATTTTGGTGGCGTTCTAGCGCAGTTTGAACTGCCTGCTGCTGATCTCGGCGGGTGATCCAGCGATGATAGGTGCGGGTGTGGATTGCGACCGAGTGCCCCATCATGCGAGCAGCGACCGTGTCGGGGATACCAAAGTGAATGGTGCGAACTGCCCAGGCATGGCGCAAATCGTAGGGCGAAAAAGGAATTTCGTAGCGGCGAAACTGGGTGGCAACCTGCTGTCCAATTCGCTGCAGCGTGGTTTGACTCAAATCCAGATTGAGGGGCGGCAGTCGGACATCGCGCAGACGAAAGCGATCGACCCATTCCGGGTAAAAGGGCCACACTTCATGGCTTCCTGTTTTGGTGGTCGGCAACACTTCGATCGCGGCTTCGGCTTCGCCCTGGATCAAAGCACTGTAGTCGCAGAAAAACACTTCATGGTTTCGCAGCCCGTAGGTTGCCATGATGCCGTAGACAAATCGCCAGGTCGGGTTGGGGATAGAGTCAAACCCTGCGAGAATCTCTTCGTCTGACGGCAGCCGCCTCATCTGGGTTTTGTTGGGGCTATAGGTTCCCCATAGGGTTTTGAGGTCAATCGGCAGTTCCAGATGCAGAAACTGTGCCAGGGCATTGAGCGCAGTGCAGCAGACTTGCCGACTCCGGGCTTTTGCAGGGATTGTCTGAATCGTGCTGTAGATGGCTTCGGTCAGCGTCAGATGGGGGTGCGATCGGGCGGTAGCTTCCAGTTTTCGCAGGTAGGGCGCGTAGGTTTTTTCCCAGGTGGTGCGGGCTGCGCCAGGATTGCTAGCCTTCGCCAGATGCTCCAGAAAATGCCGCTCAAATGCCTTCAGCTTTTCTGCCAGATCCATCTGATGCAGCCGCTTCCCCCCAGCGACAGGTAAATGTTGCCGCCAGTCAAAGGTATTCTGAATAAGCTGCGCAGTCATGATTTTCACTGCTTGTTCTGCCTGCTTCAGCCCGCTCGGCGTTGCGGGAAGATCAAGCGGAACACGCTGCTGATGGGGTCGCAGGCGATCGCTGCCTGGACGAGGCGGCAGGGTTCCCCGCAGGCAAAGCTTACTGCCGCGCCGCTCAATCTGAAGCCCCATGCAGGCAGCCTTGAGGCGCTGATTTGCTTGAACGATTCGGAGATCGATCGAATTGTCTGTGTCTTTCGATGACGAATCTGACATCTTTTGTTAGTTTGCAGATAGGTCGTAACTCATTTCTCATAAAAGTGCAGCTTACAATACACTGGTTAAAAGGAATGAGAACACGGCAAAGTGGTTTTCTTCTAAGATAAATGCGAAACTCTGGCGATTTCATTGAAGCAAAATCTCGATCGGAATTCAGCAGAGCATCACAAATTAGAAATGTTTATTGTTAAAATCAGTAACAAAGATTAAGGGAAGGACGAGTGGCAGTTATGGGTCGTGTTGGCGTTCTACTACTCAATCTGGGCGGACCGGATCAGCTAGAGGATGTCCGTCCCTTTCTGTTTAACTTATTTTCCGACCCTGAGATCATCCGTCTGCCCTTTCCCTGGCTACAAAAGCCACTGGCATGGTTGATTTCCTCCAGTCGTGCGAATAAATCGCAAGAGAACTACAAGCAAATTGGGGGTGGCTCTCCCCTGCGCCGCATTACCGAAGAACAGGCAGATGCGCTGCGAGATGCCCTGAAACAGAAAGGGGAAGACGCGCAAATCTACATTGGCATGCGCTACTGGCATCCCTTCACCGAAGAAGCTGTTGCCCGAATCAAGCGCGATGGAATCGATCGCCTCGTCATTCTCCCCCTCTACCCGCAGTTTTCCATTAGCACCAGCGGGTCGAGCTTCCGCCTGCTGGAGCAGCTCTGGAACGAAGATCCCGCGCTGAACCAGATCGACTACACCGTGATTCCATCCTGGTACAAGCGCCCCGGATATCTGCAAGCAATGGCAGACCTGATTGCCAAAGAGCTAGACCAGCTCGACAACCCGGATCAGGCACATATTTTCTTCAGTGCCCACGGCGTTCCGGTGAGCTATGTCGAGGAGGCAGGCGACCCCTATCAGCAGGAAATCGAAGAATGCGTTGAGCTAATTATGCGCACGCTGAATCGTCCTAACCCCCATACGCTCGCCTACCAGAGCCGGGTGGGTCCGGTGGAATGGTTGAAGCCTTATACCGAAGAGGCGATCGAGGATCTGGCAAAGCAGGGCGTTGAAACACTGGCCGTCGTGCCAATTAGCTTTGTCTCAGAACACATCGAAACCCTGCAAGAAATTGACATTGAGTATCGCGAAGTGGCGGAAGAAGCCGGAATCGAGCATTTCCATCGTGTCCCCGCCCTCAACACCCACCCCGTTTTCATTGGCGATCTGGCAGATCTGGTTGTTTCTGCAATGAATTCACCAAGCCTGAAGCTGGCAGAAGTGACTCAGATGAAGAAAAAGGTGAAGATGTATCCGCAGGAACGCTGGGAATGGGGCATGACGACTGCTGCAGAAGTCTGGAATGGGCGACTGGCAATGCTGGGCTTCCTGGCACTGCTGATCGAGCTGATTAGCGGTCACGGTCCGCTTCACTTTGTTGGCTTGCTGTAGCGGGAAGTGGGTGGGTGGATGAGGGGATAAGGGGAAAGCGTAGCAGCACAAAGCGATCAAACATTTAATTCCCCTGCTCCGTTGCTCCCCTACCCCTC